>Ga0126310_10000937_pt1 | contig 10783 bp, 10 predicted proteins | sample Plot60_FD_92540 | JGI IMG/M metagenome (GOLD analysis project Ga0126310, IMG submission 92540) | Serpentine soil microbial communities from UC McLaughlin Reserve, CA, USA - Plot60 | ecosystem: Environmental > Terrestrial > Soil > Grasslands | place: USA: UC McLaughlin Reserve, Lake County... | reverse complement strand
CTCGGGCCGACGAGGAATATCATGCGAAGCTATACCAAACGCCCGTAAGATGGACGGTTAGGAGAGGCGGTCCGTCCTCAGCAGGTGTTCCACTAGGTCCGCTAGTTTAGTAGCTCAACGCTCGTCGTGTCGTATCGCCAGGTGCGCCTCCGGGGTAGTGAAGGTGATCTCGATCCCCAGGACGCCGCCCACTATTAAGGTGTTTCCGACCTCGGTGGCCGCGACCCGAGCCGCCCCGCGCAACACAGCGATTAAGCGGAGCTCCCGCACCTTTCTCAATGCCAGGCCATGCTCCACGTCTCTCCATCTCCTGTCGACACCTTATGCTCGGACCGCCCAGCCGAATGCCGATGTTTACGCCGTGTTAGTGATCTTCTCACGAACGAGACGTCTGGTTCGACACGAATTATGTGGGTATCAGTCGCGCCGAGCACTGGCCACAAGTTATTCGGCATCCGCATCAAGCCACGAGGGTCAGCGTCATATTCTCTTTTGAGGACTTGTAGATCGCGTCGAGGACGTGTACGACGCCCTGCGCAGTTCGCAGGCTCCGCTGAGAGACGCTTCGATTCTCTCGCAGTTTGTCCATTAACCCCGTCAGCTGTCGGCGGTAAGCAGCGTCCGGCACTAAGGATACCTCGGGACCATGAGGATCGCCCGATCCGCTGAACGTGGTCTCCCCCGCCCCATATCCCGCGCGTGGAGTGCGTAAGAGCAATCGAAACTTAGGAGGAGCCGGGGTCAGGGTGAGGGTGCCGTTGGTACCGTAGTATTCCATGCGCCAGTCTTCCACCCAGTCGGTGGCCTCCCAAGCAGTGACGTCCAAGGTAGCAACCTTATCAGGGTAGAAGAGGATAGCCGCCCCGACGTCCTCGTACATGAGATCTCCCACCGTCACTTCTATGACGCCGCCGATGTCCGAGAAGAGATCCTCCTTCACCACGTCCGATGTAATGGTCGCCCCTTTGGGAAGTTTCTTTATCGCTCCGCACACGCTTTTAGGCATGCCCAGGGTGTCGAGTATGAGCTCGAGCATGTGACAGCCTTCGGTATACATCACCCCACCGAGATCCCCCGGAACGCCTTGCCAGAGCTCGTCGCCGCAGCCTATAGGACACCCCGCGTGGAACCGGGCCAAAGTCACCTGGCCCAGCGCCCCCGATCCCAGCACCTCCCTACACAGTTTGATGCCGTCGGAGTAGTGGAGCTGGTAGCCAACCTCCACTTCGACATCGTACTGGCCGAGCTCCTCGACCATCTGATCCATTGCGGGTCGGTCGGGGGCCCCCGGCTTTTCCAGCAGGAGGGCGCGCGCGTAAGAGGCCGCCGCCGTCGCTAGCGTTGGCACTTGGGTGTCCAGACCCTCGATTATCACCAAGTCAGGTCGCGTGCGGAGCAGCTCCCCGGCGCTACTAAACCTGTGCAGGCCGGTCTCCTGCTCAAAACGAGCCGCTATCCCCTCGTTCGCCTCGAAGAACCCCCGCACGACCACGTCGCTCGCGTTCCGCGCTATGGAAAGCCGCGGGAACACGTGCGGGTGCCGGACACCTAGGAAGGCGACCGACAGCTCACTTGTCCCGTTAGTACGGTTCGACAAAGTCGAAGTACCTCCTCGGGTTGTCGACCAAGAGCGCGCGGACGATGTGCTCCGCTTTGCTGGGGGAGAACGCCCGCTCCGATAGTTCCTCCCGGAAACGCGGGATCCAGGACTCAAGTATGAACCTCAGGCCCGGCCCGCGCGAGTAGGCGTGCAGGTCGCTCTTGCGAGCGAGGTCGCCACCTATCAAGATCTGGGTTTGGTAACCCAGCCAGCAGAGGCGGATTATCGCGTCGATGCGCACGCTCTCCGGGAAATACTTGACCTTCGACAGGCCGTCGAAGCACAGAAAGGCGCCCCGTTCCGCCATCTTCCGCAGGTACCAGGGGTCGGGGTTACGCGACACGTGCGTAATGGCCACGCGGGAGAGATCCACGCCCTCATCTTCGAGGATATCGAGCTGCTCCAGGCCCATCGTCCCGACCTCCGTGTGGCCGTGCAGGGGTGCGCCGGTGGTCCTGTGGGCTCGAGCTCCCGCGCGGATGACCCGCTCCTCCAATTCCGATATGCTGTTGTACCCGGAGCCGAACTTGATGCAGCCGCCGCGGACGCCTGTGTCCTCGATGCCCTCCGTGACCTCGCGGACTATGTGAGACTCCATCTTCTCCTTGGTCCAGTCCGAGATCATGGGGTCGAACCAGAGGCCCTTGTTGAACCCGGCGGTCGCTATTATGTGCGCACCGGTTTGTTCGGAGATCTCGTGCAGCGCCCCCACGTTCCGCCCGTAGTCGTACGCCGAGGCTTCGTAGAGGCTTTGCCCTCCCAGTGCTTGAAAGTCGCGAACCTCCTGGAGGGCCTTCTCCACATCCGTGATCACCAGATCGGGATCCTCCTCAGCCTTCCATTGCGGAGGCGAGGATATAAGGTGCTCGTGCGAGTAGGTTACGCCTAGCTCCCCGGGTGGGATGTCGCCTGTCACCGTTCTGATCATTGCTGCTCCTCCAATCCTGACTTGGACCTTTCTTCGGACACGGATCCTAAGAGGCTTCGCTGCTTCGCCGTCGCAGCAGCGAAGCCTCGGCTGACATCGCCACCCGAGAGCTCTTGGATACAGGGCTAAGGAGATCCATTACGCGTGGCCGACCATCTCCTCTACTGGCGCCATCGGTGGTAGTACTCCCGGGACGTGCGGAGCGCGTCGGAATACCGCCGAAACCTCTTTTCCCAAGCAGCGGAGTGCTCCGTCCGGGGGTGGTATGTCTCCTCGACTTGTACCCTTCCGACGACCGCCTCGGAAGATTCGCTGGGCGCCTTAGAACCTGCTGCGGCCAGCGAAGCGGCGCCAAGGGCCGATACTTCTTTGTAGCGCACCACTTCGACGGGGAAGCCTATGACATCCGTGATCACCTGCATCCAGGGACCGATGTTCGCGCCACCACCGCTGACGCGGACCTTGTCGGTAGTGCCCGTATTGAGCAGATCCATTACTCTACGCAGGTCGAACGCTATGGCTTCGAACAGCGCCATGGCGATATCCCGCATGCTCGTCTGCGGTGAGATTCCGAGCAGCGTGCCCCTCATGTGACTGTCGAACTCGGGCGTCCCGCTGCCGGAGAGGTGCGGCAAGAAGATGAGCTGACGTGAGTCGTCCGGCGTCACGCTCTCGATGTCGCCTATGTTGGCACCCCCCAAGGACCTAATCCAATTGAGCGCCAAACCCCCAGTGAGCAGCGAGGCTAAGGCGTACTGGCCGTACGGGTCCGGTAGCGGATGGTACGTCAGTTTGGCCTGCCACTCGGGCGCGAACTCGCTAGTCTCTAGAGGAGCGATCACTGTGGTGGACGTCCCCAGCGAAATACCAAGCTGTCCTTCGTGAATCGTCCCCGAGCCGATGGCCGCGCACGCCATGTCCGCCGCACCGGTGACGACTGGTGTGCCCTCGGCCAGCCCCGTCTCCGCAGCGGCGCTCCCGGTCACGCCGCCCGCCACCCCGACAGACTCCCCCAGAGGAGGAAACAGCTGAGAAGGAAGTGCCAGCGCGTCGATCCAGTCCCACCTCCACTCGTAGGTGTGAGGATCGAGCAGCAGAGAGTTGTAAGCGTCGGTGGGGTCGGTCGCTACGGCGCCTGTGAAAAGAAGACGGACGTAGTCCTTGGCAGTGAACCACGCGGCGGCACGATCAAGGTCCGCCGGAGCGTTCTCCTTCAACCAGAGCAGCTTGGCGATGGAGAACGCGGTGTTGAGCGGATTGTGGGTTTCGGCCTCGATCCGGCTGCGGAGCTCGCCGCTGACGCCGCCCAGCTCTGCGAACCCCTGAGGATCGGAGAGCAACAGCGCGGGCCTCACGACCTGACTCTCGCGGTCGACCAGAACGACGGAACTCATGTGTCCGGAGAACCCCACGGCCGCGACCTCCGACGGGGCCACGCCATCCTGTTTCAGGCAGTCCCTCACCGCCATGCATACAGCTGCCCACCAAGCCTCGGGATCCCGCTCCACCCCCCGTGCCTTGCGAGGCGTCGCGTATGGGGCCGAAGAGAAACCGACCACACCCCCCGCCTCGTCTACCCCGAGCACCTTGACGCTCGAGGTTCCGACATCGATGCCTAGCGTGACCACGTTGCATCCTCCATCTTGCTCCTGTCGAGGGACTCGCGCCTTAGTCCGGGCAGCACGGTGACCCCTACGCGGTAGAAGTCGCCCCGCATGTGGCTGTACGCGTGCTCCGCGGGACGGCCGTCGGCCAGGTACGCGACCCGCTCCGAACGCAGAACGGAGCTGCCTTCCTCGATGCCCAACCTGCGCCCCAACCACGCCGGAGCTTCGCCGGCGAAGTAGGCCTCCCGAGCCCACGCAGGCCGCCCCTCCTCGCCGTACTCAGCCTCTAGGTGGCCGTACAACGATAGCCTTGAAACTTCCCTCGCGACGACCTCCGGGTACAGATCCCTCCGTAAGTAGGATGTCACGTGGACTACAGGTCGGTTATCGGCGGTGATGGTGCGGGAGATTTTCCACACGGGTTCTCCCTCCTCCACGTCGAGGGTCCTCGCGATGGGCCCAGCTGCGGGAATAAATCCGGACTCATGTACCACCTCCCAAGTCTCAAACCCCTCGCGCCTCAGGTCGTCGGTGAAGCTTGGGAGCTTCGCGGCGTCCAGCCGCTGCACGAACTGCATCGGCGACACGTGCGCTTTGAACGTTCTCATACCCTTTACGCGGACCACCTCGTACCTATGCTCGAGTTCCTCGAGCGCTCGTACAGCGGTCCCGCGGCTCACACCGAACCACCTAACGAGTTCCGTCTCCGAGGGCACCACGGCCCCTGGCGGGAGCCCTCTCAGCCCAACTTCTATGTTGTTCGCGATCTGACGGTAATGAGGAAGGGGGGCACCTCGGTCGATGCTGCCTAGCGCCGAGACGTCGAGTTTGCGCTCGTCCTTCGTCAAAAACCCAACCGCTTTCGCCAAGCCTCGATCACCTCGACTGCTCGATTCACTACGAAGTCTACGATCGCGTCGCCCTTCTGAGCGGTGGCCGCAGTGGGATCCCCGAACACCCCGGAGGTGCTTACCTCGTCCCAGTACACGGGCGCGTAGTCGAAGTCCGTCGGATACGCTGGGTACTCCGGCCGCGCCTTGGACATGTCGACACACTCGGGCGCCAGAGAGAGCAGGATCGAGGTTTCCGTTTCGTCGGCGTGTAGGATCTGAGTGTGGCTACGCTCCGTGGTGATCATACGCCCGGCTACCTCCTCTACACCCGGATACAGCATATGTAAGGAAGGCATCGTACCCGACTCTACGAGCTGCCGCGAAGCCTTCTTCAGGGCCGCCATGTTGCCTAGGTGCCCGCTCAGCAAGACCATGCCCTTGACCCCCACGCCGGCGAGTCCAGAAGCGATCTCCACCACCGTGGCGATAAGAGTCTCGTCGGTTATGGATATGGAGCCGGGAAAGCGCGACAACGACCATACCTGCCCGTATGGGAGGGCGGGTAGGACCAGCAGATTCGCCCGCTCCGCGATACGCTCAGCCAACCGCTGGGCCGCGTACCAGTCGGTCCCCAAGTTCATGTGCGGGCCGTGCTCCTCGATGGCGCCCACCGGCAGCATCGCAACGGGCGATTCTCGCACGGCGTCTTCCAGCTCCGGCCACGCAAGCCTCGCCCACTCTGCCACCCCTCGACCTCCCCATTCGCGTCGGATAAGGAATACCCCGATTTTCGTACCCGGACGCTTGACCAGTCAAGCCCTTCAAGCTACGCTAGTACAAGATAGGGGCATAAGTCAGCTGGGGAAGGTAGGAGTAGTGTCCATCAAGAGAGCTCTGCTACGGGCGTTCGTCCTTCTTGCGATTTTTGTTCTCTTTGGTTGTGGCTCGCAAGGCGCGGGGCCTTCTCAGAAGCAGGGCCCGTACACCATCGGCTACGACGTCTACTGGCTGGGGAACAGCTGGTCCGTGCAACTGGCGGAGGAGTTTAAGGCGGCGGTGGAAAAGAACAAGGGTGATATCCAAGAGATAGTTTATACCCAGTCCGACAACCAGCCCGACAAGCAAGTGTCGAATATCCAGTCGATGATCGCCAAAAAGGTCGATGCGATCATCATGACCCCAATCTCTCCCGCTGCCGCCGTGCCGGTAATCAAGCAGGCGGAGCAGGCCAACATCCCGGTCATCCTGCTCGGTGCCACGGCGGACACCGAGGACTACACTTCCCTCGTCACGGTCGACGATACCGAGTTCGGTAGGGTGGGTGCCAAGTGGCTAGCGGAAGAACTCAACGGGAAGGGGAACATCTACGTCCTTAATGGCGTGGCGGGGATCGCCACGAACGACCAGCGGTTCGCGGGAGCGACATCGGTCTTTAAGGATTACCCGGACATCAACATAGTGGCGGAAGAGAACGCCGACTGGGACGACGCCAAGGCCAAGACGGTCACCGCAACCATGCTGGCTGCCCACCCCGACGTCGATGGTGTGTGGTCGCAGGGCGGCTCCATGACGCTGGGAGCGATCGAGGCTTTCGAGAATGCGGGCAAGCCGCTCGTCCCTATGACCGGCGAGGACAACAATGGCTTCCTCAAGAAGTGGCAACAGCTCAAGCAGAGTGGTAACGAGAACTTCGATTCCATAGGAGTAGCGAAGCCAACGTGGTTGGCTGAGAGTTCCTTGGAAACTACGCTGAAGATCCTCAAGGGGCAGGACTACAAGAAGGACAACATCATGCCTCCGCCCAGGATTACCTCTGAGAACCTAGATGAGTACGTGCGACCCGACCTTCCGGACAGCTTCTGGACCAGCACCCACTTGAGCGACGAAAGGATTAAGAAGCTTTACGAGTAGTGTCTGGCCGCGTGGCGAACCTGGCGATTTCGATGCACTTAGGAAGTCGCGCGTGCCGTTGGCGAGAGAAAGCGGAGAAGGCGGTCCTTGACGGATACCCCGTCTACCTCAATAGAGTGTAGGAACGTTACGAAGCGCTTCGGCAACACCGTCGCCGTAGACGACGTGTCCCTACGCCTGCTCAAAGGGCGGACGACGGCCCTAATTGGAGAGAACGGTGCGGGCAAAACGACCCTGATGAGCGTGCTCGCCGGGGAGCTTCAACCTGACGAAGGCACGGTCATCGTGGAGGGCGAGGAACGGCGTTTTCGCTCCCCGATGGACGCGAGGCGAGCCGGTATCGCGATCGCGCACCAGGAGCTGAGCCTGTTCCCCGATCTTACGGTGGCCGAGAACGTCGCCCTAGTACGCGAGCCCACGCGCGGCCTCCTGGTCATCAACAACTCCAGGCTGCGCGCGTCGGTACGGGGGACCTTGGAGTTCATGGGGATCTCGCTCGACCTCGACCGGCTGGTGGGCGAACTGTCTCCCGCTCTGCAACAGTTGGTCGAGATCGCCAAAGCTCTCCACTCCCGCCCCCAGGTGCTGGTCCTTGACGAACCTACTTCTTCCCTGGCGACCCAGGAGGTCGAGGTGCTCCGAGACTGCGTCCGTAGGTTGGAAGATCAGGAGGCGTCCGTCGTCTTCGTTTCCCACCGTCTCGATGAGGTGTTCGACTTCGCCGACAATGTGTGCGTGATGCGTGACGGCCATCTGGTGGCCCAGGGCCCCTTGGCCGAGTACACCCGCGATTCCCTTGTCACGGAGATGGTCGGACGCGAGATTACGCAGGTCTACCCCGAGCGCGAACATCCACCAGAAGATCGCCCACCCTTCCTCGAGCTGTCGAATGTGACGGCGGGGTCCGTCCGAGATCTCTCACTGCGCTTATCGCCCGGGTCCATTATCGGCATAGGCGGTCTCGAAGGTCAGGGCCAGAGCATCGTGGCTGAGGTGGTTGCCGGGATCAGGCAGCCCGAGCAAGGAACCCTACGCGTGGCGGGCGAGGAAGTGAGGTTGCGCTCTCCGCAAGACGCGCTGCGCCACGGTATAGCCTACGTGCCCCCGGACCGTCAGACCTCCGGCCTGATGCTACCGCTGTCCATAACCAAGAACACGGCCGTGTCGGCGCTCCGAAGGATCCACAAGCTGGGCCTGATAAGGCCAAACCGCGAGAGATCGGAGGTCTCTTCGGTCGCGGACCAACTGAGCCTACGTTACGAGAGACTCTCCCAGGAGGTCGGTGAACTCTCAGGCGGTAATCAGCAGAAGGTTCTCTTCGGCCGCTGGTTACTCGTACCGTCGTTGAAGCTGCTGGTACTCAACGATCCGACGCGTGGGGTCGACATTGGGGCAAGGGCGGAGATCTACACCTTATTGCGCAAGCTCACCGAGGAGGACGTTTCCATCCTATTGATCTCCACCGACCTCCTGGAGCTCCTTGGCTTGGCGGATCTCATCTACGTGATGTACGAAGGCCGCATAACCGGCAGCGTGCCGCGGGAACAGGCAACGGAAGAAGAGATTATGCGTCTGGCCGCCAACCCGGATGGGCAGAAGTCGTGATCGGAGGCGTTGGATGAGTGGATCAACCCTACACAACCTACGAGCGACGGTCCCAATCTGGGCGTTCACGGCACTTCTCATTCTGGTGGCCGCGCTGTTGTCGCCGCCTTTCCGAACCTTGACGAACGTGACGGCTCTGCTCTCTCTGGCGGCTCCGCTCATCATCGTGGCGACCGGCCAGGCGGTGATCATCCTGATGGCGGGCATCGACCTCTCCGTGGGTTCGGTAATGAGCTTGGCCACGGCACTGGCCGCCTCCTACGCCACTTTCGGCGGAAGCGCGCCCGTCAACACGATACTCATTCTCGTCGTCGGGGCGACCATAGGCGCCCTCAACGGGCTCGGCGTCATCGCGGGGGTCCACCCCTTGATCATGACGCTCTCGACCTACATAGCCGTCAGGGGGGTCGCCTTGTTCGTGCTCCCCTCTCCCGGCGGGGAGGTTTCGGGTGGCCTGCTGCAGTTCGTGACCCTACAGGTGGGGGTCGTTCCGGTGTTCTTTATAGTTGCGGTCGCCATAGCGGTGGTCGTCTGGTACGCGACGGCTGAGAGCACCTGGGGACGCAGGCTCTATGCGGTGGGCTCGAACGCGACGAACGCTGATAAGTCCGGGGTCAACCGGAAGGCGGTGATTTTAGTGGGGTTCATTGTCAGTGGGTTGCTGGCGAGCGTAGCAGGCTTGGCGTTGGTCGGCCGGCTGTACTCGGGGGACCCACTCGCTGGGGATCCCTACACCTTGAATTCGATAACCGCCGTGGTGCTGGGAGGCGTTGCCCTGACCGGTGGAAGAGGCTCCATAATCGGGGTCCTCGCCGGAGCCTTACTCGTGGGCTCGATCGGTAACGTGCTGAACATGTTCGGCGTGTCCTCCGCTTACCAGTTCATCGCTACGGGCCTCATACTTATCGTGGCGCTGTACGCCTACAATGTTGGGGTCTTCCGCAGGGATAGGTCGGCGGCCTCCGCGCATCTCAACACAGGCGGTGGCAGATGACTTCCATAAGCAAGGCTTTACGCAACGCCGCGCGAAGGCGTGACCTGATAGTCAGCTATAGCCTCGCCCTTATCTTATTGGTCGTCTCAGGTCTGATAACCTCGTCAGGGTTACAGCCAAACCGCATCCTGACCATCTTCGGGCAGAATGCCCCCCTGGGTGTCGCCGCTATAGGTCAGACTTTCGTCCTGCTCTCTGGCGGTCTCGACCTCTCCGTGGGACCGGTCATAAACCTGTCCAACGTTGTCGCCTCGGAGGTGATGGATGGGCAAAACGGCAGGATCCCGTTGGCCGTCGCGGCCTCCTTGCTGGCTGCTGCCTTGGTGGGTCTGATCAACGGCGTCCTAGTGGCCAAGGCAAAGATCAACCCTCTTCTTACCACCCTCGCGGTCGCGACCGTGGTGCAGGGTGTCTACTTCGCCTACACGGGAGGACAGCCGACCGGCAGCATCGCACCGGCGTTCCGAGTGGTGTCCAACGGTCGGATAGGTGTCATCCCATGGAGCTTCATCGCTTGGCTGCTCCTATGGGCTATCACAGCGTTCCTCCTCTACCGTACGGTCTTCGGCCGCCGTTTCTACGCCGCGGGGGCCAACGAGAGGGCAGCCTGGATATCTGGCATATCTTCCTCTTGGTACATAGTCAGCGCTTACGTGGCCAGTGCGGTGTGCGCCGGCCTCGCCGGGCTGCTGCTCTCCTCGTACATCGGTAGAGCCTCCATAGGAGTCGGCGATCCGTACACGCTGATCTCCATAGCGGCCGTCGTAATCGGCGGCACCGCATTCACCGGCGGGGTGGGGGGGCTGGCCGGCACCTTTGCAGGGGTGGTCGTGATGGTGTTCATAGCCACGATACTGAGCACGCTGAACATACCGGCAGCCGCTCAGTTCGTCGCACAAGGCGTGGTCATAGCGAGCATGATGCTTTTGTACAACCGCCTCGGCCGCTGAGACTGACAAAACGCGAGCAATAACGAAACTCGCTTTGCACCCTCAGCCAAACTACACTTTGTCTCTTATCGGGCTACCGACGAAGGCGCACGGCCGAGGGCGCTGGTTGGGGGTGGGGCTGCTGGACGGGATTGCGTGAGTAAGTACCGCAATTGCACCAACGGGCTAGTCCTCTGTCACGGTTTGGTTGAATAGTGACTCTACCTCTATGTCCGTTAACAACAAAGTACCGATAATGGTAGTTTGTTGACGACGGGAAAGGCGATCGATGAGCCGGATCGACCAATCCGCGAGTGGGCATTATAAAGGCGAAATCTCGCGTCGAGAACCGCCACTCTACGTTGGCATAACCCCT
>Ga0126310_10000936_pt1 | contig 10785 bp, 8 predicted proteins | sample Plot60_FD_92540 | JGI IMG/M metagenome (GOLD analysis project Ga0126310, IMG submission 92540) | Serpentine soil microbial communities from UC McLaughlin Reserve, CA, USA - Plot60 | ecosystem: Environmental > Terrestrial > Soil > Grasslands | place: USA: UC McLaughlin Reserve, Lake County... | reverse complement strand
TCGAGCCCGCGCCGCAGCGCCGCCTCGGCGCCCGCGGCGTCGCCGCTGACCGCCAGCAGGCCGCCCTCCAGCCGCAGCAGCTCGGGCTCGTAGAACAGCGACCGCTCGCGGCGCGAGAGCTCGAGCGCCTCCGCGACCGCGGCGAGCCCCAGCTCGACCGCCCCCGCGCGCAGGTAGGCCTCGCCCAGCAGCGCGAGGTAGTGCGGGTCGTCCATCCGCGCGCCGGTGCCGCGTGACGCGGCCAGGCCGCCGGTGATCTCGCGGATCCCCTGGTCGGACTCGCCGAGCAGCGCGAGCGCCCAGCCGCGCAGGACGCGCCCCATCGCCTCGCGGTAGACGTAGCCGAGCTGCTGCGCGACGGCGATCGTCGTCTCCGCCCACTCCAGCGTGGCCTCCGGCTCGCGCCGGCACTGGTGGACGACCGCCATCTGCGCCCGCGCGGTGGCGAGGCTGTAGGCGCGGCTCGGGTCGCGCGCGAGCTCCAGCGCGTGCGTCGCGCGGGCGAGCGCGGCGTCCGGCCGGCCGAGGAACCACAGCGCGAGCCCTGCCCAGTCGTGGCACGAGACGCCGGCGTTGTCGCCGAGCGTGGCGGGGAAGGTCGAGTAGCCGCCGGGCTCGCCGCCCTCGAACAGCTGCACCCCGCGGTCGGCGTACTCGAGCGCACGGGCGAACGAGCCCTGGTGGAACAGGTTGCAGGCGAGCAGCTCACTCGACTCGAGCTCGCTCCCCCCGCCCGGGGCGAGCCGGCGGCACTCCAGCGCCATGTCCTCCGCGCGGCCCATCTCGCCGCGCAGCTCGTACAGCGTGGCGAGCGCGAGGAGGACGGAGACGAGCGGCTCGTTGTCCGACAGCCGGGCGGCGAGCCCGCGGGCGCGCAGCAGCGCCTGCTCGGCCTCGCCGGCCGACCAGCCGCCGGTGGCCACGAGCGCCTGGCCCAACGACGACAGCAGCTCGATCTCCGCCCGCGTGCGCTCCGACCCGGCGCCGAGCTCGTCGGTCGCGTCGAGCGCGGAGCGCAGGTGGCGGATCCCCTCCGGGTAGGCGTTGCGGCTGAACGCGCGCTCGGCGGCGAGCCGGAGGAAGCGGGCGGCGCGCTCGGGATCGCGGCCGGCCATGAAGTGGAAGCCCAGCTCGGCGGCCTGGTCGTTCGCCGCCGGGCCGTAGGCATCCGCCAGGTGGGCGCCGACGCGCGCGTGCAGCCGGACCCGCGCGTCGGGCATGAGTAGCTCGTAGAGCACCTCGCGGTGGAGGTCGTGCCCGAACCCGTGTCCGCCGTCGCGCGGCTCGATCAGCGTCGTGCTGCGCGCGAGCGCAGCGCAGCGGGCGGCGACCGCGTCGCGGTCCGATCCGAGCGCGGCGGCCAGCGTGTCCGTCGAGAAGTCCCGCCCGGCGACGCTCGCGGCGCCGAGCACCTCGGCGTCCGCGTCCGGCAGCCGCTCGAGCTGGTCGCGGATGTGCGCGCGCAGGGTGGGCGGGACGCCTGCCTCCAGCGTCTCGCGCGGGCGCGTCAGCGTGACCGCCCCTCCAGACTCCGCCAGCGTGCCGTCGGCCAGCCAGTGGTCGAGCAGGTTGCGCATGAACAGCGGGTTGCCGCCCGTGCGCTGGACGAGCACGTCGACCAGGTCCACCGGCGGCGGGCCGCCCGGGAAGCGGACCTCGAGGTACGTGGCGACGGCGGCCGCCGACAGCCGCGGCAGCGCCAGCTCCTCACAGCGTCCACGGACGGCGAGGTCGTGGACGAGCGTCGCGACCGGCGGCTCGCCGCCGGGACCCGACGGGCGGAACGTGCCGAGGAGCAGCAGCCGGGCCGGTTCGCGGCGGAGCAGCAGCGCCGCGATCAGGTCGAGCGTCGAGTCGTCCGCCCAGTGCAGGTCCTCGAGCACGAGCACGACCGGCGCGGTCGCGCCGAGCGCGTCGATCGCCTCGAGCATCTCGCGCAGCATGCGCGCGCGCGTGGCGCCCTGCGCGGCGTGGCGGACCGCTTGGGCCTCGGGCCCGGAGCCGAGCAGCCACGGCAGCTCGACGAGCCACGTCGGCGCGCGCTGCGCCAGCACGGTCACGACCGTGTCGCCCTCGGGCCCGCGCGCGAGCTCGCCCAGCGCCTCGAGCACGGGCAGGTACGGCTCGACCTGGCCGCGATGGCCCAGGCACTGCCCGATCCCGACGAGCGTGCCGCCCGCCTCCGCCACGAAGGCGTCGACCAGCGTGCTCTTGCCCACGCCGGGTTCGCCGCCGATCATCACGGCGCTCCGGCGCCCGGCCCGGGCGCCCGCGAGCGCCGCGCGCAGCCGCCCGAGCGGCTCGGCGCGGCCCACCGGGGCCGGGCGCTCCGGCTCGGGGGCGGACGCCGGTCGCGCCGGCGCGAGGGCCGGATCGTGCTCGAGGATCCGCCGCTCCAGCGCGCGCGTCGCGTCCGCCGGGGTCAGCCCGAGCTCGCGCAGCCGCGCGGCCAGCCGGCGGTAGGCCTCGAGCGCCTCCACCTGGCGGCCGGCGCCGTAGAGCGCGAGCATCAGCGCCGCCACGAGCTCCTCGCGCAGCGGGTCGGCCGCGATCAGGCGGCGCAGCACCGGGACGGCCTCGAGCGGGCGGCCGAGCGCGACCAGCGCGCGGGCGCGCTCCTCCTCCGCCTGCGACCGCAGGTCTTCTAACCGGCGGATCTCGGGCTGGGCCCAGTCGGCGTCGGCGAGGTCGCCGAACGGCGTCCCCCGCCACAGCGCCAGGGCGCGGTCGAGCGCCTCCAGCGCGGCCGCGGGCGCGAGGCCGGCCGCGGCGCGCACGCAGGCCTCGAAGCGATGGGCGTCGACCTGGCCGGGCGCCACCGCAAGCCGGTAGCCCGGTCCCTCGCGCACGAGCAGCGAGGACGGCGCACCGCGGTCGCGGCCCGGCTCGAGGAAGGCGCGCAGGTTCGCGACGCGCACGGCGAGCGAGCGCGCGGCGGCGTCGCGCGTGACGCCGGGCCAGCCCGCCTCGAGCAGGGCGTCGGCGGGCACGGTGCGACCGGCGTCGAGGAGCAGCCGCGCGAGGATCGCACGCTCCTTGGCGCCGGACGGGGAGGCCCCGGGGGAGGGCCCGTCGACCTCGATCGTGCCGAGGACGCGGAAATCCATGTCCGCGGACCTTACGGGAGCGGCGGCACGCCGTAAACGCGCGGTAGCAGCGCCGTAGCGGGCTCCCGGAAGCTTCCCTCATCCCCAATGGGCGCCCAATTCCCCGCCGGCGCCGCTCTCTCCCCGCCCCCACTCCCCCGGACACCCATCATGTGGCTCGACGCCGACTCCGCTCTCGCCCATCTCGACCGCCTCAACGCGGCCGCGCTCGCCCTCGCCGGCAACCGCGCGGACGCGGAGGACCTCGTGCAGGAGACCGTGCTCACGCTCCTCCGGCGCCCGCGCCGGCTGCGCGGGACCTCCGAGCTCGCGTACCTGATGACGATGCTCCGCAACCGGCACATCGACCTCTGCCGCTCCGCCGCGAGGCGCCGCCAGGCCCCGTCCGCGTACGAGTTCGAGGAGGCCGTCGACCCGCGCGCCGGGCTGCGGCCCGACCGTGTCGTCGAGGACCGCGAGGTCGTCGACGCCGTGCACGCGCTCGATTCGCCGTTCCGCGAGACCGTCGTCGCGGTCGACGTGCTCGGCCTCTCCTATAAGGAGGCCGCCGCGGCGCTCGACGTCCCGGTCGGGACGGTCATGTCGCGCCTCGCACGCGGCCGTGATCGCGTGATCGCGGCGGTCTCGCCGGCCCCTGAGCTCGCCCTCTGCTGATGGGAACCGCGCGGGCCGGGTAGCCTCCCGGCTCGCGATGGAGGTCCTCACCGAGGTCGACCCCGAGCGGATCGAGGCGCTGCGCGGGCGCGACGAGTTCTTCTGGCTGGATCTCGCGCCGCCGTCGACGGCGGACCTCGACGCGCTGCACTCGCTGCTCGGGCTCCACCCGCTCGCGGTCGAGGACACGCGCGAGTTCCACCAGCGCCCGAAGCTCGACCGCTACGACGACACGCTGCTGCTCGTCTTCTACAGCGCCCAGGTGGTCGACGGGGTCACGACGCCGGTCGAGGTCCACCTGCACATCGCGGGCGACTTCCTCCTCACCGCGCGCCGCGAGCCGGGCGGCCCGCTGAGCGAGATGCACGATCTCGGCGGCCCGCACAGCGAGCAGTACGTCGTCTACCGCGTGCTCGACTTGCTCACCGACGCGCTGTTCCCGGTGATCGACCACTTCGAGGACCGGATCGACGTGCTCGAGGAGGACGTCCTCAGCGATCCCGACCAGCGCCAGCTGGCGATCATCTACCGGCTCAAGCAGAACGTCCAGGCGGTGCTCCGCCGGCTCGTGATCGAGCGCGACCTGTTCGGAGCGGTCACCGAGGCGATCATGGAGCTGCCCGGGCTCACCGGCTCGCGCGAGCACTGGCGCGACATCGGCGATCATCTCCAGCAGGTGACCGGTGAGCTCTACCGCCAGATGGACGACCTCGGCGCCCTGACGTCGACCTACTTCAACGCGAACGCGAACCGGCTCAACCGGCTCGCCACGCGGCTGACCGTGCTGGCCAGCTTCTTCCTCGTCTGGTCGTTCGTGTCGAGCTTCTTCGGCCAGAACTTCGGCTGGCTCGTCGACCAGATCGACACGCTCAAGGCGTTCATGATCTGGACGACGATCGGGCTGGTCATCCCGAGCGTCGGGCTCGCGATCTACTTCTGGCGCAGGCGGCGGGAATGGCTGTGACCCCGCGGCCCGAGCGGCTCGCCCCCGAGGTCTTCCGCCTCCCGGTGGAGCGGATCCGCGACGGCTACTACTCCGACGCCTACTTCACGTACACGAAGGAGCTGCTGGAAACCGAGGCGCACGATCCGCTGGTGACGATGCAGGTGTTCCAGCGCAACGCGTCGGTGCTGGGCGGCATCGACGAGGCCATCGCGATCCTCAAGCAGGGCAGCGGCCGGCGTCGCGAGGACGGGACGTGGGAGGACGGGTGGCCCGCGCTGGACGTCCGCGCGCTGCGCGAGGGCGACGGGATCGAGCCGTGGGAGACGGTGCTGACGATCGAGGGTCCGTACGCGCTGTTCGCGCACCTCGAGACGGTCTACCTCGGCTGCCTCGCGCGCCGGACGCTGGTCATGCGCAACGTCGCCGACGTGGTCGCCGCCGCCCACGGCAAGCCGATCCTGTTCTTCCCCGCCCGCCACGATCACTGGCTTGTCCAGACCGGCGACGGCTGGGCGGCGCACGTGGCCGGCGCGATCGGCGTGTCGACCGACGCGCAGGCCTCGTGGTGGGGCGGCCGCGGCGTCGGGACTGTGCCGCACGGGCTGATCGCGGCGTACCGCGGCGACACGGTCGCGGCGGCGCGCGCGTTCGCCGGCCGCTTCGCGCACGAGATGAACATCACGGTGCTCGTCGACTTCGAGAACGACTCCGTGCGGACGGCGCTCGACGTCGCCGCGGCGCTCGGCCCCGACCTGTGGGGCGTGCGGCTCGACACCTCGGACCGGCTCGCGGACGAGTCGCTGCGGCGCGTGCACGGCGACGACGCGCCCACCGGCGTGGCGCCCGAGCTGGTCCGGCTCGTGCGTGCCGAGCTCGACGCGCACGGCTTCGAGCACGTCCGGATCGTCGTCTCCGGCGGGTTCACCGCCGAGCGGATCCGCTCGTTCGAGGCCGACGGCGTCCCCGTCGACTCCTACGGCGTCGGCTCGTCGCTGATCCGCGGCGCCAACGACTTCACCGCCGACGTGGTCGTCGTCGACGGGCGCCCGTGCGCGAAGGTCGGCCGCGAGCTGCGGCCCAACCCGCGGCTCGAGCCGGTCGCCTGACGGCCCGGCGGCTCATGCCATCTCGGCGCCAGAACCGGCGACGGGGGAAGGCCGGACGGTGCCGGGGTCCGTACAGAGGAGGACTCCCCACCGACAGGAGGCCGTGATGGCCAGCGTGCAGATGCCCGACCATACCCGCGCCCGGCAGCGCGCCCAGCGACAGCGCCTCGGCGTCGCGTTCTTCCTCGCCGCCGCCTTGGCGTCGTTCCTGCTCTCGATCGGGCTCTGGTTCACCGACAACCGCCAGGAGGGCCTTTTCGTCGGACTGTGGGTGCCGTCGATCCTCGCCGCCGGCGGCTTCTGGATGGCGGCGGTGAGGTCCGCATGACGGGGCTCGAGATCTTGGTCGCGGTCGCCGGGGTCGTCGTCATGTGCCTCGTGGTGGCGGGGATGATCCTCATCACGCCGCTCGGCGAGGAGCCCGTCCACACCGACGCCGCGGACGCGAACGGCTCGAACCTCAGCCCGGTCGACGACCGCACCGCACGGGCCGCGGCGGTGCGCCCGCGCTAGAAGCGGAGCACGGCGCCGATCCCCTGGTGCACCGTCAGGTCGTCGTGGTGGCGCACGACGAGCACGTCGGCGCTCTGGGTGAGCGCCTGCTCCACCGCGGCGTCGAGCTCCGGCGCGTCGAAGTCCTCCGCGAGCAGGAGGATCTCGACGCGCGCCTGCTCGAGCGCGGCCATCACGTCGCGCAGCCCGGCCGCGCCGCGGTCGCCGCGGCCGATGCCCTGGGCCATGCGGTCGAGCGCCGCGCGCTCGACCCCGGTGACGTGTGCGTCGATCACCGTGGCGGCCGCGGTCTCGACCTCGGCGACGGTCGAGTGCTCCACGTCGACGGCGACGCGTCCCGCCAGCCGCTCGCGCAGGTACGGGTGCAGGCGCTCCTCGACCTCGGTGACCATCTCCTCGGGCGCACCCACGACGAGGTGGTCGAACGCCCGTCGCTTGAACAGCGCGAACAGCGTGTCCAGCGTCCCGTCCACGTGGGTGCGCTTCTCCTGCTCGACCGAGCGCTGGTAGCGGGCCTGCGACCAGCCGCCCTGCTCGTGCTGGCCGTGGGTGTCGCTCGTGAGCCGCGCGGTCTCCTCGAGTCCCTCGGCCGTCCCGGTCAGGATCCGGGCGGACCGGCGGTTGACGAGCAGGACGCACCAGCGGTCGCCGGCGGGCCCGCGCACGAGCGGCTCGATGCACGCTCGGTCGTCCACCACGGCGCGCGACTCGACCGGGTGGGCTAGCCGCACCACCTCGAGCACGTCCGCCGGCCCGCAGGCGAACACGGCGACCGCGCGGGTGCCGTTCGTGGCCAGGTCGGAGGCCTGGAGGACCTCGCGCACGCGCTCGACGTCGGCCCGGAGCGCCAGCCGCTCCTCGTGATCGAGCCCGTCGGCCTCCTCGACCTTGTGCGCCGCCGCCGTCAGCACCGAGTTGATCTCGGTGGCGCGCGCCGGCGGCGTGGCGAACTCGCTCGGGTCGAGGTCGAAGAAGACGGAGAGGACCCGGCCCCGCTCCGGGTGCAGCGCGGCGAGCCGGCGGAGGCGCGTGTTGGCAGCCATACGGCCGAGCTACCCCTGGCTCCGCGCCTCCGAACCGGGAGCTGTGACCACCCTGACCTGCGCGCCGCCGGTCGCGGCGGACTGCTCCGGGACGATCCCCAGTCCCTCGCAGAGCACGAAGAACGCGCGCGCGAAGGGCGACGACGCGGTGGCCGAGCGGACGTGCCCCCAGTCGATCTGCTCGCGCAGCGCGCGGGCGATCTCCAGCAGGCTCTCGTAGCGCAGGGCGTGCTCGTTGAGCGCCATCAGCTTGGTGATCACGACGTCCTCGATCGCCATCACCCGCATCTCCATGGCCAGGACCGACATCGTCTCGCCGCGCGCGAGGACCTCGTCGTCGATCGGCACGCCCTTGGGGGAGAAGATGAGGTCTACGAGCACGTCGCCGTCCCACGCCTTGACCAGCCACTCCTCCGGCGGGTGCTCGGGCCGCATCCCCGCCGCCTCCAGCGCGGCGAGCGCCGGCTCGGCGTCCGCCTCGCGGATCATCAGGTCCAGGTCGTGGCGGGACTCGGGCCCGCCGCGCGCCCACGAGGCGAGGCTGCCGCCGAGCAGGAATGGGATGTCCGCCGCCCGCAGCGCGTGCGCCGTGCGCTTGAGCGTCGCCTCGAGATCGGAGAACGGCTGCTCCGGTTCCGTCATGCCAGGGCTGTTACCCGGGTAAGCGGGGGCGCATGGCGATCCGCTCCGAACGGACACCCGGCGCCCAGGCGCGCGAGCAGACCGCGATCCGGATCGCGGCCACGGGCGACATCCACCTCGGCCGGGCGGAGGACGAGGAGCGCTGGACCGCGGCCTTCGCCGGGCTGCGCGACCGCGTCGACGTCGTCCTGCTCGCGGGCGACCTGACCACCCACGGCGAGCCGGCCCAGGCGGCCATGGCCGCGCGGGCGGCGCGGGCGGCCGACGTGCCGGTGCTCGCGGTGCTCGGCAACCACGACTGGCACGCCGACCGCCGCGACGAGGTCGCCGCCGCGCTGCGCGAGGGCGGGATCGACCTGCTCGAGCGCGGGCACCGCGTGCTCGACATCGCGGGCGCCCAGCTGGGGATCGCAGGCGTGAAGGGCTTCGTCGGCGGGTTCGACGGCTCCCACCTGCCCGACTTCGGCGAGCCGCTGCTGCGCCGCGTCTACGCCGAGTCGGTCGCCGAGGTCGAGGCGCTCGACGCCGCGCTGCGCGCGATCGCGCTGTGCCCGTTCCGCATCGCGCTGCTGCACTACGCGCCGATCACCGCCACCCTGGAAGGTGAGCGGACCGACATCTGGACGTTCCTCGGCACGGACCGGCTGGCCGCCCCGCTGCGCGAGCACCATCCCGACCTCGTCCTGCACGGACACGCGCACGCGGGCACCTTCTCCGGGCGGCTCGGCGAGGTGCCGGTGTTCAACGTCTCGGTGCCCGTGCTCGGCGAGGATTTCTGGGTGTTCGAGCTCACGGGCGTGGGGCGGACGCCCTCCGAGGTCCACTGAGCGGGGGAATAGACCGGCGACCGGAGCAGTCCCAGGGGCGATCGCAAACGCTCCCCAGGAGGACCTCGCTGTGGCACCGAAATGGAAGAGTTCGATCCCGATCGCGGGCGTCGCCGCAGTGGCGGCCATGGCGTTCCCGGGGATCGCGAACGCGACGGTCACGCCGACCGTGGCCGGCACCGAGCTGACGGTGACCTCCGACGCGGCCGACGCGATCGCGATCGCCGCCAACGGTGCGAACGTGACCGTCAACGGCGCCAACGTGGCCGGCGCGAACCCCGCCACGCTGACGAAGATCACCGTCACCGGCGGTCCAGGCGCGAACGCCATCACGCTCGCAGGCGTGACGAAGGCCGCGTTCCCGGCCGTGACGGCGGTGACCGTGGACGGCGGCGCCGGGACGGACGACATCACGGGCAGCGAGCTCAACGACCGCATCCTCGGCGGAACCAACGATCCGGGGACGCGCGACACCGCCAACGGCGGCCCGGGTGACGACACGCTGGTCTGGAACCCCGGCCAGGGCGACGACATCAACAACGGGGGCGCCGGCACGGACACGATCGAGGTCAACGGCGGCGGCGGTGGCGAGCAGTTCACGGTCAAGCCCTCGGCCACGCCCGGCCGCGTCGCGTTCGACCGTACCGGCCCGACTCCGCCCGGCCCGTTCAACCTCGACATCGGCACCGCCGAGCGGCTCGACCTCAACGCCAACGGCGGCGACGACAGCCTCGTCTCCGACGCGGGGCTCGACGCCCTCGGGTTCAAGCTCGACATCGCCGGCGGCGACGGCAACGACACCCTCGACGGCGGCGATGGCGCCGACCTGATCGCGGGCGACGCCGGCAACGACACGATCACGCTCGACGACAACCCGCTCAACACGCGCGACATCGCGCAGGGCGGCGACGGCGACGACACGATGATCTGGAACGGCGGCGACGACGACGACGTCAACGACGGCGGCGCCGGCAACGACACCGTCACGGTCAACGGCGCGCCGGTGGCCGAGGCGTTCACGCTCAACGCATCGCCGACCCCCGGTCACGCGACGTTCGACCGTGCCGCGACCCCGGGTCCCGGCCCGTTCAACATCGACATCGTCGCGTCCGAGCGGCTCGACATGAACCTCAACGGCGGCGACGACACGTTCGCCTCCGACGGCGCGATTGCGGCGCTCGGCCTCAAGGCCGACGTCGAGGGCGCCGACGGCAACGACACGATCGACGGGACCGACGCCGCCGACCTGCTCGACGGCGGCGCCGGCAACGACCGGATCGTGCCCGACGACAACCCGGCCGGCACGCGCGACGACGCGCGCGGCGGCGACGGCGACGACACGATCGTCTGGAACGGCGGTGACGACGACGACCTCAACGAGGGCGGCGCCGGCAACGACACCTCCGAGGTCAACGGCGCGGCCGCGGACGAGCGGTTCACGATCAACCCGTCCCCGACGGCCGGACGCGTCCTGTTCGACCGCCTCGCCACGCCCGGCCCCGGCCCGTTCAACGTGGACATCGGCACGACCGAGACCCTGCACCTCCTCGCCAACGCCGGGAACGACGTGATCAAGGGCGCCAAGGGCGTCGACGGCCGCATCAGGACGATCCTCGACGCCGGCGACGGCAACGACCGGGTCAAGGGCACCGACGCGGTCGACACGATCAACGCCGGCAACGGCAACGACCTCGTCAACTCGATCGACAAGGCCGAGGACACGGTGTCCTGCGACCAGGGCTTCGACGTTGCGCTGGTCGACCGGCGCGACTTCCTGCGCCAGTGCGAGCTCGTGCTCGGCGGCCTCCCGCGCGTCGCCATCAAGGGCAAGCCGGAGCTCGCCCGGAATCGCGTCGCGCTGCGCCTGAAGTGCGTCGCGACCGAGAAGTGCAAGAGCGTCGTGAAGCTCAAGCGCCACGGCAAGCTGCTCGGCAAGGACAAGACCAC
>Ga0126310_10000935_pt1 | contig 10826 bp, 10 predicted proteins | sample Plot60_FD_92540 | JGI IMG/M metagenome (GOLD analysis project Ga0126310, IMG submission 92540) | Serpentine soil microbial communities from UC McLaughlin Reserve, CA, USA - Plot60 | ecosystem: Environmental > Terrestrial > Soil > Grasslands | place: USA: UC McLaughlin Reserve, Lake County... | reverse complement strand
TCGTGATGCCAAACCATACTATGAATGAGACAAGCGCATCAGCCATCGAATCCAGGCCATCTGCAAACAGAGTCAGGCTGCCTGTTGTAGTAGAGATAACAACTTCTGCGATACCTATACCTAACAGTGTCCATATAGATACCCATGCCGCACGCTTTCCTTCTTCAAAAGCTTTCGACTTGTCCTTCTTACCCAAGAAATAAGATTACATGTAGAGATTATAGCTACGCGTTAATTATCCTTCCGTTAGGTTTGTTACATCTTTTGTTATATTATACAACATTTTCTACATTGCAAGTGCAATTCTAAATGGTGGAGTGACCTCCCATTCCGTTGATGTGATGTTTTGGTGTTAGTGCCTTTTGTAAGTGGATAGAACATTGAACCCTCGATTGGTAGATGAGGATTCATTGCTTTCATATAAGTAAAAGAATCAGTGCAGTGGACAGCTCCAAGGATTTTGAAATTAATAAAAAATAAGTTTTCATATTGCTGCTGAATTTGTCCCCCACTTATTCAAAATAAGCTCAGTTCAATACCGTATTTGTACAACAGAAAGAAATGGAACGGGTGGGATTTGAACCCACGACCTGTAGTTCTGAGGTCTAGACAATGATGGCTTATTATATAAAATATATATACAATTATTACAACGTATATTCAAGGGTAATCCTTATTTTCGTCTTCAAGAAAAATTTATGACATAATTTGACTTTGAAAGGTAAAGTTATGTCAATTATACATCATCCGTCAATATTAAAGGATGCTATTCAGGGTAAGAGTACAGAAGAGATACGAGCTAAGGTAAGAAGCCTGGATGTAAAGGGTAGAGGACTAGGGAATGAGGTTCCTCAATTCATATCGCATTTGAAAAAGACATCATCACCCTATAATGTAAATCCTAATGACAAACCAAAGCTAAACAGATTATGTTATGTGGAGGATTCTGAGAATAGTGAGATAATAGAGATACTTTCTTCACTACAACAGAACTTTACAAGAAGGTCTTGGGAATGGGCACTTTCAGTAGTAGCTATGAGAAGATTTGATAAATTAAATAATAATAGTAAGGCGATAGGTATTGCTTCTGCAAAGGAACCTCTCCTTTTCTATTTAGCAAATCATGTAAACCACGTTTATGCAACTGATTTGTATGATAGTACGAAGGACAGAAATGTTCCGTCAGATTTGCCTGAAAACCCAAAAAGGTATGCACCCTTTCCATACAAAGAAGATGCCCTAACAGCACTGAGAATGGATGCTACTAATCTAGAATTTCCTTCAGAAAGTTTTGATATAGCATTTTCTATTTCATCTATAGAGCATTTTGGTGGAGAAAATCATTCAGGAGCTTTAAGATGCTTAAAAGAGGTGGAAAGAGTACTAAAAACAGGAGGAATCGCCACAATTAGCACGGAACATATACTCAATGATAAGGAGCATCCAGAGTTCTTTAATGAAAGAACAATATATGATGATTTAATTAACAAGCTACAGAAATTGCAGCTGGTAGAGCCTCTTGATTTAAGAATAACAACAAGAACCTTGGATACAGCTATGGGGGTGTTTGATGACACAGCAGACATTACCCATCCAGACATACTTCTCAGATACGGAGACTTGTTATTTACTTCTGTTATGCTTGTTTTTCAAAAACAATGAATGAATTTTTCAGGTTATAGGTCAATTAACTGAGTGAGGAACACCATCATATGACTCTTGATATCCTTCCCAAGTTACCACAGATGGACAATAGCATCTGATGCTAGTACTATTGAGTGCATATATGTATACATCTCCGAAACCTGTTTTTTGTTATCGAATCTACCTCATATTCCCAGTTTTGGGCGGTAATGGAAATAGCTGCTGAATTTGTCCTCCAACTAATCAAATTGAGTTCAAAACAATACGTATTTGTACAACAGAAAGAAGTGGACCTGGCGGGATGATTTGAACCCACGACCTCAGCCAATCAGTATGTTCTCTATTTTGTCGTTCAATCGGTTTTGTCTGAATAAGTGCAGTTCAAATCCCACCCGCTCCACTTTGCTCGAGGTTCCATTGTCTTTGAGGAACACAATAATGCAAGACTTCTGCTCATACTGATCTAGCTACTCGACATAGTCATTCTTGATTATCGCAAGCGCAATCCTAAACGGTGAGTATATCTTCTACCCATTACAGAGAGAAATTTCACGAATACCACATTATTGCAGCCGCCATCCCATTTCGACGAAAACTCTGCGATGTGGCTATCATAAATAGCAGCTGGCATTCAAGGAAAATAGTGTGCGTCATTATGGGAGATAATGTACAGATTCCGATTAAAGATAATGAGCAAGAGCATCGTCCACATTTTGTACTTGATGGTATTCTAACCATTCCTGAGCAAGAAAAAAATCCTAAAAAAGGTATTGTAGTATTTGCTCATGGGAGCGGAAGCGGCAGGCATTCTCCAAGGAATCAGTATGTTGCTTCAGTTCTAAACGATTCTGGAATTAGTACTCTGCTTGTCGATTTGCTCACGGAAGAAGAACAGAAGATAGATGAAAAGACAAGAGAATACAGATTCAACATTAAACTGTTGTCTAACCGTCTATCTGCAATAACTGATTGGCTACTAGTGAAAAACCCCGAAACTCTGAATTTTACAGTAGGCTATTTTGGTGCTAGTACAGGAGCCGCTGCAGCATTGATGACGTCAGCAGTAGTAGCTGCAGAAGATCGACCTACTCTAATAAAAGCAATAGTTTCAAGAGCTGGCAGACCTGATTTGGCTGGCTCTTCCTCCTTGAAGCAGGTTCAGGCACCCACTTTACTCATAGTGGGTAGCAAAGATAACGCCCAAATCATAGGATTGAATCAAAAAGCAATGCAGCAGCTCAAGAATGTAAAGAAAAAAAGGCTAGTGATGGTACCTGAAGCTGGGCATTTGTTTGAGGAGCCTGGAACACTTGAAGAAGCAGCTACGCATGCAGCAAGCTGGTTTGAGCAATATCTGTGATTGCAGATGACGTGATGCTGATCATGATATTATTCATTCAGAATTTGGCTAATTGCATCATCATCATCTTTTCTACTCTTTTTTATCTTCTAGGCAGTAGCAGGATCCCTTTCAAGTATTTTAATCTCAAAGCCTTTTGAGAATACTTTTATCGTTATATGATAATGAAACAAACTCTGAATATGATGTGCAAAGGCAGCACTGAGTATTCTAGACCACTTTAAATCGTAATCATGCATAAAAAATAAACATACCCTACGATCTTCATCAAAGTATTTCTTGACAGTTCTGATGGAGCCTCCATTTACACAAATATTCTCAAAAACATGTTTGATCATATTGTCAAGCGTTGGTCGAATACCTGTTTGAGTAAAAATGCCATCGATAGTCTCTGTTGCAAGCCTCTTTAATTCAGCCGTATACTTGGCTTCATCTATTTCATTTAAGAAAAACTGGTGAGTACTTGGGTGAATTATCGCTACTCGGTCTTGTTCTGCCAGCATAAAGAATTTTACGTATTTCTCTAGTATTGTATTAACTCTGGCGTTAAAACTTACTTGAGACTTGTCTGCCTGTTTTCTTATTTCTTCAACGACAAGCTCGTCAAGAGCAAGCGAAACAGTGACTTTCTTAGATGTCTTGTCATGGTCTTTCTTTTCACCGCCAGAGAAAGTGGGAATGGTGCCATAGTCGCCCTCTCCACCACCATCGCTTTCTCGGTTGTTATAGGTCTGCTCCTTCTGCCGCCGTCTCTTCATAACTTTATGCTAATCAATGGTGTCACTTGCGATCCTTAAATGAATTCCGCTCACATAGGTACTTTTGGATCATAACATAACGCAGAATCCCCAAAAAATAGACTTTTTTATCCAGTGTTTTTTCTCCAATATTTTGATCATTACGCTGCTTGAAAATAGGGTTGTCTCGGCATGGAAACCAAAAGGCTCATTTAGAAGGTGAAGTATACCTTTGCTTAGCACCTCGGACCACTTTGTCCCATAGTTATGCCTGAAGAGCAAGCACTCATGTCCTTCTTCGTCTTTATAGTGTGAAAAGCTATGCCAAAATCCCGCATGCATACCTATTGATTCAAAGCAAAATTTCATCAGATTTTGGAGCGTAATTGATATGTTCTGCTCGATGAAGATTGTTAGGATCAGGTCCATTGAGTTAACCTTAAAGTCTTCAAGTAGGCCGTTTTCATCGATTTTTATCCACTACGAACTGAAAGCTCTTGTTGCTAAGTACATGGCTCTTTTGCTGCTCTGCAAATCTGTAGAATAATACATACTTTGACAGAACATTGTTGATGGCTGCATTGAAGCTCTGTCCGTTTGCTTTGGCTTCATTTCTTATCTTTCAGTACACGGCTATCTAGTGCCAATGTTATAGTCTCTTTGTTGCTGGTAGCAATATTCTTCATGTCGGGCATGTCAATAGCGGAACCTCTCAAGAGGGACTTTTTTGCTTCTTTGACACTCTAAAAGTAGGATATTTATTAAAATTGATATTGAATCACTGGCGAATCATTGTAAATCATTGTAAATCATTGCTGGCTAGTGTCACTATGTTAAATATGTCCTGCAATAAGCTTTCTTGATGACTAAAATATTCAAGGTATTTGCAATCATGGCTGCGTTAGCTGTGGGAGCAATAGGAATCAGTACAATGGCACCAGTAGCAGAGGCAGGAATTCAGTTCAATTGAAGAAATTCTTCAAGACCCTAGCAATTCTTGCACCCATGATACTAGTAGGCGCAGTCGGTATTAGTTGGATGGCACCAGCAGCTGAAGCTGGTTTTGCGATAAACTAAAAAGCCAGTCTGCTGCTGCGCTCCTTCTCTTTTTTTCATCAGGAGGTAAAGTTGTGTGTTAATAACTGTATATACATGTTTGATTCTGCTCTTTGAATAAGATTATTAGGTTATGATCCAGACAAGAAAAGAAACTCGCTCTGAGGCATCATTTCTTTTAGAGACCTACTTCCAGCACCTTGATTTCAAAGCCCATTTGAAAAGAATTGAATTGATATTGCTTCCTCTCTCCAACTGGATAGATCGAGTAAGATTTTCAGGCAGCAATAATATAATAATAATAATACTAATAGTAATTTCTATGTCTCCAACTCATAAAGGTTGGTTCCTACCTCTTAGAATTTCAATAACCTTTTCATCTGTTGCTTGGTCAAAATTCTGATAGAATTGATTCACAGATCCAAAATTAGAGGGTGTAGAAATTATCTCAATAGCGTCAACTACTTCTTTTTCTTTCTTTAACAAATCAGCTGCTTGAGGCTGGGCTACTGGAGCTGCTATTATCAACCTTTCTGGCTCTTGCTTTCTTATCCATCTAGCAGCCGCAATTACAGTTGCACCTGTTGCAATCCCATCATCTACTAAAACTACTATTCTGTCTTTGATATGGTATTGACGATTATTATTACTACCATCATTATTGTCTGACAAAGATGGTAATGATGAACAGTACAAAGCCTTTCTACGCTTAATCTCTTGCATCTGCTCTTGCTTTTCGTTCTCTATGTATTCCTTAGATATTTTAAGTGACTTAACCAAAAAATCATCTAAATATAAAGAGCTATCTTCCATTACTGCGCCAATAGCATTCTCTTTGTTGTCAGGTGCTGACAGCTTTTTAGCCATTATGATGCCAAGCTCGGCGTCCATCTTTTGAGCCACAACATCTGCTACAATTACTCCTCCACGAGGTATCCCTAAGACTAGAATCTTTTCCTCATTCTTTTTGTTATTCTTGATTGAAAATTTCAATGCAGTGGCTAGGGCTATGCCAGCTCCAACTCTATCTCTGAATCTAATCTGAAATGCTGTTCCATCTCTGAGATTTGAAAAGAAGCCAGATAGATTAGAAGTTTTGAAAATCATTTTTTACTCTGCCTCACATCCTACTGATTTTATATAATAACAACGATTGCTGCATGCTATAATCTTATTGAGGATATTTGGTAAGAATCATTGTAAATCATTGTAAATCATTGCTGGCTAGTGCTACCATGTTAAATATATCCTGCAAAGGATCATTTCTTGATGACTAAAATATCTAAGGTATTTGCAATCATGGCTGCGTTAGCTGTGGGAGCAATAGGAATAGGCACAATGGCAGCACCAGTAGCTGAAGCGGGGTTTCAAATTAATTGAAGCAACTACTAAGACTCTTTGTAATTGTAGGAGCACTAGCTGTCGGAACAGTTGGAATTAGTTGGCTGGCACCAGCTGTAGAAGCTGGTATTCAGATGAACTAACTAACCAATCTGTGCTCCTTCTATTTTTTTTTCTATATGATTGCTAACCGTGCATGCTCATGGAACAAGAAACCATCTATGCCAAAGCCTATCATCATCTTAGTGCCAATCAAGAACTAATATGCAAAAAGCTTGATGTATGAGTAGATAGCGCATTGCTAGATAAAGATGATGAAAGGAACAAGAAGCTCCATGTCAGAATATCGAGTGAATTATTGATCATCATAGGCATAGGTGCGGGTATTATAGGAATTTGGGTTGGTCTCAAATTTGTCCTTCATGTAGAAGACCCATTTTACATTGTATCAAGCGAAAGCATGATACCCAGCCTCAAAATAGGTGACATTGTAATTATGAGAAATGGCGAGGGCTTTTCCTTCATGGATTTGCAAGTTGGAGATATTATCATATTTCATACAGATGATGCTGGTGGAAGAACAATTGTGCATAGAATTGTAGAGATTTATGCAGACGCTACAAGCGGAGAGAGATTGGTCAAGACAAAGGGTGATAATAATCCGATTTCTTATGAGAATTTTGATTATCCAATAAAACAACAAGATTACTATGGCAAGGTAATCTATGTTATTCCGCTCGTGGGCTTGGTTTCAATCCAGCCTTACAGTTATATGATATCTGTAGCTGCGGTCATCCTAGTATCGGCGACATTTTTGGTTGGTATTCTACATAGTAGAAGAAAAAGACCTTCTTGTTGATTCTCTTATATTATTCCTTGTATTCTTCATATCCTTGCTATCGGGTTATGTCCGACAATGACTGAATATGAACTCAATTTAGTGCCGTAGTTATCCAGATCGATAAAGATGAACTTGTGGGAGTTGAACCCACGACCTGCGGTTCCGAAGACCGACCGCTCAACAGAAAAGAAGTAGAAGAAACCAACTCCCGCAGGTCCTGAGATCGAAGCTCCCTTCCTTAGAGAATCTTCGTCTATATGATCGACAATCTATGTTTGCTCTATATACACATCCCAACGGCTGTAAACTTCACCTTTAGCGTGCCTGCCGCAATGGTCAAGCGTTAGGGTCGACACATATGGTACCACTTCTTGAGTATGTCCATCCATGCTCTTCACATGGGTCTCCTTGTAAATGGACAATTGCCAAGTATGTCTGTTCAGTTCCATCAGTAAAGGAAACTGTCCACAACAGAGGTATTTAAAACCAACCTCGCTCGCTGTAAATCCGTCGCCCACTGCACCAGGGTTGTCCATGAGATGTGTCTCCACGTATAGGAATCTTGTGTCTCTTACATTCACCAGCTCGTGACGTACGTGAAAGTCATCGGTTGCGCAACTCTCATCGCCACAGATCGTTAATTCTGCACTTTGCACATCTTTGAAAAGTCAGGGAAACTGCGGAACTAGTAGCTGAAAGCGCTCACCAAAGGATATTGTTCCTTGAGCAGGTCTGGTATAGTCTGCAGTCGCATCCCCTGACGTAGGGTCTCCGTTTTCAAGCTGGAGTGTGGATGCTTTACCATCTACTACAATGTATGCTGGTGGGATTCTGTTCTGTCCTAACCCAGCTGCTACTGTTGCCTCAGCTTGTTGTTGCTGCTGTAAAGATAAAATTGATGAAGGAGGAGCAAGAGACAAAAACATCATCATCATCGTCAAGGCAGTTACTAACGTGATTCTTGAAAGCAGTGCTCTCTTTGTGGCATTAGTAATATTTTTTCCCAACAATCAGAAATTCATTCATGTATTGGATACTTAAGAGTGTCTTCAGATTCTCATTTGACATTCTTTAGAAGTTTCTCATTTAGCTCTCGCTCTATCTAAGAACATAGCGAAAGGTAAATCGCCTCAGCAATCCTGGGTATTTTTATGTGGAGAAAAACTAGCGTGAAGAAGATGGTCATTAGGTAATTCAATTAAATAAGAAAGAATATTCTTCTATTCGATTTGCGAACCATCAGGGCTTTTTTGAGACTAGATGAGACAAATTTTGCAACGCTTTCTAATAAAATGAAGATGATTTTGGCATTGTTCAATCTGGGACATTTTAGGCTCCTACTAAATCAAGGACAAAGAATGTTAAGTTGGAGACATGACTGATTGTTAAGGTAAAGACATATACCATTTTATCAGGAGCGTGAAAAGAGAGAGGTGCGCGACCAAAAAGTGTACTGCATTGCAACGAAGTCTTGCTCTTTAAATATCATTGTCTTGAAATCTGCCCTATGACTAGCAGTATTCAGAAGATAGGAACTGCAAGCAAGTTGAGAAAGGTCTTGCTAATATGCGGTATCGTTTCTTCATTGCTTTATTTCAGTATGGACATAGTGGCAGGACTGCTAACAGAGGGCTATAGCTTTACCACTCAAGCCATCAGTGAGCTTTCTGCTATCGGTGCTCCTGCAACCCCAATGTGGGTCCCTCTTGGTTTTGTGTATGCTGCACTTCTGATAGCGTTCGGGGTGGGCGTCTGGGTAATAGCTGGTGGTCAAAGGCGTGCACTTCGTGTAATTGGAGTACTGCTAATTACACTTGCAGTCGTCGGTTCGCTGCCATTTCCAATGCACATGCGTGGAGATGAGAAGACATTTACCGATACGATGCACTTAGTCATCTATGGTCTAATTGTTCCGCCCTTACTCATGCTTAGCATGGGATTTGGAGCTGTTGCATACAAAGGAAAAAAGAGGTGGTTCAGCCTGTACTCAGTTGGAACTATTGTGACATTACTCGTGGTAGGAACTTTGACAGGCTTAAGTGCTGTTCAGATTGACGCGCAACAGGCTACGCCGTGGGTCGGAGTCACGGAGCGCATTCTTGTTCATGGTTCCATGCTATGGATAGCAGTACTAGCCATAGTCCTATTGCGAGAGGAAATTGACAGGAGAGCGATGCTGAAAGGATCTTCGCAGCAGATGACTCCTTGACAAAGACAGAAAAACTGTCGCGACAAATATTAAATATTGTACTCCAATTGAGGAACGCCTATTCATGTCCCGAATTTAACAGTCAGCCATGTCCCTATGTTACCACTTTGTGTCCTTAATTTAACAGGCGGTCAGGATGTCCCTAAGATTTACCAGAGTCAAAAACTTTATAGCTGTTCGCTTGTATGATATTTAATGTCCTTGCGTTGATGCTTCCTGGAAGTCATTGACCCAATTCATGACCATCACCATAAACTGTAATCTTTTCATTTTTGCTACTTGGCAGTTGTCTCAAGGAAAGTTTGTACAATTGCATTGAATTCATTGGGTACTTGCACCATCATACCGTGTCCCGTTCCCTGTATGATAACAAGCCATGAATGAGGTATTCTCTGAGCCATCATTATAGAATTAGCAGGTGGTGCTAAAAGATCTTGGTCTCCAACAATTAGTAGAGTGGGCTTCGTTATGCTAGATAATCTGTCACAGGCTCCTTTCCATGTACCTACTGCCATTGCTTGCTGCTGAATATCCTCAGGAGAGACAGATTTGAATGGCGGAGCCTCAATTATGGTATTCAAAATTTCTGGGTGTTCCTCTAACCATTCTGGTGGAAACATTATTTGAGCAAAAATCATAGCTTGTTGTTCTGCTGTCATATTGCGAGATAGCTCAGGCGATGAAAGTGTCATTAGCATTTCTGCTGTTTGTTCTGATGGGGATACTGTCTCATTGCCACCACAAGAGGTTCCATGAAGTACTAGTCTATCTACATTCTGAGGATAGTTGAGAGACAACTCTTGAGCGACAAGTGAACCAAGTGAGTATCCAAGGACATCTGCTTTTTCTATTTGTAGGGTATCAAGCAATCCTGCAGTATCGTTTGCAAACTGTACTATTGAAAATGGCTTTGTTCCAACAGTTGTCTCTCCTATTCCACGGTTATCAAATACTATCACTGTATGGTTAGTTGCAGCCAAATTAGATAGTAGGGAGGGCTCCCATGCTTCTTTGGTTTGACCAATTCCAGAGATAAGTAAAATGGGCTTGCCCTGTCCAAATTGTTTGTAGGCTATGTTAATGTCTCCAACCTGTATATGCTCTGTCCTAGCGCTCATGTATGGATTATCCTGAGCAGTTTCCTGCGGTTGACTCCAAGCTAACTGGGGAATGTAATAAAAAGGCAGCAAAATCATAACGGAGATAAGCATCAAAGTCATGGCGGTGGTATGACGATGAAATGATGATGTCGCAAACCGCTTATTCCTTGCCATCCATTTAAGTCAATCATTTATGTACTTTTAATAGTTAAATCAATATCTTACACCAGAACAATCTGAAGAGTAGTTATGTCAAGCGCGAAAATGGAGACAAGGGCAAAGATGATCAGTAGTTATTCATTAAAGAGGATATATGCTCCATTTGATCTGCGAACTATCAGGGCTTTTTTGAGACTATTTGAGACAAATTTTGGAGCACTTTCTAATAAAGAGATTGTTGTGAGTGTTTCTTTTAAGGTATAACTATCATTATTCGAGACTTTGTGTTTAAAGTGACTGTTGTTGCAGGAGTTGACGTCCTTTATCAGTGATTACATTAAAGATTGGGGGGAATTGTCCAGGTCCAGGTGGTTCGCCT
>Ga0126310_10000934_pt1 | contig 10827 bp, 10 predicted proteins | sample Plot60_FD_92540 | JGI IMG/M metagenome (GOLD analysis project Ga0126310, IMG submission 92540) | Serpentine soil microbial communities from UC McLaughlin Reserve, CA, USA - Plot60 | ecosystem: Environmental > Terrestrial > Soil > Grasslands | place: USA: UC McLaughlin Reserve, Lake County... | reverse complement strand
GCGACCTGCCGGACGATCTCGTCTTCTACGAGAACTACCTCGGCAAGCGCGACGCGACCTTCACGCTGAACTTCTCGACCGGGGCCGCGATGGTGCTCGCGCAGTACTACAACTTCGTGCGGTTCGGGCACGAAGGCTACCGCTACGTCATGGCGACGATGCAGGCCAACGCGCGGGATCTCGCGGAGCGCATCGCGGGGAGCGGCGACTTCCGCCTCGTCGGCGGCGTCGACGAGGAGCAGCTGCCGCTGGTGGCCTTCCAGCTCGACGGCGAGCACAACTACGACGAGTTCGACGTGGCCTCGCAGCTGGCGGCGGAGCGTGGTTGGATGGTGCCGGCGTACACGCTGCCGCCCAACGCCGATCACGTGAAGATCATGCGCGCGCTGGTCAAGCTCACGCTCGGACACACGCTGGCCACGACCCTCGCCGACGACCTCGGCCAGGCGTGCGGGGTGCTCGCCGAGAAGGGCCGCCTGCACGAGCACGACCGCCGGCGCGCGAAGACCGGCACCGGGTACTAGGGGCGGCGATGCCGATCGGGCGCCGCCTCGCGGCCGGAGTTGCCCTCCTGACGATCCCGGCGATGGTCGTGGTCGCGGTGGCCGCGCTGTTCGGCGATCCGAGCGGGCTCGTCCTCGCCCTCGTGCTCCTCGCCCTCGCCGCCGGCGCGGCCTGGATGGCGGCAACCCTGCGCGGGCTGGTCCGCTGGCTGAGCGTGATCGCGGCGGCCGCCTGCGTGGTCGGCATCGCCTTCGTGCTCACCCTCGGGACGGGCGGCATCATCGCGCTCGTCGCCATCGGGCTGTTGCTGGGAGCGTTCGGCGCCTGCGCCCGGTACGCGCTCGGCGAACCGCCGCGCCCGGGGAGCAGAGTGCCGCCGGCGGAGCGGGGCGTTCTTATCGTCAATCCCAAGTCGGGTGGCGGCAAGGCCGAGCGCTTCAGGCTGTTCGACGAAGCGGCGCAGCGAGGCATCGAGACCATCGAGCTGACGCCGGGATCCGATCTTCGGGCCCTGGCCGAGCAGGCCGTGGCCGATGGGGCCGACGTGCTCGGCATGGCGGGAGGCGACGGCTCCCAGGCGCTCGTCGCCTCCGTGGCCGCTGCGCATGGCCTGGGTCACGTCTGCATCCCGTCGGGGACCCGCAACCACTTCGCCCTCGATCTCGGCCTGGATCGCGACGACGTCGTGGGCGCGCTCGACGCGTACGGCCCGGCGCTTGAGCGCACGATCGATCTGGCCGAGGTCAACGGCCGGGTCTTCGTCAACAACGCCTCGCTCGGCGCCTACGCCGAGGTCGTGCAGTCCGACGAGTACCGCGACGCCAAGCTCCGCACCTGGGCGCGGATGGCGCCGGACGTCCTGAGCCGCCGCGACGCCCGACCCCTGCGGTACCGCGACGGCGACGGCAACGAGCAGTCCGACGCTGTCGTCGTGCTGGTCTCCAACAACCCGTATCGCCTGGCGTCGCTCAGCGGCACGGGCACACGCGCGCGCATCGACCGGGGGACGCTGGGAGTGGCGACCGTCCGCATCGGGGGCGCCGCCGACGCCGCGAAGCTCACGGCGCTCGAGGCCACCGGCCACCTGGCTCGATATCGCGGCTTCCGGCAGTGGGAGCCCGCGGCGCTCGAGGTCGACGCCGACCGCGCCGTCCCCGTCGGCGTGGACGGGGAAGCCCTGCTCCTCGAGCCGCCTTTGCGGTTCCGCAGCGTGCCGGCGGCGGTCAACGTGCGCCTTCCCCTCGGCGCAGCGGGGAGCTCCCCGGCCGCGCGTGCGGTGGGGCTGTCCGCCGAGAGCCTCGTGCGGCTCGTCGACATCGTCCGCGGCCGCGGCGCCATCAGCTGACCAGCCCCTTCACCCCCGCAACGAGGGCGACGACGCCGACCGCCACGCTCAACACGACGAGCAGCACGGGCGACCAACGGGTCACGAATGCGCGGATCCTCAGCAACGGCCGCTCGGCCCGCTCGCCGAGCGCGACCGCGACGACGGCGATCAGCACGATCGGCGCGATGTACATCGCGTTGAAGAGGACGAGCAGGGCGATCTCGATCGGCGCCGCGAGGTCCTCGCCGATGATGGCCACGACCGCCGCGAAGTAGGGAAAGGCGGTCGGCAGGTCGACCGCGGTCATCCCCGCTCCGAGGGCGAGGGCCGAGCGGGGACGCATCTTGACGTCCGGAACCTTCGCGGCATCGCGGCGGTGGACGAATACCCACGCCGCGAATCCGAACGCGACGAGGCCGACGACGACGAGCGCGATGTCGAACCCGATGCCCTCGGGGTGACTCGTGGCGGTGCGGATGAGCCCGGATGGGCCCAGGGTCAGGACGAGGCCGCCGACGAAGTAGACGGCGAAGATGCCGGCGGCGTAGCCCGACAGCCGCAGCAGCGGGCGCTCGGTCGTCCCCAGCACGACCCCGACCGCGATGGTCGCCGGGTTGAGCGAGTCGACCAGGCCCATGCCGGCGATGAGGAGGACGAAAGCGACGGACAGGCCCCGCACCCTCCCAGCCTTGGTGTGCGCATGTCCACCCAAGACGGTTGCGTGCACCCTTGCCGCGCTCGGGGCGCGACGGCGATCCTGAGCGGAGATGAGCGCTGCCATCGCCACGGGCTCGAACCCTCCGTACGCGTCGCATCGCTCGACGTCGGTCCAGCCGGGGCTCGTGGACCGGGAGCGCCTGCTCCAGCGCCTGCTCGGCGCCCGGGACGTTCCCCTCGTGGTCCTCCTGGCCCCCGCCGGCTACGGGAAGACGACCCTGCTCTGCCAGTGGGCGCAGTGCGACGCTCGTCCGTTCAGGTGGCTGGAGCGAGAGGAGGTGGCGGACGCGGTCGATGGCCTCGAGGCCCCGTCGGTGCTCGTCGTCGACGACGCGCATCTCGGGGATGCGACGGACGCATGCGAGGCGGTCCTCGCCGCGCTTGCCGAGCTTCCGCACGGATCGCAGATCGCGCTCGCTGCGCGGCGCGAGCCGGCGCTTCCGCTGGGCCGGCTGCGGGCCCACCGCGGCATGCTCGAGCTGCGCAGCGCCGACCTCGCGATGCATCGCGGCGAGGCCGCGGCGCTCGTGAGCAGCGTCGGTCTGCGACTGCGGCGGCCTGAGCTCGAGACCCTGATGCGGCGCACCGAGGGCTGGGCCGCCGGGCTGTACCTCGCCGCCCTGTCGCTCCGGACCGGCCGGGACGACGGCGCCCTGGCCCGGTTCGGCGGAGACGACCGGATGGTCGCCGACTACCTGCGCGACGAGGTCCTCTCCGAGCTCGCCGCCGACGATCTCGAGTTCGTCGTGGCGACGTCGGTGCTCGACCGCTTGTCGGGACCAGTGTGCGACGCCGTGTCAGGCCGCGCGCGATCGGCGCGTCGGCTGAGGAGGCTTTCCCGTTCGAACCTCCTCGTGCTGCCGCTGGACCACAACGACGAGTCCTATCGCTACCACCCGCTCCTGCTCGACCACCTGCGTGCCGAGCTGCGCCGCCGCGACCGGCATGCGGAGCCAGAGCTGCATCGCCTGGCCAGCGGCTGGTACGCGCAGAACGGCGACGTGGACGCCGCACTGCAGCACGCGCTCGCGGCCGGCGACGTCACTCGTGGCGGGGCGCTTTTGTGGGGCGCGGCCGGCGCCTGGGCGGCGCGCGGCCGCAACGCCGCGCTCGAGAGCTGGCTCGATCGTTTCACCGACGGCGAGATCGCGACCACCCCGACCCTGACGGTGACCGCCGCGCTGAGCCACCTCGCAAACGGCCAGGGCGACCTGGTCGAACGCTGGGCGGCCGCAGCGCGCCCGATCGCGGGCACGGCGGGGCGCGGACCGCGTACCGCCACCCTCGAGTTGCTCTCGGCGGCGCTCGGCCGCAACGGGGTCGCTGCGATGGCCGAGCGCGCGGCCGCGGCCGGGCCGTTCACGCCGCCGGACAGCCCGGGGCGCGCCATGCGGTGCCTCGTGGTCGGCGTCGGCTTGCAGCTGTCGGGCGAGGGCGAGAAGGCTCGCTTCGAGCTCGAAGCCGGCGTACGGCACGGCGCCCTCGCTGCCCCGGCCCTCCAGGCCCTGTGCCTCGCCCAGCTCGCCCTGCTGGCGATCGACCACGACGATTGGCACGCAGCGGCGGCGCACGCCGAGCGCGCGCTCGGTCACGTACGGCGCGGCGGCCTTCGCGACTACCCGACGATGGCGCTCGTCCATGCCGTCTCGGCCGAGGTCCGCGCCCGCCGGGGCCAGATCGAGGCGGCGACCGAGGACGCCGCGCGCGCGCGCCTGCTGATGGCGCGCCTGCGCGACTTCGCGCCCTGGTACGAGGCCGAGACCCGCATCGCGCTGGCACGAACGGCGCTGCGCCTGACCGATGTCGCCGGGGCACGGCGGCTCCTGGTGAAGGCTCGCCGCTTCCTGCGGCGGACTCCGGACGCGATCGTCCTGGCGCAGTGGGCCGACGAGGCCTCGGCCGCCGCCGACGCCTTCGTCAGCTCCGGCGGCGTCGGAGCGGCGGCCTTGACCACCGCCGAGCTGCGCGTGCTCCAGTCGCTGCCCACGCACCTGTCGCTCCGCGAGATCGCCGCTGCCATGCGCGTGTCCGAGAACACCGTCAAGACCCAGGCGCACGCGATCTACCGCAAGCTCGACGCCTCATCGCGGTCGGGGGCGGTCGACCGCGCACGGGCGCTCGGCCTGCTCGACGTGCGGCGGGCCGCATGACCGAACAACACAACCACAGGAGGATGGGATGACCACGACTCGACCGACGGACGTCGGCTCCTTGGAGGGCGCGGAGGTTCCGATCGAAGAGCGCGGAATGGGATGGGTCGGCTTCGCCGGCGTGATGATCGGGCTGATCGGCGTGCTGAACGTGATCTACGGCATCGCCGCGATCTCGGACTCTAAGGTCTACGTGCACGACGCCCAGTTCGTGTTCGGGCAGCTCAACACGTGGGGCTGGATCCTGCTCATCGTGGGCGTCGTCCAGCTCTTCGCGGCGTTTGCGATCTTCGCCCGCACCGCGTTTGGCCGCTGGATCGGGATTCTGACGGCGGGGGCGAACATGATCGTGCAGCTGCTGCTGCTGCCCGCCTTCCCGTTGCTGTCACTGGCGATTTTCGCCATCGACGTGCTCGTCATCTACGGGCTCGTCGCCTACGCGCACCGCGCGCGGGTCTGAACCAACGCGCTCGGCCGGGCGTGGCGCTAGACGCCGCGCTCGGCCGGCAGCGTGCCGTCGCGGATGGCGCCCACGAGGGCCTCGTGGTCGCGCTCGTTCTGGTCGGCGTAGCCGCGGGCGAAGCGGACCATGGCCCGATCGAACGCGTCGCCGTTTCCGAGGTAGGCCCCGATCGCGATGCGGTCGCCGGAGCGCGCATGCGCCCGCGCGAGGGTCCAGCCGCACATCTCGGCGTAGTCCGCCATCCGGTCCGGCGTCATCAGCTCGATCTCGGCCGAGCGCTTCCAGTCCCAGAGCTGGCGGACGTAGAAGGCCCGGCGCTTGCCGTCGATCCCCGGGACCGTGACCCAGCCGAGGAAGATGTCGCTCGCCGCCTGCATCAGCCACTGCCCCTCGACCACGCGGCGGCCGTGGTGCGCGAAGCGGCTGGTGCCGGCATGGGGCTCGAGGACCGAGCGCTCGGCCTCCTTGACCTGGAGGAAGAGCGGATCCGACGCGTCGCGCCCGAGCAGCAGCACGATGTGCGCCCGCGTGCCCACGCTGCCGACGCCGACGACCTTGCGTGCGACGTCGACGAGGCGGTACGGCGCGAGCGCATGGCGCGCGCCGCCGGACAGCGTGCGGCGGTACGCCTGGAGCACCCGATCGATCTCCTCGCTGACGTCGCGCCCGTCCTCCGGCCCGACCAGCTCTTCGATCCGGACCACGAGCGGAGCGTCGCTGGCGATGCGCAGCTCGCCGTCGACCCTGCAGGTAAGCTTGGCCAGCGCCCGCATGCTGTCCTTGGTCCGCGCCTTTTCGGCGGCGCGGCGCACCACCTTGGCCGCCTTGCCGTCCTCCTCGGCGCCCCAGCGCCGGATGACCTCGTCGGCGTCCAGCCGGGCGTACCAGACGGCGAGATCCGGCATCGTCGCGAACCGCCGCATCGCGATGCGGTACTCGCGCGCGGCCGCGGCGACGGTCGCGCTTCGCTGATCGCGATCGAAGTCGCGCGACCGGCCGGCGATCTCGAAGCTGGCGGCCAGGCGCTTGACGTCCCACTCCCACGGGCCCGGCAGCGTCTCGTCGAAGTCGTTGAGGTCGAAGACCAGGTCGCGGTCCGGAGAGGCGAAGCCGCCGAAGTTCGAGAGGTGGGCATCGCCACACAGCTGGACTCGCAGCCCGGACGCCGGCGTGCGCGACAGGTCGTCGGCCATGGCGGCCGCCGCTCCGCGGAAGTACGCGAACGGGGATTCGACCATGCGGCCGTACCGGATCGGAACCAGCTCGGGGACGCGGGTGCGCGCCTGCTCCTCGAGCACCGCGATCGGGCTCCGGCGATCGTCGGGCGCCCGCCACGCCGCGTGACTGGACCGGCTCGCCTGCCCGCGCGCCGCCTTTCCACGCGCGGCGCGCTCATTGGGCGAGAGCGTCCCAGGAGCCATGGATCCGAGTCAAGTCCAGCGCGACTTGGATCGCATCACTCGAACCGGGTGAGATCGCCGGCTCTCGAGATCGAGATCACTTGATCGGCATCGATCCGTGCACCGAGGTCCCTGCCCCACGCCGCGAGCGCAGGTCCAGCTCGCCTCCCACGACGGCCAGACGGTCGCGCATGTGCGTGAGCCCGGCGCCCTGCGCATGCCGTTCGAGGTCGAAGCCCTCGCCATCGTCGGTGATCGCGAACTGGAGCACGTCGTGGTCGGCGGAAAGGTCGATCGACACCTTGTGCGCAGTCGGTGCGTGCTTGGAGATGTTCTGCAGCGCCTCCCGGCAGCAGAAGTACACGGTGCTCTCGACCTCGCGCGAGAAGCGGCGGCCGCCCCGCACATGCACGCTGGTGGCGATGGGACAGCGCGCCGCGACGGCGCCGAGCGCCTCGCCCAGTCCGTGGGACGCCAGCAACGGCGGATAGATGCCGTGTGCGAGCTCGCGGATCTCCTGCAGGGCGGCCTCGACGTCCTCGGTGAGGGACCGCTGGAGCCTCGCCGCGCGAGGATCGGGCTCGCCGCTTCGGTCCGGGAGAAGCCCGAGCTTCATCCGCAGGGCGACGAGGCGCTGCTGCGCGCCGTCGTGGAGGTCGCGCTCGATCCGCTCGCGCTCGGTGTCGGCGGCGAGAAGGATCCGGACCTGGGACGCGCGCACCTCGCGCACGGACGCGCGCAGGTCGACCTCGAGTCGATGGTGCTCAAGCACGAGCTGAGCTGCCGAGATCGCCGCCTCGACGAGCTCGGGCTCCAGGCGCAGCGCGGGATCGTGGACGATGGCGGCAATGGGCTCGCCCCGCGACTCGACCGGCGAAACGGCACGAAGCGCGCCCTCGCGCGGGAGGTCGGCCAACCGGCCCTGCGCGTCCACGTAGCCGCGGCCCGGAAGTCGGTAGAGCACCTCGAGGGTCGGATCGCCGAGGGCGTCGGCCAGCGCGTCGCGCAGGTCGGTGGACGCCGGATACGACGCCAGCGTGCGTACGAGCCGCGGCAGCGCCGTGCCGGCGTAGAGCCGCCAATGGAGCATCCCGGCGAGAAACCCGAGCGCGAGCAGTGGGATCGCCGCCAGAAGTACCCACGTCGCGACGTCGACGACCGGGTCCACCGACCAGCGCCGGCCCACGAACAGGGCGGCGATCGCTGCGAGCCACACTGCGCCGGCCCCGAGCACCGGTAGCAGCATGCGCCGCTCCAGGCGGCTCGCCGCCCGGATCCGACCGGCGACCACGACAGCGGCCGACGCGAACAGGACCACGGTCAGCAACTCCCGTACCGATCGCGCCGCGTCGACGAATCCGGGCTCGCTGCCCACGGAGAAGGCGTTGGGCGGACATCCGGCGTCGCAGCCGCCCCACGGAAACGGGGTCGGGAACGACTTCGTCAGCGGCACGAGCGGCAGGTACAGCGCCACCAGGACCAGCACCATGGCGACAACGATCGCGCGCGCCGGCCGCGACTCGAGTCGTCCGGACGGGAAAGCGAGGATGACGTAGACGATCAGGAGCGACACGGCGAACCCGGCCACCCGTCCGGCGCTGTAGACGACGTCGACTCTCGACGTCGAGAGCGTGACAAGGAAGTACGCCGCTCCGAGCGCGACGAGCAGGAGGCCGAAACCGGTCGTCGTGGTCCGTCTCCATGCCACCAGGCCCACGGCGATGGGGAGCGCCACGCTGAGGGCGTTGAGCGCGACCAGGCCACCCGGTCCGGTGCCGCTCGACAACGCGACGGCGACCGAGCCCGCGGCCAACAGGAATCCGGCGACGGCGCCGAGCGCCAAGCGCGCGCGAGTCGGCGCCGGCGATCGGGTCGCGCGAAGGCGGCGCAGGGCGACCGGCGGATGAGCGGCAGCGGCGCCGCCATCCCACGTGCTCGTCGACCCTCGCACGTCCATACAGGTCACCGTGAACCGCGTCCCGCGGTCCTCCATCGCTGTCGCGCCGAGCGCAAAAGTGCCGCGAAGCCACCCAGTCGCGCGACCTACCGCCCGTAAACGCCTCGGGAGGAGCGTAGCCGAGTCAGAGATCTGACGCGAGCGACGCACGAAAGCGGGCGGGAACCGGCTTGTCGTCGCGCCGAAGCGGGCATCCTTTGAAGCGATGGTTCCGCCGTCGCCCAACGTTCGTCGGCGCGCGCTCGTGTCGGTGGTTCTGGCCGTCGTCGCCGTCCTGGTCTGCTCGGGATTGCTCGCCGCGACGGTACTCGTCCCGGCGCCGCCGGCGGTCCTGCCCCTGGCGATCGTGGTCGCCATCGCCTGCCCGATGCTCGCCGCGTGGGAGCTCCGGGGTTCCCTCGGCGCGCTGAGGGAGCAGGAGATGCACCCGATCGCCAAGTGGCGACGGACGCTCGACCGCCTTCCCGAGACGAAGCACCCTTTGGGCTTCTGACCCGCCGGTTAGGCTCCTCGCGTGGCAACCAGAGTCGTCATCGCGGACGACAGCTACCTCATCCGCGAAGGGCTCGTAGAGCTTCTGGCCGGCGTCGCCGGGGTGACGGTGGTGGCCGCCTGCGAGGACTACGAGAGCACGATGAGGGCGGCAGAGGCCGAGCATCCCGACGTGGTCGTCACCGACATCCGGATGCCCCCCACCAACACCGACGAGGGCATCCGCATCGCCCGGGCGCTCGGAGAGAGCGCTCCGGAGATGGGGGTCGTCGTGCTGAGCCAGTACAGCGAGCCGCAATACGCGCTCTTGCTGCTCGAGGCCGGATCGGCGCGGCGCGCCTACCTGCTCAAGGAGCGCCTGCACGACCGGGCCGAGATCGCTTCGGCCATCCAGCAGGTCGCGGAGGGCCGGTCGGTCATCGACTCCAAGGTGGTCGACGGCCTCGTCGCGGCGCGAGCGCGGGGGGAGGACTCGGTGCTCGCGGACCTCACCCCACGAGAGCGCCAGATCCTCGCGGAGATCGCCGTCGGGAAGAGCAACGCCGCGATCGCGGACACGCTGGTGCTGACCAAGCGCGCCGTCGAGAAGCACATCAACTCGATCTTCCTCAAGCTCGGGCTGTCGCAGACCGAGGACACGAGCAAGCGGGTCAAGGCTACGCTGCTCTTTCTCGCCGATCGCACCCATCACCCTGATCGGATGATGTAGGCCGGGCCCGCGTCGCCGAGGCTTCCCTTTCACCCGAAGGGAGGAGCAGTGACCACTCGCGCCGTTCCGGTCGATGTCCTGACCGTCGACGACTCCCCGGAGTTCCTGGCGGCGGCCAGGGAGCTCATCGCAGGGACCGCGGGATTCCGCGCCGTCGGGGAGGCCGCTTCGGCCGAGGAGGGCCTCGCCGCGGCCGGCCGGCTTGATCCCGATCTCGTCCTCCTCGACGTGCGGCTGGACGGCATGGACGGGATCCAGGCGGCCCGCCGCCTGCACGAGGCGAGTCCGGACATCGTGATCCTGCTCATCTCCGTCGAGGATCTGACCGACATCCCTGCTGCCGCCCGCAACTGCGGTGCGGCCGCCTTCGTGCGCAAGGACCGCCTGACCCCCAAGACCCTCGGCGCCCTCTGGGCCCGAGCGGCGCCCGCGCAGCGCCGTTAGGGCAGCTGCCTGGCTGCCGGCGGCTTGCGCGTGCCGCCCGGGCGCGGAGCGCGCCGGTCGGGATCGTGGACCACGACGGTGTCCGCGATCGCGTCCTGCAGCCCGCGCCTACGATCGTTGAACAGGATCGGCACCAGGCCCAGCAGCAGCGGCAGTACGGCAAGCAGGAGCCCGGCGAAGCGGAGCACCGCGCGCCGGTACCCGAGCTTGCCTCCGCCGGCGGGCGCGACCCGGATGTACATGACGCGGTTGCCCAGGGTCCGGCCGCCGGTCGCCCAGAACGACACGAAGTAGCCGGTGCCCCAGACGACGTAGGCCGCCGCCCCGATGGCAAGCAGGACCGTCTTGACGTCCTCGGGGATGTGGAGGACGGTGCCGGCGAGCGCCACCACGGCAACGACGAGCAGCGCCGCACCGTCGATGACGGCGGCATCGACGGCGAAGGCGAGGGCTCGGGTGACCAGGCCCGCATAGGGGGCGTCGGCGGCGCGGTCGGCCGTCGACGGTCGAACCGCTGCCGCCGTGCCCGAGCTCACTTCGAGCTCCGGCGGAGCATGCGGCGAGCGACCCGCTCGACCCGCGCGTCGCCGCCGCGCGACAGCGCTCGCACCTCGGCAGCGATCTCGCCCGCGAAGCCCAGGGTGTCCTGCGTGATGGCGTCGGT
>Ga0126310_10000933_pt1 | contig 10830 bp, 8 predicted proteins | sample Plot60_FD_92540 | JGI IMG/M metagenome (GOLD analysis project Ga0126310, IMG submission 92540) | Serpentine soil microbial communities from UC McLaughlin Reserve, CA, USA - Plot60 | ecosystem: Environmental > Terrestrial > Soil > Grasslands | place: USA: UC McLaughlin Reserve, Lake County... | reverse complement strand
GCCCATGGGTCAGCGGGATCTCGGCCAGGCGATGGCCACCGACCCCAGCATCCTCGTGACCCTCCTCAACCCGCTCGAAACCGACGGGTTCGTGACCCGCAACCGCGACTCTGCCGACCGCCGGCGGCACGTCGTCACCCTTACCGCCAAGGGCAAGCGCAAGCTCGAGCGCGCGGCCGAGGCACAAAGACAGGTCGAGGACACGATCTTCGCCGGCCTCAGCAGCGAGCAGCGCGCGCAGCTGCGCCAGCTGCTCATCGCGCTGCGCGACAGTCGCGGTCCTACATCAGCCGACGAAACGTGTTCCTGATCAAATGAGCGAGCTGCTCGCAGGCATCCGAGGCGCGACGCAAGTGCCGCTCTGCCTTGAGGCAGATCCGTCAGCGCGCTCGAGTGGGGCCGACAATCGCAATTCGCGCAAAGTGATAGTGCGGCAGCGTACGCGACGTCACGCCCTCTCTTCGCCGGCGGAAGTGTGCCTGGGCCGCGGCGTGGACGACAGGCGCGGTGTTCGTCCAGGCGGGGGCCCAGGAGCCGCGGTGCATGTGCCTTCGGTTGCGTGAAGTGCGTCTGACCGTGAGGCTCGCTGGAGGAGCTCCCATACGAGTCGGCCAGGCGCTTGCTCTCTCGCTGTCCAGGCTTTGAGGTTCGCGCCGTGCGCTATCCGCCGCGGCGGGATGTCGTCGCGCGGATGAAGTAGACGTCGATCGCGTTTCGTGCGATCGGCTTGGCCATCGAAAACGCCCCGGCGAAACCGTGCGGCATCGTCGCGAGGCCTATGTAGTCGCCGACGAAGCAGCAGCCGCGATAGTTCTCGCCGTCCGCCGTCAGCAGGTTGAACGGACCGGCGACGTGACGACGGCTCCAGCGGCGCGCGCGGTCGCGTGATGTGGCGAGCGCCAACCTCGCCGGCCAGTTGCCGGCCTGGCTCTTGGGGGCGATGACGTAGTGGAGCAGCCCGACCGTGCCGTCACCGGCGACGGCGATCGAGGGCAGCGCCGCCTGCCCGCGCACCGCGAGCGAGCCTCTGCTCCAATGGCGCCCTTCGTCGGATGACCGGGCGATCGCGATCTTCGACGACGCGTTGCGCTCGCCGGGCTTCGTCCACACCACGTACACGTCGCCATTCGGCGCGACGGTCTGCGAAGGGAGGGCGGTGTTCGTCTCGAGGATGTTCTGGGTGACCGGGTCGTTGACCAGGCCGGACGACCGGCCGATCGCGATCGGCTCGCCCCACGTGTGGCCGCCATTGACCGAGCGGATCGCCATGATCCGGGAGGGCCCGACGCCGCCCTGGCTCGAGAGCACGAAGATGTCGAGCAGCGAGCCGTCTCGGTTGACAAGGATTGTGCTCGTGCCAGGCCAGCTGTCGGAGGTATGCGGGTCATACAGCCTTTGTGGCGCCGACCATGTCCGTCCGCGATTGGTCGTGGTTGACAGCAGGCTGTGGCCGCTGGTGTAGCCGGGCGCGAGGCGCTTGTCGAAGGCGTAGTAGGCAACTCGGGGGCGGCGAGGATCCACTGACAGCTCGGGCTTGTCCCAGAAGTCGTTGGACACCGGTTGCACCATGAGCGGCGTCGACCACGAGAAGCCGCCGTCGAACGAGCGGCTCGCGGCCATGCCCACCGCCGGCGTGAAGGGGTTCTCGCTGAGGACGTTGAACGGGGCGCCGCTGAAGTACGCCACCCGCCCGTCGGCGCTGAAGGCGACGCCTGGGTCGCTGACGATCTGCGGGCTTCCTCCCGTGCAGGCCGATAGCCCGGGCACGAAGATCCGCGCGAACGAACGGCCGCCATCGCGCGAGGCCATCACCAGGTCCGAAGCGTGGCCATCCTGGATCCAGGAGACGAGGATCCGGCGGGCATCACGCGGGTCGACCGCGACCGAAGTCTCGACCGCGACCCCGGGCGTGAAATTCGGGTCCCCTTGCGCACACAGGCCAGAGAACGGACTCGCCAAAGAGATGCGACGCGGCTTGTCGATCCTCACCGATGCGGCGAAAACCGGCTCGACGGCGACGACAACGAAGACGAGGGCCAGTGCCAGACCCCGACACACCTCAAACCAACCACCAACCAGTCGCCGGCGCCGAACCTCAGCCATGAACTCCTCCTCGCTCGGACCGCGCCGATGGCCTCGATACTCCCACCGGGCCACACCGGACATCAAGGCAAGCAGATACGGCTGGCCGACCCGAATCGGTCCGGCGCCGCACCGAGCCGCGCCGGGCTCATCTACTTCACGACCAGCCTTGCCCAGATGCGACAGGCCCACACCCGAAGCCCCTCCGGCACCTGCCGCTCACCGTGCTCTCCCACCGAAAATCCTTCGCCTTCCCCAGCCAACCTCCTGGCCGAGTTCTCCCCCATCCCCCAGCGGGCCTGGCGCACGGTCCAGGACCAGCTCACCCACCTCGTACCCGGCGCCGAGTATGTGATCGCGACCGGAGCCAGGCTCGTCCCCGCCGCAATCAAGGTCAACGCCGTGCGCGCCGGACGGCACACCGCCACCCCCAGCCGCAATAGGCCGTCCACGCCTACGAGTCGTCCGATCCTCACCCAAAGCTTGCCCAACGGACGAGGCGCAAGCGGGTCGCCTCGCGCTGCCGTCGCTTGCGCATCTCGCGCAGAGCGGCAGCGGCAATGCCGAGGCAATCGGCACGAGTCACACTCGTCACTGCGGTCATTGTCGTCCACTCGGCGGGACGGGTTGGTTGTCCGCTTAGGCGGTGTGCGCTGAGGCGCTATGGCTCGGCTTCGCTGCTGCTGTCGTTCGCGCCCGTAGACCGGGGATCCACCAGTTGCGCTCGCCGAGCAGCAGCATGGTCGCCGGCAGCAGCACGGTGCGGATCAGCGTGGCGTCGAGCAGGACGGCGATTGCCAGGCCGACGCCCAGTTGCTTCATCGAAGTCTGCGACAGCGTGGCGAAGGTGGCGAACACGAACACCATCACGAGTGCGGCGCTTGTCACGACACCTGCGGTTCGGGTCACGCCCTCGCGGATGGCCAGTCGCGTGTCCATGCCTGCGTCGTGGTTCTCGCGGATGCGGCTGACGATGAACACGGTGTAGTCCATCGAAAGGCCGAAGAGGATTACGAACAGAAAGAGCGGGAGCCAGGCGACGATCGCGCCGGTCCCGGCGAGATCAAGGGGCGCCTTGCCCCAGCCCCATTGGAAGACCGCGACGAGCACGCCGTAGGCGGCGGCGACCGACAGCAGGTTGAGGACGATCGCAGTTGCCGCGATGGCCAGCGAGCGGAAGCTCCACAGCAGCAGGAGAAACGCGAGGCCGAGGACGATGGCGAACACCCATGGCGCGCGTGCGCCCAGGCGCGCGTTGAAGTCCATCGAGACGGCGGTCGGTCCGGCCACATACGCGGTCGCCACTCGGCCCACCGTGGCGGGCACGACCTGGCGTCGCAGCAGCGTCACTGCGCCGCGGGAGTCCGCGTCCTCGCCGTCACCCGCCATTGGGATCGCGACCACGGCAGCGGTTCGGTTGCGGCTGACGGCGACGGTGACCGGGTCAAACATGCGCCGGGTCGCGACGGCATGGCGTCGCAGGTCGGCGATGGCGCGCCGTATCGGCGGGCTGGTCACGTCGTGCGCTCCGACCACGACCTGAGCACGCTGAGCGCCCCCGGGGAACGCACCCTGGATCCGCTCGTAGGTCCGAATCACCGCGGTGTCATGCGGCAGTTCCTGTGACGGGCCGAGGATCGCGGTGTGCAGGTGCGTGGCCGGGACTGCGAGAACGATCAGCGCGGCGGCGGCGAGTCCCCCGCTCAGGCCCGGGCGCGCGAGCACGCCATCGAGCAGGCGATTCCAGCCGCCCGACGTGCCATTCGCGCGGCGACGCTGCAGCCACTTGCCGAGCCACGGGACGCGCCCCCGCTCCACGCGATCACCGAGCAGGGCCAGCGTCGCCGGCAGAACGGTCAAGGAGCCGAGCACCGCCACGGCGACGACGAGCACGGTGGCCTCGGCGAGGCCCATGAACGTCCCCTGCCCGGTCACGAACATCGCCGCCATGGCAGCGATCACGGTGAGTCCGGACACCAAGACCGAGTGCCCCGACGTCGCGGCAGCGACGTCGAGTGCGTCGCGGTTGGAGCGTCCCGCCGCCCGCTCCTCCCGCATCCGGCGCAGGTAGAACAGCGAGTAGTCCACACCGACCGCGAGCCCGACCAGCAGCAGGATCGTGCTGGCGGAGCCGTCTACGTGGAGCAGGTGGCTGGTCAGCGCCATCAGCCCGGTCGCGGCGGCGACCGCCGTGAGGCCCAGGCCCAGCGGCACCAGCGCGGCGATCAGGGCGCCAAACGCGATGAGCAGGATCCCGAACGTCAGCGGGATGGAGAGCGACTCGGCGCGGCTGAAGTCCTTGTCGGTGGCCTTGGCAAGGGCGTGGTTGGCCGACGCCGCCCCGAACTCCTCGACCCGGACCTACGGGATGTTGCGCGCCGGCCTTCCGAACCGCGGCGACAACCGGAGCGATGCGCTTGTCGGCCGTCGTCGAATCGCCCTTGACAGCGAAGAGCAGGAGCGCCGAGCGCCGGTCGGGGCTGATCTGCGTGCCGTTCCCGGGCATGAGCGGTGAGCGCACGTCGCGAACCTGGCCAGTAGCGACGACGCCGCGAGTGATGTCGGCGATGGCGGCGCGCCCCGGCCCCGCCAGGACCGAGCCCGCAGGCGCCTGGACCATGACCTCCTCGGCTGCGGGCCGGTCGAAACCGGCGCGGTCCAGCAGCCGCTGCGCGGACGCCGACTCCCCGTCAACGCTCTCGGCCTTGGTCAGCTTCGCGGTGGGCAGATTCGTCGAACCGACCACCACCACGAACACCAGCCAGCCGACGATCGCCTTCGCGCGGTGCCGTGCGCTCCAGCGTCCGATCCGTGCCGCGAGTCCCATCACCGACCTCCTCGAGAGCGAACCGTTCATTGCCACCAGCGTCCCGCTGCGGCCAGCGTGCGCCAATGGCGTCCGCTTCACGGCCGGTGTCGGGCTAGCTCAACAGGCTCTTGCCGGCCGACCCCACGAGCGCGCAGGCGGCGGCCACTTGCGCGGCCATCGCGGCCTCGGCCTTGCGGCCCCACGCCCGCGGGTCATAGGCGGCCTTGTCGCCCATGCCGCCGTCGACCTTGAGAACGCCGGCGTAATCGACGAGCACGTGGTCGGCGACGGCGCGGGTGAACGCATATTGGTCGTCGGTGTCGACGTTGAGCTTGACCACGCCGTAGCTCACCGCCTCGCGCACGGCCGACTCCGACGAGCCGCTGCTGCCGTGAAAGACGTATTGGAAGCGCGCGCCCGGCCGGGCCTGGCCGAGCGCCCGCTGGCCCGCATCCAGGATCGCCGGCCGGAGCGCCACCGCCTCGGGCGAGTGAACGCCGTGGACGTTGCCGAACGTCGCCGCCAGCAGGTAGCGGCCCTGATCCCCTGCGCCCAGGACCTGGGCGACGCGCAGCAGGTCGTGCGGGGTCGTGTAGCGCTTCGCCGCCGCAACGCCCTCCCCGCTGACGTCGTCCTCGCTGCCCCCGACGACCCCGACCTCCAGCTCAAGCACGACGCCGAGGTTCGCGCACGCCCGAAGCAGCGCTCCCGACCTGGGCAGGTTCTCCTCGAGCGGGAGCGTGGAGCCGTCGAACATGTGCGACTGAAACAGCGGCGTATCGCCGCTCGACAGGCGGCGGCGCGACTCCTCCAGCAGCGGACCAAGGAACGCTTCGGCGCCGCGGCGGGCAGTGGTCGGTGTGAAGGGCGACAAGCGTGGGATGCCGTTCGGCGACCACGTGCGCGAAGGCGGCGAAGGCCCGCGCGCCACGCGCGTCGTCGCCCGTGCCCGACAAGTAGGACGCGCCGCCGGTGGTGACCTGGACGATGCCATCCGATCCGGCCTCGGCAAACCCGCGCAGCGCCGCGTTGAGGGTCTGCGACGGGGTGACGTTGACCGCTAGGTAGGCGTACGCGTGTTCCACGACGCGGCGTCCAGCATCGCGGCGTACTGCTTGGTGGTGGCAGTGTCCACGCGCACGAGCATGCTCTTTGGCCCGAACCCAGCCAATGGGGTGGACATGACCACCGTCGTGGGGCTACCTCCACTGGTGAGGGCTTCGGTAGTCGCGTAGCGTTCGGCGGGTGGCCGACCAGGCCGTGATCCGGGTCGTTGTCGGCGAGGATCAGCCGCTCGTCCGCGAGGGCGTGATACGCGTCCTCGAGCGCGCGGGCTTCGAAGTGGTCGGGGTCGCTGCCGACGCTGACGATCTCGCGCGCAAGGCCCGCGCGCATCATCCCGACGTTGTCGTCACCGACATCCGCATGCCTCCGGGCGAGGCCGACGCTGGCCTGCAGGCCGCGCTCGCGATTCGCCGCGACGATCCCGAGACGGGCGTCATGGTGCTCTCGCAGTACCTCGAGACGCGGTATGCGCTCGAGCTCGTCGGTGATCGCGCCGAGGGCGTCGGCTACCTCCTGAAGGATCGCGTCGGCGACGTCCCCGCCTTCACCGATGCCGTCAGGCGCGTCGCCCGCGGGGGGTCAGCGCTCGACCCCGCGGTCGTCGAGCGGATGGTTGGGCGCCCACGCGACGGCGGCCCGATCGCCGAGCTGAGCGCGCGCGAGCGCGAGGTGCTGTCGCTCATGGCCGAGGGACTGTCTAACCAGGCGATCGCCGAACGGCTCGTGATCACGGTGGCCGGTGTCGAGCGGCACGTCACGCGGATCTTCGGAAAGCTCGACCTGCACCAGACACCCGAGCACCACCGCCGCGTCCTCGCCGTCCTGCAGTACCTCCAAACGGAGCGATGACCGACGACGCGTTCCTGCGCTCGATCCTCGACACCGTCGTCCAGCCCGTCTGGGTCGTCGACCACGACGGACGCATCCGCTTCGCCAATCCGGCGGCGGTGCGAGCGCTCGGCTATGACGACGTCGCGGAGCTGAGCGGCAGGGCCAGCCACGAGACGATCCACTACAAGCACCCCGACGGCTCGCTGTTCCCGGTCAAGGACTGCCCGATGCTCCGGCCACGACTCGACGGCGAGGCGATTCACGAGGACGAGGACTGGTTCGTCCGCCGCGACGGGTCGATGTTCCCGGTCGAGTACTGGTCGGCGCCGCTCGAGATGCCCGCCGGCCGCGGCGCCGTGGTCGCGTTCACCGACCTCGAGGATCGCCGACGCACAGCGCAGACCTCGGCGCTGCGTCGGGTGGCCACGCTGGTCGCGCAGGGCGCTCCCCCCGCCGACGTCTTCGCCGTGGTGGCGAAGGAGGTAGCGCACAGCCTCGGCTTCCCGCTCATCAGCATCGTCCGCCTCGAGCCCGAGGGCATCGCCACCCACGTCGGCGTGTGGGGCGAGCAGAACCCGTTCCCGGTCGGCACCTCCTGGCCCCTCGACGCGCACGGCGTGTCGGGGCGGGTGGCGCGCACCGGCCGCCCCGCGCGCGTCGACTACGCGCACGTTCCGGGCGAGATCGCGGCCACACTGGCCCGCGAGGCCGGGATCCGCTGGGCAGTCGGCGTCCCGATCGTCCTCGACGGCCGAATCTGGGGCGTGATGATGGCGCTCTCGACCGGCCCAACGCCGCAACCTGAAACCACCGAGGCACGGCTCGCCGGCTTCACCGAGCTCGTCGCCACCGCCCTCGCAAACACGCACGCGCGCGATGAGCTGCGCCGGCTGGCCGACGAGCAGTCCGCGCTGCGGCGCGTCGCAACGCTCGTCGCGCGCGGCGCCCCTTCGCACGAGGTCTTCGACGCCGTCTGCGAGGAGACCGGCCGACTCATCGACGCCACCAGTGTCAACCTGGCCCACTTCACCTCCGACGGGATCAATCTGACCATGGCGGGCTGGAGCCTCCACGGCACCCATGTCCCGACGGGTACGCAATTGCCGCTGGACGGATTCGCGATCAACGAGCTCGTGGCGCGAACACGGGCACCGGGACGGGTGGATACGTACGAGGGCGTGCCCGGACGCCTCGCCGCACGCCTGCGCGAGCTCGGAATCAAGTCCGAGGTCGGCGCGCCCGTGGTCGTCGACGGCCACGTCTGGGGCGCGCTCATCGCCGGCACCGACGACCCCGACCCCCTGCGCATCGGCGCCGAGCATCGCGTCGCGAGCTTTGCCGAGCTCATCGCGACCGCGGTCTCCAACGCCACCGCGCGCGCCGAGCTGATTGCGTCGCGCGCCCGCACCGTCGCCGCCGCCGACGCCGCACGCCGCCGCCTCGCCCGCGACCTCCACGACGGCGCCCAGCAGGACCTCGTCAACGTCATCATCTACCTACAGCTGGCACAACAGGCGTGGGATGACGACATCGCGCGGGCACGCGCGCTGGTCGATCGCGCGACGGAGCAGTCACAGCTGGGGGTCGACGGGCTGCGCGAGCTTGCAGCCGGCATCCACCCGGAGATCCTCACCAGCCGCGGCTTGGCCGCCGCTATTGAGGGTCTTGTCGAGCGGCTCCCCGTGCCCGTTGACACGCATGAGCTAGCCGAGGGCCGCGTCGCCCAGGAGATCGAGGCCAGCGTCTACTTCTTCGTCTCCGAGGCGCTCACCAACGTGATCAAGCACGCCCAGGCAGGATCGGCGCGGGTGCGCCTGGCAATCGACCCAGATGTCCTGACCGTCGAGGTCAGCGACGACGGGGTGGGCGGCGCGCACGCAGACGCGGGCGGGAGCGGGCTGACCGGACTGTTCGATCGCATCGGCGCCCTCGATGGCACACTCAGCGTTGACAGCCCATCAGGAGGCGGCACGATGCTGCGCGCCGTGGTGCCGCTGGCCTAGAGGTATCCGGCGAGATCGGCGAGCGCTAGCTGCGTCTTGGCCACGAAGCCCCTTGCCCCGGAGCGCTCGACCAGCGGGCGAGGCGCGCCCCCCGGGTCGCTGGAGGTGAGCAGGACCCGCACACCGGGGTGGCTGCCGCGCAACTCGGCGGCGAGGTCGATGCCATCAGCGTCGGGCAGGTTCACGTCGAGGAGCACCGCATCAGGCGTCCCCTTGGCCATTGCGGCGCGTGCCTCGCGCGCACTTCCCGCCTCGCCGAAGATCTCATAGCCCCGCCCGGCCAGGAGCTCCCTCGCAGAGAGCCGAAATCGCGGGTCGTCGTCGACGATGAGCACGCTCGCGGCCATTGCCAGAGCGTGGTGCAGACCCGCTGGCAAGGCAATAGGGACAACTCAACAGTCGCCCTCGGCTCGTCGGCGGTCAGCGCACGCGGCCTGGTCAGGACACAGTCGTTATCGCGTGCAAGCAACCACAGCGTGACCGATCCCGGCTTGACCGCTTCACGCCGCGCACGCGCCCCGACCTCGCAGTGCGGCGTCGGTGTCGGCCACCCCGTCACGCAAACCGCTGGACCGGTGACGCACCTCAGCGTCCAAAGTAGCAATGGGACGTCGACGGAGCGCCAGCCGCCTCGCATGGAAGCGGAAGTCACGGGTGTCGTGCGGGGGTCGGCCGCGGGCTCGCCGCGCGGCGCGCCGAGGCGCGCGCGGACCATAATCAACGAGGTGCAGGATGAGGGCGACTCGCTTGTGAGGCCCAGGCCTGTGGATCGGGCCCAGGTCACGATCGTGATGGACAACTTCGTGGACCTCCTGCTCGCGCCCGCCGAGGACATTCGCAGGTACGCGCCGTACGACCTCGGCGACCGTCGGCAGCTGGTCGCCGAGCACGGGTTCTCGGCGCTGATCACCGTCGAGCGCGAAGGTCAACGGAGCACCGCGCTGTATGACGCCGGGCTCACGCCCGACGGTTTGGCCCGCAACCTCGACGTGCTCGAGGTCCGCGTGCGAGATCTCCGTGCGATTGTGATCTCCCATGGCCACGCCGATCACCACGGCGGCCTCGAGGGTCTCTTCGCACGCTATGGGCGCTGGCGGCTCCCGCTGGTCATCCATCCCGAAGCGTGGCGTGAGCGCAAGATCGTCCTGCCGACCGGGGCCGAGGTCCGCTTGCCGCCGCCAAGCCGCGCGGACCTCGAGGCGGAGGGGTTAGAACTGGTGGAAGAACGGCGTCAGACGCTGCTTGTCGACGACACCGTGCTCGTGTCCGGCCAGGTCGAACGAGTGACCGGGTTCGAGCGAGGTAACCCCATCCATTTCGCCCGGGTTGAGGACCGCTGGGAGCCTGACCCGATGATCGTTGACGACCAGAACGTGATCGTAAACGTCAAGGAGCGTGGCCTCGTGATCGTGTCCGGCTGCTCCCATGCGGGCGCCATAAACGTGATGCGAAACGCCCAACGGCTCACCGGCGAACGGCGGATCGCGGGGTTCATCGGCGGCTGCCACCTGACCGGCGGGGTCTTCGAGCCGATCATCCAGCCCACAGTCGAGGCCTTCGCTCTCGCAGACCTCGACCGCGTCGTCCCCGCTCACTGCTCAGGCTGGAAGGCCGTCCACCTCCTCGCACAGACGATGCCCGCCGCTTTCGTCCAGTCGTCCGTGGGCACAACCGTCAGCTTCTGACAAATCGGGTGGCGACCGTCGCTCGCGACGACGGATGAGAACCACGCGGCTCGGTTTGACCGACGGTGGCCAGCAGACGCGCGCAGCGGACGAGCTTCACGTGTGTCCTGGGGCCTTTCGCTTCTCGCCCAGCGGTTCGGGCGGCTCAGCCGCCTCCCATCGGCGTCGTCATGACCACCCGCTCGGCATCGACGGGCAGGCTGCGCAGGGGCCCGCTGGAGTGCACGCCGTCGTCCTCTACGACCGCCACATAGCCGCCTTCGACCTCACGGCGAAAGATCTTCTCCGCCGCCTCCACCGTTGCCGGGTCAGACGGCGACCACTCGATCAGCGTTACGTAGCCGTCAAGCACTCG
>Ga0126310_10000932_pt1 | contig 10831 bp, 10 predicted proteins | sample Plot60_FD_92540 | JGI IMG/M metagenome (GOLD analysis project Ga0126310, IMG submission 92540) | Serpentine soil microbial communities from UC McLaughlin Reserve, CA, USA - Plot60 | ecosystem: Environmental > Terrestrial > Soil > Grasslands | place: USA: UC McLaughlin Reserve, Lake County... | reverse complement strand
CGGGGCTGACGAGGATCGCGCTGAGCGTGTTCTGGTAGCGCTCTCCGCCGACCATCTGGGCCATCGCGAACAGGCACGGGATCGAGGCGTACTGGAGGGCATTTCCGATCAGGTAGAACTCGTCCGACTCGAGCCCGGCGGAGCGCCCGATGTAGGCGAAGAGCAGGATCTGGAAGATCGGGGCCACGAGCATCGTGGGCACGTAGATCCACGGGGTGAGCCAGTAGAACAGCGCCCGGAAGCTCGTCAGTCCGCCAACGACGAAGATGCGCGCTGCGACGATCACGTCAACGAGAGGGTCCCGCGCCCGCGCGCGTCGTAGAGAACGCGGTCCGTCACGAGTACAGCGAAACCCACGTAAGCGACACCGAGCGCGAGGCAGAGGATCAAGTCAGGCACGGGCGTGCCGCCGAGGGCCGACTCGCGGATCGCGCTCATGCCCCAGGTCGGCGCGAGAGCCCACGAGACGGGGCGGACCCATTCAGGTAGCAGCGCGAGTGGAACGAGGAAGCCGCAGATCAGCCAGACCGGATACTCGAAGAAGTTCCCGAGCACCCAGGCCGCTCTGAACCGGACGAACGAGACGGCGAAGAGGAGCCCGAGGCCGCCGAAGGCGAGGACCGTGCCCAGAACGGACAGTGCGAACAGGAGCGGATGCGCGATTCTGAGTGGGATCCCGAATGCGAAGCGGCCCCAGAGGAGGGTCGCGGCTAGGTTGTAGATGCCCACCGTCGCCAGGCCGAGCGTGGCCGGAAACATGACGAGCGAGAAGTGCCGCGGGGCGGCGATGAGGAGCTCGAGCGTCCCCCACCAGCGCTCGCGCTGCATCGCAGAGCCGGCCGAGGTGCTGACGGACGACCACATGCCCATCACCGCGGCTCCAAGCGACGCGTAGATCAGCGTTCTCGGGCTCTGGCCGGCGCGGAAGACGAAGAAGGCCGTGGTCGCGAAGAACAACGGGTAGAGGACATTCCCGACCCCGTCGAACGGCGAGCGCAGGATCATCTTGAACTGGAGGTACCAACCCACCCTGAGCAGCCGCAGCGAGCTCATTCCGCGGTGACGAGCGCCACGTAGGCATCCTCGAGCGTCGGCTCCCGCCGCGAGATCCGCCCGACTTGGCCGCCGTCGAGGTGACCGAGGATCGCCGAGGTCAGCTCCGTGTCGGCTCGCGTCTGGACGACCAGCACCTGAGCCTGCTCCCGCTCCTCCACCGAAACCGCCACGACCCCCTCGAGCTGGCGAACGCGCTCGATCGTGGCGTCGGCGACACCGTAGACCTCGACCTCGACGACGCTGCCCTGCTCGACACCTCGCTTCAGGTCGCCGGGCGTGCCCTCGGCCACGATCTCCCCTTTCGAGATGACCGCGATGCGGTCGCAGAGCGCGTCCGCTTCGAACATGTAGTGCGTCGTCAGCAGGATCGTCTTCCCGGCCGCCGTCAGCGTTGCGATCGTGGAGCGCAGCTCGCGGGCGCCGACCGGGTCGAGGCCGATCGTCGGCTCGTCGAGGAAGAGCACCTCCGGGTCGTGCAACAGGCCACGCGCGACGTGCAAGCGCTGCTTCATGCCGCGCGAGTAACCCTCCGCCCGTTCGTGCTCGCGGCCCTTCAGCCCCACGAGCTCGAGCAGCTCGTCGATCCGCTGCTTCTGGGTTGCCGGGGGGACTCCGTAGAGCTCCGCGAAATAGCGGAGGTTGTCGTAGCCAGAGAGCCGCTCGTAGACGCCGCGCTCGCCGCCGAAGACGTAGCCGATCCGCTTCCGCACCTCTCGCGCGTCCTTGACGACGTCGAGACCGAGAACGCGTGCGCTGCCCGCGGTCGGGAGCAGGAGCGTGATCAGCATCTTGATCGTCGTCGTCTTGCCCGCTCCATTCGGCCCGAGCAGCCCGAACAGCTCCCCCTGCTCGATCGCGAAGCTGACCCCGCGGACGGCCTCGATCTCCTTCGACTTGCGGCGGATCGTGCCCGTGTGCGTCCGGTAGGTCCGTCGCAGCTCATGTGCCTCGATCGCAGCCACGGCCTCAGACTAACCTTGGCTAAACTCGGCGCGCCCGGCGGCGTAGCTCAGCTGGTTAGAGCAGCGGAATCATAATCCGAAGGTCGAAGGTTCGAGTCCTTCCGCCGCTATCCGGTCGATGCGAGTCCGGCCCTCGCTGGGCGAGGGCCATGACGACTCGCATCGAGTTTCTTCTCCGGCAAACGTTTGTGCGCCGCGGCCGCACAGGTCGGCCGCGGCGGCGAAATCGGATCTGAGAAGGCAGCCCGGCCCGGTCGCAAAGCGCGCGACCGGGCCGGGCACGCCTTTGTTCGCGAGTCGCCGCTACAATCCGTCGGCCGGCCGGGAGGAACTGCCTTCCGGTCGTTTCCACGCACGCAACCAGGAGCTTTTGGCTTGGCAACCGGAGTACGAGACGCAATCACCCTTGCTTGCACCGACTGCAAGCGGCGGAACTACCAGACGACGAAGTCCAAGCGGAACACGCCGGACCGCGTCGAGCTGCGCAAATACTGCCGCTGGTGCGGCCGCCACACGGCGCACCGGGAGACCCGCTAGCGATGGCGAAACAGACGCGTGCCCAGCGCCGCGCCCGTCGCGCGGAGCAGGAGCGGCAGGGAAACGGCGCCGACGCCAGGCCGGTTCAGCGTCAGACTCCCGCGCGCGTAGCCCGGGCGGCGGAGCCGGCGGCCCCGACCCACGAGCGAAGGCAGCTGCCGGGCTCCGGCTTCCGACGCTTCGTCGGGGAGTCGGCCGCGGAGCTGAAGAAGGTCGAGTGGCCGGGACAGCAGCAGCTGATTCAGGGCACCGCGGTCGTCTTGATCGCATGCGTCATCGTCGGCGCGTACCTGTGGGTCGCCGATCTTGCGTTCAAGCGGCTCGTCCAGCACGTCTTCCTCGGCCAGTAAGGGGGTCACTTCAACTTCATGTTCAAGTGGTACGCCATCAACACGTATTCCGGGCACGAAAACAAGGTCAAGACGAACCTCGAGCACCGGATCGACTCGATGAATCAGCACCCGCGTTTCCGACGCGTCGTCGTGCCGACGGAGCAGGTGATCGAGACGAAGGACGGGCAGAAGGTGCAGACCGAGAAGCGGATCCTGCCGGGCTACGTGCTCGTGAACATGGACCTGAACGACGACGCCTGGACGGTCGTCAAGAACACTCCCGGCGTCACCGGCTTCGTCGGCGCCGGCACCAAGCCGGTGCCGCTCTCGCAGGGCGAGGTCGACCGGATCCTCCGCACCGGCACGACCGCCGGGGAGCGCCCGCGGGCCCAGGTCGAGTTCTCGCTCGGGGAATCCGTGAAGGTAACGTCGGGGCCGCTGTCGGACTTCGACGGCGAGATCGTCGACGTCAACCCGGACCAGCAGAAGCTGAAGGTGCTCGTCGATATCTTCGAGCGGCAAGTGCCCGTCGAGTTGGGCTTCGACCAGGTGAAGAAAATTGACTAGACATCAGCATCCCGAACTGACGACGCGCGTTGCGAGACAGCGCCGTAACCAGGACGCGTAGCGTGGCGAAGAAAGTCCTCACGATGATCAAGCTGCAGATCCCGGGCGGTCAGGCGAATCCTGCGCCGCCTGTCGGGCCTGCGCTCGGCCAGCACGGCGTCAACATCATGGAGTTCTGCAAGGCGTTCAACGCGCAGACCGCCGACCAGAACGGCCGCATCACGCCCGTCGAGATCACGGTCTACGAGGACCGCTCGTTCGACTTCATCACCAAGACCCCGCCGGCGGCGGTGCTGATCAAGGAGGCACTGCGGCTCGAGCGGGGCTCCGGCGAGCCGAACCGCGAGAAGGTCGGCCGGCTGACGCACGACCAGGTGCGCCAGATCGCCGAGACGAAGATGCCCGACCTCAACGCGCGCGACGTGGAAGAGGCAATGAAGGTGGTCGCCGGCACGGCGCGGAGCATGGGCGTGGAGACTGACGTATGAGTCACGGGAAGAACTACCGCGCTGCCCGGGCGGAGATCGACCGCGAACGGCTCTACTCGCCGGCGGAGGCGATCCGGCTCCTCAAGAGCTTCCCGGAGAAGAAGTTCGACGAGACGGTCGAGGTGCATTTCAACCTCGGTCTCAACGTCCGCCACGCCGAGCAGCAGTTGCGGGGAACCCTGATGCTTCCCCACGGCACAGGTCGCGAGTCCCGGGTCGCCGTCTTCGCCGACGGCGACAAGGCGCGCGAGGCCCAGGAGGCGGGTGCGGACGTGGTCGGCACCGCCGACCTCGCGAAGCAGATCGAGGAGGGGTTCGACGACTTCGACGTCGCGGTCGCGACACCCGACCAGATGAGCGTCGTCGGAAAGCTCGGCCGGATCCTTGGCCCTCGCGGGAAGATGCCCAACCCGAAGACCGGAACCGTGACGATGGACGTCGCCAAGGCGGTCCAGGAGGCGAAGGCCGGCAAGCTCGAGTACCGCACCGATCGTGGCGCCAACGTCCACCTGGTGCTCGGCAAACGAAGCTTCGACGAGCGGCAGCTCGCCGAGAACTACGCGGCCCTGATCGACGAGATCGTCCGAGCGAAGCCGGCGGCCGCGAAAGGCCGCTACATCAACGGCGTTACACTGACCACCACCATGGGCCCCGGCATCCACGTCGACCCGGCGCGGACGAGGGGCATCGTCGAAGAGCTCGAGGAGACACCGGCAGACCAAGCAGCAGTCCCCGCGTAAACACAGCCCGTCGCCCAAGACCGTTGGCTGCGCGAGAGCGCAGAAGACCACCGCAGGCGGCCCTTCCGAGAAGCCTTCTCAGTCGGGTCCGCCGTTGGCGGGCCCGAAGTGCTTGAGGAGGTGATTCGATGCTGAGAAAGGACAAGGAGCGGATCGTCAGCGAGCTGGCCGAACGGCTGAAGCACTCGCAGAATTTGCTCGTCGCCGACTATCGCGGCCTGACGATGACCGAGATCGACGACCTGCGGACGAAGCTTTTGGAGACCGGTGCGCGTTTCTCGGTCGTCAAGAACACTCTCACCCGGCTCGCGGCCGAGGAGGCGGGCGTCAAGGAGCTGCTCGAGCTGATCGACGGGCCGACGGCGATTGCCTTCATCGACGCCGAGGGCGACCCGGCCGCGGCCGCAAAGATCCTCAACGACACCGCGCGGACGCGCGACGTCCTCGTCATCCGCGGCGGCCTGCTCGAGGGCGCGGGCGTCTCCGACGTCGAGGTCAAGCGGCTCGCGACCCTGCCACCGGCCGACGTGCTGCGCTCCCAGCTGGTCGGCGCAGTGGCCGGGCCGCTGACGATGATCGTGGGGCTCTTCGCCGCGCCGTTGCGCGATCTCGTCAACGTGCTCGACGCGCGGATCAAGCAGCTCGAAGAACAGGGTGAAACGCCGGAGCCCGTCGCCGAGGCCGAAGCCGAAGCCGAAGCCGAGGCCGGCCCCGAACCCGAAGCCGAGGCGGCGGAGCCCGAACCACAGGAACAGACAAACGAAGTCCCATCGCCCGAAGGCGATCAGCCTTCGGGCGAGCCAGAAGAGGAGGAGTAATGGCGAAGACAGACACCGCAAAGATCGTCGAACAGCTCGGGGGCATGACCGTCCTCGATCTCGTCGAGCTGAAGGACAAGCTCGAGGAAGAGTGGGGTGTGACCGCGGCCGCGCCCGTTGCGGTCGCCGCTGCCGGCGCTCCCGCGGCCGGCGACGGGGCAGCCGCCGCCGAGGAACAGTCGACCTTCGACGTCGTCCTGACCGCGGCCGGTGGCCAGAAGATCCAAGTGATCAAGGTCGTCCGCGCGGTCACCGGGCTCGGCTTGAAGGAAGCGAAGGACCTGGTCGACGGTGCGCCCAATCCGGTCAAGGAAGGGCTAGCCAAGGAAGAGGCCGACACCATCAAGGGCCAGCTCGAAGAGGCCGGAGCGACCGTCGAGCTGAAGTAGACCGCCCAGTAAGAAGAGGGACAGTCCCCGAACGGGGACTGTCCCGGAAAACGGTGTATCCGCCGCAAGCGCTTTAGGGACAGCCCCCTTGTGAACCACTTTCAGGGACAGAGTCCCCTCGCGGGGACAGTCCCTCCGTAAGGGGCTGGTAAGAAGACGTACCTCCATCGAGGGATTTCGGCTGCGGGTTCGTCCAGTGACCGCCGACCACGGTCACAGGCAGGAATCGACCCCTCGGAGGTAAGGAATGCGTCTCACGAAGCTCGTCATCGTCGCGCTCGCAACCGCGGCTCTCGCCGCCTCTGGCGCAACGGCTGATCCTGGTCACGGCAAGGGCAAAGGAAAGCGCGGCTGCAAGCCCGCTCCGGTGATGCTCGCCGGCATGCTCGCGAACGATCCCGTGACCGGGGACACCTCGTTCCAGCTCACGGTCAAGCACGCAAATCGTCTCGGCCGCCTGTACGCAAAGGCCGGCAACCCCGTCACGGTCGCGCTCGACGCCAAGACGCGGTATCGCAAGGACGGCGGCAGCTCGACCGTCGACGCACTTGCGCAGAACGATCGGGCGCTCGTAGTCGCCAAGGTCTGCCGAGCCGACGTCAAATCCGCCGCGGCCTCGAGCAGCGCGCTGCCGGCGCTGACAGCTCGCGCCGTGCTGGACAAGGGTCAAGCGCAGGCGGAAACCACCTAGCGGACCACGTACACGGAAGGGCCATCAGGCCGGCCAGAGGCGCTCGAACCGGGCGCCTCTGGCGCGTTCGGGGCCAAAAAACGCTATAGTCCACATCCCCGGGCGCCTCCCCGCAGGCTTTGCCTTGCGCAGGACGGCGTCCTTTCGCTATCTTTGTGGGTCGCGCCGTAGTTTCGCCTGTCTGCATCTCTCCACGCATTACACACACAGAGCCGTAAAGGGAGGCACCCTCACTTGACCGCACGGGTTGCCGCGCCTCGCGCGCGGAAGAGTTTCTCGCGCCTGAAGCACGTCCTCGACCTTCCGAACCTGATCGACATCCAAAAGGCGTCGTTCGCCTGGTTCCTGGAGGAAGGTCTTCGCGAGACGATCGACGACATCTCGCCGATCGAGGACTACACGGGGACGCTCGCCGTTGAGTTCGGCGACTACAAGTTCGGCCAGCCGCCGATCTCGATCCAGGAGTGCCGCGAAAAGGATCTGACCTATCAGGCCCCGCTGAACATGACCGTCCGCTTCGTCAACAAGGAGACGGGCGAGATCCGCGAGCAGAACGTCTTCATGGGGGACTTCCCGATGATGACCGAGTTCGGGACGTTCATCATCAACGGCACCGAGCGCGTGATCGTCACGCAGCTCGTCCGCAGCCCGGGCGCCTACCTGATGGAGCCCAAGGACGCGACGAAGCAAGTCTTCACCGCGAACTTGATGCCGTCGCGGGGGTCGTGGCTCGAGCTCGAGATCGACAAGAAGGGCATTGTCTACGCCCGCATCGACCGGAAGCGCAAGCTGCCGATCACGACCCTCCTGCGGGCGCTGCCGGAAGAGGATCCGTCGACCGGCTTCAAGCTGGACACGAGCTCGAACGAGGCGATCCTCAAGCTGTTCGACAACTCGCCGTTCATGGTGAACACGATCGAGAAGGACCCCTCGGAAACCGAGGAGGAGGCGCTGATCGAGGTGTTCAAGAAGCAGCGCCCGGGCGAGCCGCCGACGCTGGACAACGCGCGGAACCTCCTGAAGGCGCTCTTCTTCGACCCGAAGCGCTACGACCTCACGAAGGTCGGCCGCTACAAGCTGAACCAGCGCCTCGAGGTCAAGGTGCCGGAGGACACGCGCGTCCTCACCACCGAGGACATCCTCGCGCTCGTCCGCAAGCTCGTCGAGCTGCCGATGAAGCTGGGCGTCGACCAGGAGTCGAAGGACTTCGCGGCCGACGCGATCGTGCTCTCGCGCGACCCCATCCGCGGTGACCTCGACGAGTACGAGCATTTCGGCAACCGGCGCCTGCGTACCGTCGGCGAGCTGATCCAGGAGGCGTTCCGGGTCGGTCTCTACCGCATGGAGCGCGTCGTCCGGGAGCGGATGACGACGGAGGACGTCGACACGATCACGCCGCAGACGATCATCAACATCCGTCCGGTCGTCGCCGCGCTGAAGGAGTTCTTCGGCTCCTCGCAGCTGTCGCAGTTCATGGACCAGACCAACTCGCTCGCCGGGCTGACACACCGTCGGCGCCTCTCGGCACTCGGAGCCGGCGGCCTCACGCGCGAGCGTGCGCCGATCGAGGTGCGAGACGTGCACCCGACCCACTACGGCCGCATGTGCCCGATCGAGACGCCGGAAGGCCCGAACATCGGCCTGATCGGCTCGCTTGCCTCGATGGCGACGGTCTCGGAGTTCGGCTTCATCCAGACGCCGTACCGCGTGGTCAAGAACGGCCGCGTGACGGACGAGATCATCTATCTCGACGCCGCCGAGGAAGCTCAATTCACGATCGCGCAGGCCTCGGCGCCGCTCGACGAGAAAACGGGCAAATTCCTGGACGACCAGGTGCTCTGCCGCTCCCGAGAGGGCGAGGCCGTGACCGCGCGCCCGCAGGACGTGGAGTACATGGACGTGGCCCCGGCGCAGATCGTCTCCGTCGCGACGGCCCTGATCCCGTTCCTCGAGCACAACGACGCCAACCGCGCGCTGATGGGCGCGAACATGCAGCGGCAGGCAGTGCCGCTGATGATCCCGCAGGCGCCGCTGATCGGGACCGGACTCGAGTACCGCGCCGCCGTCGATACGGGCGACGTCGAGATCGCCGAGAAGCCGGGCCAGGTCGTCGACGTCGACGCCGAGAAGATCGTCGTCGAGACGAAGGACGGCCGGGACACCTACGACATGACCAAGTTCATGCGGTCCAACCAGGGCACGCTGATCCACCAGAAGCCGATCGTCGGCCTCGGCGACGGCGTCGACGCCGGCCAGGTCCTCGCGGACGGCAGCTCGACCGACAGCGGCGAGCTCGCGCTCGGCGCGAACCTGCTCGTGGCGTTCATGCCCTTCGAGGGTTTCAACTTCGAGGACGCGATCGTGATCTCCGAGCGGTGCGTCAAGGAGGACGTGCTCTCCTCGATCCACATCCACGAGTACGAGATCGACGCCCGGTCGACGAAGCTGGGCGACGAGGAGATCACGCGCGACATCCCGAACCGCTCGGAGGAGTCGCTCAAGGACCTCGACGAGCGCGGCGTCGTTCGGATCGGGGCCGAGGTGGGCTCCGGCGACCTGCTGGTCGGCAAGGTGACCCCAAAGGGCGAGACCGAGCTGACCGCCGAGGAGAAGCTGATTCGCGCGATCTTCAAGGAGAAGGCGCGCGAGGTCCGCGACACCTCCCTGAAGGTGCCCCACGGCGAGGGCGGCAAGGTGATCGACGTCAAGACGTTCTCGCGCGAGGCCGGCGACGACCTTTCGCCGGGTGTCAACGAGCTCGTCCGCGTCTACGTCGCCAAGAAGCGCAAGATCGCCGAGGGCGACAAGCTCGCCGGCCGGCACGGGAACAAGGGCGTGATCGCCCGGATCGTGCCGGAGGAGGACATGCCGTTCCTCGAGGACGGTACCCCGGTCGACGTCGTCCTCAACCCGCTCGGCGTTCCGAGCCGGATGAACATCGGCCAGATCCTCGAGACGCATCTCGGCTGGGCCGCGGCACGCGGCGTCTTCAGCGAGAACGGAAACGGGGAGGCGCAGCCGATCGCGACGCCCGTCTTCGACGGCGCCAGCGAGGCGGACGTCGACGAGGCCTTGCTCACGTGGGTCGAGCAGAACCCCGACTCGCCGATCAAGTTTGTCGTCGATCGAAAGCAGCCGGAAGGGCGGCGGTGCTCCGGCAAGGTCCGGCTCTTCAACGGCAAGACCGGCACTCCTTACGAGCAGTCGATCACCGTCGGTTACATGTACATCCTGAAGCTGCTCCACCTCGTGGACGACAAGATCCACGCGCGGTCGACGGGGCCGTACTCGCTCGTCACGCAGCAGCCGCTCGGCGGCAAGGCGCAGTTCGGCGGCCAGCGCTTCGGTGAGATGGAGGTCTGGGCGCTCGAGGCTTACGGCGCCGCGTACACGCTGCAGGAGATGCTCACCATCAAGTCCGACGACACGGTCGGACGTGTGAAGGCCTACGAGGCGATCGTCAAGGGCGAGAACATCGCCGAGCCGTCGATCCCCGAGTCCTTCAAGGTGCTCCTGAAGGAGATGCAGTCGCTCGCGCTCGACGTGCACGTGCTCTCGGACGAGGGCAGGGAGGTCGAGGTGCGGGAGGAGGACGACGAGCTGCTCCGCGCCGCGGAAGAGCTCGGCATCGACCTAACCCCGGGCTCGCTGCGCGCAGCGGCGCGCCAGCCGACGGCCGAGGAGGTCGAGGAGGGCCAGGAGCGGGTCGACCAGGACGGCGAGCTGAAGGTGCCCGCCGACGAGGCCCTCGGCGACCTGGCCGACGTCGAGGTCGAGCCCGAAGCCGTCGCCACAGAAGAAGCCGAGGAACAGGCAGGGCCGCTCACAGAACCCGCAGACGTAGAGGAATGAAAGAACCGCGCGCACAGCCTCGGCCTTCGGCTGAGGCCCTCACGCAGCGGATGACGGACACGCTCAGCGCTAAGGATGGCCTACGGCCCCTGGAAGGACCGCGAAATTGACTGAGACAAAGACTGGAGTGACGCGCACTTGATTGACATCAATGATTTCGACGCGATCCGCATCGGACTGGCGTCGAGCAAGCAGATTCGCGACTGGTCGTCGGGCGAGGTAACAAAGCCCGAGACGATCAACTACCGCACGCTCAAGCCCGAGCGCGACGGCCTCTTCTGCGAGCGCATCTTCGGTCCGACGAAGGACTGGGAGTGCTACTGCGGCAAGTACAAGCGCGTCCGCTACAAGGGCATCATCTGCGAGCGCTGCGGCGTCGAGGTGACGCGGCAGAAGGTG
>Ga0126310_10000931_pt1 | contig 10831 bp, 7 predicted proteins | sample Plot60_FD_92540 | JGI IMG/M metagenome (GOLD analysis project Ga0126310, IMG submission 92540) | Serpentine soil microbial communities from UC McLaughlin Reserve, CA, USA - Plot60 | ecosystem: Environmental > Terrestrial > Soil > Grasslands | place: USA: UC McLaughlin Reserve, Lake County... | reverse complement strand
CAGGGGTCAAAGTCTTGCCGTACAGGGAATTGATATTGATGAAACAAGGATAGCAGATACAGGAGGAGGACAAAGGGATGCCATAAGTGTAATTGATGGACAATCAATCTATGGAATTGTACCATAGATAGATAGGAAGATATTTGCATCCTTATCGGGTTACCCCGGATAGATCTGTTATCTTTTGGCGACAAGATGCGACTATTTGTGTTAATTTAGTAGCCGATAGCATAGGTAATCATGACTGTCGATTGTTGGTTCTATTTTCTCTTTTCAACAGTATCCTTTACCATTTCAGCCAACACGCTACTACTCTCCTCCCCAAAATGCTTAGCGACGATTAATTCTATGGATTTGAAGACGTAAGCTTAAGCTTTCATGTTGCGTGAATTGTTATGCATATGCGGAAGCTGTCAGACTAGCTCCCGGGTGCCTATGATTCTGAGAGAAACACATACCTCTAAAAACAGAAGCTGCCTACAGACAAAGAAATCTTAATTCGTATAACTATAAATTATTAATGAGATAATGAAGTGAGGGGGAGACCCAAGCTGGGTTTAATCGTAATAGCTGGATTTATCGGAACAGTGTTTAATATACCCCTCGTTTTTGCAAATTCAGCAGAAAGCTTCCTCACAATAGAAAGAGCTAACATCTCGATAGAGGATGATAATGATCTCACAGCAGAATTGATGTTAGAAGGGCTACTAATTCCAACCAATGGAACCGAAGGAGCATTTGGCTATGGAATTCGTACAGACGATGGAGATGCCATATTAGTTGCCCATACACACGCAGGAGTACTACTAGACAGCGAAGAGCAGGACTACATGGAGGATCCGACCTGGCACACCCATCTTGTAAGACTTGGAGACGTTGGGGAGTGTGAAGAAGATCAGGGAGTAGTAGACATTACCTGGCAGTCTCCCGGACAGGTAGAAATCAGTGATAATATAGCAACGATCAGCGATGTACCAACAACTGATGAATTTGAAGGGTGGGACAGCATAACGGGTGAACAACTATCATCAATGACATTAGGAGAAGCTGTATCGGAGGTTATTTCATTTAAATTAGACCCAGTCTTTGATGAAGAAGATGGATTGGAAGCTGTATGTGTAACTGACGTAAGGTCAGCAGAGGAAGAAGTTAACTTGGATTAGAATCCCTTGCTTCATGTAGCAGATGTTACCTGCAAAAAAGGATGCTTGGCATATATCACATCCGGATGCTATTGTATTTGATGCAGTACCAGCCATCAGGTCCAATTTTTATTTTGCCTCCATCGTGGTTTGGACCTGGTTCGCCAGGCAGATCGAGAATAAGGCTTCCGCCAGTCAAGCTGTTCATCCCGTTCCATTCATACCTGTAGATCCTATTTCTTGCTTGATCTCCAACAGGCTCAGTGTAATAAAGAAATACAGTCTTCGCAGCGCTATCGTTGGTTGTGTTTGCAATAGCAACTCCAAGCAACCCTCTCTCGCTGTTATTTAAAACGGGTACTTGAAGAATTGGCTGCGGCTGGAGAACACCGTTTAACACGAGGCGCACTCTGCCATTATCCTTTTGTGTTATGATGATGTCATCACTTTCCAAAAATGCCATACTCGTAGGAGATTCGAGACCTGCTAGGACCTTTTCAACTCTTATATTAGGATCAGATAGGGTTGGCGGAGATGGGTCCGGCAAAACTTGAAACGTATCATTATAATTATTACTGCTGCTGAGTTGAGTAGTAACGACTGTACTATTCTCATTGCTAGGTAAGAAAGAGGCTTCATGTGCAAACATGTTATTGTTTTCATCTACTTTCCAAGGGCTGAACGCAGTTGATGGGCCTACAATAACCGCTATAGCGGTAAAAAAATATTATTGTTTGTTTTCTTTCCAATGCATAATTGGTCTTAAACTTCTAATTATTATGCATTATAGAGGAGAATAAAGTACTCAATAATCTGAACGCTTTGGGCTGATTTATCTAGGGGCATAATGCCATGACAGCATTCTATGTAAATTCTATATAATAAACTCTATTACTGCAAGTAATGAGGCTAAGGTCACTTTGGCTATTGAGAAAAATGATGAGCGTTATAGCAAAGCAAGAAAATTAGCGTTAACAACAGGTCATCAGAACGATGAACTTCAATCAATTTCAAGGATCGTAGCTACTATTGTGTGTATGTGGGTATCTTGCATACGATGTACTTTTGCTATCTTTGATCCGTCTTTGCTAGAAGACATCTACATCCACACTCTTGCTGGCCACATATGTATTCTAGTATATATTTGTCGCCCATTTTGATGACGTAGCTAGTAGTAGTATGGTCGTAAAGGCATATACTATGTGAATGATGATATTTCTATTGAAGACATAGGGTCTTCCATTAAATACGGCAACAATCCCAAGATTGAGATATTATTCTCATTAGGACTTTTGCAAGCCCCTTGGCCAGAAAAACGATCTGCCAACCAATATCCACAAAAAAGATTCACATGCCGCTCTCTACGTTGTGGTTTATGTTACTGGATGTAAATCGCAAAGCTAGTGCATCCAGAGGTGATGGTATGACATAAAGAAGTACATATATGCGCTTGCACAGTAGAACACAAAGAAATTATTACGCACCGGCCTCTATAACAGTTCAAACGATTTCAAACGGAACAGAAGGAGTTGCACCGGCGACTTTTTAAGTTTGAAGTGAATGTAAATTGCAGCGCAGAACCATCCTATACTTTTAGCTAGGATTTTGCTGATGACTATCATGGAAGCAAAGATGATGAGGAAATCGTTTCTCACACATTTGACGAAGCTTTTGCTCTTACAACGCTACCCCTAACAGCTCTTATAACAGAAGAAGAAGAAAAAAATTGGTGCTTCCAAAACAGGAATAAGCACAAATGGCTTTAATAAAGGACACAGTCATGTTATGATAAAAATATTGTGTATCTATCTATATGAATTAGTGCCGGAATTAACTGGACCCTTGGGTTTCTCAAAAAAAGATATTTTAAGAACAGATCATTATTATAGACTTGCATACCATGTAGGTATTTAGCAAACTAGAATGTAAGTATTGTTGGTTGGAACCGTAATCCACATGTCAACAACAATAACGACAATACTTCTATCATATGGAGTGCTATTTTTACTTATTAGCCCGTTGGTAAATCTATCTCTAACTGCTGCGGGTCAGACTACTGCTGGTCAGCCTGAAGGTCGCGTTCGCCCACGAATACCAGAAGATGATCTTCCGCCTGCGATAAACGACCCAAATCTTACAATCGAGACTGTTGCTACAGGGTTGAATAGGGCAACAGCCATGACCTTTCTGGGGCCTGATGATATTTTGGTGCTCGATAAGGATAATGGTACTGTACGGAGGATAATTGATGGTGTGCTTCAAGAAGAACCACTAATTGAAGTTCCTGTTGCAAACGATAATAATACCAACGAAAGAGGCTTGCTTGGCATGGCTGTAGCAAAGCAGAATGAAACTACTACTTACGTCTTTCTTTACTTCACTGAGTCTGGAGATGGACAGACTGGCAGTGACGCCCAAGGAGTAGTCCCAGCTGGCAACCGCCTTTACAGATATGAGTTGGTGGAGGATCCCGACTCCGGCTCAGCAAAACTCATAAACCCCAAGCTCTTACTAGACCTTCCTGCCACACCAGGTCCTCGTTACAATGGAGGTCCGCTGTTAGTTAGTCAAAATCAAGGTGATATCACCATATATCTTATGATAGGAGATTTGGATCACCATAGGACCCAGGCTCTCAATTATGATGATGGTCCACCACCGGATGGAACAGGCGGCATATTGGCAATTGACGCTGAAGGCAATCCCTTACCAAATCCTGTACTTGTAGGACAAGCTAATGGTGAGGAAGAAGAAGAAGAGAATGGTGAGGAAGAAGAAGATATCGGAATGTTACCTTACTATTATTCCTACGGCTTACGAAACGGCTTTGGCATGACCTTTGACCCCGTCACAGGTTATATATGGGATACAGAAAATGGGCCCGACCATGGTGATGAGATTAACCTTGTGCTGCCAGGATTTAATGGTGGCTGGGCAAGAATACAAGGACTCGCTTCAGCATCAGAGAATGAGGGAGCTGACCCAGAAGAAGATCTGGTGGACTTTGGCGGAACAGGTGTGTACAGAGACCCCGAATTTGTATGGCAAGACCCTGTAGGTGTTACAGCGATCAAATTCCTAAATTCCACAGCACTTGGGGAGGAGTATGCAAATGACATGTTCGTAGCAGATATAAACAATGGCAGGCTATATCATTTTGATCTAAACCAAGATAGAACAGGTCTACTCCTTGAAGGGCCCCTTGAGGACAAAGTCGCCGATAATGTAGATGATCTGGATAGTGTAATATTTGGTACAGGATTTAGAGCCATTACAGATATTGAAGTGGGACCTGATGGTTATCTATACATATTGACACACGGCACAAGTGGTAAGATATTTAGAATAGCTCCTGCGGAATAAGATCATGATTAGAACATAAAAAAACTGATTTTTTATGGATAGATATCAAGTTCTCCTCTGCGATTAAGTGACTCTACAAATAGCTTTGACATTTGCATTAGCGATCATGAAATTTTTTCTAACATCCCAGCACTTGACCTTTTATTAGCTTCAAAACGCAATCCATTATTAGCCGTACATCTGAAATTTTTTTCAAGATTATGTTGTCGACTGGACTTGGATTATGTTGAATTATTAGAGGTCCTCGAATTTGAATTGACTAACAAGCGGGGGAGGAGGGATATAGTAGTCGTCTGCTCTAAAGCAGCTTAAGTACGACGAATGAATAGAGAGAAAGTGATGCTATACAACAAGCAGAACCTCCCATATGAAAGAAGACGGAGTGTTGTAAATATTAATAGAAGATTTGCTTGAGGAAGATGCACTACTTATCATTCAAGAGCTCTTTAATAGCGTAGTCCATAACCCATTTTTCATCAAGTATGGTATAATAGGCCTATTCCTAAATGGCATGCTTTCATCGGTAGTTCCAATTCCAACCGAGCTTACAACTTCCGCGCTTTTTTACTAGCAGGCCATTCAAAAGAATCTGTATTCATAGTACTTGCGATTAGCTCCATCATGGGTGGCTTTCTAGCATACTATATTGAAACAGGTGGAAATAAACTCTTTAATAAGCTGCACAAAAGGATCACACAAAAAGATAATGAGCAAGGCCATAAAATCCTTGCAAAGTATGGCTGGATTGCTATATTCTTCTGCTCATGGATTCCAGTAGTAAGCGATATCGTACCAATAGTGGCAGGGGCGAAGAAATATGACTTTAAGAAATTCGCGATTTCAATGGCAGCAGGAAAGACAGTCAAAGTATTTGCTATCGTCTATATACTCGGAATAATAATAACTGCAAGGCTTTTTGGATAGTAGTCCTCTCTAACTATTTTATAATATCTAAGACCATCATCAAGGAGATGGCAGAGTATTAGAATGGCTCGAAATCATACGTAAGTAACCAAAAACACTCAAAAGGATACTAGTTCTTAAATGGTATGAAGATCTTATTAAATTATTTAATACAACAATGATATAGATCATTTTTGTAAATCCTAAAAGATAATAAAAAGAGATACACCTCTGCAACACAAAAGGTAAAATATCCTTAAAATGTCCTTATATCTTCGCCTTTGTGAAGAGTATCTCATTATTGCCAGGAGTCTTGTCTTGCCATGTTACATAAATATCGTTCTCTGATTGTGCTATAGAAGGGCATTCAGAAGTATCCAAGTTGTTACTTAGGTTGGTACTTATTTCACTAAAGGTGTCTCCATTGTCACTGCTAAACGTAAGAAAGATCTCATCATTTTTGTCAGATAGTGAAGAAACCTGCCCTACAACATACAGGTATGGTTGTTGTTCTTGTCGATATGGTGGTAATGATGAGAGTGATGATAGTCTTTGCTGCCCATTCTTCTCATCATCATTATTTGCTACTACCACAATCTCTACATTTGATGGATTCACAAAATTCTTGCTTTTAATCTCAGTTGCGTTCAAAAAGGTGTTTCCGCTATCAGTACTTTTGGTAAAAAATAGATTACTGGTTACTTGGCCAAAAGGCGAGCTTCCCCATATAACATAAACAGCATTTTTATAAGCTACTATCTGTGCCTCACCGACTTTCTCTTGATTATTATTATTCAACTTGATAGGAGGACCAAACGTATTTCCTTGATCAGAACTTTTTACATACAGAAGATCAGTCATCATTTCTGCTTCTTGATTGTTGTTGGCAGCCAAGTTCCATGCAATATAGACATTATCGTCATAAGCTGCCACTTTTGGAAATGTAATTTCACTATCATTGGCATTGAGGGCGATTGGTATTGCATTGCTAAAGGTGTCTCCTCCATTCTTGCTTGCCTTAAAAAGTATGATTCCATTTCCTCCTTCATCTTCATCTAACCATACAGCATAGACATAATTTTCAAACGCCACAATTTCTACATTAGCTGAGTTGGCAGAAGTATTGCTCAGATTTATCGCCTTGCTAAAGCTAGTCCCGTTATCTATGCTTCTTGCAAAAAGTATCTCCTTGTTTCCTAAAGTATTATCAACCCATGCAACATACACATTTTCTTTGTATGCTGCTATCTGTGGATGTTCCGAAAAGCCAGAGTTGTTACTCAAATTGACGGGTGGTCCAAAAGTATTCCCATTATTCACACTTTTCTTTATGAAAATATCATAGTTTCTATTGTCAGATGGCATAGAATCCTGCCATACGACATATACATTATTCTGTGATGCTGCAACTTGACCATAGTCAGAATCGTTAGGATTGTCTGTGAGATTTGTTGCATTCTCAAATCCGATTCTGCTATCTATATCCTGAACTGTTATTATTGTTGCCTTTTCATCCCCAATTGGTTGAGATGACAATTCTAATGCTGGTAATGATGGAGGAGCAATAGTTGTTGTTGCAGTAGTGTTATTGCCAGTTGTAGTGGCTGATACTGAAGGAGTGGTAGTCAGACTTGTTGCTACAAAAATTATTGCCAATGTGAAGGTTGTTGTTGCTGCTATTATGAGATGGATATTATGTGGTAAGAGCACTTTTCTCCTTCTATTATTATCAGCGTTATCATCATTATTATTATTTAGCGTCTTCATCTTGCGCTCATTGGAGGATGGGAACAAGTGATAAAAGACTTCTTTGTCTTCTCGACACGGAGATGATAAAGTAACAGAAAATTGCTTGTCAAGCTAATAATAATAACAATTTTGCTGTATCAGGAAATCAGCTACTACTATTACGGCGTCAGATCTGCGTGTAGGCGCCTAGTATTCATATACAGTAGGCGTGAAATCCATAATTAGTGATTGATGTGTTCAAAACTGTAACAAAACAAAAACTCGCCAGCTAATCCCACCTAAGAGACCAGCTGGCAAGGAGAGATCATGTAAACCTCTGAAACCATAGGAATGCACGCACCCATTCAAATACTTTTTGAAATGTTAGGTTTTTAGGACTTCTTATTCATATGCGGCTTCTTGTGCTATAATGCTAGAGGATGTCTATATGATGTGAAGAGCTGAGAGATATCAATAAATGATTTAACACGGCCAGGATATAGAAGCATGACCAAATAACTATAATAAGCTAGCTTCCAAGTAACAATAATAGGTATTCGACGTCCATCTATACATATGCAAACATGATGTCACATGCAATTCCTCCTTTGGTCTTTGCATCTCTAAAATGAGGGTTTGTAACTCCTTTTTTCTAAGATGCTCACTCTTTCAGCCAAAGTAGCTAGTTGATAGTGTCAGATAATGTCGCCGTCACCTGCCTTTGTAATCATTTGTGTCTTTTACACCAGCTAATGGCTCATGGCACACAATGGGGACATTCATATATATTATAAGTCAATGCCAAGTCCAGTAACGACCTTGAGCTTTATTCCACGATCCTCTTTGCTCATCAAGTCGCTGCTTGCTAAATGTTTCTTTGTCACCTGTAGGCAGATATTCCTCACCCTTGACTAGTGTAGCATTAATTTTTTTCAACATAGGCATAATGTCATCTGAGCCTGAAAATTCTTTTTCTCACATGCGGTCTGCTAGTTCTTGATTGCGACTCTTCCAGACTGGTATAATAAAAATTTCATCGTCAGGATTTTTGCTAATCTTTTCCTTTTGCTTTATTGATGCCATAAATCGAATATACCACCTTCCTGCTTATCAGCTTTTACCTTTGACTCCACCTATGTTTCTTCTGGTTCAGACTTGCTTTTTGGCGGCTGCCATCCACAGCAACAACAAAATAAATTGTCAATGTCTTTTCTGTAAACCATCTTGATGCTGCACCATTTACAGGACTTTGCTAGCATTTGCTCATAGGTTTCCTCATAACTGCTACTACGGTCAGGAATATAATTAACAGCTGGTCTCCTGTATGGTCTTCTTGTTGTGGTGTTTATACTCATGATGATGTTGTTATTTCTCCTTCTACTTCTCCTTCTTCCTCCTCTTGCTCAAACTTTGGAACGTCTGCATCAAAATTGTACAATGCCAATCTTAATGCATCTAAGCAATCGAGGCTCTGCGTCTGTTTGTCTAAAATGAATTGAGATGTTCGACCTGGCATATTTCTAGCGCTCTGTAATGCAGATATCAGAGAATGAAACTTGGGATGAATTGCCAAATCTCCTCTTTGCAAAAAAGCATAGAGGGAAGCTAGCATCTTTTGACCATATTTGTTAAAGGGAACTGGAATAACCTTCATGTAGTGTACCATTTCAGCTTCATCTTTTGATGCTGTTAGTAGCCCCCGCTTGCGTAGTTCATCCTGATATGCTTCGTAATCAGTTCGTTCATTTGGAAAGCATGCCTTGAGCCGACGTATGAAAGGTACTGCGCTTGCGTCAACAAATATCTTTGTCTTGTTTGGTTGTTGTGTGCGTTCATACAACCTTAAAATTTTGTCTAACATTTCATCTTCGTCTGGTTGGTAATGCTCCTCTGCTACTGCCACATGTAATTTATCATTATAAAGATAGACCATGGATAGACCAAATTTTGAATGTCCCCAACCTGGGTCAACTCCAATTGCAAACACTTCTGTATGCAAAGGGTCAATTGCTGGGTAGCCAGCCTTCTCTTGTATCTCGTGTTCTTCGCCGAGAGGAGTACAAGGAATTGGAAAGAGCAATAGCGCATTAGACGAAGTCTCACCAATCGCTTTGGATCCATTGAGGGTAGAGATTGCGTCAAATGTTGCCAAGGTAGCACTTAACTGCTGCATTGAGCAGTACAAGCGTGTGCAAACAAACCCTGCGACCATCAGGTTTTATGAAAGGCCAATTAGAAAGGCTGCCAGCATGACAGATGACATAATTCTAGAGATAAAGAAAAACGCTGAGCAGGCGAGCCTGCAGCAGAGGTCACAGAAAACAAAGCCACGAAGGCAAACAGAAAGAGGAAAGGATCAACCTGACTGATCACTAGGTTTATGTTTACACCCGTAACAAGAATTCTAACTGTTCTAATATAGAGAGGCAAAAAATATTTTGGCTCAATTTTCAATTTTCAATATTCAGTCTGAAACAGTGAAGATTTAAATCAAACCGTCTTGTATCTTTGATCAGTCAGTTTTCCTAAATCATTGTTAAGGCAATTCAATTTCTATAGCGGGGTGGCTACCTCCAAGGAATGATTTAATTGCAGAAATGCAAGATTTGTGACGTACTCAGGCTGCAAGGCAGGTTTTGAACTTATATCAACTAAAAAAGTTGAATACACTGTCACTGATAACATGGTAGCTGTAACAACGGAAGGAGAGGGCTAGAAGACACAAGCGGCTGACCTTTAAAGCTCTCCTGATAAATGAAGTCCTTGATGAGCGCCATAAACTATAAGAGATAACTGAAGAGAAACAAGCTAATACTATCCTCAAATTCCTAAATTGTATCATACCCACGCAGACTGTTGTGTCGTCAACAACACAATTTAGCTCTGAATCACGTCGTCAATATAACGCTAAGGCTTACTCCGCTGCCAATGCGACATTGCCACTTGCTCCCCTTACTATCCCGCGCCGTGAGCCAAGTGAACATGACGTCCAGATAGAAATCCTCTTCTGCGGTATCTGCCACTCAGACCTTCATACAGTACGTAACGAGTGGGGTGGCACTGTCTATCCATGTGTCCCCGGACATGAGATCGTTGGTCGTGTCACCAAGGTCGGCTCAGCAGTCACCAAGTTCAAACCCGGCGACCTCGCCGCGGTAGGCTGCATGGTTGACTCCGACCGCTCCTGTCCCCAGTGCCAGGCTGCCCTTGAGCAGTTCTGCCCGAATATGACAGGCACCTACAACTCCCCGGACCGGCACCTCGGAAGCGTCACATATGGAGGCTATTCCGATAGTATAGTCGTCAAAGAACACTTTGTCCTACAGGTTCCTCCTAACCTCAATCTCGCCGGAGCCGCGCCTTTGCTGTGCGCAGGAATTACAACGTACTCTCCTTTGCGCCACTGGGGTGTCACCAAAGGCAAGAAGGTTGGCGTAGTCGGTCTAGGCGGACTAGGTCACATGGCTGTGAAGTTTGCTCATGCGCTTGGAGCGCACGTTGTTGTCTTTACCACTTCGCCTAACAAGAAGGAAGACGCGCTTCGCCTAGGCGCTGACGACGTTGTTATTTCTCGTGATGCTGACCAGATGAAGCAGCACGCCAGCAGCTTTGACTTCATCCTCGACGCTGTCTCTGCCGAACACGACATTAACGCCTACATCCAGCTCCTTCGCCGCGACGGCAACATAACCCTT
>Ga0126310_10000929_pt1 | contig 10839 bp, 7 predicted proteins | sample Plot60_FD_92540 | JGI IMG/M metagenome (GOLD analysis project Ga0126310, IMG submission 92540) | Serpentine soil microbial communities from UC McLaughlin Reserve, CA, USA - Plot60 | ecosystem: Environmental > Terrestrial > Soil > Grasslands | place: USA: UC McLaughlin Reserve, Lake County... | reverse complement strand
GTCGAGGCCGGTGAGCTCCTCGATGTCCATGACCTGCGCATGGCGGCCGAAGCCGATCAGCTGGAGCGCGTCACCACGGAAGCGAGACCGGATCAGCGTGTGCAACGCGAGGGCGGTGCGCTTCATCGGCACCCAGCGGCCGTCCATCGCCATCGAGAACGACGTGTCGACGAGGAGCGCGACCGCCGCCTGCGTGCGTGCCTCGGTCTCGGCGACCTCCACGTCGCCGACGTTGATCCGCACCGGGGTCCTCCCGTCGGTGCCGCTGGTGGCCGCCAAGGGGCCGCTCTCGGCCACCGCCCGGCGGACCGCGTTGGTGATCGTCCGCGTGACGTCCCACGGCTCCGTGTCGCCGAACTCCCACTCTCGCGTGGCGCCGGACTGCTCGCCAGATGGCCCGGACTGGCGCAGGTCGCGCTCGCCCTGACGTCCGCTCATGCGGGTGGCGACGTCCCTGAGCAGTGCCCTTCCCAGCTGGCGCATCGCCTTCGGGCTGAGCTTCAGTCCGCCGTCACCGTTGCGCCGGAGATAGCCGGAGTCGCGGAGTGCCTGCTCGAGACGCTGCAGCGTTCGTGCGTCGACGGCCGCCTCGTCGCCCAGCTGCCGCGCGAGCCGGTCCAGGTCGATGTCGTCGAGCCGGGCACCGTCGTAGGACTGCGAGAGCTGCTGGGCCAGGTCGTCGAGATCGGCAAGGTCTTGCAGGACGCCGGTACCGTCGCCGAGGCCCAGCCCCTGCTCCCCGTCGAACCGCTCGGAACCCCGCCAGTCCTGGCCCGGCCGTAGTGACTGCAGGTTCGCGTCGAGCTCGGCGAGCTGTTGCATGAGCGCCGGCGAGCCGAACGCCTGCTCCGAAAGCGCCATCAGCTCGGCCCGCTGCTCGGCGGTCATCGAGTTCATCATCCGCTGGGCCGCGGCCGCCCGCTCGGCGAGCGCGTCGATCAGCTCGTCGACGTTGCCAGGGTTCTCGGGGAAGAAGTGGCCGTGCTTGTCCATGAACTCGGCGAAGGCGCTCTCGACGGCGGCGGCGTCCTCACTGGTTCTGGCTCGCTGGTGCTTCCCCAGCAGGTCGTTGAGGTCGGTCAGCATCTCGTTGATCGCAGCACGGTCCTGGTCCGTGGCGTTCTCCAGCGCCTGCTTCATGCCGGCGAACCGCTGGTCCAGCATCTCCCGGCCGAGCAGGTCCTTGATCTGCTCGTAGTCCTCGCGGGCTTCCCGGCTATGCCAGTCGTACGACGAAAGCTCGCTGACCGCAGCGGCCGTCGATGGGGGCAGGTTGTCGAGCGTGAGCTCGCGCAGTGCGCGGTCACCGTCGTCGAGCTCGATGTCGCGTGCCAGCTGCCCGCGCTCGCTGACGATGGCGTGGTCGAGCAGCTCCCGGACCTCATCCAGGGTCCCGTCGAGGTTCGAACGTCGGGTCAGGTCGCGACGCCTCTCGGCGATCCGCCGCGCCAGGTCGTCGAGGCCGCGCTGCCCCTGACCACCACGGCGCAGGAACTCCCGCATCGCGCGTTCGGGCGAGTAGCCCGCCATCACGTCCTCACCGATCGCGTCGAGCGCTCCGGCGATGTCCACGGGCGGGGCCAACGGGTCCGGACCGCCGTCGTACGCCCGGTAGCGAGAGCGCGGCTGATGTGCCCTAGCCATGGGCTCGGTCCGGGATCACAGTGACGTCCTTGCTCACGGCCAGCTCATCCGTAGACCGTCTCCCCACCGCCGGACTCCTTGCTGATCTTGCGCGCCAGGTAGAGACCCTCCAGCGCCAGCTCGATCGCTCCAGCTCGCTCGCCGTCGTTGCGGGCGTCGAGCCGGTCACAGACCTGGTCGTAGAGGTCGGACTCGCCGAGCACCGGCAGGCCCATCAGGAAGTCGCGGGCCGTGACCTGCTCACCGGTGGTGACCATCTGGCCGGCTTCGATGCGGTCGACCAGCAAGCCCAGGTCGATCCCGCGGAAGTGCCCGCGGACCGCCTCGGCGGTCGCCGTCCGCAGCAGATGCGTCAGGATCTCGCTCTCGCGGCCCTCTTCTCCGGTCTCGAACTCGATCTTGCCGCCGAGCACGTCGACAGCCGTCTCCAGATCGACCACTCGGGCCACCGCCTCGTCCTCGCCCTGCCGAGTCGCTCGATGGAGCGCGGACGCGGCGACGGTCTCCGCCCCGGCGATGGCGAACCGGGCACTGACTCCGGACCGCTGGTCGACGGAGTTCGACTCGCGCAGGTTCCGGGTGAAGCGGGCGAGGATCTCGACCAAGTGGTCGGGCACCTCGGCGACCAGCTGGGCCTCCTGCCGGATCACCGCGATCTCGTCGTCGAGCTCGGTCGGGTAGTGAGTCCGGATCTCCGCGCCGAAGCGGTCCTTGAGCGGGGTGATGATCCGGCCACGGTTCGTGTAGTCCTCCGGATTGGCGCTGGCCACGACGAGGGTGTCCAGCGGCAGCCGGAGTACGTAGCCGCGGACCTGGATGTCGCGCTCCTCCATCACGTTCAGCATGGCGACCTGGATGCGCTCGGCCAGGTCGGGGAGCTCGTTGATGGCGACGATCCCCCTGTGACTGCGCGGGATCAGCCCGAAGTGGATGGTTTCGGGATCGCCGAGGTGGCGGCCCTCCGCGACCTTCATGGGGTCGACGTCGCCGATCAGATCGGCCACCGAGGTGTCCGGCGTGGCCAGCTTCTCGGCGTATCTCTCGCCACGGTTTCGCCAGTCGACCGGCAGCTCGTCGCCGAGCTCCTCGGCGCGGCGCCGGGACTCTGCCGTGATCGGTTCGTAGGGATGCTCGCCGAGCTCCGCCCCGGCGATCACCGGCGTCCACTCGTCGAGCAGGCCTACCAGCGAACGCAGCAGCCTGGTCTTCCCCTGGCCGCGCTCACCGAGCAGCACGACGTCGTGCCCGGCGAGGAGGGCCCGTTCGAGCTGGGGCAGCACGGTGTCGTCGAAGCCGTGCATCCCGGGCCACGGCTCATCGCCGGCGGCCAACTTGGCCACGAGGTTGTCGCGCAGCTCGATGCGGAGCGGCTTCTGGACGTGACCGGATCTGCGGAGCTGGCCCAGAGTGCGCGGCGAGGGAGCGTCTGTCACGCCTTCCACGCTAGTCCCGCACGCAATGCCACGGCCTCCCAGCGGTCCGGATGACAGGCTGCGCGGGGTTCACCATGAGGTGTCGCGAGACTGGCCCCATGACGCGACGCATCCTCGGCATCGCCGGTGCCCCCGGAGCAGGCAAGACGACGTACGCCGCCGGAGAGGTGGCGCGCTCGGAGCGGTCCGGGGTGCCCGCGGCGTACGTGCCGATGGACGGCTTCCACCTCGCCGACGTCGGCCTCACCGCCCTCGGGCTACTCGACCGCAAGGGCGCACCCGACACGTTCGATGCGTGGGGGTACGCCGCGCTGCTGCGGCGACTGCGCGAGCGGCCGGAGCACGTGGTCTGGGCGCCGGAGTTCCAGCGGAACGTGGAGCAGCCGCTGGCGGCGGCGATCGGTGTCGGTCCCGAGCCCGACCTGGTGGTGACGGAGGGCAACTACCTGTTGCTCGATCGCCCCGAGTGGCGCGCCGTGCGCGACGAGCTCGACGAGGTGTGGTTTTTGGACTGCTCCGAGGAAGTACGCCGCCCTCGGCTGGTGGCACGGCACGTCGACTTCGGCAAGTCACTCGCGGAGGCCGAGGCGTGGGTGAAGCGGGTCGACGACGCGAACGCGGCACTGGTGGCGGCCAGTCGCGAGCGCGCCGACCGGCTGATCACCGTGTGAGCGCCTCGGCGGTCACGGGCCTCCGGTCCCGCTGATCACGAGCCGGCGAGGAAGGCCAGCAGGTCCTGCCGAGTGAGGACGCCCACGGGCTTGCCGTCCTCATGGACAAGCACGGCGTCGGCGGTCTCGAGCATTGCGACCGCGGCTTGGGCCGACTCGCTGGAGCCGATGGTCGGCAGCGGCGGCGACATGTGGTTCCCGACGCTGTCGGTCAGGTGGGCCGCCCCCGTGAACAGTGCGTCGAGCAGGGTGCGCTCGGAGACGGAGCCGGCAACCTCGGCCGCGACGATCGGCGGCTCGGCGCGGACGACGGGCATCTGCGAGACGTTGTACTCCTGCAGCGTCTGCACGGCCTCGGCGATGGTCTCGGCCGGGTGGGTGTGCACGAGGTCGGGCATCCGCCCGGCCTTGCCGCGCAGCACCTCACCGGCACTCTGCTCGCCGGCGTCGGAGCCGGTGGCGAAGCCGTACTGCGCCAGCCAGTCGTCGTTGAAGACCTTGGTCAGGTACCCGCGCCCGGAGTCGGGCAGCAGAACGACGATCACGGCGTCCTCAGCCGCAGGCGTGCCGGCGAGCTCGCGTGCCACCTGACGTGCGGCGTACGCCGCCATCCCCGACGATCCGCCGACCAGCATTCCCTCTTCTCGCGCGAGCCGCCGGGTGAAGCCGAAGGAGTCCGCGTCGCTCACCTCGATGACCCGGTCGGCCACGTCGCGGTCGTAGGTCTCGGGCCAGAAGTCCTCGCCCACGCCCTCGACCAGGTAGGGACGGCCGGTGCCGCCGGAGTACACCGAGCCGGACGGGTCGGCGCCGATCACTTGGATCTCTGGGCTCTGCTCCTTGAGGTACCGCCCGACGCCGCTGATCGTGCCCCCCGTGCCCATGCCGCTCACGAAATGGGTGATCCGACCCTCGGTCTGCCGCCAGATCTCCGGGCCGGTCGTCTCGTAGTGCGAGCGTGGGTTGTTCGGGTTGGAGTACTGGTCGGGCTTCCAGGCACCCGGCTCCTTGGAGAGCCGGTCGCTGACGTTGTAGTAGGAGTCCGGATGCTCGGGGGCGACTGCGGTCGGGCAGACCACGACCTTCGCGCCGTAGGCCCTGAGGACGTCACGCTTGTCCTGGCTGACCTTGTCCGGGCACACGAACACGCACCGGTAGCCCTTGGCCTGGGCGACCATGGCCAGACCGACTCCGGTGTTCCCGGACGTCGGCTCGACGATCGTGCCGCCGGGCTGGAGCTCGCCGGACGCCTCTGCCGCCTCGATCATCCGCGTGGCGATCCGGTCCTTCACCGAACCCCCCGGGTTGAGGTACTCGACCTTCGCCAGCACGAGCGGCGAAGCGTCGGCGTGCCCATCGACTTGGGGGAGGTCGAGCGTCGCGGAGAGCCGGACCAGAGGGGTGTTCCCGACCAGGTCCAGCAGCGACTCCGCGTACTCCATGGCGGTCAACATAGCCGCGTCCGCACGGCCCTTCCTCATCGACGCGGGCGGGCCCGGCGGGGTGCACCCCTCCGGGCCCTGGCGGCTCTAGGGCGCCTGGCTCAGGCGTTGCGGTCGTAGCGGCTGGTGAGCTCCGGCTGCGGGTTGAAGGCCCACAGCGTGTAGCCGTTGATCCGCTGGAGCAGGTTCTGAGTGAACGTGCGCATCTGGGAACTCCCCCTTGGTGATGGGCTGTTGTGCTCGGTCACCTGTGTTCAATGCCAGCCGTTCTTGGATCGTTCCAATCACACGCCGTGATCCGAGTCACGGCGGGCTCCACCAGACCCCCTCGTCGGGCGAGCATCGCCGGTCGCCCTAGGTTTGGGCCCATGGGCAAGGCCGCCGCGGCACGCAGGCTGGCCTCCGCTGCCGCGTTCGGGGGCGGGGGCCTCTCCGTGCTGGGCGCCGGCCTGTACGGCGTGCTGCGCGGCGAGGCGGCGCTCGCGCGTCGGATGATCGGCAACGCCGGGGACCAACCGCCACCCGACTCGACGGGGTGGTACGGCCGCGGCCGGCCGGGACCGGCGATCTCGCTGGCGCTCCTGGGCGACTCCAGCGCTGCGGGGTACGGCGTCGAGCAGATCGTCGAGACGCCCGGGGCGTTCCTGGCCAGCGGGCTGGCCGAGCAGGCGGACCGGCGCGTCCATCTGCGCACGTACGCGCGAGTCGGGGCACAGTCCTGTGACCTGGAGGGGCAGATCGACCGAGCCCTGTCGAGCGGCCCCGACCTCGCGGTGATCCTGATCGGCGCCAACGACGTCACGCATCGGGTGCGCCCGTCGCAGTCCGTGCGCTACCTGTCCGAGGCGGTGCGCCGTCTGGTGGGGGCCGGGGTGAAGGTACTGGTCGGCACCTGTCCCGACCTGGGCACGGTCAAGCCGATCCCTCCCCCCTTGAAGCAGGTGGCGCGTTCGATGTCGCGCCGGCTGGCCGCCGCCCAGGCCATCGTGGTGGTCGAGCAGGGCGGCGTCGCGGTCTCCATGGGCTCCATCCTCGGGCCCGACTTCGCGGCCGCGCCGGCCGTGCTGTTCGGGCCGGACCAGTTCCATCCCTCGGTCGACGGGTATCGGGCGGTCGCCGAGGTGCTGGTGCCCTCGGCCGTGAACGCCTTGGGGTTCGCCGCCGACGAGCCACATCGTCGTACCGCCGGCGAGGGAACCATGCCGGTCGCCACGGCCGCCGTCGAGGCCGCCCGCACACCTGGCACCGAGCTCGGAGACAAGAAGGGCCTCTGGGTCGAGCTGCGCCGGCGTGCCCGGATGCGCTCGGACCCGGAGGCCCCTCAGGACGTCGAGGACGAAGGCGCCGTCAGCGACGCATGATGGCCAGGATCCGCAGCAGGTTGGTGTAGATCCAGACCAGGCTGACGGTGAGCCCGAACGCCGCACGCCACGACTCACGCTCCGGGAGCCCGGCACGGATGCCGTTCTCGACGAAGTCGAAATCCAGGATCAGCATGAAGATGCCGAGCACGAGCCCGACCACGGAGAACAGGAAACCGACCACGCCGAAGCCGTACACCCCCAGGCCGCTACCGAACAGGCCGAGGACCATCTCGAGGATGCCGAGACCGACCATGCCGAACACCGCGGCGATGACGCCCATCCGGAACTTGTTGCTGACCTGGATGTCGAAGAAGCGGTACGCCGCGAGCGTTCCCGCGAAGGCAGCGAAGGTGCCGATGACCGCCTGGATGACGATGCCGCCGCCGTACTGGTAGTCGAAGAACTTGCTGAACGCGCCGAGCGCGACGCCCTCCGCCGCACAGAACGCGAGCACCAGGGCGGGGCTGATGACCCGCTTGAACGAGTTGACCATCGACAGGCCGAACGCCGTCAGACCGCCGATCGTCATCGCGCCGTACAGCTGCGAGAGCGCAGCGTCCGACAGCACCGTCGAGTCGGCGTCGCCGAGACCTGGGGTGAGTACCCAGGTGGCGAACGCCGTCACCACCACGACCAGCAGGGCCAAGCCCGTCTTCTGCACGACGCTGTCGACGGTCATCGGCCCGGTGGCCGCCTGCGTGGCGCCCGGGGTGCCGACGCTCCAGCTCGAGGGGTCGGGCGACGTGCCGTAGCCCTGGTGGGTCGCCCCGCTGCCGCCGTAGACCTGGTTGCCGTAGGCGTTGCTGGTCTGGCCGTTGAACTCGCTAGAGTTCCGGAACACGGGGTTGTTGCTCTGCATGGTCTCCTCCTTGGAGGCCGGGCTCGGAAGCCGGCGATCGTCGCTGTGACGGTCCGCGACACCGATCGTACCGATCCGGAGCCCGGGACCGGAGGGACCGCGCGACAAGCACAGCCTTCGTTCAGGTGCGGCCGGCACCTGTGAATGCGCTGACATCGTCGCCGGGCTGGTCTCAGGCGCCGCGCCGGGGTCGTCGGTGAACGTCATCTTCACTTCATAGACCCCCGCGTCGGCGTCCATCCGACGTGTGTGCCCGACGCCGCGGCGAAAGACCTTGAGCATCGCCGGCTTGCTCATCAGCACGTCGGCGGTGAAGCCGCGCACACCGTGGCTCCGCGCGTACTCGACGGTCCGCGCGTGCAAGGCGGTGGCCATGCCGCTGCGCGGCCACTCTGGCTCGACCATGTAGGCGACCTCGCGCGAAGGCGTCAGCGGGTCGCGGTAGTAGCTGCTGGTGGCCACGATCCGCTCGTGTTCTGGGGACCCGACCACCGCCGCGAACGCCATCTCCTCGTCGTAGTCGACGCTGCATAGATGGTCGGCCACGCGGTGGTCAGCGATGTCAGCCTGTTGAAGAGCTGCGGCGTGACCTCCTTGTCGGGCAGCCGGTGGAACAGCTCCTGCCTGCCGCTGCGATCGCCGGCGCGGGTCGGAGGCACCAGCGCCCACCGACCGTCTCGCAGCTCGAGCTCACGCTGCTCGTCGACGGGATACGCCGACGTGCTGCGCAGCTCCCGGCCGGCAGGGACGACTCCCTCCTCAACCGCCGCAGCGAGGAGCCGCGGACGGTCCTCCGGGTGGGCGGTCGCGATCAGCGCGACGGACGGCTCGGTGATCGAGCGTCCGAACGGGTAGGCCGTGCCGTATTCGGTGACAACCCAGCGCACGTCTCTCTGGCCAGCGCTACCGGCTCCTGGGGCGACAGGCCCCGCCGGACCGCGGTCTCTCCGGCCGGCGTACGGCACCGGTCAAGGATCGCGGACGCGAGGCGCCGCGGCGGAGTCGGAGGCCGGCGCAGATGTGATGGTTCGCGGCAGCAAGACCGACGCCAGGAGCCCCATCAGCCCGCAAACGGCGAGCACCGTTATCGCGAGGCCGTAGGCGCGCTCGGGTGTGGCGGTGATCCCGGCGACGAGGACCGTGCCGGCGATGGCAGCCCCCAGCGATGAGCCGAGGTTCGAGATGCTTCGGGACAGACCCGAGATTTCGCCCTGCAAGTCGTCTGTGAAGCTCGACTGCACCACATTGACAGACGGTGTCAGCATGACGCCGAGCCCGAGTCCGATGAAGAGCAGACCGGGGGTGAACGCCCAGACGTTCGGCGTACCGATCACCAGGGCGAGGAGGGTGCCTATCCCGAACAGCGTGACGACGAACCCGGTCAGGATGAGGGTGCGTTGCGCTCGTCGCTTCGCAAAGCGCTCGGCCGCCAGCGACGACGCGAGCAGCCCTGCGGTCACAGCAGTGAAGATGACACCTGTCTCGATGGCGTTGTAGCCGCGCACCACCTGGAGGTAGGCCGACACCACGAACGACACGCCGGTCAGCAAGAGCCATTGAAGGTTCTGCGTGACCAGGCCCAGGTTCGACGTCCGGTTGCGGAACAGGCTCGTGTGCAGCAGCGCCTCGCGTCCCGTGCGCTCCTTCGCTCGCATGGACAGGAAGAACCAGGTGAGCACGAGCCCACCGGCGACCATCAGGCCGAGCGTGAGCGCAAGGTTCTGGTCGGCCGCCAGGATTCCGGTCACGAGCAGGACAAGCCCGAGGGCCGAGAGCACGGACCCGCCGAGGTCGAACGGTCGGTCGGGATCTGCCGGCAGCGGGTCCCGCAGCTCGCGGCTCAGCCAGATGATCGCCGCGATGACGAGCGCCTGGAATGCGAAGGCGGCTCGCCAGGTGATCGCCGAGGTGATGAGACCACCGATCAACGGGCCGGCCGCGGCGCCGATCCCGCCGAGCGCGCTGATGACGCCGAACGCCCGAGCCCGTGAGGTGATCTCGGTGAACAGCAGCGTGGTCAGGATGTAGACCGGCGGGATCAGCACTGCGGTGCCGATGCCCTCGAAGATCGAGTTGCCGAGGATGAGGATCCCCAGCCCGGGAGCAGCAGCGCTGACCAGTGCCCCGATGCCGTAGACGACCAGACCGACCAGAAAACAGCGCTTGCGTCCGTACTTGTCGCACAGCTTGCCGCCGGGGATCATCAGCGCCGCCATGACCAGCAGGAAGAGGGTGATCGCTAGCTGGACGCCTTGGACCGTGGTGTCAAGGTCCTCGCTGATGTCGTTGATCATGACGTTCATGTTCGAGCCGGCGAAGCTACAGATGAACTGCGCCAACGCCAGCGGCAACAGTGCTCGCCGCAACTGTGCCCGAGGCGCCCCGGCCTGACCTGACCCCGCCATCGCGCCCTCCCCTGGGCCTCACTCACCGGCTGGGCGGCTGTGGACTCTGTCCGCCTGTCCTTTGCGCCCGTGCATGCATGCTGCCCGCTCCCACCGATCGGAGGCAAGCGGTGGGAACTGCGTAGGGCTCGAGTAGCGCCGGCCCTTGGAACGTGCCGAGCGCCGCGCCGAGCAGGCGTTTGCCCAGGTCACAGTGTGTGTGCCCCCGCTGGGGCTCGAACCCAGACTGAACCGCTTTTAAGGCGGCTTCCTCTACCGGTTGGGATACGGGGGCGCTGCCCAGATTCTCGCAGGCGGTCAGGGGGCGGAGATGCCGGCGAGGTCCCGGGCCGCCGCGAAGACCTCGTCGAGCATCGCGGGGGTGAGCCGGCCGGTGAAGGTGTTCTGCTGCGACGGGTGATAGCAACCGAGCAGGCTGAGCTCTTGGCGCTCGCGGCCCTCACCGGCGAGGGTGACCAAGGCGCCGTGGGCGAACCGGGCCTTCGGCCGCGGTACGTCGTAGCCGGCGCCGGCCAGGGCCCGCAGCGCACCGTCCCAGCCGTAGGCGCCCAGCGCCACGACGACTCTGAGCGTCGGCGCCAGCAGTGCCAGCTCGCGGTTGATCCACGGTGCACAGGTGTCCCGCTCGGCGATCGTCGGCTTGTTGGCCGGGGGCGCGCAGCGGACCGTGGCCACCATCCGGGTACCGACCAGCCGCTGGCCGTCGCCGGCGTGGTCGCTACGAGGCCGGGTGGCCAGCCCGACCCGGTGCAGGCTGGCGAACAGCCAGTCGCCCGAGGAGTCACCGGTGAACACACGTCCGGTCCGGTTCCCGCCGTTGGCCGCCGGCGCCAGGCCGACGATCGCCAGTCGAGCCTCGTCGCCGATGCCGGTCGTCGGTGCGCCCCACCCGGCGATCGGACGTCCCCAGTACGGCTGGTCGGCGAACGACGCCCGCTTGTCCCGAGCCACGTCTTCCCGCCAGCGCACCAGCCGCGGGCAGGCCGAGCAGACGCTGACCCGGGCGGTGAGCTCGGCAAGG
>Ga0126310_10000928_pt1 | contig 10849 bp, 15 predicted proteins | sample Plot60_FD_92540 | JGI IMG/M metagenome (GOLD analysis project Ga0126310, IMG submission 92540) | Serpentine soil microbial communities from UC McLaughlin Reserve, CA, USA - Plot60 | ecosystem: Environmental > Terrestrial > Soil > Grasslands | place: USA: UC McLaughlin Reserve, Lake County... | reverse complement strand
CTTCGGCCCGTCGGAATGAACAGCCCTCATCCGCACGCCTCACGGGAGATTCCTCGGTTGTTGGTCATGGGCCTGTCCTCGTGCGCGCCCAACACGTTGATTGTCCGCCCTCGCCCTACTCGGCCGTTTGCCTGGCCGCTGCCCGGCAGCCAGGTCTCCTCAGATCGACCGTCACAGCCCTCTCGTACAACTCGAACAGCGTCTTCAGGAAAGGTATTTTTTGTTCGATCCCGCGTTGTTGACCATGATGTCGAGGCGGCCGACCTTCTGGGCGATCTCACGGATCAGGCCTCTGACGTCGTCGGGATCTGAGATGTCGGCTCCGATGGCGCGGCCACCGGATCCTCCCATATCCTTATTCGGCTAATGGGAACTCCTGCCGAAACTGGGCCTCTCGGTGTCCCAGAAGAAGATGACGCCGCCTTCGGGCAAACCACCTACCACCCCGACTAGGTACCACTCTCTTGCGTCCTTCTCGTCCAGCAACGCCTGAAATTGGTCCTGCGGTTCGCCGGATGTGGCTTGTACGTATTCTGCGTAGTAGCGTCCGTGCGCCCGGCGCTCCTCGGTGCCCAGCTCTCCAACCATGCTGCAGACTCCTTTCTCTCTACGTCCCATCACCCGTCCGGCGGAGGACCGATGGAGTGTGGGGAGGATATGGGAGGCACACCGCCGATCCTCCATCTACTTTCGAGCTTAGCACCCCTGAATACGGTGGCAGTTAGCATCCAGCAAAGCTTCAGTTAAGAAAGCACAAAAAGAGAGTACATCGTATCTTGACCGCCGTTCTAATCATCCGGGCGCCGCACGGCGGGCTCGGACGGCTCGCCCAGTTTGCCGCCAATGTAGCCGCCGAAGAGGTAGGCGACGAACAAGGCGAGAGCGGTCGACGCCGTGACCTCGCCGAAGCCGAGTCCGATCAGCGTGACGAGGATTCCCCGGATACAGCGACGCCGAAGGTGCCCAGGATCGCGCTGACCGCCACCCCGAGGATCGCCGTCATGGCACCGTGCAGTCCGCCGGCCCGCCGGGCGAACTTGCCCGCGACGTAGCCGCCGAAGAGGTAGGCGAAGAATCCCGACACGAGGTAGACGATCACGAGCCCCGAGGTAAGCTTTCCAGGCAGTATGGAGACCCCGGTCAGAGCATCGTAAGCTTCCCGCAAGAGCGGGCTCAACAACAGTCCCGCCGGGATGGCCACGAGCCAGCCTAATGCTACGCCCTCCCACCGGATCATCCCGCCCTTGCTCACGCTCTATCGCCCCTTTCCGCTCCTGGGCCCTCTCTACTCCATGATCTTCGCCTACTCTTAGCCATCCATCATGGCTCGGTTAGGGTTCGGTTAGGGTTCGGTAAAGGTTCGGTAAAAGGTGCGTTCGGGACCCAAACAGGCGTATCGAGCGGGTCTTCAAGGTGGCCGATCGCTCCTTTGGGGTATAGAGTGGACCTTAGTGGGGCTCAGGTTTCGTACATGGATGCCGGTGGTAGCAGTATTCATCGTGTTGCTCTCTATAGGCACGATACTCCTCTACGGGTTGCAGGCCGCGAGGGCACGCCTCAACCAGTACTCCCAAGATCACGCGCTGGCGCAGGCGGCGGCAGCCGCAGGCACCATCGAGAAGGCGAACCCAGCGGCAGTCAGGGAGGCCGTGGAGTCCGTCGCCGACACCTCGGATGGGAGAGTGCTGCTGGTGAACCGCCAGGGAGATGTGGTTGCGCGGGCCGGCAGAGGGGTCATGCCCTCTTCCCCGGCCCACGTCCTCGGAGGTGCGTCCCGCGGGGAGCGCCTCAACGAGCGTATCGAGGGCCGCTGGGTCGCCACCGCGCCGGTTGTCCGCGACGGCCGATTGCGAGGCGGGGTGGTGTTCGTCTCGGGCAACGAGGAGACTGCCGTGCTCGAGATTTTCTCCCGCAGCAACGTGGAGGCAGCCGCCATAGCTGCCGTGGTCGGGGGTGGCCTGATGCTACTCGTCGCCACGCTCCTCAGCAGAAGGGTCGAGCGTCTGACCCTGGCCGCCAGGACTATAGAGCAGGGGGATTATTCCTCCCGCATAGAGCCGGGCTACGACGACGAACTCGGCGACCTCGCCAGGTCTTTCAACGCGATGACCGCCAGATTTCAGGACTCCTTCAGTCGCCTCGAGGAAGGTAAGCAGACCCTCGACGCCATCCTGGAGAACCTCGGCGAGGGCGTGCTCGCAACGAACCTGGAAGGCAAAGTGATGTTCGCCAACTCTACGGCCCGACGGCTGCTCGGCATGACGCCCGAGAGGGTGCACGATGTCTGGCAGCCTCAGGAATTGCCCGACCCTTGGGAGGACTTCGACCTTGCCGAGGCTGTCGCCCGCTGCGCGAAGGAGCACGAGTGCGGCGAGGCGCGGGTGCGGGGCGCGCAGACGTTCTTCCAGATCAACTTGGAGTACATGCCGGCTTTCGACGAGCACAAGGGCGGCGTACTGATCGTCGTTAGGGACCTCTCCGAGACCCGGCGCCTAGAGGCGAACCAGCAGCGCTTCCTGGCCAACGCCGCTCACGAGCTAAAGACCCCCATAACGGCGATCCTCGGTGCTGCGGATCTGCTACTTACGGAAAAGGACGACGATCCGCGGATGCGAGAGCGCTTCATGACGCACATCCGTTCCGAGGCGGAGAGGATGCAGCGCCTCTCGGAGACGTTGCTCCAGCTGGCCCAGACCGGCTGGGACCGCAGGGACCCGGACATCAGGGAGGTCGACCTCATCGAAGTGGCCTCGAGGGTCGCCGAACGCATGAGACCGCTCGCCGAGAGCTCGTGGCTGGAGCTCTCTGTCGAGGGTGGAGGGGGACACGCCATGGCAGACGAGGAGTGGCTCGAGCAGGCGCTGCTCGTGCTCGTGAGCAACGCTCTCAAGCACTCGGAGAAAGGTGGGTGCGTCCGGCTGCGTGCCGAAGGGTCCTGCGTCGCCGTGGAAGATGAGGGTGCCGGCATAAGCGAGGAGGACATTCCCTACCTCTTCGAGCGCTTCTACAGGGGGAGCGACTCCGAAGGCTTCGGGCTGGGATTACCCATCTGCAAGGAGCTGATCCAGAGGATGGGAGGAGAGATCCATCTAGAATCCGAGAAGGGGAAGTGGACCGTGGTCGAGATAAGATTGCCGGAGGTTTCTGATGACTAGGGTACTCATAGTGGAAGACGACCCCGCGGTGAGGGACGTGGTCGAGTACGCGCTCTCGCGCGAGGGCATGGAAACGGAGACCGCCTCCGACGGGGAGAAGGCACTGGAGAGCCTGCGCGCCGCGAGGCCCTTCGATCTGGTCGTCTTGGACGTGATGTTGCCGGGGACCGACGGCATCTCCGTCTGCCAGGAGCTGAGGAACGGCGACTCCCCTTCGACCGACGCGCCGGTGGTCATGCTGACAGCCCGTGATGATGAGATGAGCGTCGTGGTGGGGCTGGAGGTCGGCGCGGACGACTACGTGACCAAGCCCTTCAGGCCCCGCGAGCTGGTGAGCCGAGTGCGGGCGCAACTGAGGAGGAGGCGTCTGGATTCGAAAGCCGCACCTCAAGAAGAGCGTAGCAAGCTGGAGTTTCCTGGGCTCGAGGTGGATCTCTCCGGCCGGCAAGTTCTCGCGGATGGAGAATCGGTCGAACTGACGGCCAAAGAGTTCGACGTGCTCTCGTTGCTCGCCTCTCACCCGGGGCGGGTCTACAGTCGCGAGCAGATCATGCGTCACCTCTGGAACGAGGAGTTCTTCGGCGAGGCGCGGGCGGCCGACGTCCACGTCCAGCACATCCGCAAGAAGATAGAGCCAGACCCCAAGAACCCTCGCTACGTCCAGACCGTGCGCGGCGCGGGCTACAAGTTCGCCGACCCCTGATCCCGGGCGCTAGCGATCAGTAGCGCCGTGCGCCCCGGCGAAGATCTTATCCCGCGTCAGCGGCGCTCCAGGGCCCCCGCTGGGCAGGGGAGCCCACGCGGACCGGCCGCGTTGGTCGGCCACTATCGAGGAGGGTTCGCAGCGTGGAGAGATCACATCATGGAAGTATTGTCTAGGTCACAGACCCGACACTTCGCCCGCAAGAGGACCAAGCCGCTCGAGGCAGTGCTCGATCGGATCTCCGACGGGATACTCGCGACCGATCTTGAGGGCCGGATCCTGTTCGCCAACCCTGCCACCCGTGCCGTGCTCGGCATGGGCCAGGAGAGGGTCACTAGTTTGAATGAACCCCAGGAGCAGCCTGATCCCTTTGAGGACTTCGACCTGCCGAGGGCAGTGTCCAGCTGCACGCAGGCGGGCGAGTGCCCCGAGGCCGTCGTAAGCAGCGATGGTGGCCGCTTGCGGGTCAGGCTGAGGCCTCTCAAAGAGTTCGACGAGCACAGGGGCGGGGTGTTGACGATCTTCCACGAGCTCTCGAACGTGCGGCGGCTCGAGGCGAGGCAGCAGCGGTTCTCGTCCGTTGACGCTCACGAGCTCAAGACCCCCTCACGGCCATAATCGGGATCGTCGATCTCCTGCAGGAAGAGGAGGAACCCGGCGTGCGCCGCCGTTTTCTGGAGCACCTCGATCGCGAGGCGCATCGGGTGCGCGACCTCTCCGAGACCCTCTTGCGGATAGCCAGAACGGGCTGCGACCAACGGAACCGAATCTGGAGCTGGTGGGGTTGCTCGAGGCAGCGCGGGCGGCGGCCGAGCGTGTCGAGCCGCTCGCGCTTACCGCACGTCTGGAGCTGCGCATAGAGGGCGAGGACGGTCGCGTCCTGGCCGACCGAGAGTGGCTCGAACAAATCCTCCTCGCCATGCTCGACAAGGCCATGAAGTATTCCGAGCCAGGCGGGGTTGTGACCCTGCGTGCGGACCGCAACTCCCTAGTTGTGGAAGATGAAGAAAGCGGCATAAGCGAGGGGGACCTGCCCTACGTTTTCGAACCCCTCTACCGGGGCGGGTACGGCGCCGACGTTCGCCAGGAAAGATCCAACGGAGCGGGGCTGGGCTGCCAGTAAGCCGCGACCTCGTGGAGAGGATGGAGGGTCGCATCTCCGCCGAGTCACGGGAAGGAGAGGGCACGAGGGTAAGTATTGAGCTGCCCGGGGCGGGGTAAGGAGGTACTCGACCGCGAGGTCCGGGGCGAAGAACTCTACAACCTGTGTTGTTGGTGATCGGCGAGGGCTACGGCGGCGGAGATGTGGGAGAGGTGCGTGAGGCCCTGGGGGAAGTTGCCGAGCGGCTCCTTCGCTTCCGTGTCGTATTCTTCGGAGAAGAGGTCGAGGTCGTTGGCCGTAGCGAGTGTACGGTCGAAGACCGCCCGCGCATCCTCGGTACGCCCCTGGTGAGTCAGGCACTCAGCCAGCCAGAAGGAGCAGGCCAAGAACGCGCCTTCCTGCGGGCCATCGCTACGGTAGCGTTTGAGAAGACCATCGTCGTCGAGGTCCTCGCGGATGGCGTCCGTCGTTCGGACCATGCGGTCGTCACGATAAGCTACGAAGTCCACGCGAGGAAGCAGTAGGAGTGCCGCGTCGAGATCCTTGCCGCCGAAAGATTGGGTGAAGACGCCGCGCTCTTCGTCGTAGCCCTCGCTCTCGACCGCCTCCCGGATCTCCCCTCGCACCTTCTTCCAGCGGCGTTCGGGCGCTTTCCTCATGCACTCCTCGGCGAGGCGCAGGCTCCTGTCCAGGGTCGACCAACACATGACTTTCGAGTGCACGAAGTGCTGTGGGTCGCCGCGCATCTCCCAGAGGCCCTGGTCGGGCTCCGCCCAGCGCTCGGCGGCGGCGTCTACGAGTTCCAGGAGAAAGCGCCAGTAGTCGTCGTCGGGCGAGTTGCCCCGCTGGTGCCAACGCCAACTGAGCTCCAGGAGCTCTCCGTACATGTCGAGTTGGAGTTGGCCCGCGGCGGCGTTGCCCACGCGTACCGGCTTCGCCCCACGGTAGCCTTCCAGGTAGTCTAGCTCCTCCTCCGTCATGCGTCGCTCGCCGCCAACACCGTACATGAGCTGGAGGCTCTCGGCGCTGCCTGCGGCGCTCCGCTCGATAAAGCGGCGGAAGTTGTCGGCGGCGGCCTCGAAGCCCACCTCGGCGAGCGCGCGTACGGAGAAGAAGGAGTCCCTTATCCACGCGTAGCGGTAGTCCCAGTTCATCTCTCCGCCGGGGACCTCGGGGAGCGAGGTCGTCGGGGCCGCCGCAACCGCGCCGGTCAGGTCGTTCATCAGGGCCTTCGTGACGAGGGCGGAGCGGAGGACGCCGGGTTCGTAGGGACCGTCGAAGCGTAGGTCGGAGGCCCAATCGCGCCAACGCTCGACGGTGTCGTCCAAGCGGCGGTCGATCTCGCCGGCGTCGGGCACCTCGGGCGGGTCGTAGTCGAGCTTCTCGGGAGGTACGGACAAGATGGAGAGCCGCGCCCGCTCCCCGGGGTAGACGTTGATCGTCGCCTTCAGGGTGTGTTTGTCGGAAGGCGCAAGCTCGGCGTCGCTGGAGAAAAGGAGCCCGTCGTTGCCTCCTATGGCGCTATAGATTCTCACCCCCTCCTGCCGCAGCCAGGGCGCAACCGAACCGTAGTCGAAGCGGGGCGCTATCTTCATCTCCAGCTCCACGCGACCGCTCACGCCTTCCACGACGCGCAGTATTTGCCTGTAAGGATGCTCCTCGGGATCTGAGGGCAACGCGTAACAGTCGATCAGGCGCGCCTCGCCACCCTGGGCCTCGAACGTCGTCTCCAGCACGAGCGTACCCTCCAGGTAACGTCGGGAGGAGCTCAGGACATCGCCCTTCGGGGCTATGGAGCAGAAGCCGCCCTTCTCCCAGTCCAGCAGCCGGCCGAAGCAGCTCCCGGAGTCCAGACGCTGGATGCAGCACCAGTCTATGGATCCGGCCTGGGAGACGAGGGCCGCCGAGTTGCTGTCGGAGATGAGCGCATAGTCGCCGATCGGAGGATAGGGCGTGCCCTTAGCCACGATGGTCCTCCGCCCCCTTCACCGCGTCTATACCCAAGAAGGCACGCCAAGCCGAGCCGCCGGAGCCGCGCACCTGCCTCAGGTAACGGAGACCGGCCAGCGGTTCTTCGTAGCCAAGGGCGAAGACGGCGAGCGAGATCGCAGCTGAGGCCAGGCACAGCGTGCACCAGGCACCCACCAGGAAAGCCTGCATCAGGATGAGCAGCACGCTCACCAGCGCGCCGGAGAGGATCACGACCCCGAAAGCCAGCACCGTCCACGGCATCGTACGCCACTTCTGGCGCCCGCCGATAAGACTCAAGACTATCTCCGTCGCGTAGGCTAAAGCCCCAAGCGCCGCATCGGGAATGCCGAGGTACTCGAGCACCTTAGGACTCTTGAAGAACGGGTCCCACACGCTCCGAAGTACGTTTATCTGGAAGAGCGTCAGGTACACCGAGACGCAAAGCCCGGCGAAAGCGAGCGCGATGATAAGGATGCGCCGGGACCACCTCGTCGGGTTCGACGAGAACCCCGGGGACTCCTTTGCTTCTATCATCTCCTCCCGATCAAGGCCGCCACGGCGAGCAACCCGGCTCCGCCCGCGAGCGCGAGCAACCCAAGGTGCTCCGTCGCCCAGAGCTGCGGGCTCTCCTCGTGAGACACATCGTCGAAGTTGCCGTGCGCCCCGTGGTCGCCGGGCACGGGCTCGTAGAGGTTGTCCAGGCGGTTCTCGTCCACGGGCCGATTCGTCTGCTGGGAGTCGTAGCCCGTCCTGGCCAGGTACCGGTCCCCGAGCCCCGGCAGCAGCTTGTTGCCCGCAATTACTATGGTCGAGGAGAGGCCCACCCTGACCTCGCGCCGCCTCTGGTGCGCCGCCCAGTAGATGGCGCGTGCCGGCACCTCAGGCTGGTAGATGGGCGGCACAGGCTGGGGGTGCTTCGGGAGGGTGGTCTTCGAGACGTTGAACTGAGGGGTGTTCACTGCGGGGAGCTGGACCATCGTGATGTGCACGTTAGATCCGTCGTGCAAGAGTTCCGTGCGCACGGAGTCGGTGAAACCCCTCATGGCGTGCTTCGCCCCGCAGTAGGCCGACTGCAACGGGATGGCCCTGTAGGAGAGCGCCGAGCCCACCTGTACTATGGTCCCGCGGTCGCGCGGCAGCATCCGCTTCAAGGCGGCCTTTGTCCCGTAGACGGCACCGAGGTAGCACACCTCTGTGGAGCGCTTGAAGTCCTCCGGCTCTATGTCCTTGAACGGTGAGAAGATGACCGCTATAGCGTCGTTCACCCACAAATCTATGGGGCCGAGTTCGCGCTCTACCCTCTCGGCGGCGGCCTCGACTTGCTCGGGATCCGCCACGTCCGTCGGGATGGGGAGGGCCACCCCTCCTGCCGCCTCGACCTCCTTTTTCGCGCCTTCGAGCCCATCCTCGCCGCGGGCGAGCAGGGCCACCTGCGCCCCGTGCTCGCCGAACTCCCGCGCCGTCGCCCGGCCCACGCCGGCCGATGCTCCGGTCACCACCACTACTTCCATGTTGCTATTATCCATGCGACTCCTTTTCTGGTGTTCTTGTACATGCCGGACACATCTGGCCACCGGTTCCACGGCAAGGGCCTGCCGTCGCCAGGTTGCCCAGTCCGTGGCCTCGCCGGTCTTCTCTCCGTCGAACCTCAAAGCTGCTCGCGCACCCCAGCTTCGTGTCCGACCCTTCGATCTGGTCCTCGACGCTGCCCTCCACCGCCTTCTTGCCAACACCCACGCGCAGCACCGGCAGCACGGTCTTGCGCCGCGCGTCTTCGATCGTCAGCGCCAGGGCCGCGTAAAACGCGACCCCGAGCAAGACGAGTCCAACGATCCCGTCCGCGTACTGCAAACTCGGGTTCGCGCTCAGCTCGTAGAGGCCGGTGAGGAAGAAGCGCACAGCCGCAGTCAGCAGTACGATGGCCGGAACGAGCTTGCCGAACGCCGCGCCGATGGCCGGCACGAGGAGCGCCGCGCCCATGAAGACGAGGAAGACCCCGAGAACGGTGCTCGTCGCCGCCGGCGCGGAGTCGAGCTTGACAAGGCCGATGGTGAGCCAGCTCGCGGCGAGTACCCCCATCCCCGTCGCGACGGCCGGATCGCGGGCCAGGAACCCGAAGATCGACGAGAGAAGCTGCAGGGGGGTGCCGAAAGCCATCAGGATGAGCGCGACGTAGTAAGCGTCTTGCGGCTCGAACCAGCCGAGCTGTAACCCGCTGAGAACGAGGGTGGCCCCGCCCAGGGCGAGGAAGCCCAAGGCGAGCGGCGAGGCGATTGGCCGCAGGATGACCCGGGTTGCGACCCCTTCGGAGTCGTTCCCGTGGCGGGCCGCCGCTTTTGCGTCGCCGATGTTCTGTTCGTCGCTCATGCTCTTACTCTCCTTCGCCCGGGGCGCGTGCCCCTATCGCGCTTTGCGCCAACCCTGGTCGCCGCTATTGCAGGAACTCGGCCCCTCTGAGCTTGATACCTGTCCGCGGAGTCCGGCAGTCCGGATTCGTGCAGGTGAGGGCCACTACGTAGTTGTCGTGGTCCTCGCTCAGGAACAGGTAACCAACGTAGAGGGCCTCTCCGACCTCGAAGTCGCCCGAGCCGCAGTACCCGCACGCGAAGCCGTGCTGCTCTACCCTTTCAAGTACCGTGCGTTTCTGGCTCTCGGTCAGCTCCCTTCTCTCCTCAGTGAGCCCCACCGGATCTCAGATTCCCACGTCTTGGTCGTAGAAGACGTTGTCCTCGCGCCAGCCGCCCATGCCTTCGCCTATTCGCGAGTAATCGGAGACGAACTCGATGCGCTCGATCCACTTGGCCATCTTGAAGCCCACCTGCGTCTCCAGCCTGAGCCTCAAGGGAGCTCCGTGCTTGATCGGCAGCGGCTCACCGTTCATCTCGCGTAGGCCAAGAGCGTCTGCGGGTGGTATGCGAGGTCGAGGTCTATCGTCTCGTAGAACTGCCCTACGCCCTCGGCTCGTCTCTCTCCGTATCCTGCATCGTCCAGAAGACGATGTGGCGCTCCTCGGGCAAGGGATTTACGAGCTCGACGATCTGGCGCAGCGGAACACCGCTCCACTCGCCGATGCTCGTCCAGCCTTGAATGCAGTTGTGCAGCACCCTTTGCGCCTGCTTGGTGGGGAAGGTCCCTGAACTAGGAAAGGGCAGTCCTGCCGGATTCTCTGCTCATCGTAGTCGCGATCGGCGAAGAGCTCGACCAGGTAGGCGTAACGGTCGTACTCGGTATCCAGAGGGCGGTCTTCTTCGGGTACGAGCTCCAGGTCCCCGCGCTGATAGTCAGGGACCTGGCCCGGCTCGAGCTGTATCCGTTGCAAGATCTGATCCCACATGGGGGAGTTGTCCATACCGGACTCCCACGGATGGCGGATGTAGACGAGTCCCTCCTCGGTGGGATCTCGCTCCCGATGAAGGTACTCGTGCCAGGCTTTTAGCTTCGGAAACGACGCCTCGAGAAACTCCTGCGCCGTCGCCTCGTCTTCGGCGTGCCGGAACACGTGCAGCGCGGCGGTGGCGTGGGCGGGAGGTTGTACCTCGCCGGAGGTCTGGCGGTCGTTGGGGGCGCGCGGATCGCTCTCGGCGTTCCAGAAGCCGAGCCCTCCTGGGCCTTCGCCCTTCAGATGCGAGTCGTGGACTTCGTGCGGCAAGAGACCGCTCTTCCACTGGCTCTCGAACAGGTGGTTGAGCTCCTTTACGGCGAGGTCCTGGTCGTAACAGGCGTAACCGATGGCGATGAGCGCCGAGTCCCACGACCACTGGTGCGGATAGAGTCTCGGGCCTGGCCTCGTGTAGCCCCCGGCCCAGTTGAACTCCAGGATCGTCTTCGCCAGCCGGATCAGGGTTTCTTGCGGCATCTGTTCCTTCTCAGGTCGCCTATCATGTCCCCTTCCTTCCGAGCCTCCACGCCACGGCGCCT
>Ga0126310_10000927_pt1 | contig 10850 bp, 13 predicted proteins | sample Plot60_FD_92540 | JGI IMG/M metagenome (GOLD analysis project Ga0126310, IMG submission 92540) | Serpentine soil microbial communities from UC McLaughlin Reserve, CA, USA - Plot60 | ecosystem: Environmental > Terrestrial > Soil > Grasslands | place: USA: UC McLaughlin Reserve, Lake County... | reverse complement strand
TAAAACGGATCTTAAAATACTGATAATTCTGCTGCCGCCTTCTGAAGGTGGGCCTAATGGAAACTATAATTGGAAGGGCTGGATAGATTATTTTAACATTCTCAAAGAAAAGCACAAATCGTTTAAGGGATTTACTATAGATGACTTTAATTGGATAAGTACTAGGAATGATACAAAATTCTCAAACAACATTTATTATATGATATACTCAAACCTCTCTAAGGCACTATACGAAAAGAGTAAAGATTTACAGTTTTATCCTGTTATCTATTTTGAGGGTGAAGGAACTGATACTGTGGTAGCTAAGTACAGCAGATTTATAGATGGTGTGATTCTAGCCAGTGCGTGCTATTATAATATTACAAATCTAAAAAAAGATCTGTTAACATTTTCAAGAATGTTCGATAATGAACCAATTAGATATGTTGTATACCCAACAACCACATACAATTACACCAAACATAACTACAATCCGCCATCCGATCGTCTTGTGATGGCTACGCTATCCATAGCCACAAAGGTCGTTGATGGTATACTCATATGGCGTAAGACCGACAGCAAAGTTGTGGAAGATTATCTATCTAATCACGATGATCGTGAATATCTGTCAAAGATCTCTATGATTGAAAAACTACAGATTAGAGATGAGCTAATTTGGAGAAAAGCGAATCCTTCTTTAACTAATTCAATACTTTTCCAAAGACATTGTCACCTCTGATCTTTAGAAAATCTTATATTTAGAATCATAAATATATTAGCATACAAAACTCAGGTCAATGTCCAGCGTTAGTTACTTCCTACCTACGGATGAAAAGAATGTCTGAAAACATCTGATTCAATTCTGATGCACAACTTATTGCCTTCAATTACAGTCAGACTTCCTCTAATTAAGACACATAGACATTGTATAGTTTTGTGTATCTAATGACAAACACTATATAAATAATTCATAATTTGAAAATGCATATTTTTGCATTACAATAGAAGACATGTGATCGTATACATATATCTATAGTTATAATAATAAATGTTAGCTAAAGATGCAAATAGCATAAAATTTCATTTTCTAAATGTGCCTTCCATAATTATTTCCTTTAATGGTTTTCGATCATTTGGATATTCTTTTTCTTGCAATTGTAATGGAAGATTTTCCTTTGATCCTTTCTTTCCAATTGCGATCATCGCCATAACATCAAAGTTATCAGGAATTTCCAAATCTATTCTAGCTTTCTCATAGTCAAATCCCTGCATTCCATGAGCTACTAATCCTCTTGATGATGCTTCTAAGGCTAAATTCTCCCAAGCAGCTCCAGTATCATATTGATGCGTTATAGAATATTTTTCATTGTATTCAAAGTTTTTCCCAGATATTACTACTACTAGCAAGGCAGCGTTTTTTGTCCATGCTTTATTGGGTTCAGCTAGCAAATTGAAAAGTTTATTCCAGTGTTGAGGAGTATTTCTTTTGGCATAGATAAATCTCCATGGTTGATTATTATAAGAAGATGGCGCCCACCTTGCAGCTTCAAAAAGACTCATTATAGTATCGTCATCCAATTCCTCATCTGTCATCGATCTTGGAGACCATCTATTAAGAATTAATGGATTTATATTGTAAGTTGATTGTCTTGTTTGTGTTTGTATTTTATTTTCTTTTTCTTTTTCTAATGATTTTTCTATAGATATTGATGTCATATGCAGTATACTTTGTTAATAGATTTAAAAGTTATATATTGTGTGTCTACATATATGAAAAACAAAATGCTAAAGCAGTAACAAAGAACAAGGTTTCTAAAAAGACATATTTTGTCTTTTATGCAAAATACAAGAACAATTAAAAGAGAGAAAAGAAAGGAGTTGAGAGAATTAACCAACTTGTTTTCGTAGAAGAAGATTTAATGCAAAAAGATCACAAAGAAGTTAGTTAAAAAAATCTCTACCATATCATCTTTATGCTCAAAACCAGCAGAAAATCAGTGGAGGTGTATTTGGATTTGCATCTAATACCTCCATCAGAACAAATACCTTCACTTTGAACAGAGAAAAATAGACCTAGTTTATATTTCAAAGAGCAGTTAAAATAATAATGACAGAAATGTCCAAAAAAGAAATTAGGGATTTCCTTATGGAAGGCACATTCACAGGAAAGCTTGCGACAGTTAAAAAAGATGGAAGTTCTCATATTGTTCCAATTTGGTTTGTTTTAGATGATAGTGATAGTGACAATATCAATAATATTGTTTTTACTACTAACAGTACATCAGTTAAAGCAAAGAACATTCAATATAACGATAGGGTAAGTATTTGTGTAGATGATCAAACACCACCATTTTCCTTTGTGACAGTATATGGTACTGCCAAATTACACTATTATAAACAGGATGAGCTTTTAAAATGGGCAATTAAAATAGCTCAACGATATATGGGCAAAGATAATGCAGAAGCATATGGAAGAAGAAATAGTGTTGAAGGTGAAGTGCTCGTACGAATAAAACCTACAAGAATAATTGCAGAAAAAGATATAGCTAGTTGGGATTGATGATGGTTATTAATATTATTAGTCTATGACGTCTTGTTGGCAATTTATGTAAGTATTTTATCTATTGAATAAGAAAGAAATCAAATAGACATTCATGTATAAATACTGCAAATACAAGTGGAGATATCACCTGTAACACCTCCATTAAAAGAAGGTCAAATTTGAGATCCTTTTGATAAAACAAGCAAAGTGGAGATGGTGGAGGTATTTTATATACGTCGTAAGAATTAACGAAGTGATCCTAGGGAATTGGATCTTGCATTATTCAAAACAATCTCGAAGGATATTATACAATCATTATAAAATTCTTTATAAAACTCAGTAACACGATGACACCAAGGTGGATTTTTGTAGGGATGTCCATAATCTGGAGTGTTGTTTTAAGAACGACCATTTTCAATTTTATTCCTTAAGTTTACAATGCTACATGACATAGACATGAATGCTATCGTCCACATTATGTATTCATTATGAGGGTCATTGCATTCAATTCTACAATCTCTGTTGTACCTATAATTAAAAAATCTAGTACATATATAGATGGTATTCTTATCTGATGTCAGTCCACATATCATAGCATATTGCTCTATCTTTATCTATGGCTATTTGATTTTTTATACATATTTAATTTCTTTAACAATTCCATAGATTCGTTGCTCCATAAAATGGCGTTGAGTAGCATTATCGTCTAGACTAATACTGATTGTTCTACCTTTAGAAATAACCACTGTTGTATTTACATCATTCCATGCTTTATTACCCTGTGTTCCAACATCCAAAATACCTGAGATTGATAGACTGTTATCTGGATTAAGTTGAATAGGGCTTTGATTGTTAACTCTAAAGTTACTTAATTGATGAGTATGATTGTTGGCTCCATTAACAGGACCTGTATAAAAGTTTGCTGTAAAATTTGTTAATTTTCCTTGGTCTACACTCATACTCCAATCACCTGACAGAATGAATTTTTGTACGGTAGTCATATCCACATTCTTAGTATTTTCTGGTACTCCAAGAACTAAAGAACTTATTACACCATCCATATCAAAAGTAGATGTAGCTGCTGGTTGTGCTAATGCTCCTATTATGATAGTCTGATTTAATGCAGAAATGCTTGATATTACTATCATTAGTACAGCTATTGAAACAGCAACTCCAAAAATTGTTTTTGTTTTGAGATTTTTTATAGAAGAGTCTTTTATATAAAGAGTAGTCATTTAGTGTTACCATGCTAAGAACGAGTATTAATATTATATTCTAATAGAACAGTATCTATACAGCTAAGAGCTAAAAATCATCCATTTTGGATGTTATTCTGAATATTATTATAGTTATCATTAAACGAAATACTTAAGAAAGATCCTGCTATAGGTCTTGTTGCTATAGAATGCCAACTGCATATGTTTTGGTTAACTGTATTTTGGGTTCTGAAGAAAACATTATCAAAGAAATAGCAGAAGTACCTAACGTAAAAGAGGTAAGAGGAACATATGGTGTTCATGATATTTTTGTAAAAGTAAAATCTGACACCGTTGAGTTATTAAACCACACTGTAACAAGTAAAATAAGAAGGATATCAGGTATAACTTCAACTGTAACTTTGGTAGTTATAGAGGATCAAGGAGGAAAAGAGTAAATATTTTTTTCTAACAATATGATATCATATGTTTTAGCATTAGCATATATAATAATTCACAACAACAGTAGATATGACAACATCAACTATACCTATATATCTCAACTTGAAAAAAGTTTGATTCATACTGTGCTGTATTTGACCTAGATACTGGTGCCAGATATATTTGTAGCAAAGCCCTTTTAAACTTGTTTAATTTATCTTCCTTTGGGATACTAAAATGAGTAGTCAACCAAAAGAAGAAGAAGGATTACAAGAATCAGAAGAAGAGCAGGAATTAATTGAATCATCTGAGGAAGAAGAAGAGGATGAAAAACCTAGACAAGGTAGTTGATTAACAGTTAAAAAGGAAGCTTTTACTATAAAGTAAAGAAAGAGCTTAATCAAATATTAGCAAAATATTTTTTATTGTCTGAAATATGAATTTTGTAAAAGCATCTCGAATATATATGATACAAGCAATAATAATAATATCATGGAAATAGAACCATAGCAAAATAATAAAAAAGATTTGTGACTCTCTACTGATACTTTTATTATTGAACATTATCTACATTTAAAGTTGGTTGATTATCTGAAACAGCAGGTGATATAATTTTCACAATTACTCTGTATTCAAGATGGCTAGGATTTTTATTGATATGCTGTTTTGCAAAATCTGAGTTTTGTATGTCACCATTTTCTTATACATACTTGGCATTTTACTGTATACTTTTTCTTTGTTTTATCATTCATCAAAAATTAGAGAGATTATTTTTGTAAAAATAGTAACATTATCGTCATCATCTATTGTGACTAATGTTCGCTTAATTTGTAGACATTTAATCTTATACGATTACAGATGATAGCAGTTTGATTACAACTACTCAAATAATAATTTGCTTCTGAAGGTAGTAATAATATATATGAATGATTATTTTAAATGTTGCACTATTAATATATCAGGAGTAGTAGTCTTATGAGTAATAACAAAAACACAAGGAAAATAGACAATCCAAAAGCATACAATGAGAGTGGCATAAAAGATACAATGGAAGATTTAGAAAATACTACAAAAGCTGCTTTGCATTCAGCGCCAGAGGTAGATAAAGAAGTTCCAAATAGCGAGGAAACAACGAAAGAGATATTGTATGGCGGCAGTAATGACGACGACAACAACAACAAGAATAAGAAAAAAGAAAAAATTACTTAGTTGATTATCTTTGCCAACTGATAATAATGCAATGCTATCATAAAGCTATCGTAGTATCAATTATATCCGATTGCATATTTATCTAACGTACCGTCAGCCTCGGCTGCAGTTCTGATGAGGACGTCCTAATGTAATTGTGCCTGTATTGCTACAGCCCACAAAGCCACTACATTTGTTATTTTGTTGATTTGTTTTTTTGTGTGCAACATAATTTGAATATTTTGAAATATCAATATTTAATGATCAATAATATCCTAAGTTTTTTATTTTGATATTTTGTTGATTGCTTAGTATATCTATGGATAGTTATAATTATCATTCAGTTATGGATAATTACGTATGAGCAATTCTTTATGACCTACACGTTTTGAGCCTTTACAGTTGATAGACCTTAAAGTATCTATTTCTTTGGTATATTTAGAAAAATCGTGATATAGTTTTCTGATAAATGGAGTATCTGAATTGCTGAGTAGAACCTTGCATTTTCTATCATTTAACCTTCCAAAGATGTTCGCAAGGTCTTCTTGATCTTTATTATCGAACCCATAGTCCGTATAGTAAGTAAAGTTTGCAGTAGAGCTAGTCGGATTGTAGGGTGGATCCAAGTACACTAAATCGTTTCCTTTGACGTTCTCAAATAATATTTGTTTATAATCGGCTACTTTTATTATTGCTTTAGAATGGCGAAGAGCACTACTAACCTTCTTGAGCTTGCTACTATCGCAAATTACTGGATTTTTGTATTTTCCCATTGGAACATTAAATATTCCATTCTTATTTACTCTATAAAGACCATTATAGCATGTTTTGTTAAGCGTGATGAGCCTGGCGGCTCTTTCAACATCATTAAGCGGATTATTGTAATCTCTTAATTCGTAGTAGTATCGTGAAGGATTCTTTTTATATTTATTTTCATTTTTTTTAAGAACTTCAATTAGCCTCTCTACATCATTTTGTATAACCCTGTATGTATTAATTAATTCCACATTTAAATCAGAGAGATAAGCTGTAAATCGAATATTCTTGTTAGAGATTAGATGAAAGAACATTGCACCTCCACCTAAAAAAGGTTCAAAGTATTGATTGAATCCAGAGGGAATGAATTCATCTAATCTAGATAATAATTGAGTTTTTCCACCAGCCCATTTTACAAACGGATGAATTTGAGGAAGGTCGTTATGAAGGAGTCCTCGACTGTTTTGTGTTTGTACGGCTCTACTCTGCATCGATACTCCAACGGAATATTACTGTTGTATCTTTTATTAATTACTATACTGCTATTAGGTTACTTTTAACTATCATTTCTACCATCAAATACGAACGTGTTGGTAACACAGTTCATAAATAGTTAAGAATAGACGGACAAGAGAAAACAGAGAGGGAAGAAAAGGGAATGGGGAATATGGGATATATGAAGAATCCATCAAAGCTCTTTACGATTCAATTAAACAATTACATTTTTAATCCGTTTGTTTCTAAAATTACTGCTATAAATTGATTAAAGCAGTATTAAGATACGACAATGGTACTATATCGATAACAGGTAGTATTGTTCACATACCTTTTGCCACAATTGATCCAAGGACAAATCGCTTGAGAGCACAGGCATTATACTATCAAAATATTGTAGAGTATCTGAAGCAAAGTGAGATAGTATGTGATGATTATGTTTTAGATCTAATACCTTCTCCAAATATTTTGATAGGCAATACTAAAAACAATAACAATAACAACATCCACCAGCTAACTTTAAGAGACTATCAACAGAAGGCACTTGATAATTGGGCGAAAGCAAGTAAGAGAGGATGTGTAGTATTACCAACAGGCTCAGGCAAGACTGTTATTGGTGTAAAGGCAATAGAAATGGTCAATTCTGCCTCACTAATTATAGTCCCCACAATAGATCTTATGGATCAATGGACATCTGTACTTGCAAAATATTTTCTTAATGTGAAAATTGGAAATTTGGGTGGTGGGATAGATGATATTCAGGCAATAACAGTATCGACATATGATTCAGCATACATAAGAGCATCTACTCTTGGTAACAGATTTGCTTTAATTATTCTTGATGAAGTTCACCATCTGGCTGCACCAGGTTATAGAACAATAGCAGAGCAGTTTGCATCTCCATTTCGTTTGGGATTGACTGCTACAATTGAAAGGGAAGATGAGTTACATAAAGAATTTCCAAGGCTTGTTGGCGGTGTAGTGTTTCAAGCACATGCTCTCGATCTTGCCAAAAACAAACATCTTGCTCCATATGAAATTGAAAGAAGACAAGTAGATATGCTGCCAGAAGAACTTGAAGAATACAAAAAGCAATTTGGCATATATCAAGTTTGTTTGAAGAAGGTAGGATTAAGAATGAACTATGCTGGTGCCTTTAGACGATTGATAATGATCTCTGGAAGAAGCAGTGTTGCAAGAGAGGCTGTGTTAGCAAGGAATAAGGCTATGGATATTGCATTAAACAGCAGATCTAAAATAGAAGAATTAAGGAAAATATTGGCAGAAAACATGGGTCTTAGGACAATAATATTTACTCAACATAACAAATTAGTATATGAAATAGCCGATAGATTTCTAATACCATTTATAACTCATAAATCCGGCAAGGAAGAAAGACAGGACACTTTAAGTGGATTTAAGGATGGAAGGTACAGCGCAATAGTAACATCTAAAGTTTTAGATGAAGGAGTAGATGTTCCAGATGCACAACTGGGAATAATCGTTAGTGGAACAGGCAGCAGCAGAGAATTTATCCAGCGATTAGGAAGATTGCTGAGACCCAAATCTGATTCAAATAGAAAAGCAAAGCTAATTGAAATTATATCCTCAGAAACCCGAGAGACAGGAACCAGTGCTAAAAGGAAAAAGGCATTGAACAAGATGGATAGTAGTAGTAATAATAATAATAATAATAATAATAATAATAATAATAATAGATAAAAAGAAGCCGATGATAGCAAAAGATTATTAAGATTAATTGTAACATAAAAAATTTGAAAATGCATAGCTAACTTCCCATAAAAGATATTACATAATTTTAGCATGAGTGAATATAATTTCAAAATTGAAGAAAGGAAAGTAAAAGGAGCTTTTGATGATGGGACTGCAGTATCTTAGGAAAGACATGGCAAGGTCAATTAGCAGGGATTTATATTATCTTAGAAAACAAGCAGGGGCTAATAATAAAGGATACATTAACCAAAGACTACGAATATGAGAAGTGCCTTGTTGAATTACTGCAATTCTAAAGAAAGCATTGAATAATTTACAACAGACAGAAGATAAAAAGGAAAAGATACAGGCTTTGCCTTTAGCCAAATAATGTTATTCACTAAGCTAGAGTTACCTACAAAAGCCAAAATAGTAAATGATGCGTTAACTTTTAGAACAATCAATCATCTAAGAAGCTAAAGATACAAATCATCTATTGCTATATGCAATATTATATGACAATTTCTGAGCGGACAAAACATGTTGAACCTCATATCAAAGAAAGTAACTACATACGGGATTTAGTATTTGGATTTGGTGATGGAGTTAACACATCATTAGGGATTGTAGCTGGTGTTGGCGGTGCTGTAATCGCAGCTGATGTTGTTATTCTTGCTGCGCTTGTAGGAATGTTTACAGGTGCAAAGGCAATGGCAGTACAGAACTATCTTGCTGTCAAATCCCAAAGAGAGATATTAGAATCGGAAATTAAACGAGAAGAATTCGAAATAGATAATGTTCCAGACAAGGAAAGGGAAGAAGTTGAGGAGATATACAAGTCCAAAGGATTTCAAGGGATAGAATTAAAAAAAGTAGTTGATAAAATAACATCAAACAAAGAAGTGTGGCTTAAAACTATGCTGACAGAGGAGCTAGGTCTTAACTTGGAAATTCTAGGAAATCCATTGAAAGGTGCGCTTGTAATGTTTGGTTCATTTTTACTTGGAGGTATTCTTCCAATTCTTCCCTACTTTGTAGTTAAGAGTGGATTCATATCTTCTAGTATAGCCATTGCAGTAGCAATTGGAATAAGTGTTGTATCTTCTTTTCTAGTAGGTGCAATAAAAGCACGTCTAGCACAGAAAAATTTTATAAGGGGTGGTATTGAAATGGCTGGGCTAGGTACTGGAATAGCACTTGTAGGTTATGGTATAGGAGCTGAATTAGCTAGAATGGGTATAGTAAATGTGCAATGATGCAGGAAGATTTTTTGGTGTTCGTAAAGCATTTAAAAAGTAAAATGAAAACACCTGCAGATCTAAATCCAAAATATGGCAAAACAATGTTTACCATCTTTATTTTTAATATCTCTAGTGATAATTGTAGATGATGGTGATATTCTGACAAAATCACTATTTAATTCAAAATAACTTTCAATGCCATCCAGTTATATTCTTGAGCCTTCAGATAGAATGCTAATTGGAGTTATATAGAAGGCTACACGTCTGTGTTTGTATTATATGACGACTTTAGTGTTCGTCTTTGCTGTTCTTATTATGCAGATCTTAGCATTTGCTAGATAACCTCAGAATTATATGAATATTTTTGGCAATATTACATATTTCTGAATTACTCCTGCTTAATTTGGGATGTTTGTTAAATTCACCATCATCTCTTGATCTTAGCACCCCAAACGAACAAAGGTACTACCTATATTTTACTGAAAACGCTGTAGCTGAAGGAGAACATTTTATGAAAAATTTACGAAAACAGGATCTCCTATACATTCTATATATTATGTAAAAATATGTTAGATAATAGCATAATATTACTTAGCTTCATCTATTAAAGGATAAAATAGCTTTTTAGAGCAAAATATGACATGTTGTGCTGTCCATACAGATTTTTTTGATGATAACTGTAGTGCATGTAAGAAGGAATATAGCGAATTAAAAGGGTTAAATGAATCGAATACAGATAATTATAAAAATAGTTACAGTAATGATAAAGACAACAACAAAAAGTATAAAGAATTTACTGAAGAACGTGCAAAACGCCTATATGAAGATTTAATGCTACAATATATCAAAAGTTCATCTAATGAGATCGAAGCTGTAGAAAAAGCTAAAGGCATTATTAGAAAACAGTGTAGAATACGGGACATCCCATTCTGGTCTTGGGTTTAAGTGACTCTCTTCACTAACCATAAAGTTATCTGCTTTTTCTCATCTACGTAAATTTCAAAAACACAATAAATGATTTAGACTGCTAATAATTGACACTTCCTATTGCGAATTTTTCTGACGAAAGGCACTAAACTTTCGAAAATTAAAGAATAATAATTCAATAGAATACAATTTCAGAATATTATCTTTAACTACATAGGGAGGGATATTGAAGATAAAATAAGATCAAACTTTGAGAAATACTCCATAAAGGATATAGTTGGCTTTTATATGTCTGTCCTTGAACACCAATGGATAATAATCGTTAGTGCACAAAATGTACATGAAATAGAGTCTATGTGCATTGAGGCAGGG
>Ga0126310_10000926_pt1 | contig 10858 bp, 12 predicted proteins | sample Plot60_FD_92540 | JGI IMG/M metagenome (GOLD analysis project Ga0126310, IMG submission 92540) | Serpentine soil microbial communities from UC McLaughlin Reserve, CA, USA - Plot60 | ecosystem: Environmental > Terrestrial > Soil > Grasslands | place: USA: UC McLaughlin Reserve, Lake County... | reverse complement strand
CCCCGAGACCCTCTCGCGCGGCGGGGAGGAGTTCCTCCTGCGCGTCAGGGGCGACTCCATGGTCAACGCGGGCATCCTCGACGGCGACATCGTCGTCGTCGAACGCCGCCAGGACGCGCGGAACGGTGAGATCGTCGTCGCGCTCGCGGGTGCGGACGAGCTCGCGGACGAGGCGACGGTCAAGCGCTTCTTCCGCGAAGACGGCCGTGTGCGGCTCCAGCCCGAGAACGACGCGATGGGGCCGATCTACGCCAACCATGTCCAGATCCTCGGCAAGGTGATCGGGGTGTTTCGGCAGGTCGTATGAGCTCGGTCCAGCCCCTCAACCGCTCGCTCGACCAGGAGCTGCTCGCGCTGATGCGCGGCGCGAGCCTGGAGTGCGTCGTTTGCGGGGAATTCCTGCTCCATCGGCACGGCGACGTCGAGTGCCCGGAGTGTGGTTTCGCGCTGCGCGACGGCGAAAGGGCCGGGCTACAATTGGGCTTGCAGGCCGGGTGACCGCGGGTCGCCGGCGCAAGCCGGCGCTCGAGGAAAGTCCGGACACCAAAGGGCAGGACGCTGGGGAAATCCCAGGCGGCGAAAGCCGACGGAAAGTGGTACAGAAAGGAGACCGCCAGCGGCGAAAAACTCTCCGGAGACGCCGATGGTAAGGGTGAAACGGTGGGGTAAGAGCCCACCAGCGTCGTGGTGACACGGCGGCTAGCTAAACCCCGTCCGGTGCAAGGCGAAGCAGGCTCCGTTGAAGCGGCCCGCCGAGGAGCCGGGTGCGCTGCTCGAGCCGTCGAGAGATCGGCGGCCTAGAGAGATGGTCACCTGAAAAACAGAATCCGGCTTACAGGCCTGCTATGGAAAAGCCCTGGTAACGGGGCTTTTCCTATTTCACGATGGATTCCTCGGCGGTGCCGCGAAGGCGCACGTGTCGAATAGGCTGAAAGCTCGAAGCCATGCCTGAGGGCCACTCGACGAAGACCACTCTCCTCTGGCCGGGGGCGATCGTTACGGCTCTCGCCGCAGTCTTCTTCCCGCGGATCGAAGGGATCCGCGACAGAGATGAGTCGTGGTGGCGACTCCTCTGGTTCTTCGTGCCGCAGGATCTCGAGGGAGCCATCCTCGGGCCGATCGTGATCCTCCTCACCATCGGGCTCTTCGCGCTAGTCGGCCGTTGGTCATGGAGGGATCCTCGCGCGCTAAACCGCCCGGCAAAAGTTGGGGTGGTGTGCAGCCTCCTCGGCATCGCTGCGGTCGTGGCGTTCTTCCTCAGCGGACCCATAATCCTCGGAGGGCTCGGTACGACGCTCGGCCTCGAAGGGCGCCGCCGGGCGCGATCAGAGGGTCGCGCGGCCGTAGCGGCCGCAGCGATCGTCATCGGCATCATCGCGTTCGCAATCGGCGCGTCGATCTGGACCTTCTCCGAAGAACTCGCGATCTGAAGCAGGCGTGCGCAGCGAAGCCGGCTACGGTCGGCTCCTCCGCGTCCGATCGCGCCGGCGCGCGACGAACACGACGTGCTCACCTTCCTCTGGATCGTCGACGTCGACGTCGAGCAGCTCCAGACCTGCGGCCTCGATCAGGCGCCGCCACGTTGCGTCCGGGAAGACCCCGAAGACGTGGTGGTCGTGGACGACGCGCAGCGGCTGCCCCGGTTCGCGCAGCGCGATCGCGAAGTCCACGTCGTACGTCGTGCCTTTGGGGTCGGGGTCCGTGGTCCATTCCAGGTAGCGAAGGCTTCGGCCGTCGTCTCCGTCGTGGCCGCCGTGGCTCGTGCCGAGCTGAAGCGTCTCGCGTGTCGCGTCCGGGATGAAGATCGCGACGCCGCCCTGACGGAGGTGCGCCGCGGCAGTCTCCACGGCAGCTTCCAGGTCCTGCTCGCTCGTCAGGTACATCAGCGCATCGTGGGCGAGGACGGCGTCGAACGTCCGCTCGAGCCGGAGCGATCTCATATCTCCCTCGATGTGCTCGCATTCCGGGTTGAGCGACCGGCTGAGCTCCAGCATCTGGGGCGAGAGGTCGGTAAGCGTGCAAGCGAAGCGCGCCTTCAGATGTGACGCGTTGTTGCCCCCGCCGGAGCCCAGCTCGAGCAGCGTCTCCGCCGGCCCGTCCACGGTCGCTTCGATGAGACGGACGATGTGCGCGGCCTCGTCGGCGTAGTCCGACGGGTGCGTGAGGAGGTGGAACCAGGACGCGAGCTCGCCGTACAGGCGCATCAGCGAGCCAGCGACTCCGCGATGTGCACGAGCTCGTCGCCGTCGACGTTGCCTGCGATCGTGATCACCAGCAGACCGTCGATCGCCCAGATGTGCGGCACGCTGAACCGCGAAGGCGGTGGCGAGAACCGCCGGCGGTTCGTCCTCGACCACTCGTGGAGCGACACCTCTCTGCGCGAACTCGATTGACGAAGGTCGTCAACGCAGGCGTTGTAGACGATCCGGTACAGCCAGGTGCTCGCTGCGCCGCCGCCGCGATAGCCCGGCAGCGCGCGGAAGGCGCGTGCGTAGGCGTCCTGCAGCACGTCGTCCATCCGGTCGCGGTCGCCGAGCAGGTGAAAGGCAAGCCGCCATGGCGGAGGTCGAACTCGCGCACAAGAGAGATGAACGCCTCGGCGTCGAGCCGGCCGATCGGCCTGATTCGCTCCGTCACTACTGCCTGCGCGCGGAGTTAGACACGCGCAGGTTCAGTTTTCTTCGCGCGGTCTGTCCGCGAGCCAATGGCTGGTCGGAAGCACGAAGAGGATGACCAATACACCGCAGATCCCGATTGCAGCCCACGGGCTCACGAAGGCGACCGCACCGGCAATGAGGTACCCCATCGGCCCGAGCAAGTACGCGCCGGAAGTAATTCGGAGCTCCTCGTCGGAAACGTGGGCCGCGATCAAGCGCCGACGGCTGGCGGCGTAGCGCCAAGCCACGTTCGTGACCAGCGACGTGGCGCAGAGCGTTCCGGCGTAGAAGACCGTGGCGGGGACGCGCGCCTCCCCGGAAGCCAGAGAGTCGGCGAGCACGGCGGTCGGAAACGGAATGAACGCGACGAAGAGCAGGATGAGGGTGTTCACGCCCATGAAGATCCAGTCCACCCGAGCGAGCAAGCCGAACACGTAGTGGTGGTGCATCCAGTGGCTGCCGATGGTGACGAAGCTCGTCACGTATGCGAGGTAGGACGGCCACAGGTCGATGAGCCCTTGCGTCAGCCCGCCGAGATCTTCCGGCGGGTTGATCTGGAGCACGAGCAGCGTGATCGCGACGGCAAAGACGCCGTCGCTGAAGGCAGCGACGCGTCCGACCTCCCGCTCGTTCACGGCAGCAAAAGGAGCTTGCCGGTCGTCCTGCGTGCCTCAAGATCCTCGTGTGCCTGGCGGGCGTCTTCTAGTGGATAGCGCGCGCCGATCCGTACCCGCAGAGTTCCCTCGACGATCCACGTGAAGACGTCGCGCGCGCGGTCGAGGAGCTCCTCGCGCGTGGCGGTGTAGTGCCGGATCCCGGGGCGCGTCAGGAAGAGGGAGCCACCGCCCTCGAGGCGCATCGGGTCGAAGGGCGGGACCTTGGCGCTCGCGGCCCCGAAGAGGACCATGTCGCCGCGCGGGCGGAGCGAGGCGAGGCTTTCGTCGAACGTCGCCGCGCCGACTCCGTCGTAGACGACGTCCGCGCCGGCCCCGGACGTGAGCTCCTTCACGCGTTCGGCAAAGCGCTCATAGGCGATGACCTCTGCGGCGCCGGCCTCGCGCGCGAGCGCCCCCTTCTCGTCGGTCGAGGTGGTGGCGATCACGCGGCCGCCGCGCATGGTGACGAGCTGCGTCAGCAGCAACCCCACTCCTCCCGCGGCGGCGTGGACGAGCACGTTCTCGCCCTCCTGCACCTCGTGTGTGGACGTGGCGAGGTAGTGGGCGGTGATGCCCTGCAGCAGCGCCGCCGCCGCGAGCTCGTCGGTAACAGTGTCCGGGATTGGGACGGCGCGGTTCTCGTCCACCGCCACCTGCTCCGCGTAGCTGCCCGGCGCGGAGATCCAGGCGACGCGCTCGCCGGATCCGACGACGGTCCCGGCGCCCTCGACGCCGATGATCCGCGGCAGGTCGCCGCCGTACGCACCCTCCCGCTCGTAGACGTCTCGGTAGTTGACGCCGATCGCCGCGACGTCGACGAGCAGCTGGTCCGGGCGCGGTTCCGGCGCGGGCGCGTCCACAACCTCCATGACCTCCGGGCCGCCGTGCGTGGAGATCTGCACCGCGCGCATGGCGGGAGCCTAAGCGCCGCCGACTGCTTCGAGAAACTCCTCGGTCGCGTCCGCGAAGCCGTCGATGTCCACCTCATCAAGAGGAAGCGACAGCGCGACGAAGCCGCGGCGGCCGTACGAAAAGCCACGCTCGAGCATGTGCAGGTGGAGCAGGCCGCGGAGCTCCGGCGAGTCAGGGACGTCGCGCTCGCTCCGTACCGGCCCGCGCGTGAAGTGCAGCCCGACGAGCGAGCCGTAGCCCGTCGCGCAGAAGTCGAGCTCCCTCTCCGCGGCGAAGCCGTTCAGCCGATCGCGTAGCCCGTCGCCGAGGCCGTTCAGGCGCTCGATCTCCCGGTCCGTCAGCACCCGCGTCAACCCCGCGGCGCCGGCGGCCATGGTCAGCACCTCGTTGTTGAAGGTCCCGCCGTGCTGAAGCGCGTCCGGACGCGACGGGTCGAAGCGCCCCATCAGCTCGGCGTCGCCCCCGAAGGCGCCGAACGACAGACCGCCGCCGACGAACTTCGCGATCGTCGTCAGGTCGGGCTCGATCCCGAGTAGCTCCTGCATCCCCCCGCGGGCGAGCCTCGCCGTCATTACCTCGTCGAGGACGAGCAGGACGCCGTGCGCAGCGGTCGCGTCGCGCAGAGTGCGAAGGAAGTCCGGGTCGGCGGGGATGACGCCGGCCGCGCCCTGCAGCGGCTCGACGATCACCGCCGCGAGCTCGTGTGCGTGCTCGGCGATGAGCCGCGCCGCGCCGGCGGTGTCGTTGTACTTGCCGACGATCCAGTCGAATGGCGGGTTGAGCGGCGAGACGCCGTGGCCGAAGAGGAGGATCCCGCCGTGGTAGGCGCCGGCGAAGACGAGCACACCGGACCGGCCGGTGACCGCACGCGCCAGAGCGAGCGCGAGCAGGTTCGCCTCGGTCCCCGAGTTGCAGAAGCGGACGAGGTCGATCGACGGGATTCGCGCGCAGATTGCCTCGGCGAGGGCGATCTCGTGACGGTTCGGCGCGCCGAGCACGATTCCGTCTGTGAGCGCCTCCCGGATCGCGTCGGCGATCACGGGATGCGAGTGGCCGTAGAGCCCCGCCGTGTACTCGCCGAGGAAGTCGACGTACTCGTGTCCGTCCGCGTCGGTGAGAACGGCGCCGTCGCCCCGGACGATGGTGAGCGGGAACGGCGGCTGGTGGATCGTCGTGCGGGTGTTCCCGCCGGGCATGAACCGCCGCCGCGCCTCGTGCAGCCGCCGAGACTCCGGATTTGCCTCGACGTAGCGCGTCTCCGCCGCGGCCAGACGGGCTGCGAGATCCGTCGCAGCGAGCACGCCGCGATCCTACTCAGGCCCGGAGCACGACCTCCAGCGCGGTACCGCGACCCGGCGTGGAGCTCAGCGCCAGCGCCCCGCCGATGGAGGCCGCGCGCGCCTTCATGTTCTTCAGCCCCTGGCCGGCGCCGTGGCCGCCCGCGTCGAACCCCTCGCCGTCGTCGCGGATGCGCACGAGCCGCTTCGTCCCGAAACGCCCGATCCAGACTTCTGCGGTCGAGGCGGCCGCGTGTTTCCGGACATTGGCGAGGCCTTCCTGCACGATGCGGAAGACCTCGATCTGCTCGTCGGGCGCCAGCTGGATGCCGGGATCGACGTCCAGCTCGACTGCGAGCTCGCCGTCGGCGGTGAGGACGTCGAGGTACCTCCGCAGCGCGGCGTCGAAGGGCGCGTTGCCGCTCGCCGAGGAGAGCGCGAGGATGGCGAAGCGCGCCTCCTGCTGCGCGAGCGCCGCGGCGTCCTTCAGGCGCTTGACCGTCCCCTCGGGCGCCGTCCCACGCTCGATCATCGCCGCGTGCGTCGAGATCGTGAACAGGTACTGCGCGAGGCCGTCGTGGATGTCGCGCGCTACGCGCGCCCGCTCCTCGGCGACGGCGCGACCGAACTCCGCGAATCGGATCGCGCGCCACACACCCGCGAGCAGGAGGCCGTAGGCGAGCAGACGCAGGAAGTCGGCCTGAGACACGACACCACCGGCGACGACGGGCGTGAAGATGTAGTGGATGTCGGCCGAGAGCATCAGCGTCGCCGCCAGGGCCAACCAGCGGTCGAGGTCCTCGCCGTAGGCGCGGTAGCGCCAGCCGAAGCCGCTGAGGGCGAGCAGGCTCAGGAAGCCCTGAACCGCGAGCGCGATCACGAGCAGCGCCGGCAGGTCGGAGCCTTGCTCGAGCGCGGGGAGGCGCGCGCCCCCGGCATGCGCGTTGAGCCAGATCGCGGCGACTGCGACGACGACGAGCGCGAGCATGATCCGCAGCGCCCACTGGCGACCTGCGACGCGCCCGCGCGCCCACGGAGCGGCGGCGACGAGTGCGAGGGCGAGGACGCGCCCGTCGACGGCCGACCAGGCCTCGGCCGTTCCGACCGGATCGCCGCCGAGCACCGGCGCGACGCTGAAGCAGAGGCTCGTGGCCGCGGCGGTTGAGAAGCCCGCGCAGAGGAGCAGGTCGAGCCGTCTGCCCTCCACGGAGAAGCGGATCCCCGCCAGGACTGCGACGATCGTCGCCGCCAGCATGATTCCGGTGTCGAGCGTGAGGCGCAGCGCCGGCAGCTCGTAGGTGTTGCGAAGGTCCGGGTAAGCGAGGAAGAGCGCCAGGGCAGCGCCGAGCAGGCCGATGAGCAGGAGCTCGCCGACGAGCCATGCCTGATAGGCGTCACGGTCGTCGCGCCGCATGACGGCCTTATCGGCCGGATCAGCGCTGCCGATAAGCGATCCGATGGCCCCGAGCATCCTGCTCGTCGACGACCATCCGTTGACCCGCGACGGCCTCGCTGCCCTGCTCCGCGGGCACGGCTTCGACGTTGTCGCCGAGGCCGGCGACGGGCGGGAGGCGATCGAGCTCGCGGGCCGGCTGCAGCCGGACGTGATCCTGCTCGACCTGTCGATGCCCGGTCTGAACGGGCTCGACGCGCTGCCGCGCCTCAGGGAGCAGGCGCCGAGCTCCGAGGTCGTCGTGCTGACGGCGTCGGGAGATGAGGAGAACCTGCTTGCGGCCATCCGCGGCGGAGCCGCCGGCTACCTCCTGAAGACGGAGCCGCCCGAGCGCCTCGTCGACTTTCTCCGCGGCGCCGCCGCCGGGGAGGCGGCACTGTCGGGGGTCGTCGCGCGGAGGTTGCTCGAGCAGGTGCGGAACGGCCGCGGCGCGGACGGCGGCGTCCCGGAGTCGATCGCGCACAGGCTCTCGGCGCGGGAGCTCGAGGTTCTGCTCCTGCTCGACGAGCATCTCGGGACCGACCAGATCGCCAAGCGGCTGTTCATCTCCGAGCACACCGTGCGCTCGCACGTGAAGAGCCTGCTCAGGAAGCTCGACGTCTCCTCGCGCCGCCAGGCGCTCGAGGCGCTCGCCGCGGCACGCGCCTGATCACCCAATTTGGGTGAATCCGGTTCGCCCGCCTTGGGCGACGACCGGAAGCGGCAACAGATCGATACTGAGACCAACTCCTCTCTCCCTCCGCAATCATGTGGAGGGCGGTGGCTCTTCCTCCTTAAGAAACGAACGGCCGGCGACCGCCGGCCGTTCGTCGTGCCGGGCCGCTTGACGGGACCGCGTCCACGGGCGGAAGCAGCGCCGATGCGTCATGGGTGTGTGAAGCCGTGGAGCGCGGCGGCCACGAGCCGCGAGAGCGTCTCGAGGTTGTAGCCACCCTCGAGCACGGCGGCCGTCTTCGGCGCCAGCGCAGCGGAGCGGCGGGCGAGCTCGCGGAAGCCGGCCTCGGTGACGAGCATCCCCGCGAGCGGATCCTGCTCGTGCGCATCAAAGCCCGCGGAGACGAGCACGAGCTCCGGATCGAACCTCGCGACCGCAGGCGCGACGAGATCGTCGAAGGCGCCGAGGTAGTCGTCGTCCGTCGAGCCCGCGGAAAGCGGGATGTTGAGCACACTTTCGCGCCGGTCGCCCGGCCCGCCCGTCCCGGGGTAGAGCGGCCACTGGTGCATCGAGACGAAGAAGACGCTGGGATCGCCGGCGAACACGTTCTCCGTCCCGTTGCCGTGGTGGACGTCCCAGTCGACGATCGCGACGCGTTCGACGCCCAGCTGCGCCTGCGCCCAGCGAGCGGCGATCGCGACGTTGTTGAAGAGGCAGAAGCCCATCGCTTCGGAGTGCGTCGCGTGGTGCCCCGGCGGGCGTCCGAACGCGAAGCCTCCGACCCGAGCAGCCTCCATCGCACAGCCCGCGGCGAGAAGCGCCGCGTCATAGCTCGAGTTGCTGGCGATCGTGTCCAGCGTGAGCATCGTCGGCTGGTCGATCGACGCGATCAGGTCGACGAGAGCCGGCGAATGGCAGCGCTCGACGTCCTCGCGCCTCGCCGCCGGCCCATCCCGCCAGTCGAACGCGTCCTGGAGGACCCGGAGCCGTTCAGACCGCTCGGGGTGGTCGCCAGTCGGGTGCAGGCGGACGAAGTCGTGGTGGCTGATCAGCTCCATTGCGCATCAGCCGGCGCGGGCTGCTAGCCGATCCGCCAACTGGTTCAACCCCCAGCCCCGCACGAGGGAGGACGCCTCCGCCCAGGTAGGCGGTTGGGCCTTTAGGGGAGGGACGGGGGCGGAGGCGTCAAGCGTGGCAATTCGCCGGTACAGCTCCAACTCCTCCCGCTGGTTTGGAAAGCGCCCGGCGTCGAGTGCCGCCTCGAGCGAGCCGTGCTGCTTGAGGATCGTCGCGGCGGTCTTCGGCCCGACTCCGCGGGCGCCCGGCAGGCGGTCGGAGGGGTCGCCGCGGAGCGCGATGAAATCCGGCACCTGCTCCGGCTCGACGTCGTAGCGCTCGCGCACCTCCGCAGGCCCGATCCGCGCGAGCTCGGAGACGCCGCGCACGGGCGTGACGATCACCGTCCGGTCGCTGGCGAGCTGGAAAAGATCGCGGTCGGAGGTGACGACGACGGCGTTGCCCTTCCGCTTCTCCTCGGCCCGCACGGCGGCGGCGACGAAGTCGTCCGCCTCGTACCCGGGTGCCTTCGCGGTCGCGAATCCGAGCGCCTCGACGAGCTGCGGCAGCATGTCGAGCTGCTCCACGAGCGAGTCCTCGAATACCCGCCCCGATTGGTATGGCTCGAACGCCGTATGCCGGTAGGTCGGCGCCGTCAGCGTGTCCCAGCCGACGAAGACGGCCCGCGGCTCCTCCAGCTCCCACAGCCGCAGCAGCATGTTCGTGAACCCGACGACGGCGTTCTTGTTGATCGACTTCGGCAGGGCGTGGTAGGCGCGGTGCGCCAGCGAATCCCCATCGACGACCAGGAGGGGCCTGGGGTCAGACCCCGGCACGACCTCGTAACTTCTCGTCCACAGTCGGCACACGCCCGCGGACGCGTCCGCTGAGTCTGCGAGCAGATGCGACGCTCACCACGTCACACTTCCGCGCGTCTTTTGTTCCTGCTTCGACACGGGGTCTGACCCCATGAAGCGCGCGATGCTCACAGGGTCTCCTCGAGGGAATGGATGGCCTCCATCAGCCGGCCGGTCGCGATCTTCGACGCGTTGCGGATGTCCATGTCCTTCAGGTCCCCGAGCTCGATCGGCGGGCCGTACGCGACGCGCAACGGACCGAGGCGGCTGAGGCTCTCCGTGCCGCCGATCGCCGCCGGCACCAGCGGCACGCCCGCCTGCAGTGCCACCCGCGCCGCGCCTGATCTCGGCCGCGCGCGCTGGCCCTTTTTGAGCATCTTCTTCAGCTTCCCCTTCCTCCGGCGGGTCCCCTCCGGGAAGATCGCCACGACCTCGCCCGCCTTCGCGAGTTCGACCGCCTTCTGGATCGCCTCCTCGTCGCCGATGCCACGCCGGACCGGAAACGCGCCGGCGTTCGACAGCGCCCAGCGGAGCGGCGGATACCGGTACATCTCGGACTTCGCCATGAAGCGCAGCTGGCGCTCTGGGTAGAGCGGAATACTGAGCGGCCACGGGTCGAGGTTCGAGTGGTGGCTGGCGGAGAGGACGAAACCGCCGTCCTCCGGCAGGTGCTCCTCGCCCGCGCTCCTGAAGCGGAAGAGGCGCCTCACCGGGCCGATGGTGAGGAGCCCGATCAAGTGGTAGACCCGGGAATGCACGGCCGCGCAGTATCACTCCTCGCGCGCTGGGCGACGTTGACAGCCTTCGCTACGCTGCGGCGCGATGAAGACTCTGGTCATCGCGGAAAAGCCCTCGGTTGCGCGCGACATCGTCGCCGCGCTCCCCGGCAGCTTCGACGCGAACAAGGAGTTCTACGAGGGCGACGCCTACGTCGTCACGTACGCCGTCGGCCACCTCCTCGAGCTGAACCCGCCCGAGGACTACGACGAGCGCTTCAAGAAGTGGCGCATGGACGACCTGCCGATCATCCCCGAGGAATTCCGGGTGCGTCCTCGCGACCCGAAGTCGAAGAAGCAGCTGAGCGTGATCCACAAGCTGCTGAAGCGGGACGACGTCGACCGGATCGTCAACGCTTGCGACGCCGGGCGAGAGGGTGAATTGATCTTCACCCACGTCTACGAGACGGCCGGCATCGACAAGCCGGTCGACCGGCTCTGGATCTCGTCGATGACCAAGCAGGCGATCCGCGAGGGCTTCGAGAAGCTGCGGCCGGACGAGCAGCTCGAGCCGCTCCGCGAGGCCGCACGCTCCCGCTCTGAGGCCGACTGGCTCGTG
>Ga0126310_10000925_pt1 | contig 10861 bp, 11 predicted proteins | sample Plot60_FD_92540 | JGI IMG/M metagenome (GOLD analysis project Ga0126310, IMG submission 92540) | Serpentine soil microbial communities from UC McLaughlin Reserve, CA, USA - Plot60 | ecosystem: Environmental > Terrestrial > Soil > Grasslands | place: USA: UC McLaughlin Reserve, Lake County... | reverse complement strand
GCGAAGCCGAAGGTCGGGTGCGCCTCGGCGTACGACGAATCGCTCGTCGGGCTCCCGAACCAGCTCTTCGGCACCGGGGCCTTGACCTTCTTGGCCTTCCGGCCACCACCGTCGATACGCAGCACGTCGATGCCTCGGTATGCGTCGGCCGTGTAGACGATCTCGCCGTCCGGATCCGTGGGTGACCAGTACGCCGCCCAGGTCGAGCCGTTCGCTGGGATGTAGTAGCCGACCTGCTTGACGTCGGTCGGGGACTGGTAGCTGAGGAACCGCACGCCCTGCTCGTACCAGCCGACGGCGGCGATGCCCTGCTTCGCGTCGAACCAGTGCGATGAGCAGTTCGCGGTAACAGGCGCCTTCGAGTCCACGGCGCCGCCGGTGAACATACCGTTGAGTTCGGTCTCCCACGTGTCCTGTGGCGTGATCGAGCCGTTCTTCAGGCCCGCGAGGCTCCACGTCTCGAACTTGCCCTGGCCGCGGCAGCCGCCGGGCGGCACCTCGTCCTGGTCGACGTAGTCCTCTTCGGTGATCAGGAGCGTCTCGCCGCGACGCTGGGAGTTGTGGAGGATGAAGTCGTTGTAAGGGGACGGGTTGACACCTGCGGCGCCGGTCGTCCCCAGCAGCTTCGGCGCAAGCGGGTCGTCGGTCAGGCGGTACCCGGCTGCGCCTCCGCCGCCGACGTTCCACAACGTGCCGGTCGAGTCGCGCTCGGTGTCGTGCGAGACCTTGAAGTTGTCGCTCATCGACGCCGCCGACTCGAACTTGCCGAGCGACTTCGGAGCGGTCGGGTCGGTCAGGTCGACGACCTCGACGTGGTCGCCACCGTCCATCCACGCCTGCGTGCAGTCGGCCTTGACGAAGTTCGCGATGTGCCCCGACCCGCGGCCCTCGCCGGTCAGTCCGAGCGGGAGAACCCCGACCACCGTCGGCGATGTCGGATCCGCGATGCTGACGACGTACATGACCGAGCCCAGGTCCCGCGCCTCGCGGTCGTTCGTCACGATCAGGATGTCGCCGCAGAGGTCGACGTCCTCGTTCTCGAAATGCGCCAGCGGCAGCTCTCCGACGACCTGCGGGGCCTCCGGAGTGGCGATGTCGAGCACCGTCACGCCACTCCAGCCGGTCACGAAGGCGTAGTGGTCCTTGAAGTTCATGCCGGCCGCCGTGCCGGGGATGTGGTCGAGGACGTTGACGTTCGAGGACGTGGCAAGCGGCGGCTCGGGCGGCAGCGCGCCGGCAGACGGTGCGGTCGCACCGAGGACCGCGAGGATGCTGGCGGTTGTGAGAGCCGCGAGCCTGTTCCGTGCCCTGCCCGACGTCTTGCGCATTTGCCCCCCTGCTCGACTTCTTGCCGTACCGCGCGTGCTTGGTACCCAGCCGCAAGGTAGTGCAAACGCGCGCAAACGGCGCTGGTTGCTAGATCACTTCCGCTTGACCTGGAGGGTGACGCTCGTGCTGCGGGACACCCCGGCACCGGTCCCCGTGACCGTGAGCGTGGACGTCCCCGTCGGTGTCGAGCTGGTCGTGGCGACCGAAAGCGTCGAGGTGGCGCTCGCACCGCTGGAACCGAGCGTTACGCGACTCGGCGAGAGGGTGCGCGTCGCCTTGCTCGGCCCACCCGCGGCCGACAGCGTGACGTCACCGGTGAACCCGCCAGTCGGGGACACCGTGATCGTGTAGCGCGCGGTCGCGCCGCGGCGGACCGTCGTGCTCGTCGGCGACGCTGACAGCGCGAACCCCGGCTGGGACGGCGCGAGAAGCGCAGCGACGTTCGAGCGAACCGTCGGAAGGGTCGCGTAGAAGGCGCCTCCCGGGCATTCCGTGCTCCCGACGTCACGGTGCCCGGCGATGTTCGGAAAGGTCGCCTGGGTGCCGTTCACGGGGTTCGTGTAGAGCGAGCTGCCCCTGGGGTCGATCGAGTGACGGTCCGACTCCCAGGCCAGTAGCCGCTCGAGCGCCGCGCGCGCCGCGGCCGTTGCGTTCTGGCTCGTGAGAGTGCCGAGCAGAGCGACGCCGACGGTGCCGGAGTTGTAGCCGACCGCATGCGCGGCGGTGACCCCCTCACCCGCTCCGTTCTCCTCGGTCGGGCTCGCCCCCGGCGGGTAGTCGATCGTGTGGCGGCCCTCATAGATCCGGCCCGCCTCGTCGATCAGGAAGTTGTAGCCAATGTCGCCCCAGCCCTGGGTGACCGCGTGGTAGTAGTAGATCGACCGGATCGTCGCCGCGGGATTCGGGTCGTCGTTCTGCGTCGCGGTGTGGTGGACGATCAGCTTCTGCACCGGGTAGTACGCCGCGGGCCACACCTCGGTCCCGCTTCCATCGAATCGCAGCGACTCGTCGGCAGCCCAGTCGGCGCGCCGCAGGACGCTGGGCTGCGCGTAGGCCGAGGAGCGTGCGGTGGGCGCGTTGCCCGGCTGCGGGCCGTGATCCCTCAGCCATAGGACGGTCAGCCGCCGGAGCGGCCGGTCGGTATAGACGCGGACGGCGGTGGCCTTGCGCGCAACCATCACCGCGCCCCAGGTCTGGCGGCTGGGAGCACGCTCGCCGCTCTCGTCGAGCCGCACCCGCCGCGCACGGCCGAACCCGCCCTGGGCGCGGAACGCGACCCGGACGCGGGCGTCCGGCCTGCCGCGCCAGTAGACGGCGATGTGCGTCGGCGCGACCGGCGCCGCGAACGTCCTTACGTGCTCAACCGGCGCCGACGACCGCTGCACGGTCGTGTCCGCCTGCGCGGAAGCGGGCAGGGCGAGCAGAAGAGTGGGAGCGAGCCACCGGAGGGAGCCGGGCACCCGTCCACAGTAGAAGCTCCGCGGCCGTCCGGCCACCGAGCTTTAACCGCGCGCTAGCGCCTTCGTCGGGCCGGCCTCGCCGGGAATCGGCGAGCCGTAGTTGTCGCCCTCGGCCCGGACCTTGATCTTGTCGGGCGCCTCGTCCATGCATTTGCGCGGCACGACCACCTTGTAGATGCCCTTGTCCTTGTCGTAGGCGACCTTGAACTTCTCGCACTTGACCTCTTTGCCGCCCTGGCCGCTGTTGCGGTTCGCCTGGTAGTAGAGACTCGGGATCCACTTGACCCCGTAGCAGCCCGCGTCGGCCTGGTACGCCTTCTTCTTGCCCCAGAAGATGACGACCTTGAAGTAATGCGCCTCGCACGGCGCGTCCATGCCCTTGAGCTTGGCGACGACCTTGTTATCGCCGTTGTTCACGGACAGCTTCTTGATGGCGCCGGTCCCCTGAACCGTCTGGGACTCGGCGAGGGCGAAGGGCACGATGGCGAGCAGCACCGCGGCTGCGACGAGGAGAGAGCGCATTCGGAGACTCTACGCGCGCCCGGCCCGATCGGCGAGCGGAAACGCGCCTATGCGCGCGGGCGGATGCGAACGACGGGGCTGACCGCCCGCCGGGTCCACCCGTCCTCGTCGACCAGCGATATGCGTGCGCGCACGCGCCGGGTCACGCGGAACGACGCGCGCGACAGGTAGTCGAGCTTCTTGGAGCGCTGCGGCCACCATCCGAACCGATCGCGCAGGTGCAGCTCGAGCATCACGCGCTGGTACGGGTTTGCCGGCACGACTCGGACCGACACACGGCCGCTGCGGCGCGCGTGAACGATCAAGCGCCGGTCGCTCACGAGCAGCCGGCGGCTCTGGCTCAAGTCGGCACCGACGCGTGCACGGTAGTCGGCGGTGCGCTCGGCGACGAGGTCGGCGTGCCAGGTGCTATCCGGCTGCGGCATGACCGACGCCACCGGCTCGAACCCGGCGCCCGTGTCGCGTTCGATCTGCACTGGCGAGGACGTATCCGCCGCGCGGCCGTCGACGGCGACGTGCTCGCCGACCTCCACAAGCCCCGGCGGCAGGGGCTCGAAGATCACGCGGCGGACGTCCAGCTCGCCGACCATGCCCGGATGGATGCGGCAGTGGTAGTCGTACGCCCCCACCGCGTCGAAGGTGCGCTCGAAGCGCTCGCCCGCTTCGATGTCGCCGGAGTCGAAGGACTCGCCGTCCGCCGTCACCGTGTGGGCGCGCGAGCTGATGTTGTCCCACTCGACCGTCTCGCCTGGCAAGACGTCGAGCGGCGTCGGCGAGAACGCCTCGAACTCGATGTTCACATCGACGGCGGCTGACGCGGCCGGCACGACGGCGAGCCAGGCGATCGTAGCGGCGGCGAGGGCCTTTCTCATCGGCGCTTGACGCGGTAGAGCCCGATCATGCCGCGCATCATGTGGTCCTCGACGTGGCAGTGGTAGAGCCACGTGCCGGGGTCCCGCTCGCGCCAGCGGAAGCGGAAGCTCTCCGCCGGCCCGACGGTCTGGGTATCGCGCGGGGTGCCGGCTCTCGTCCGCCAGCGATGGCCGTGTATGTGGAAGGTGTGGTGGTCGGAGCCCATCGCCATGACGTCCCACTGGACGCGTTGGCCCACCCGGCTGCGGTAGATCGGCGTGTTGCCGATGAACGCACGGCCATTGATAGCCATGAAGTCCTTTCCGAACGGCGAGAAGACGACCTGGAACTCACGGTCGGGGAGCCGCTCGTGGCGCCCGTAGATCGAGAGCATCCCGAACATGCCGCCGTGGATCGAGTCCTCCATCGACGGCGAGTGATCGTGGTACGGCCAGACGCCGACGGAATCGCGGCCGGCGGTCAGCCGGTACGTGTACTTGCGGCCGAACTTGACGTTGCCGTCCTTGCCTGAGAAGCCGGGTACGTACGCCCCGTCGGAGCTCGGCCGGTAGTGCACGCCATGGAAGTGCATCGAGTGGGGGTCCTCGCGCAGGCTGTCCATGTTCTTGAAGTGGATTCGGAGCCGGTCCCCGACGCGCGCGCGGATCAACGGCCCGGGGATCGTGAGCCCGTCTGAGCTCGAGCGCGGCGAGTTCGGAAGCGGACGGCGCCAGTTCTCGCTGTAGCGCCGGTAGACGACCGTCCCGAAGATCGCCTCGGAGGGATCGACCTCCTCACCGGAGATCGGGTCGTGGCCGCTCGGTGCGACGTTCCACGAGTCGCGGACCGCCGCGACCCACACGTCCTTGACGCGCGCGTCAGCGGGCGGCGTCCAGAAGACAGCGAGGGCCCCGGCCGAAGCCAGGGCCCCCGCGATACGACTGGCCTTCAAGACGCGACTACTCGACCTTCAGCTTCGCCTGCATCCACGGATGGACGATGCACAGGAAGTGGAGCGTCTTTCCGGCGGGCGCGGTCACCGGAACCTCGAACTGGTCGCCCTTGTCCGGGCCGGTGATGCCGGAGTCGCCGGGCTTGTTGAAGTTCGCCGGATCCTTCTGCCCCTCACCGTTCTCGACGAATTCGAACTTAGGCGGTGCGTTGCCGTTCGGGTCCGCGCCGTGCGCCTCGCCGAGCTTCTCGCACACCGGGCAGTTGAACGTCGTCGGAAGATCCTTCTTCTTCACGATGCTGACCGTGTGCGGGCCCTCGTCCGCCTGGGTGTTGACGACCCTGAGCGTCCCGCCGGACTGGACGGTGTAGACGTCCTTGTTGAACCGCAGCTTGTCCTTGACCCAGCGGTTCGGCTTGAAGGCAGTGCCCGCCTTCTGCTTCACGACGGCGGTGTCGGGAGCCTGAGCCGTATCGGCACCGCTCGCGCCTACTGCAGCGGCACCTCCGGCGGCGATCAGGGAGAGGCCTGCGGCCCCGGCCGCGAGTTTCCTGTTGGTCATGTGGTCCTTTCTGCGCCAAGCAGCGGCGCTGGGAGAGAGTCGGCGGAATATAGGCAAGTTCCCCCCAAAGGCCGCAAGTTTTTACCTTTCAGGCGCGTTTCAGAGGATATGCGCGCACTCACCGCGGCCGTCATCGCCGCCCTCTCGCTGATCGTCACCCCTATCGCCGTGGCGAACCAGACCTGGCCGGACGCGGTCTCATCGGACAACGTCGACTACCTGGGCTCCATCAAGGAGGACGTAGGCCTGACGACCGGGGCGAAGATCGTCGGCAACAAGATGTTCGTCACGAGCGGCAAGAACATCTCGATCTACGACATCTCGACGCCCGAGACTCCCGTGCGCGTGGGGTTCATCCCGAACGTGTCCTGGGAGAACGAGGAGGTGCCGACGAACGGCAAGATCCTCGCCGTCGCGAGCGACTTCTACTCGCTGATGCCGAACTGCCTGCCAGACGACGTGCTGTCACCGGGCGAGGCGCCCAACGGCTGCATTCAGTACTTCGACGTGCGCGACCCCGCGAACATCAGGGAAATCGGCGCGACGCAGACGAAGAACCACACCGCGGAGTGCGTCCTCGACTGCACGTGGTTCTACGGCAGGGCCGGCACGATCGTCGATGCGCGCCACGCACTCGACAGCGGCGACTCGTTCCAGGCTCCCCAAGAGGTCGGCAACTGGATCACGTACCTTCGGGAGAACGAGGGCGTCGACTCGCAGAACTGCCACCACATCCGTGAGATCCGCCCCGGCGTGCTCCTGACCGCGTGCCAGCCGTTCTCCGTGATCACCGTCAATCCGAACGACGCGCCCGGAGCATCGCCGACCACGCCCCAGGTTCTGTACACGGGCGAGGCAGCCAAGTTCGTCCACTCGGCGCGCTGGCCGCGGCAAGGCAACGACAAGTTCCTGCTGACGGGCGGCGAGGAGAACTTCAACCCGCAGTGCGAGTCGATCCCGAACGACGAGGACCGGATCGTCGGAAACAACAGCGAGTTCTCGGTCTACAGCTCCGACCTCAACGCCGACAGGTCGGAGACGGCGTACGACTTCGACTTGAGGTCGCAGATCGAGGCCGCCGGCAACGGGACCTACACGGATGGCAAGCCGATCGCGAACCACCTGGGTTGCTCGGTGCACTGGTTCCAGGAGCACCCGACGTTCAAGAACGGCGGCCTGGTGGCGCTGTCCGAATACGAGGACGGAGTCCGCTTCCTCCAGGTCGGCGAGGACGGCTCGATCACCGAGCAGGGGTTCTTCGCCGCGCTCGGCAGCTCATCGTCGTCGCCCAAGTGGGCGCCCTCAGGAGACGTCCTGTACTCGCTCGACTACGACCGCGGCATCGACATCCTGCGCTGGAAGGGCCCCCACTACGTCAAGGGGGAGAAGGGCGTCAAGGACAAGGTGAAGGGCACCAACGGCACCACGACCACGCCGGCGCTCAATGATCGCCAGCGTGCGAACCTGACGGAGCTCGGGACACAGCTTCGAGACGCCGGTTGGCAGCCAGGGCTCTGCCAGCTCGCCGCCGCGTACTGAGCGCCTAGCCGCGCTTGACCGTAGTTCCGCCGATGTCGTTGGCCCAGTAGAGCCGCTGGTCCGGGGCGGCCGCGGAGGGTGCCGCAAGCGCCAGCGCCATCCCGGTAATGACGACGAACCTCACTGCCACGCGGAAATCTAAGAGAGCATCCGGATAAGGCGAGGCGCCAGTCCCGGCTAGCGCGCAAACCCGAGCTGAAGCACGAGCACCGCGACGATCGCCGCAAGACAGATCAGGTGGTCGCGCAGCATCAGCCGGGCGAGGCGGTATTGCTCATCGCGCGTGCCGCGGGCGGTACCGAGCCGCGCACCCGTGCGGAACGTATGGCCCATGGCGAGGCCGGCGGCCGCCAGCGTAAGCACGAGCGACGCGATCGACGCCCATCGCGGGTCGTCTCCGCCGGCTACCTGGGCAACGAGCGCTGCCAGCGTGCCGAGCATCACGACCGCCACGAGCCGGTTCATCGGGTAGGCCTCGAGCGTGACCCGCCGGTAGTACGCGGACATCGACGCGACGCCGTCGTCGCGCCGTTCGCCGCGCAGAACCTGGACGTCGAACATCAGGTCGAACCAGAGCACGGCGAGCAGGAAGCCGGCGCCCGCTGTCACGAACGCGGTCATGCGAACGTCTAGCGGCGCCGCTGGCGCGCGAATGTCCGGCGCGGGCGCGGCGAGCGGCGACGGGTCGGGCGCCCGTCGACCTCCTCGAGCGCCTCGAACTCCTCGAGCGCCTGCCCGGCACCGACTACGACGCAGGTGAGAGGAGACTCCGCGAGCCGGACGGGCAACTCCGTCTCGACGTGCAACAGGCCGTCGAACTCGCGCAGGAGCGCGCCGCCGCCGGCGAGCAGGATTCCGCGGGTCGAGATGTCGGCGGCGAGCTCGGGCGGGGTCCGCTCGAGCGTTCCCTTGACCGCCTCGATGATCGCCCGCAGCGGCTCGGCGCACGCGACGCGCAGCTCCGCACTGGTCAGACGGATCGTCTTCGGCAACCCCGAGGCGACTTCGCGGCCGCGAACCTCGCCCTCGAGCTCCTGCTCCAACGGCATCGCCGACCCGATCGCGAGCTTCAGCCGCTCAGCGGTCTGCTGTCCCACGACCACGCCGTGAACCCGCTTCAAGTGAGTTGCGATCGCGTCATCGAAGTCGTAACCGCCGACCCGCAACGAGTGCGACACGATCATGCCGCCGAGCGCGATCACCGCGACCTCGCTCGTCCCACCGCCGATATCGACGACCATGCTGCCGCTCGGCTCGGCGATCGGCAGGCCTGCCCCGATCGCGGCTGCGATCGGCTCCTCGATCAGCTGCACCTTGCGAGCCCCGGCCGCCAGGCACGCCTCCTCGACCGCGCGCTTCTCGACCTCGGTCACGCCGGAGGGCGCGCACATCACCACGCGCGAGCGCGGGTACGGCCGCGGGTGCACGCTGCGCATGAAGTAGCGCAGCATCCGCTCGGTCACCTCGAAGTCGGCGATCACGCCGTGGCGCAGCGGCCGGATCGCGGAGATCGTCGCCGGCGTGCGGCCGATCATCCGGCGCGCCTCGTCGCCCACGGCCTGCACGCTGCCGCTCTCGGCATCGACGGCCACCACCGACGGCTCGGACAGGGCGATCCCACGCCCGCGCTCGAACACGAGCGTGTTGGCGGTGCCGAGATCGATCGCGATATCGCGGCCGCTGGCGCCGCCGCCGAACAGTGGCATTGCGAGACAGCTTAAGAGCAGGCGCGCGGCGCCTAGAACCAACGCTCGCGCCAGGGCTCGTCCCTGAGCGCGTCCTGCACGCGATGGATGTACGCGAGTGCGCCGGGCGTACGCCACCGGCCCGCCCACCAAGAGCCGACGCTTCCCCAGATGTCGCCGGCCCCGTAGCGCTCACCCCGCTCGTACTTGTTGAGCCAGTTCTCCTCGCCGTCGTAATACGAGCGCAGGATCGCGCCGTAGTAGTCGGCGTTGAAGGCCGTGTACTTCGAGCTGAGCGGCAGGCAGCAGTGGTAGGTCTTCTTCATCTGGAAGATCCCGAACGACAGGCCGCCGTCGCCGACGGCCGACATGTTCCAATACGACTCGACCGCGGCGACCGCGCGGAAGAGGTCCGGATCGAAGCCCCACTTGCGCGCCGCCCACTGCAGGATCTCGTCGGTCGTGCCGCGGTGGTGGCCGGTCACGCTGAAGCGATTCGCCATCACACTCCGCCGGCGAAAGTCCCGCAGCTGAGCATCGCTCGGGCGGCGACGGTTCGCACGCGCGTTGTTGGTCCGCGGCTCCCAGCTCGACTCGTTGACGCGCGCGGCCGCCTCGGCGTCCCTGAGCGGCTCGAAGCCCGGCGCCTTCACGCTGACCGAGCCGAGGCTCGCTGCTCCTGCCGGAGCGGCGAACACCGAGATGAGGACGCAGACGATCCCCAGGATTGCGATCCGTCGCAGCTCCATGGAGCTTTCCTCGGAGCAACCCGTGCAGATGTGAAGTCAGGCCTTCAGCGGTGGACATATAGTCGCTCCGTGTCCGCCGAGTCACTCCCGTGCAGCTGCCTCTGCGGGGGCGTCCGGTTCGAGGTTGCGCCACCGCTCGGGCGCGCCGGCTACTGCCACTGCACGCGCTGCCAGCGCCGTACCGGGACTGCGGCCTCGGCGCAGGTGCGCGTGACGCCGGGAGCGCTGCGGGTGGTTGCGGGCGATGAGCTCGTCCGCGCGTGGCGGCCGCCTGACGGCTTCGCAAAGGAGTTCTGTGTGACCTGCGGGTCACACCTCTGGAGCCGTGACCCGGACTCCGGCGAGGTGTTCAGCGTGCGTATGGGCGCATTCGAAACAGATCCGGACGTCAGGCCGTCGTACCGGCAGTTCGTCGACGACGCGGCGCCCTGGGAGCCGGTCCCTGACGATGGCCTGGAGCGCTTCGGCGGCTCGGCGTGGTCGTCCGCCCTTCCGGGAACGATGTAGCTGTGAAGACGCCCAAGGAGCGCCAGGACGAGAAGCGGCAGGCCAAGCTGGAGGAGATCCAGCAGCAGATCGACAGCGGCGATCTCGTCGTGCGCAAGATGACCGCGGCCGAGCGGAAGAAGTTCCCACCCAAGCCGCCGCGCGAGAAGAAGAAGCGCTAGCTAGGCGTCGTAGGCGCGCCGCTCGTCCGCCTCGACGCGCCCGCCGACGGCAACCGTGCCGTCGTCCGTGGGCCGGGCTTGGATCACCGAGGCGGATCCTTGCCGGATCTCGATCGGACGGCCCACGGCCTCGCACAGGAGCAACGCGGCGGAACCGGTCGCCTCGTCCTCGGGCACGCCGAAGTCGGGAAGGAACGCGCGCACGCGCATCGTCCCGGCCGCCTCGTCGATCCATGCCCAGGCGACCGTCTTGCCGCCGTCGTCGGGAGAGCCCTCGAGCGCATCGATCGCAGCCGCCGAGCCGAGCTGAGCGAGGTCGAAGTCAGGCGCGGCGGCGGGACGCGCACGGATCCAGGTCAGGCCATCGGCCTGCCAGGTCGGCACGTCACCCGCGGGTGGGCGCAGGATCGTGGGCGCGGACCCGTCGCGGTGCAGGAGCCACGACGTCCCCACCAGCGGGTGCCCGGCAAGCGGCAGCTCGAGAGACGGAGTGAAGATGCGCAACCGCGCGGTGGCGCGATCGTCGACGAAGACGGTCTCGGC
>Ga0126310_10000924_pt1 | contig 10862 bp, 4 predicted proteins | sample Plot60_FD_92540 | JGI IMG/M metagenome (GOLD analysis project Ga0126310, IMG submission 92540) | Serpentine soil microbial communities from UC McLaughlin Reserve, CA, USA - Plot60 | ecosystem: Environmental > Terrestrial > Soil > Grasslands | place: USA: UC McLaughlin Reserve, Lake County... | reverse complement strand
GGCTTCAGCCGGTGAATCAGGCGTGGTTTTCCCGCCGAGATCTCGTCCGCAACGGGATCGCCTTTGAATGATTCGTATCTGGTTGGATCGCCGTTTGAGCTGCCATTCTGTCGCGCCGCGACCGCGACGTGGACGAGCGCGCCACGATGGCCCATCTGATTGGCTTGTGCGGTGAGATCTACTTCCAGCCCGTCGTCTCGGCCTGACCCGTGTAGACCATGAACCACCACCAGTCCATCGGGCATTACGGCCTCGAGTTCGAGAACTCGAAGTTTTCCAGCCGGCAAACTGATTGCGTGATGCTTAAAGCGACGAACTCCCCAGCAAAAAGGTGCGACGAGAGACGTGCCGTACTGCACCAACGCCTCATGTCGCGAAGACAATTGCTGAAAGTGCTGGGGCGTCAGCAATAAGCCTTCGTGCCATTGAATCGCATCGGGTATTTCGTAAGCGTTCATGACTGCGTTAATCCTCAGTTACCTTTCACCTTGCTTTGCCGGCGCGCAGGGTTTTGCGACTTCTTTCAGCGACTGCACGCAAAGGTTTTCGTCACCGAGTGTTATCAGGACGCCTTTGCGTGGATCGATGGGCGCTCGATGTGATCCAGCGTTGAAGTAGTTAGCGAAAACGACGCCGCCAACAACCTCCATCTTGACGGGAACTTGATCGAGTTTGACCTCCTGGCCCGGAACCCATTCCCATCGTCCGGCGTTAAGCGCTGTTTCCTTTGGATAATCGAGCTCCACCTGGTGCCGCTTTTCAAACCACTCGCTTGCCGACATTTTCATCAGTTCCTTCAAGAGTTTCTTGTCCGAGACAAGCACGAGATCGACGGCGACCGGGTTATTGTTGTTGGCTTTTGGCGAAACGTGAACCTTTAGTTCGAGTTTGCTGTCACCGCCGCCCGACACTCGACGGACGGTTTTCGGCACTTTCACCTTTGGACAGGCAGTAAAGAGCAGCAGGAATAAGATCCCAGCGGCCAGGGTAAAAAATGATCGAGTGAACGAGTGACAGCTCCGCATGGTCTCACGACTCAACGGCACGGAAATCTTAGGGAAGCTTAAAGGCGACGTTTAGGTAGAGTGACACGACCCACTCTTGGCCCACACAAGCAGCAGTGAAAAGGAAACGGACCGGGGCAAAGTAGCTTAGTACGTGCTAAGGAAAAATGACTTGCTACTACTTCGTTAGTTTTTAGCTAACGAGGTCGTGGAGCATACTTGTGCAAATCCTATCTTGTCAACATATTTTTGCAACGAATCCTGCATGGAATCACAATGTTTTAATTGGCGCTACGTGAGAAGTCGTGATCTGGACCAGGTTGCCGAAGCAGCGACGATGATGATCGTTTTCTTAGCCTGCGATAGCAGGCGTAAGCATAGAGCCTGGGGTGCAAGCCCCAGGTTAACGTCCCAATAAACTGGCCAGAGCCCGCGACCGCGGGCGAACCTGGGGCTTGCGCCCCAGGCTTTATGCTGTCGCCCGCTTCGCGGGCTAAAACAGCTTTTATCCCATCGATACTCCAGAGTTTTGGAAATTATTCAGATTTTTGCATCTGCCCGTCCGAAGATTTACTTACCTTGATAAGCGATAATGCTGAAAAACCTGCGAGTAAAAAGCAAGTTAGTGACCTGCAAGGGCTGGGGTCTGGCAGTTGCGTATTGTGGGGGTTCTCAACGCCCCGTATATCCCCCAAAGCTGTACCTCGATCTTTCCCAGCTAATTTATTCAGGAGGTTAAGAATGCGAAAAATTTTTACCCTGGCGTTTGTAATTGTGCTTGGGCTGACTGCAAGGCAAGTCTATGCTCAGGGGAACGCCACCCTTTCAGGCGCCGTGTCTGACCCTAACGGAGCTGTGGTTTCCGGTGCTGCCGTTAAGGCTACCAACGCTGGAACCAACATCTCCTACGATACACAAACCACGGATGCCGGCCTGTATAGATTTCCCACTCTACCAGTAGGTATTTACAAGATTTCCGTTGAAGCCGCGGGATTCAAATCAGCCCAAATCCAAAATGTCACTCTCACGGTGGGCCAAACGGTAAATCAGGACATAAAGCTTGAGATAGGTGCACCCACCGAGACGGTAACGGTCCAATCGGGCGGCGAACAATTGGCCCAACCGAATGAATCCAGTGTCTCTACACTACTTAACCGCAGTGTTTGGGAGAACTATCCTCTCGAAAATCGCGACACTAACGAATTTCTCAATATCCTCCCCGGTTCCGTTCCGGACGCCTTCGCCGGCAGCACCCGAGGCGCTGCTGTTAATGGCACGCGCGGCGGCATGGGGAACTTCCTGGTGGAAGGTTACGACAATAACGATCAGGGCCAGGGTGGTCGTGGCGCTCTTGTCGCCGGCGGAATCACCAGCATCTCGCCGGATGCCATCCAGGAATACCGAGTCATCACCAGCAACTATTCAGCCCAATACGGCAAAGCGGGCGGTTTCATAACTGACACCGTACTCCGCTCAGGCACTAACGAGATACACGGATCGCTTTTCGAATACAACCGAGTCCAGGCGCTTGCTGCTAACGACTTCTTCTCGAATAAGGAAGGAGTCAAGGACTCGCTCGTTAGAAACCAGTTCGGCGGTTCCATCGGCGGGCCGATTATGAAGGACAAGACCTTCGGCTTTGGCACAGTGGAGTTTCACCGCTTGCGTCAGGGTGCACCGCTAACCGCTGTTAGCACGACCCAACAGTTTCTGAATTTTGTTCAGAGCGGCGCTTTCGCAACCTTCCATGAAACTAATCCGAATGGATTGTGCGTAGCCGTCGTCGGCGCACCTTGCCCCGGCGCTTTCGCGAACTCGCGGAATCTAGGCGCAAACTTCCAGCAACTACAAGCTGCGAACCCGATTCCGTTAGCGACATCGAACCTGTCCAACCTTGGCGCCGGATTGTTCACGGGCGATCCCGCCATTGAATACCCGGTTCCCGTCTATGGAGACGTGACGGTAATCAACAACAGCTTCCTTAACGCCAGCCGGTTCACTGCCAAAGTGGACCACATCATGAGTTCGCGTAATAGATTTACCGGTACCTTCCTGCTGGAAGATTCGGATACCGGTGACACTCATGGTGGCGGCGATGCTACGATTGGTGTTCCATTTCTCTCTCCGGGTCGATCGATTCTCACTGGCCTATCGTGGACTCACGATTTTAGTCCGACCGTGATCAACGAAGCTAAGGTTAGTTATCTTCGGCACGTTCGTGACTTCGCGCAGTGCCCGGGCACGGACCAACTGCCGTCAGTGGCGACTGGAATCGATCCGATTGGCGTGAGCTTCGGTTGCAGCAGCAATCTGCCGCAGTTCTTTACGGACAATCAGTTTCAATACCAGGACCACATTTCGTTTGTCCGCGGTTCGCATAGCTTCAGGAGCGGCTTAGAGTATCGCCGTATTCGTAATGGCTCCGCATTTGAGGCTATTAAGAACGGACTGTTCCTGCCACACGGTATTGAAGAGATGGTGACCGATGGTTTCTTCGGAGACGAAGCAGACCAGGTGTTCTTCGGAGAACCCGTATTCGGTGGGTTTACCTTCGCGCAAGCCTCGATAAACCCGCAGACCGGCACCTTGCCTGAGTATTATCGCGGTTACCGATCGAACGAGTGGGCGACTTACTTTCAGGATGACTGGAAGTTTTCTCGCAAGCTCACTCTTAATCTTGGCCTGCGATGGGAGTATTTCGGTCCACCGCACAACTTCCGTCCTGGCATAGACTCAAACTTCTACTTTGGCTCGGGTGACACGCCAGTGCCAAACCCATCGCCAAATGTCTTCTTCCCAGTCAACAATCCGCTGACCGCTAAGGTCGTGCGCGGCAACTTCCAGCAGCGCGACAATGAGATCTGGAAGAAGGATTTCAATAACTTCGCGCCACGCGTAGGCTTCGCATGGGACGTCTTAGGCACTCAGAAGTTCGTGGTTCGAGGCGGCGGCGCAATTTCTTACGACCGCATCTGGAATAACCTCTTCGAGAACATCCGCTTCAATGCGCCGTTCTTCGCTTTCGCGACAGTAGGTGCGTTTGGCGGCGGCGCTGGTCTGCCTGCGGGACCGATATCGACACCGGGGTTGTATGATGTGCCATTCACACCCGCGAACACGGCGCTGTTCAACAACCCACTATTCAATCCGGTTCCGTCACCGCGACACATGGACGAGAACCTGAAGACGCCTTACATCCAGCAGATGAACCTGGGCATTCAGTACGAGTTCGCACGCGACTTTCTATTTGAAGCGAATTACATCACCACTCAGGGTCGCAGTCTCACCGGCCTCATTGATATCAACACCTTCAATGGCCGGGTTCGCGGGGGCAGCAGTCGACGACCAAATCCCTCGCTCGGTGGCGATAACTTCCGCACGAATGCGTTCAAGTCGATCTATCACGGCGGCCAGTTCATCTTGCGGAACCGCGCGTGGCACGGTTTGCAATTCAACACTCACTACACTTTCGCCAAAGCGATTGACGAATTTAGTGACGCATTCAACAATCGCTCCGGCGCACGGCCGATGGACAACTTCAACATCAGCCTTGATCGCGGTCGGGCAGACTTCGATGTTCGGCACCGGTTTGTCGCTGGGTTTACCTACGACCTTCCGTTCTACAAGAGTAACCGCTGGTTGGGCGGTTGGGTCGTCTCGGGCATAGTTCAGATGCAATCGGGCGTGCCGTTCTCGGTATTCCACAGCGGCCAGGATCCTAACGCCGATGGTTATTTCACGGATCGCGCCGTGTTTATCGGTAGCACCTTCCCGGCTGCTTACATCAGGAATCAAAGTCCCGCTGATGGCTTTTTCAACGCAGGGGATTTTGTAGGCATGAACACCAGGGTTTCGCAACTCGGCGCGGCGGCAGCGTGCGGGCCCGGCAACGGCGTTGTCGTCAGCAATACCCAATGGTGGTGCAATGGAACATCGGGACGCAACGTATTGAGTGGTCCCGAGTTTCACAACGTAGACCTGGGCGTTCACAAACGGTTTGCTTTGACTGAAGAAACTTCAATTCAGCTTCAGGCAAACGCCTTCAATCTGTTCAATCACCCGAACTTTGGGCTACCGGTGAGCAACTTGAATAGCTCGCAGGTGGGTCGGTCGATCTCTACGGTTGGCACTCCTCGAGTGATGCAACTGGCAATAAGATTTGACTTTTAAATAACAGGGTAACGGTTGAACTTTCCGAGGGCGGTCATTTATGATGGCCGCCCTCATATTTTCGTGCTGCTTAAACACTGGAGGTCGGATATGTGTAACAGTCGACACGCGTTGGGAATGTTAGGCAGCCTATTCGTAACTTTCCTTCTAATCGCACCCGTAACTTCCTTTGGGCAGAAACGAGGAAACACCCCAGGAGGCGGTCCGAGTTCGACGCTGGAGAGGATACTCATCCGCGAAGCTGATATTGAGAATCGCGAATTGAACTTACGGATTTTACGTGAGCCAGGCAAGGCCAAAGCACCAGCTTTGTCCGCGGAAAATCGCAAGCTGATCGTCAGTCAGATTTTTGAAGACTTTGAGCGGATCCAGACCGTAAACCGTGAATTGATGCAAGTGAGCTCCAGCCTCAATCCTGCGACTTATAAACACGTGTCGACTCTGGCCGAGGAGATGAATAAGCGCGCAAAGCGACTAAAAGAGAATCTCGGCATACCGGGTGTGACACATAAGAAAAAAGACGCGGAGAAAGCTACAGAGATTGATACAACGGAACTAAAACCTTCGCTGCAAACGCTCAGTGTTTCCGTAAAGAGATTCGTCACCAATCCCCTTTTCCAGGATCCGCGCGTTACCGACGTGCGTCACCTGGACAGTCTGAGACAAGCCATTTCAAACATTATTGAACTCAGCCGTGCGGTGAAAAAGGCGGCTGTGAAGTTGGCGCCTCACTAGGAACTTCTCGACAGCTACGAGCTACAGGTTTGAAACTCCGGACGCGCTACGACCCGCGATTGTGTGCTGCGGATCCGGCGTGAAGTCTTCTCCGGGGTTGATAAACTGATTACGTTCGAAGTTGTACTGTTTATCGTAAAGTTGCCGGTACCTGCCGCCGGCTGCCAGCAAATCTTCATGCGTGCCACGCTCTACGATCTCGCCGCGTTCCAGAACCAGTATCTGGTCGGCACTGCGGATTGTTGAAAGCCGGTGCGCGATCACAAAGGTTGTTCGCCCTCGCCTCAACGAACGTAGCCCATCCTGAATCATCGCTTCACTTTCGCTGTCGAGACTCGAAGTCGCTTCATCCAGAATCAGCAACTTTGGATCGGCCAAAATTGCCCGCGCGATCGCGATGCGTTGACGCTGACCACCAGACAGCTTTACGCCGCGTTCACCTACAATCGTGTCGTACTTCAGCTCAAAATTTTCGATAAACTCTTCACAATGAGCGATGCGGCTCACCTCCTTAATGTCGTCCATCGTGGCGTGCGGATTGGAAAAGGAAATATTTTCCGCAATTGTGCCGTCGAACAAAAAGTTATCCTGCATTACTACGCCGAGGTAAGAACGAAAATCGCGTAGCCGTAAAGTATTCAGGTCTTTACCGTCAATTCTGATCGTGCCCGAAAGCGGTTGATTGAAATTCATCGCCAGACTGATGAGCGTGCTTTTGCCGGAACCGCTCGAACCAACAAGCGCAGTGGTGGAGCCCGCCGCCGCGGTAAAGGAAACATCTTTCAGCACCGGAACTCCAGGATTGTACTCGAAGGAAACTTGATCGAACTCGATCTCTCCGTGGACATCGGGCAACGGTTCGCGGATAGAATCTTCTTCGTCCTCTGTTCGCATGTTCATCACTTCGCGAATGCGCTCCAGTCCGGCGAAGGCTTCGGTGATCTGTGTGCCGATTGCCGCGAATTGAATCAGCGGCATGGCCATCATTCCGGTAAACATCACATACATGAAAAGATCGCCAATGGTCATTTGCCGGTTCGCAACCGACTGGCCGCCGACCAGAATGATCACGACACCTACAGCGCCTATCACGAGCGATGAGAAGGCTGACGTGGCTGACACGCCTGTCATCGATTTCGCGATGTTGCGAAAAAGTTTGTGAGCTCCACGCGCAAACGTCAGCGCCTCCCGTTTCTCCGCCGTGTAAGCTTTGACTATGCGTATGCCTCCCAACGACTCAGCCAGGCGGCCCGTGAGCGCGGCCGTGATCTCGCCCCGTTCGCGGAATAGTGGACGCAGGCGGGTGAAGGCGTAAGCAAGTGCGCCTCCAAATCCTCCGAGCACGAGAATCGTGATCGACGTCAGACGCCAGTTCAGCCAAAACAAAATAGCCAGTGCGACTATGGCCGTGATGATGCTGCCAACGAGTTGCACCAGTCCCGTACCGACGAGGTTACGGATGCCCTCGGCGTCGTTCATGATGCGCGAGATCAATTTGCCGGTCTGAGTGGAATCGAAGTAGCTAATCGGCAATCGAGAAATCTGCGCCTGGACTTTCTTGCGCATCTCCGTAATTGCACGTTGGGCCGCGACACCCAAAACTTGCGACAGGCTGAAAGAGGTTAAGGCTTGCATGATTGTCGCGCCGCCTGCTGCCAGTGCGATCTTCCAGAGCAGGTCGGTGCGGCCTTGCCCGATTACCACGTCGATCAAATACTTGGTAGAAGCAGGCAACACCAGCCCCATCGACTGATTGACGATCATAAGGCCGGCGCCAAGCATTAGCCGGTGACGATGCGCCCACACGATTTCGCGGGCGTCGGCCCACGCGGACGACCAGCGTATTTTTCTTTTAGCTTCAGGCATTAGCTCTCAATTACGCGCATAGGAGTCGAACTGTTTCGGCCCGAGTCGCGTCGGTAAAATAATCTGTTCACAAATCAGAGGTCTACGGTTGTCCTAACCTGACTTCGAAGGTACTACGGCCCTGCGTTTCGTGTCACGGCGCGAGACGACTGCATGAATCATGCGAGTGACAACGAATTCTTCAGCGGCTAACATTGGTGAGGGCAATGTCACTCAAAAGCAGATTCGCACCACAGTTCAATCCAAAGATCCGTGACCGAGGTTTCGCCTACTTTCGTGCGCGTGCGGTTGAAATTCTGGAACATTCGGAGTTTCACGTGCTGGCGCAAGTGCAAGGCAGGCTCGATTATTTTGTGGAGCTTACACTTACTTCGAACTCACTCGACGTGGCTTGTACCTGCCCGTACTTCTTCGACGGTCAAGACTGTAAACACATCTGGGCCACAATGTTGGCAGCCGACAGCAAGAACTATCTCTCTGAAGTAGATCTGCACGGCCCGCTCAGACTTGTTTACGACGACGAGGCGGCTGAGGCGTTGCAACTTCTCGAAGAGGACGAACCCGCCCCCGAACCGCAACCGCTCTGGGAACAACAGCTCACCGTAATTTCAAACTCAGTCAATAATGCAGTACCACCAAAGCGCAATGACTGGCCTGATAATCGTGAGATTTACTATATCGTCGACCCACAGTCGTCGCGCACCTCCCAATCGCTCAATGTGGAAATTGCTTTTCGTGAACGCAACAAGAAAGGTGAATGGGGCAAAATAAAAAAGGCTCGCATTAAGCAAAATCAGATTGGTGAACTCAGCGATCCGGCTGATCGAGAAATCCTTTCACTGTTATTGGGTGGTAAAGATCTTTACTGGTCTTCATATAGTTATGGCAGTTTTGATCTGCCCAACCCATTCGTCCTCTCCAGTATGCTTCAGCCTCTATTACTAGTCAGGATGTGCGCCACCGGACGATGTATGTTTCGTCCCGAAGGCAAAGATGCCGAGCTCAAGCAGCTTGCGTGGGACGACACCGCCAGCTGGCAATTCTGGTTAGTGCTAAATCGCACCGGTGACGAGTATGCGCTGCACCCGGTTTTGCGAAATGAGTTCGAGGAGATCGAGTTTTCCGCGGCGCCCTTGATAACGGAGGCGGTCGTTGTTGGACCGGATTTCAAAATTGCACGTTTCGCTGCGAAAGGCGTGCGCGCATGGAGTGAAGCGCTACGCACTGCCGGCAAGCTAAAAATTCCTGCAACTGAATCCCGGCACCTGATTGCCAAACTCCTGGACTTACCGTTTACCCCGAACCTGGAAGTGCCACCGGAGTTACACTTCGAGCGTGTTGGTTTTCCACCTCAGCCTCACCTGATTGTGCGCAAGCCTGCCTTTGCTCGATACCAGAATGAACTGGAAGCAAAGCTCTCTTTTGATTACGAAGGTGTCGAAGTTGATTACGCCGATACACGTGATGGTCTTTACGATCGCAATCGAAACCGCTACATCGAACGCGACCTTCAGTCGGAAAAAACAGCACTAGCACTCCTCAATACGTTGAGGATCAAGAAGGGATCCGAATACTCACAGACGTTTCGTTTGACGGCGCCTAACCTGCCGCGTGCGGTAACCAGTCTGCTGGCAAATGGGTGGCGTGTCGAAGCGGAAGGAAAACTTTATCGCAATCCTGATTCTTCCAGCCTGTCGGTAAGTTCCGGGATTGATTGGTTTGAATTGCATGGGTCGCTGAACTTTGGCGAGGACCTTGAAGTGAAACTTCCGCAGTTACTGACAGCCTTGCGGCGCGGTCAGAAGGTGATCGCACTCGGTGATGGAAGTTTTGGGGTACTACCGGAAGAGTGGTTACAACGATACGGCTTCCTCGCGTCTCTCGGAGTAACCGAAGAGAACCACCTGCGCTTTCAACGAACGCAAACTGGAGTGCTCGACGCGCTGCTCGCGGCACGACCGGAAATCACCTGCGATGAAACGTTCGCACGTGTTCGCAAGGAATGGCAAAACTTCAAGGGAATCAAACCCGTCAGAGCACCGCGCGGCTTCGTAGGCGAACTGCGAGATTATCAGCGCGAGGGCCTGGGGTGGTTTGAGTTTCTCCAGCGATTCAAGTTTGGAGGCTGTCTCGCCGATGACATGGGGTTGGGTAAGACAGTTCAAATACTGGCGCTACTGGAATCGCGACGCAACGGAGACTCTCGCCCTTCGCTCGTAGTTGTGCCACGGTCGCTAATCTTCAATTGGCAACAGGAAGCAGCGCGGTTCACTCCGAAGTTGCGCGTCCTGACTCACACCGGCAGCGAGCGAATCAAAGGAACTGCCCACTTTGCAGAACACGATTTAATCCTGACCACCTACGGAACTCTACGGCGCGACGTGATCCATTTCGACGAAGTTGAATTTGACTTTGTGATTCTCGACGAAGCACAAGCGATCAAAAATGCCGGCACGGAAACCGCGAAGGCCGTGCGGCTTTTGAAGAGTCGACAGCGGCTCGCACTGAGCGGAACACCGATCGAAAATCACGTCGGGGAATTGTGGAGTCTATTTGAGTTTCTGAACCCGGGCATGCTTGGTTCATCAGCAGTATTTCAGTCTTCTACAAACGGTACACAGAAACCAAACGAAGAAACGCGTGCCATGTTGTCGCGAGCATTGCGCCCGTTTATCTTGCGGCGCACCAAGCAGCAAGTGGCAAAGGAACTTCCCGAAAAACTCGAGCAGACGATTTACTGTGAAATGGATGAACGGCAGCGCCGGGAGTACGAAGAGCTGCGCGATTATTATCGCCAGTCACTGCTGGAGAAAGTCTCGCGAAACGGCCTCAATAAATCGAAAATTCAGATACTCGAGGCGCTGCTGCGTTTACGGCAGACGGCATGTCATCCTGCACTGGTTAGCGGCGCGGTTGACGATGTTACTCCAAACGCAAAGCTGGACGTACTATTGCCGCGTTTGAGCGAGGTAACGGAAGAGGGACACAAGGCTATTGTGTTTTCGCAGTTCACAAGCTTTCTTTCCATCGTCCGTAGACGATTGGACCATCAGGGTGTGACGTATGAATATCTCGACGGCAAGACGC
>Ga0126310_10000923_pt1 | contig 10878 bp, 13 predicted proteins | sample Plot60_FD_92540 | JGI IMG/M metagenome (GOLD analysis project Ga0126310, IMG submission 92540) | Serpentine soil microbial communities from UC McLaughlin Reserve, CA, USA - Plot60 | ecosystem: Environmental > Terrestrial > Soil > Grasslands | place: USA: UC McLaughlin Reserve, Lake County... | reverse complement strand
GCGCCCCGCCGCCAGGGACGATACCGGCGACGAAGAGCAAAGAGAAGACCGAGAAGACGAGCGAGATGGTCACCCCGAGGATGGCGACGTACTGGGCGTTCTCCTTCAGCAGCCGTCCGGCGAAGACGAGCACGAGGAAGACCAGGGCGGGGAGCGTCGGAATGGCCGCGATGATCAGCTGTTGGCCTACGGTCTGCACGGGTCTCCCTCTAGCCCCTCATCGAGGTTACTTCGTCGACGTTCACCGTCCGCCGCGAGCGGAATACGGCGAGAACTATTGCGAGTCCGACCGCGATCTCCGCAGCGGCGATGGCGATCACGAGCACGGCGTAGCTGACGCCGAGTCCCCCCGCGTTCGGGAGGTAGTCCGCGAAGGCAACGAGCGTGAGGTTGACGCCGTTGATCATGAGCTCGACGCACATGAAGATGACGATGGCGTTGCGACGGATCAGGGCCCCCCACGCCCCTATGGCGAACAGGATCGCACCCACCACCAGATAGCCTTGGAGTGGTGGCGCTGCGACCAGTGCGTCCAGGAACTCCTGTACCTGTGCGGGTATCTGTGGCACTACTCTCGCAATCCCCTATCGACACCCTCGCCGATCTTGCGGCGGCTCACGACGATGGCCGCGACGACGGCCACGAGGAGCAGCACAGAGGCGACCTCGAAGAGCAGGGTGAAGATCCCAGCCCCCTGGCTGACGCCGAGCAAATCTCGCCCGAAAGCGCCGACCTCGCGCGGGCCGTTCCCCGCCTCGGCCCCTCCCCAGTCTTCGGCGGCGAGCACGTAGGCCAGGAAGGCCCCGACGCCCGCGGCAACCAGGAATCCCGCCCAGAACTGGCGATTGATTATCGTGCGGTAGCGCCTGACCTGCGGCTTCTGGGTGAACATGATCCCGAACAGGATCACCACCGTGACCGCCCCGACGTAGATGAGTACCTGGAACGCGGCGAGGGCCGGGGCGTTGAGCATCACGAAGTACCCGGAGATGCCGAGGAACGAGCCTGACATGAAGAGCGCCGAGTGGACGACGCTGCGGCTCAACACCACCCCGAGCGCTGAGACCAGCGTCATCCCGGCCAGAAAGACGAACGCGACCGTCAAGCCGCGTCGTCCTTTTCGGTTACGGCACGCTCTACTGTCCTGGGGGCTTTTTTGGCGGTGGCTTTTTTCTTCTTCTTTACGGTCGGCTTGGGGTCCACCCTCGGGTCGACGGGTCGCTCACCGAACTGCCTGGCGAGCTCGAGGCGGTTGTAGGCCTGCGCCTCGAACTCTTCGGTGTGGTAGATGCAGTTGACCGGGCAGACCTCGACGCAGAGCGAGCAGTACATGCAGCGCGAGTCGTCGATCACGAACCCGACGGGGTAGGGCTTCGGCTTGCCCGAGCCGTCGGCGTCGCGTTTGGTCTGTTCTATGGAGATGCAGTGGTCGGGGCAGATCCTCATGCACTGCAGGCACGCGATGCAGCGGTCCATGTCGACCGTGAGCATCCCGCGGCTCCTCTCGGGGAGATCGCGCTTGTACTCGGGGTACTGGCGGGTGATCTTCTGCCCGAAGAGGTGCTGGAGGGTCACCCCCATCCCCTTCAAAATGCCCTGTCCTAACTGCGGCATATCCGAAACCTTTCTAGGCGCCAAGCGAGGGGAACAAGAGCATCAACCCCGCCGTCACGAACAACCAGATCAACGTCATCGGAACCAGCACCTTCCAGCCGAGGTCCATGAGCTGGTCCATCCTCAAGCGCGGCACGCTCCACCGGATCCACTGGAAAGTAAACATGATGAGCGCCGTCTTTATCCCGAACCAGACCCAGTTGAAGGGCCCGAGGTCCAAGAAAGGCAGCGGCGGCTGCCAGCCGCCCAAAAACAGCGTCACGGTGATCGCCGAGATAACCGCCATCGAGGCGAACTCCGCGGCCTGTATGAGGGCCCAGGTCATCCCCGAGTACTCGATCATGAACCCGCCGACGATCTCGCTCTCGCCTTCTGGTAGGTCGAAAGGCACCCGCTTCACCTCCGCTATACCCGAGATGTAGAAGGTGATGAACATCGGCAGCTGCGGCAGGAAGTACCAGGTCCAGATCGTATCTCCTTGCGCTTGCACCACGTCCACCAGCGAGAGGCTCCCCGTCAGCATCACGACGCCGAGGAGACTCAGGATCAGTGGTACCTCGTAAGAGATCATCTGCGCAGCCCCGCGCAGGGCGCCTAGCAGCGAGAACGCAGAGCGGCTCCCGTAGCCCGCCATGACGACGCCGAGGGCTCCGATGGACGTGATCGCGACGAAGAACAGGATCGCGACGTTGAGGTCGGCCACGACCGCGTCTGGCGCGAACGGGACGACCAGCCAGACGAGCGCGGCGGGTATGAACATGGCTATGGGCGCCCCGAGGAAGACCCACAAATCCGACCTGCCCGGCGAGACGTTCTCTTTGGTAAAGAGCTTGAAGACGTCCGCGGCCGGCTGCAGTAACCCGCGCGGTCCGACCCTGTTGGGCCCGTAGCGAAGATGGATGTATCCGGAGACCTTCCTCTCTGCCATCGTAAGGATGGCCGCTAGGTTGAGCACGAGGAACAGGACGGCCCCGAAGGAGATGAGCAGCCGGATCGGCTCGACCTCGAGCAGGTTCAGTACGGTCTGCATCTACTTGTCCCACCCGCCGGAGACGGGATCGATGAGGCCCATGATCGGCATGATGTCAGGCAGGTAATGACCGGGCACGATCTCCTGCAAAAGCTGCATGTTGCAGAAGCTCGGGTCGCGGTAATGAACCCTGTACGGGGTGTCCGAGCCGTCCGAGACCACGTGGACGGCGTACTCACCGCGCGGGCTCTCGACCCGTCCGAAACCCTCGCCCTCGGCCGGACGGATGCGGCGGCCCGTGTCCCCCAATACCTCGCCCTCCGGCATCTGCTCCAGGCACTGCTTGATGATCTGGATGCTCTGCAAACACTCCGCGATGCGGACCCTGTAAGAGGCTTCGACGTCGCCCGCAGTATCGGTTATGACCTCGAACTGCAGCTCGGGGTAGACGCTGTAGGGGTAGTCGAGCCTGACGTCGAAGTCCACGCCCGTGCACCGTAGGGCCGGTCCTGTCACGCCCATCTCGACCGCCTGTTCCTGGGACATCTTCCCGACGTTGCGGGTGCGGGAGATGAAGATCTCGTTGTCCTGGATCAGGTCCACGAAGTCGCGCTGGAAGTGGGCCTCGAGGCTCTCGATGTAATCCCAGATCTTCTGCGGTATATCGGGCGGAAGGTCGGCCTTGACCCCACCGATCCTGATGTAGTGGAACATCATCCGCGCGCCCGTGACGGCCTCGAAGATGCTCTGTATGCGCTCTCGCTCCCTAAACGCGTAGAGGATCGGGGTGAAAGCCCCGAGCTCGAGCATGAGGAAGCCTATGGAGGGGATGTGGCTCGCCAGGCGCATGAGCTCGCACATCAGGACGCGGATGTACTCGGCCCTCGGCGGTATCTCCACGTCGAGCAGGTCCTCGACGGCGAGGCAGTAGCCGTGCTCGTTGTGCATGTTGGCGAAATAATCGAGCCTGTCGGTCATCGGGATGACGGCCGGGTACATGCGGTTCTCGGCGATCTTCTCCTGGCAGCGGTGCAGATATCCCATCACGGGATCGCACCTGACCACGGTCTCCCCGTCGAGCTCGAGTATGAGCCGCAGAAGCCCGTGCATCGCGGGGTGTTGCGGCCCCATGTTCATGTCTATGGTCTCGAGCCCGAACTCGTCCCTGATATCTGGACTTACGAGGCGGCTGCTCGGCGGCTCGGTGAGCGCGCCCTCGTGTTCTGCGCGGCGTTCCTCTCCAAGCATACTCTTACCTCAGTCCCTCGAAGGTGCGCTTCGTGCTGATCTCGAAGCTCTTGAGCAATGGGTGGTGGTCGAAGTGGTCCTGCCACATGTACGTCCGCCTCAGGTCGGGATGACCCGCGAAAGCGACCCCGAACATGTCGTAGGCCTCACGCTCGTGCCAGTTGGCAGTCGGATAGACGCCCGTGACCGTCCCTATAACGGGCTCATCGCCCTCGATGGTCGTCTTGACCCTGACGGTGGCCCCGCGGAGGTCTATCAGCTCGTAAGTGAGCTCGAAGGTGCCCTGCCTGTCGACGACCGTGATAAAGGAGAGATGCGGGATGCCAAGCGTCTCGCGGGCCGTCGCCAGCACGGCAGGAACGTCGCCCTTCGCGGCGACGATCCGTACGACTCCGTCTACGATCTCCGACTCCTCGAGGCCGTGACGGTTGTCGAGGCCTTCGAGGTAACGCTCCAGCCGGGTCTGGAGATCCCCTTCCGGCAGCGTGAGGGCCACCTAGGCGTTCTCCTCGGTCTTGGTAGCCGCACCGTCCCCCGAAGCCTCGGCTTCTGCGGCTTTTCTGGCCTTCGCCTCTTCCTTAAGCCGCTTCTTAACTTCCGGAGGGACCCAGCCGACGTCCGTCTGGGCGGCAGGCGGCATGCCCTCGCGCTCGAAGACGTACGTACGCTTGAGTGGCCTTATGCCTTCGAGGCGTGGGGCCTTGCCCTCGCTGATCCCGGTGTACTCCCGCTCGGGCAAGTATTCGTTGATGGTGCCATCCTCGTCGACGAGAGCTGGAAGCGGCCTCTCGTAGCCGACTTGCTGGTCGCGCTCTATCTTCTTCTGCAGCGTCATGACCCCGAAGATGAGCGCCTCGGGACGCGGCGGGCACCCGGGCACGTATACGTCGACCGGTATTACCCTGTCGGCGCCCATTAGGACCGAGTACCCGTCGAGGAACGGTCCGCCGGAGATCGCGCAGGCCCCCATCGCGATGACCCACTTGGGCTCAGGCATCTGCTCGTAGAGGCGGGTCATCCGCTCGGCCATCTTGGTCGAGACGGTGCCAGAGACGATCATAACGTCGGCCTGCCTTGGGGAGGCCGCGAAGAAACCCGCGCCGAAGCGGTCGAGATCATTGTGGGCCATGCCCGTCGACATCATCTCGATGGCGCAACAGGCCAGGCCGAACTGCAGCGGCCACAGGGAGTTCTTGCGGGCCCAGTTGAAGAGCTTGTCCGTGCTCGTAGTTATGAGGTTCGGCTCGTTGAACTGCTGCATCACACCCACTTGAGGGCCCCCTTCTTCCAGGCGTAGATCAAACCCACAGCCAGGATCAACACGAAGATAACCATCTCCACGAAACCGTAGACGCCGAGGCTCCTGTAGATGACAGCCCACGGGTACAAAAAGGCCGCCTCCACGTCGAAGACGAGGAAGAGCAGGGCGAAGACGTAGTAGCGCACGGGGAAAGGCCTCCAAGGGTCCGTGACCGTTATCTCGCCCGTCTCGTAGTTCTGGGCCTTCGCGCTCGACCGGCGGCCGGGCGAGATCAGACGCGCAAGCACCAGCGTGGTCGCGACGAAACCCGTAACAAGCAACATGAAGATACCCACGTAGAGGTACACCATCCCGTAGGAGGCTTCCTGTTGCAGCAGACCCAGCGCCAAACCGATCCTTTCTACCCGGTAACTGCCTGAAATATACTCGGGCGCGCAACAAAGTTCAAGCGGTAACTAACGGTAGCAAACGGCGAACAACGGCTTGTCAGCACGCTCAGGCTGACGCCTTCGCTTATCAGCACGGCGGCTCGGGCAGGGCTCCCGCACGCGAAAGCCGAAATGCTGGCAAGCCGCGAAGCGGCGTGCTGACATCGTTGACAATGGTTGTGCATTGGTTAGACTGCTTTTCGGGCGATCTGGCACAAACAAAGGGGAGCGTGTGGCCTACGTAATAACCGAAGCGTGTATCGGCACGAAGAACACGGCTTGCGTGACGGCATGCCCGGTGGACTGCATCTACGACGCCGACGATCACTTCGTGATCAACCCGGCGGAGTGCATCGACTGCTCAATGTGCATGCCCGAATGTCCGGTGGAGGCCATCTACCCGGGCGATGAGGTCCCCCAGGACATGCAGCACTACGTGACCAGGGCGGCGGAGTTCGACTACACGAGCACCGCGCCTGGCGTCGAAGTCAATTAGCCGGACAACTCTTACGGGCAGGGGATCATGGCCGAGATGAAGCAACGCAGCCTCGAAGAAGTCAAGGGCTTGAGCGTCGAGGAGGCCGTGGAGATCATGCGCCAGGCCGGTATCGTCGGCGCTGGGGGCGGCGGTTTTCCGACCTACTTCAAGTACAAGTCCCCCCTGCCGCACCTGCTCGTCAACGCCACCGAGAGCGAGCCCGGTTACTGGGGCGATAAGCTCGTACACAAGGAATATCTCGAGGAGTTCCTCCAGCTTTTCGACGCCATGAAGACGATCTTCGGCTTCGAACAGATCTCCTTGGCCGTCCACGAGAAGGACAGGGGGTGGTACGCTGATTACCAGGAACACGCCGGCGACGGCGTCTTCGATATGCGCTACGTGCCGGATACGTACGCCCTCGGCGAGGAGAAGACCCTCGTCAAGCACGCCACGGAGACGAGGGTGCCCCGGTTCGTGGACAACCCCGACGGCACGAGGCGCCCGGGGATGCCACCGGACGTCGGCAAGCTCGTCAACAATACGGAGTCGTTGCTCAACGTCTACAACGCGCTCTTCCTCGGCAAGCCCCTCACCACCAAGTTCTTCACCGTCTACGGCGAAGAGGTGGACACGAAGGTATACGAAGTGCCGATAGGCGCCTCTGTTAGCGAGGTCTTGGGGATCGCGGGCCTGGACGTCGAGACCTCCGGCCACCTCACGGTCCTGGACGGCGGACCATACCTGCACGACATGGCTATCGCGGAGCTGGGTACGGGCGACGCCTACGTGCGGCGGATGACGAACTCGCTATTCGTAATCCCCCATGGCAGGCAGGGCAAGGAGTACGCCGAGATAGAGACGGAGTGCCCAGAAGAAGGCATCGTCTCTCTGATCGGCGAGATCTCCGGCGTGAACGTGCCTCTCGGCGGCGGCTTGCTGAAGCCGGCCACGCCGCTCGTCTCCGAAGGCGACGAGGTCGAGTACGAGCAGAAGATAGGAGAGCCCGTCGAGGAGGGCTTCTCCGTCGGCGTCTGGGCGAGCGCCGCGGGCGAGATCTCCTCCCTGGAGAACGACGTCGTTGCAATCTCGGGCGGCGCGATACCCCAGGAGGAGGCCGAAGCCGAGGCCGAGCCGACCATGGCCGGCGGCGCGCAACCCCGCGGGGAGGCCGAGCCTTTCCAGGAGGCCGGTTCTAGCCGAGGTAATGGAGTGTCCAGGCGCTGAGTTCGCGTCTTTGAGCGGTTTACGAAGGGGCTCGGCCCCTTCGTAAGCTGTCGGCTCTCGGCTTTCAGCTTTTTTGCTGGCTACACCTGCTGAAGAAATCGAAGAGCGCCTCGGCGACCTCTCTTGGGCTGTCTTCCATGGCGAAGTGCCCGGTCTCGGGCAAAAGGATCAGGTCGGAGCCCGGGATGGTCTCGTGCAGACGTTCGGCGAGGGCCGGGGCGAGCCATGCGTCTTGCTCGCCCCAGATGATTCTGACTGGAACGTCGATGGAAGCGAGCAGAGGCTCGAACCCGGCGGTTTCGTTCTCGCCTAGTTGGGCATCTTTCTGGAGATAGAGCTTCTGCCCGAATTCGCCCCTCCAACCTTCGAGGTAGGTCGCGAAGGCATCCTGGTCGAGCGGCGCGTGCGTCGCTGTGCGCAGGTGCGAGGCCACGATGGCCTCGAAGACTGCGGTGGGCATGGTTCTGTAGACGTCGAGGTGCGCTTTGACGTGCCTGGTCGTCGGGGTTATCCACGGACGCAGGACGACGCTGTCTATCAGGGCGATACACCTGAAAGGAACGTTTTCGAGCAGGTGGGCGCGCAGTGCTACAGCGCCCCCGATATCGTGGCCGGCTACTGGGGGCGCTTCGAGCTCCCAGGCCTCTATCAGTTCGGCGAGCAGTCGTGACTGGGCGGAGATGGAGACGTCGAGCCCTTCTTTTCGTTCCGACTGGCCGAAGCCCAACAGGTCGAAGACGTAGACGGTGAACCTGTCTGCGAGCCTCATGGCGACGTGGCGCCAGATGTACGAGCGGGTCGGCGTGCCGTGGACCAGGATGAGGGGCGGCCCGTAGCCGAGCACGTCGTAGGCGATCTCGCCCTCCGAGAGCGTTATACGCCTCCTGAGGTTCCAGGTCTCTGGCATCAGATCACCTTGCCCCCGCGGCCGACGATCTGGACGAACTGGACGATCATCTGCCTGTAGGTCTCAAGCGATGAGCTGACGACGTACTCGTTTGGACCATGATGTCCGCCGCCTACGGGACCGAACTCGACACCCGGTATCCCCGCGCGCTGGAAGTAGACGACGTCGCTCGCGCCGTGGCGGCCCACGCCGACGGGGTTACCGCGGAAGTGGCGCGCCGAGACCTCGCGGAGCACCTTTACGTAGGGGTTCTTGCGCGTCACGTAGGTAGGTTCGCGGTAGAACAGGACCTCGACGTCGGCGGGCAGGTCCACCGAACGTATCTGACGCACGATCTCCTCCGGGTCCTGCTTCGGGAGGAAGCGGACGTCGAGGTCGTACGTGCAGCGGTCCGGTACGCGGTTGAGTACGTCCCCTCCGATGATCCGCGCGAGGTTCACGCTCGGGTATGGGAAAAGGTCGCTCCTCTCCTTCGTGAAAGGCAATTCGGCGACCATGCGGTAGTGCCCGTATGCGAGAAGCGCCGCGTTCTTGCCCAGCCAGGGCTGGGAGCCGTGGGCGCTCTTGCCACGTATCGTCACGCGGACGTCGAGCACACCCTTGGCCTGGGTGCCGATGTGGAAATCCGTCGGCTCGCCCGTGATCAAGAAGTCCCCAACGTGGCCGTTGGAGATCAGGACCTCAGCGCCCGTTTTCGCCCCGTGCTCACCCTCCTCATCGGGGACGACGAGGAGCTCGACCGTGGCATCGCACCCCAGGTCCCGCAGGTCTTCGACGGCATACATCATCGCGGCGAGGGCGCCCTTCATATCGTAGACGCCGCGCCCGTAGAGCTCGTCCTCCTCCTCGCGCGGCTCGAACTGCGACTCCTCGCCTGGCACCACATCGACGTGGCCGTGCAGGAGTATTCTTGGATCACCGTCCCCCACCCCCACCACGAGCGATGTCAGGTCCCCGCGGGGTCCCGCGCCCGTGTGGCGCGTCGTCTCGAATCCCCGCGCCCCGAACCAGCCGTTGATAAAGTCGATCGCTGACTGCGCGGCGCCTGGCGTATACGACCTGTAGCGCACGAGCTGCTGCGTGAGCGCGAATACCTCGGTGTTCTCGGATACTACCGCCAGAAGATTCTCCGCCTTTCGGACTCCATAAAAGCAGTGTATTCCAAAAGCTATGAGGCGTCTCTAAGTACCCCGGGCGTGGTCGCGGCAAGCTTCCGTACGTGAAGTCCCTAGCGGCGGATCGGTGCCTCCGCCTCGAAGGCGACGGTCGCGCCGAGCCCGGAGAGCTTCTCCTCGAAGTTCTCGTAGCCCCGCAGGATGTGATTGGCGCCGTCCACGACGGTCGTGCCCTCGGCCACAAGGCCTGCCATCACGAGCGCTGCGCCCCCGCGCAGGTCGGGCGCCTGCACGATGGTCCCCGAGAGCCGACGCGGACCACGAACGAGCGCCCTGTGGCCGCCGAAGAGGTCTATTCCTGCGTCGAGGCGGTTTAGCTCCTCGGCTACCTGAAGCCTGTTCTCGTAGACGTTCTCCGTGATGATGCCAGCGCCCGAAGCCTGGGTGAGGAGTACCATCACCTGGGCCTGGAGGTCGGTAGCGAAGCCGGGGAAAGGAAGGGTCGCGACGTCTACTCCGCCGAGTGAGGTCAGGTCATCGACCCTGACCCTGATGCCCGGCGTGCCCGGGGTGGCGCTTACGTCTACGCCCATCTCCCGCAGCTTCTCGAGCTCCATCTTCAGGTGCTCGGGGAGGGCGTTCGTGACGGTGACGTCCCCGCCGGTCGCCGCCGTGGCCATCAAGAAGGTTCCTGCTTCGATGCGGTCTGGCATCACCTTCCACTCTGTGGGGTGCAGTTCCCTGACGCCTTCGATCACTATGCGGCCCGTGCCCGCTCCCATGACGCGGGCGCCCATCGAATTGAGGAAGCCGGCGAGGGCGGAGATCTCCGGCTCCCTCGCGCCGTTCTCGATGATGGTGATTCCGTCCGCGAGCACGGCGGCCATCATGACGTTCTCCGTGGCGCCGACGCTCGGGTACTCGAAGTTGACCTCGGCGGCGCGCAACCCATTCGGGGCGCTCGCCTTTATGAAGCCGTGGTCGAGCTCGACGTCTGCGCCGAGCGCCCGCAGGCCGTCGACGTGGAAGTTGAACTTCCTCAAGCCCAGGTTACACCCACCCGGCGCCGATACCTCGGCCTCGCCGAAGCGTGCCGCGAGCGGGCCGAGGACGACGAGGCTCGCCCGCATCTGGCGCACCAACTCGTAGGGGGCCGTGTACGAATCCACGGTGGAGGCGTCGATCTCCAGGGTGCTTCCCGAGAAGCTCGTTCTGACCCCGAGCTCGTCGAGGAGGGCGATCATGGTGTGGATGTCTTTGATGCGGGGGACGTGGTGGAGGACCGTCTTCCCCGGCGTGAGGAGCGCCGCCGCGACGAACTTCAGGGCGGCGTTCTTGGCCCCTGAGACCTCGATCTCCCCCCGCAGGCGTTTCCCACCCTCGACGTAGAATCTCTCAGACACGGATCCTCCCCGGTATGCCTTTGCTTCCCGGTCCGCTCTCAGCCGGACTCGTCGTATCAGTATGCCCACCAAAGGTTACGAAACGGCAACAGCCGGATAACGTCTGCGTTACGACCGGCGATGCCGTCCCCCTCGCGTGGATTCTAGCGCTTTTCGGCGCTAGCTTTCGCTGTATTTGCGCGCCACGCGCACGAGGTTCTCACCCATACGCTGGCGGCGCTCTATCT
>Ga0126310_10000922_pt1 | contig 10879 bp, 11 predicted proteins | sample Plot60_FD_92540 | JGI IMG/M metagenome (GOLD analysis project Ga0126310, IMG submission 92540) | Serpentine soil microbial communities from UC McLaughlin Reserve, CA, USA - Plot60 | ecosystem: Environmental > Terrestrial > Soil > Grasslands | place: USA: UC McLaughlin Reserve, Lake County... | reverse complement strand
GGAGAGGAAGGACTGCTCTCGTCCGGCAATACGCGAGTCGGCGGCAATCTGATCCTCGAGATCATTCCTTGGGACCGTTCCCGCGTTCTCGTGCCGGAGGTCGGGCAGCGGATCGAGGTGGTCGGGCCATGGGTCGACGACACCGCGCACGGCTGGAACGAGATCCACCCCGCGTGGTGGATCAGCGCCGGAGCGATCCAGCCGGCTTCGCCTGACGAGTTGCGTCGCGCCGACAGGCTGCTCCGCGGGCTCGAGCCTGCGGCGGCCGAAGACGACGGCTGAGCCGGCCTCGGTTGCAAAGGAATACGTTGCGGAATAATCGAGTCGCTGAGAGCTCCGAAGGAGGACGAGACAATGGACGTGCAGCAGCTGCAGTCGACAGCAAAGGCGCTCGTCGCCGAGGGAAAAGGAATCCTCGCCGCGGACGAGAGCGAGGGAACGATCAAGAAGCGCTTCGACTCGATCGGAGTCGAATCGACGGAGGAGAACCGGCGCTCGTACCGCGAGCTGCTCTTCGCCACCGGCGGGGCGGAGGAATTCATCTCCGGGGTGATTCTGTTCGACGAGACGATCCGCCAGTCGGCCTCGGATGGGACGCCGTTTCCGAAGCTGCTGGAAAGCAAAGGGGTCATCCCCGGGATCAAGGTCGACAAGGGCGCCAAGCCACTGGCGCTGACCGAGGGTGAGACGATCACCGACGGTCTCGACGGGCTGCGCGCCCGGCTCGAGGAGTATCGGGAGCTCGGCGCTCGCTTCGCGAAGTGGCGCGCGACGTACTCGATCGATGCAGACAAACCGAGCGAATACAGCGTCTGGACGAACGCGCACGCGCTGGCTCGTTACGCGGCGCTCTGCCAGGAAGCTGACCTCGTCCCGATCGTCGAGCCGGAGGTCCTGCAGGACGGCATGCACACGATCGAGCAGAGCCGGAAGGCCACCGGCCGCGTCCTCCAGGCCGTCTACACCGAGCTGCACGACCAGCGGATCGACGTCCGCGGGACGCTCCTGAAGCCCAACATGATTCTGTCCGGCTACGACGCGTCGGATCGCGCTTCCGCCGACGAGGTCGCCGACGTGACGCTCGAGTGCTTCTACAAGCACATACCGGCGGCCGTGCCGGGGATCGTCTTCCTCTCGGGAGGCCAGTCTGATGAGGACGCGACGCGTCACCTGAACGCGATGAACGCGCGTGGGCCGCATCCCTGGCAGCTCTCGTTCTCGTACGGACGTGCCCTCCAGGCGCCGGCGCTGAAGGCATGGACCGGCAAGCCGGAGAACGTCGAGGCTGCGCAGCGCGCCTATTACCACCGGGCGAAGATGAACGGCGCCGCGCGGACCGGCATGTACGCGCCTGAGATGGAGAAAGAGGTGGTCGCGGCCTAGCGTCTGGCGTCTGGCGTCTAGCGGACGAGCTTGCCGCTCGGCCTCACGATCAGCCAGGTGCCGCCGAACTCGGCGACGTTCTGGCACCGGATCTGCCCTGGCTTGGTGTCGCCGACGTAGTAGTAGAGCGGCCGGCCGGCGTATGTGATCTGCCGGCGGCCGTCGCGGCGCCTGGTCGTGCCAAGCAGCGAGCGGCTGGTGCCTGGGCCTGCGCGAAGACCGCTCTTCGCGTAGTACACGGGCCAGGCCTTTGCGCAGGCGCCGTAGCAGGCGCTGCGGGCGTTCGTGTCGCGCGTGAACGCATAGAGCACGTAGCCGCGCCCATCGAACAGGACGCGCCCGTAAGAGGAGGACTTCGCGACCACCGTCGGGGCCGCCGACTGCCGCGACATCGCCGCGGGGGCGAAGGCGAGCAGCGCGAACGCGAATAGCGCGATTCCGAGGAGTGTCCGGCGCATGCCGCGCAGTCCCGCCGCGAGGCGCTTTGTTACAGCAGCATCCGACCTGCCGGGGCGTGGCTTCATGCCTGGCACCGAGACACGCCCAGGTCCGCCATGGCCGGGTCGAATTCGAAAACCGCAGACCGGCTTACCAAGCGGCCGAATGCTCACTTCGGACCGGTCCGCATGCCTGGCACCAGGGCGGCCCGGGCAGGTATCGGACTGATCGCTTCGGACCGGTTCCCCGTGCCAGGCACGAGGACCCGCCCCAGGTGGACGGTTAGCCGTACTCGCGACCGGTGAAGGTCTCGAGCTTGTCGAGCGCGTGTGAGGCCTCGATCCGACGCACGGTTCCGGAACGCGAGCGCATGACGATCGAGTCCGTGATCGCGCCGTTCGGCAGGTAGCGGACACCCCGAAGCAGCGCCCCGGTCGTCACACCCGTAGCGGCGACGAACACGTCCTGACCGGAGACGAGGTCGTCGGTCGTCAGCACCCGGTCCAGGTCGTAGCCGGAGTCGACGAGTTGCTGCCGCTCCTCGTCGTTGCGCGGCCAGAGCTTCCCCTGCATGCCACCCCCCACCGCCTTCAGGGCCGCCGCGGAGATGACGCCCTCGGGCGTCCCGCCGATGCCGTAGAGCATGTCGACGCCGGTCCCACTCTGAGCAGCGGCGATAGCGGGTGCGACATCTCCATCACGGATGAGGCTCACCTTCGCCCCCGCCTGGCGGAGCTCGCCGATCAGATCCGCGTGCCGGTCGCGTTCGAGCACCACGACCGAGATCGCCCGCGGCGCCACCCTCTTCGCCTTCGCGAGCGCGGTCACGTTTTCGGTCGGGGAAGCGTTGATGTCGATCGCGTCGATGCCCTCGACCCCGACCGCGATCTTCTCCATGTAGAGCGCCGCACCGGGAAAGAACATCGTCCCGCGCTCGGCGACGGCGATGACAGCGATCGCGTTGGGCTGTCCGAGCGCCGTCAGCCGGGTGCCTTCGAGCGGATCGACGGCGACGTCCACCTGCGGGCCGGTTCCGTCACCGACCGACTCGCCGTTGTAGAGCATCGGCGCCTCGTCCTTCTCCCCCTCGCCGATCACGACGACGCCGTCCATCGAGACCGAGTCGAGCATCGCCCGCATCGCGTCGACCGCGGCCTGGTCGGCGGCGATCTTGTCGCCGCGACCGACCCAGCGGCCCGCGCCCATGGCAGCCGACTCGGTGACACGCACGAGCTCGAGCGCCAGGTTCCGGTCGGGACGGACCGGCGCTCCCGGCCTTCCGCTCATTTCTTCGGCGACGGCCATGCAGAGGATGTTATTTGGTGCCGCTCACATCCGCTCCGGCGCCTCGACCCCCACCAGATCGAGCGCGCGGGCGATGACGTTCTGTGTCGCGCGAACGAGCGCCAAGCGGAACTCTTCAGCATCGCTCCCGAGCACGCGATGCTCGTGGTAGAAGCGGTGGAAGTCGTCCGCGACGCGGATCGCATAGACCGGGATCGCCTGCGGGCCGCGTCGCTCCGCCGCCTCGGCGGCGACTCGGGGGAACTCCAGCAGGCGCTTGATCAGGTCGCGCTCCTCGTCGGCCAGCGGCTGGCTCGGCGCCGGTTCGGCGACCGGTTCCTGCGGAGCGTTACGAAGGATTCCGGCGATGCGAGCGTGGGCGTACTGGACGTAGTAGACCGGATTCTTCTGGCTTCGCTCCGCGGCCAGGTCGACGTCGATCTCGATCGTCTGGTCAGGCCCGCGATTGACGAGGTACCAGCGCGCCGCGTCGACGCCGACCTCGGCGATGAACTCGTCGAGGAAGACGACATCGCCTCGCCGCTTCGACATCTTGCGCTGCTCACCACCGCTGGTCAGGTGAACGAGCTGGTAGAGGAGAACCTCGATCCGGTCGGGGTCGTAGCCCAGCATGCGTGCCACGGCCGCGTACCAGTTTCGGGTGCCGTGGTGATCGGCGCCGAGCACGTAGATGGCGCGGTCGAAGCCGCGCTCGAGCTTGTCCGCCAGGTAGAGGACGTCGGCGGCGCGGTAAGTCGGGCCTCCGCCCCGCTCCGGCGACCGGATCAGGACCCGGTCGTCGTCGTCACCGTGTTTCGACGAACGCGCCCAGACCGCGCCGTCCTTTTCGTAGGTGTCCAAGCGGGGGAGGAACTCGTCGAGGCGGGCTTCGAGCCTGCTCTGCAAGGCCCAGGAGTCGAAGTGCACGCGGAACCGGTCGAGCGTCCGCTCGATCTGCTCGAGCATGCGGGGGACCGGATCTTCGTCCTTCGCCGCCAGGTCGTCGACATAGGCGCCGCGGTACCCATCCTCTGGGGGCTCGTCTCCGCGCCGCCGCGCTTCCACCGAAGCGCGGAACTTGTCCATTTGCGCGCCGGAGTCGTTGTAGTAGTACTCGCGCTCGACCTGCTGGCCCGCGAACTCGAGCAGGCGCGCAACAGAGTCGCCGTAGGCGCCGTTCCGCCCCGAGGCGACGGTGATCGGTCCGGTCGGGTTCGCAGAGACCATCTCGACCTGGATCCGCTCCGTTCGGTGGCGTTGACCGCCACCGAAGTCGCGGCCGCCTTCGACGATCGCAGCCAGCGCGTCGGCCAGCCAGGCATCCGACAACCAGAGGTTGACGAAACCTGGCCCCGCGGTCTCTGCGCGCTCGACTGCAGGCAGAGACACGGCCGCGGCGGCAATCTCATCGGCCAGGTCGCGCGGCGCCTGCCGCCGCTGAGGAGCCAACTGGAGCGCAGCATTCGTGGCGTAGTCGCCATGAGCGGGGTCGTTCGGCCGCTCGAGCTCGATCGGAGCCCTCAGCGCCTCACCGAGCTCCGCCCCCAGACGGGCGACCGGATCAGCGACCGGCAACGGCCTCGGCCGACCCGAACAGCTCGTCGAGCGCCCGCAGCTCCTCGTCGGTACCGGCGGCGATCATCACGTCACCGGCTTCGAGCGGCAGATCGGGGTCCGGCGTCGTCTCGAAGTGGCCGTCGCGTTTCCGCACGGCGACGATCACGGCTCCCGTCTTGCCGCGGATACGGAGCTCGCCGATCGTTTTGCCGGCTTGCGCCCAGCCGGCAGGAACCTCGAGCTCTTCGAAGCGCAGGTCGGCTCCGGCGGCTGAGGTGACGACGTCGATGAAGGCGGTCACCTGCGGCTTCAGCATCAGGTTCGCCATCACGCGCCCGGCTGCCGAGTACGGCTGCACGACTCGCTCGGCGCCGGCGATCTGGAGCTTCTTCGCGGCCTCGGCGTTGGATGCGCGGGCAACGACGAGCAGATCTGGCCGCGTGGCGCGGGCAGAGAGGGTGATGTAGACGTTGTCGGCATCGGAGTCGGAGGAGGCAACGAGCCCACGGGCGTGTGACAGGCCCGCCGCCTGGAGATCCTCCTCGTCGGTGCCGTTGCCCTCGATCACGTAGTCGCTACGCTCCCGCGCTGCCGCGAGCGCGTCCTCGTGGAAGTCGACGACCACGTAGTCGGCTCCCACGACTCGAAATTCACTGCCTATCTCCTGTCCGACGCGTCCGTAACCGCAGATGATGTAGTGATCGCGAAGCTTCTCGATTGTCCGCCTCCTTCGTTTCTCCGCGAACGCGCCGGTCAGCACGCCGCCGGCAATGCTCTCGACCAGCGTCGAGGCGATGAACGCAAAGATAGTCACCCCCGCCAAGACCATGAAGATCGAGAGCAGTCGCGCCGAGTCGTTGCTGGGGACCGTGTCCAAGCCGACCAGAGCGCTCGTGACCACGGCGCGGTAGAACGCCTGTAGCCACGTCTCGTCGAGCGACCACCGATATCCAACGGTCCCGAATGCGAGCACCGTGACAAGGGCGGCGAGCGCGTACGTCATCCGGCGCGGGCTGAAGCTCTCCACGCGACTAGTATCGTAGGCCTGTGGACGACGAGGCTCAGGAGCGCCAGCTCAACATCCATCTCGACCCCGAGCACCTAGCGGGCGTCTACGCGAACTTCGCAAACATCAGCTTCTCGGACTACGAGTTCACGCTGACCTTCGCGCGCATCGACCACGAGGTCGAGGAGGGGGACGTGCCCGGCGTCGTCGTCGCCCGCGTGAACATGTCCAACCGGTTCATGCGCGAGCTGCTCGACGCGATGGAGGACTCGTGGTCGAAGTGGTCGTCTCGCGAGGGCATCAGGAACCTGCCCGAGACCGAGCGGCCCGAGTCCGAGAGCTAGCCCGCCAGGCCTGCGTCATCGCGAGCCGCTGCATCACCGTCGGGTGGTTGTCCAACACGACGTATGACCAGGCGGGTGGGTTGGGCTGCGCCAGGTCGATCCGGGTGAAGCTACGAAATGCCTCGCGGCCGGCGGCGGGATCGCGAGTCGCCTGCAGCGCCATCCAGTCGGCTTCCGACTCGTAGCGCCGCGAGACGACGTTCTCGAGCGGCGTCGCCAGCAGGCTCAGCGCGAATGCGACGAGCAGTCCCAACGGAACGACCTCGGCGCGGTGCAGGCCGCCGCGCCGTCGCGTCACTTCGGCGAGCAAGAACGTCAACGGCAGTGTGAAGAGGAAACCCCAGCCAAGGCCTTTCCAGATATGGCGACGGGCGGCGTGGCCGAGCTCGTGCGCGATCACGAACTCGATCGCACGGTTGCTCAGGTGCGACTTGAACAGCGTGTCCCAGAGGATCACGACAGTGGTCGGCCCGAGTCCGGTCGTCTCCGCGTTGACGGCCCGCGTCTTGTCATTGACGTCGTCGACGCGGATCTTCGTGTGAAGGACGCCCTCACGCTGCTTCAGCCGCTCGATCGCAGGCGCGACTTGCGGCTCCCGAAGCCGGTGCGTCCCGATCGGCGCGATGAGTGAACTGACGACGACGAAGACAGCGCCGACGGCGACGAACAGAGGGGCGACGATCGCCCACCAGCTGCGGGGAAACCGTCGCGCGAGAGACATCACGACCGCGAGCACGATCGCGACGGTTGCCGTTCGAGCGAAAATGCCGCCCCACTGGCCGAGAACGAAGCTCCAGTAATGCTGCTTCGAGATCCCGTAGCGCCGATTCCACCAGAGGCCGAGCAAGCCGACAGGCAGCGTCGCCAGGGTCAGGAACAAGGAAGCGGCGACTCCGATCATCACCCCCGCGCCGATCTCGCCGAGCGCGAAGCCGCGGGCGATCCGCCGGCCGAAGCCGGCGAGCAGACCGAGGACGGCAAGCTGGACGCCGACGCCGAGCAGGAAGAGCAGTCGCCCGACGGAGCTGTACCGGGCCGCTCGGTGCAGCTGTGAAGGCGAGAAATAGGCTGAAGCGTCCAACTGCGGCCGGTGCAGATCGCCCGGGACGTTCGTCCGCCAGAGCAGCGCAGCAGCGAGAAGCCAGGCCGCGGCGGCGAAGACTATGGTGGCGCCCTTGAGCAAGCGCGTCGCGGTCATCTCCGACGTCCACGCTAACCGGCACGCACTCGAGGCCGTCCTCGGGGCGATCGCGTCCGAGGAGCCGGACGAGCTTTGGTGCCTCGGCGACCTGGTCGGCTACGGGCCGCAGCCGAACGAATGCTGCCGTGCGGTCGCGGCGCACGCGGATCTCTGCCTGGCCGGAAACCACGATCTCGTCGTGCTCGGCTCGCTCTCGATCGACGACTTCGCCGGCGATGCCGCGACGGCGGCCCGGTGGACTCAAGGCGTCCTCGAAGACGACGCGCGCGGATTCCTGGCCGGCCTCCAGCCGAGCGCGCACCGGGACGGCGTCGCGCTCTTCCACGGCAGCGCCCGCGATCCGGTCTGGGAATACGTGCTCGACGAGGAGGCTGCCTGGTGGACGCTGGAGGGGACGTCCGAGCCGCTCGTGCTCGTGGGCCACAGCCACGTGCCGCTGGCGCTCGGGCTGGAAGGCGAAGCGGTCGGAGGCGGCGTGGCGCCCGGCGGGACCCTGATCGACCTGGGGGCAGGCCGCCGGCTGCTGAACCCGGGCTCGAGCGGCCAACCGCGTGACGGCGACCCGCGCGCGGCCTATCTCATGCTCGATACCGGCCGGACGGCGAGCTTCCACCGCGTGGAGTACCCGATCGACCGCACGCAGGCAGAGATGCGGGCGGCGGGACTGCCCGAGGCGCTTGCGGTGCGACTGGCGGCCGGTCTCTGAGCGTTGAGCTCCGCTCGCGAAAGTCGGCCGGTCAGATGCTCCGCGGGGCCGGTGGTTACCGGCTGAGCGGAATCACGTCGGCCTCGCGGCCGAACGTGAAGCCCGAGCGCGCGAGCGAGAGCTGGACTTCCTCTCGCGCCTTGAAGATCCGCCACTTCACCGTGGCGAGCGTGGTGTCGAGCGAGTCGGCGATCTCGTTGTACGAGAGCCCGACCACGTCGCGAAGGAGCAGGGCCATCTTCAGGTCCGTGTTGAGCTCCTCGACGGCGACCCAGAGAGCTTCGATCGTCTCGACCTGTTCGGCCGGCGCATCGACCACTTCGAGCGGCGGCGCGTCCTCGAGCGCGACGAGCGCCCGCGGCCGCCGCTCGCTGGCGCGAAGCTCGTCGAGGACGCGGTTCTTGGTCACCTGGAACAGCCAGGTCGTGAACTTCGAACGGAGCGAGAACTTCGGCAAGCCCTGGAAGACCCGGATGAAGACTTCCTGCGTCAGGTCCTCCGCCAGCGCGCGATCGCCGACCAGCCGCATGACGTAGTTGAAGACCGGGACTTCGTACGCCCGGACGATCAACGAGAAGGCTCGTTCGTCGCCGCGTTGTGCCTTACGGAGGACGCCGAAATCGGGCTGGGCTAGTGACAAGGCCGGCGGAGTATAGCCCGGGCCTTGCTCACCTGAGCAGGGATTTCCCGCTCATCTGTAAAGGTTGGGCAAAGCCGAGCAGGGCGAGCGCGGTGGGTACGAGATCGGAAAGTTGCCCGTTTGCGGCCAAAGCGCAGTCGTCCTTCGTGAGCACGAGCGGGACCGGATTTGTGGTGTGCGCGGTGTGAGGGCTCGTGCCGTCTGCCTCGAGCATCTGCTCGGCATTGCCGTGGTCGGCGGTGACCAGGCTGACGCCGCCGGCTCCCTCGACTGCGGTGAGGACCTGACCGAGGCAGGCGTCGGTTGTCTCAACGGCGCTCGTCACTGCTGGAATCGATCCCGTGTGGCCGACCATGTCGGGGTTTGCGAAGTTGACGACCGCGAACGCATAACCTTTTCCCACCTCGTCACAGAAGCGGCCCGCGACTTCGCGCGCCGACATCTCCGGCTTGTGGTCGTAGCTCGGCACGTCGCGCGGGCTGGGCACGAGGATCCGCGTCTCGCCCGGCCATTCGTCCTCGCGCCCGCCGTTGAAGAAGTAGGTGACGTGCGCGTACTTCTCGGTTTCGGCCACGTGCAGCTGCCGCGAGCCGTGCTCGGCGAGCACTTCGGCCATCGTCTCGCTCACGTTCTGCTCCTCGAAGGCGACCGGGCAGGTGAAGTCCTCGCGATACCGGGTCATCGTCGTGAGATCGAAGTCGGCCTCGAGCAGCTTGGACGTCAACTGGCGCGCCCGGTCGGGGCGGAAGTTGAAGAAGACCGCAGCGTCTCCTTGACCGAGGCGTGGCCTGTCGTCGATCGCGACCGGCTCGATGAACTCGTCCGTGAGACCGCCGTCGTAGCTAGCCTGTACGGCCGCGGCCGGGGTCTGACCCCAGACAGGTCTGCCGGAGACGATGGCATCCAGAGCCCGCTGCGTCCGCTCCCAGCGCTGGTCGCGGTCCATCGCGTAGTACCGGCCGGAGACGCTGGCGATCGTCTCCTCCGGGAGCTCCCCGAGATCGGAAATCGCGGCGTGCGGCGAGACGTCACGGCCGTCCGTGAAGGCGTGGATGAAGGTGCGCTCCTGCATCCCTTGCCGCCGCGCCAGCTCCAGGAGCGCCCGCACGTGGTCGATGTGCGAGTGGACGCCGCCGTGCGAGACGAGGCCGAGCAGGTGGACGTTCGTGCCGCGCTGCTTCGCCCGTTGCCAGGCGGCGACGAGCGCCGGGTTCTCGAAGAAGGAGCCGTCGGCGACCGCGCGGTTCACGCGCTGGAAGTCCTGGTCGAGGATCCGGCCCGAGCCGATGGTCAGGTGACCGACCTCCGAGTTGCCCATCTGGCCCGGCGGCAGCCCGACGGCCGCTCCGGAAGCCTCGAGCATCGTGTGCGGATAGCGCGTCCAGAGCGCGTCGAACACAGGGGTCTCGGCGAGCTCGACCGCGTTGCCCGGCCCCGGCGGTGCGCAACCCCAACCGTCCAGGATGACGAGCGCTACGAGCCGGAAAGTCGTGCCGCCACCTGGCAGATCAACGTGAACGAGCCAACCTCGAGGGAGGCGCCGCCGACGAGGGCGCCGTCGACGTCCGGCTGCGCCAGCAATTCCTCCGCGTTCTCGGGCTTCACGGAGCCGCCGTAGAGCACGGGAACGTCGAGCAGCGACTTGATGAACGCATGCGCTTCCCGCGCGATCTCCGGCGTCGCTGTCTTCCCGGTTCCGATTGCCCAGACCGGCTCGTAGGCGACGACCAGGTTGTCGTGTCTCGAGAGGACGCCCACCTGTCGCCGGAGCACGTCCTCGGTCTCGCCTCGCTCCCGCTCGACCTCGAGCTCGCCCACGCACGCGATCACGTTCAGCCCGGCCGCGAGCGCGTGCTCGGCGCGCATCGCAACCGTCTGGTCGGTCTCGCCGAAGTACTGCCGTCGTTCCGAGTGGCCGATGATTGCTCCCTTGACGCCGAGCTCGAGCAGAATCGTCGTCGAGACCTCGCCCGTGAAGGCGCCCTCATTAGCCCAGTGCACGTTCTGGGCGTAGATCGTGTGGCCGCTTGCAACCGCTGCGCCGAGAGAGCCGAAAGGCGGACAGAGCACCGCGTCGACGTCGCCTGGCGGCGCAAACGAGTCGCAGAACTCCCGCGTCTCCCCCGGGCCCTTGTACATCTTCCAATTGCCTGCGATCAGCACCGGGCGGCGATTCTGACGGATTCGACCAGACGGTCGAGCTCCTCGTCGGTGTTGTAGTAGTGCACGGAGGCGCGGACGAGGTCGGGTAGTTCCCGCTCCCTCGCGTCGAGCAACGTCGACGAAGGCTCGGACACGGTGACATTGATGTGCTCGCGTC
>Ga0126310_10000920_pt1 | contig 10893 bp, 15 predicted proteins | sample Plot60_FD_92540 | JGI IMG/M metagenome (GOLD analysis project Ga0126310, IMG submission 92540) | Serpentine soil microbial communities from UC McLaughlin Reserve, CA, USA - Plot60 | ecosystem: Environmental > Terrestrial > Soil > Grasslands | place: USA: UC McLaughlin Reserve, Lake County... | reverse complement strand
CACTTTAGTCACAAAGAAAATGAAAACTAAGTATTTACACAGAAGTATGGTTTTTACTAATTATGATTATTATATGTTTTAGAAGTGAATATCTAGATTTAGTTTATTATATGCAAGTATAACATATGATTCTTCGTATTAGTATTAATAGTTGAAGTCTATAATTCTCCCCTTCATTAATTCAAGCGGCGCTTCACATTGTGCAAATTGAAATTCCTGGCACGATACTCCAGATTTAGCTCTAAGCAGAAGGACCTCAGCTGTTAGACGTACTTAGCGGATCAGTAGATTGACACCTATAGGCGCAAAACATTTTTTCTCCTATAAATTGGAATAAATCGTGGCTTCAGGTTTGAACTAGCTAAAAATCGGTGGTTGTCGCAGACGTCATAAATAATGTATTATTGTTGTTTGCTTCCGATTAAAGATTTAGACATAACAAACTAATTTACTTTGGAATATACCGAAAAATCGCATGTTCGTTGATCTGGGATTAACTAAATTTTCTGTTGATTTGGAGCATAAGAGCTTATTGTATACGCCGCGTTTATCTTGTGCCTGACTGAATGAATTCCAAATCACACATGACTAGCACCAAGTTCCAGTTGCAAAATCATTAATATCGCCGGTACGATCGTTTATTATTGTAATATGCAAGAAAAGGATAATGTCAGATATGATGATAAAATTGATGTCAGAAGAATAAAAATATCAACCTCTGTAGAAATAACTGATACTCCTCCTCCTTCTCCTCAACCCAATGAAATTGGTGCAATAGAGTCCGACACCTCACACACGGGCACAACAATATTGAGTAAAGAGGAATTTGTTCATCTATTTCAAGACAGAAACCTAGCATTTGTTTCTACTCTAGCGAGAGACGGCTCGCCACACGTTACCCCGGTTTGGGCAGAAATGCTGGGCGATTTAATCTTAATTAACACTTTTGAGACATCGGCTAAAAACAAGCATGTAAGTAAGGATAAGAGAATAGCATTATCTATCGTCGATCATAATAATCCCTTCAATATGGTATCGATACAAGGCAGAGTCATTGAGCAGACTACTGAGGGAGCAGACGACCATCTAAAAGGCCTTGCAAAAAAATACTTGGGTATAGGAAAATATTACTACAGAAAACCAAACCATAAGCGAATAATAATAAAGATCCACCCCGAAAAGGTGATGGGTTTATCAATTCATCCTGCTTTTTACTTTCTTGCGTATTCACCATGGAATAGATAATAATATCAGAACAGTAAGATCAAATCTGATGCATGAGCCTATTTGATCTACGAACATAGGAAAGATAGTCATGCAGATATATTGAACACCAAGTGCTGCCTTAAATCTGAAGGCCAAAGTCATAGCACGTATTCAAATGTATAACCCACATATCCTGGCTTATACTTCCTTGGCATGACTACCGAGTCAGAACAAACTCGTCGCTTATTTTATTTATTTTATTTTGCTGGCTATATAATAGCAGAATTCCATACTAGGCTAATTATGCTAATTATGTACACTAGTCAGTCATTTTTAAGGCAAGGAGAATCTCTAGCATCACTACCAACAATATCAACACATTGTGTGTATGGTTGCCTATTGGCAGCCGCAGGAATATTGCCAAGAAAAATTTTACCCCAGAATTGTTGCTACGTGTTTTACTAGATCTTCTACTGCTTTTGGTTTTCTAACAAAACATTTTGTCTCGTCAAGTTCAGGAAAGGACTGTTTGAACTCGTCATTGTAATCTTCAAATGCGGTAATGAAACATACTTTGATTTTATTATCTTTCTCTTGTATTTTTTTGTACAATTCAAATCCATTTAATTCAGGCATCCTAATATCGAACAATGCCATGCCATAACAATTGGCCTTAAACTCATGTAGTGCCAACAAAGGATCGTTATAGGCGTCGACTTCGAATCCATTCATTTCCAGTACCATCTTAAACATTGAAGTCAAATCAAAGTCATCGTCTACAATCAAGATTTTCCTCTGAGTGCTAGACATATCTGTAGTACGAGATTTATTGTTGGTACTATTGGTATCCGTTAACATAAACGAAAAGAATAGCTAGATATAGATGCTTCTATTTATAACTTGGAAATCTGAAGAAAAAATTAAAGATATAGAATAACTGATGTTTTACTAAACGCTCTTACACTCCATTAGTAACTGCTCGAAGCTGTGCAGAATAAATCGTAAGACTTAGTGCTCCACACCAAACGCTATTTTGACAGTGGTATGAAATTCAGTAACATTGCCATTACTAGGATCCACTTTGGCGGTCATGTCTCCAACCTCCACTCCTGTTATTCCATGGACTGTCTTCTTAGCTTCGTCAAGAGCAGCTTGCGCTGCATCTTGCCAGCTCTTGTCAGAACTGCCAACAATCTCTATTATTTTTGCTACATGTGTCATTAGATAGCAAGAATTGTGTGCTTGCTAATAATGTTAACTATGTTAGGTGTTTACCAAATAAGAGCGTTCCACTAAGCGGTCAACATCAGTTAACTAAAATTTCTAATTTTTACAACGGTATTTCATAATATAGATTGCTCTAAAATGATTAGCCTAGGCTATTCATTTTAGGCTATGCCTGATATGCGACATCATATTGGGTTACTTTGTCGCTATATTACGCTAGATTTATCTTCTCCTAGCAACTATTGTGTTTGTCTCTTCTACGTACCATCTGATGGTATCTTTAAACTTTGACCACCAATCGAAAAATGAATCAGAACTCTCTGCCTCAAAGAGCAAGAATCCGTTGTATTCGGTCCCCCACGCATGAATGTATTCTCCGGCGAGCTCGATTCCAGATGGTAAGCCGTTTTTAAGCTGGTGCCATTCACTTTCAGCTTTCTCTTTTTCCTCTTTGCTCATTGCTTTGAATCGGTAAAATACCAGAAAAGTGGTAGCAGTCATCAACGTCAGTGTAAGAAATTATATATATAAAGGTTCAAGCAACCATGCATCCACATCTCTTTAATCCATATGTAAATTCGCTTATTCTCAGCTGAAATTCATCGTTGTTAATTGGTTCATGTACAGTTACTGGTTGTTCTATTATATGCTTCGATGAAGCTCTTAGCGTACATGTTAGCATTCCTTTCTGTTCCTCTATGGACACCTGCCTTTGTTCTTATGTGATGGTAGAACTCGTGCAACATTATAAAAGGATTGTAAAAGATATCAGAGTTGGTGGCATAAATCTTACCTTCCTTTTGAACATACACAGCATAAACAGTCTTTCGTTTACCTTTAATAGTTCCAACTGCGACGCGAGGTGGAGTCGTATTATAGAACATGCTTAAAAGTTGTAATGCTTCTTCTGTCCTTTTGTTAAGTATCATGAACACTATCCTAGTCTTAGTCATATCATCCAGCGACATACTTCGATGCATTGATATAACGAACACATGTGATGTAATAATTATTATATCGTTTCCATTAGATGTCTGATATACCTTCGGATTAGTTTCGAAATTTTGCTCATGTTGGGACTGCCGATGTTACTGTCACGGAAAGACCTTATAGATCCAGGTTTTTATCTATTTTTTTGCATTTATAGTTCATGGCATTACTCAGTTGATATAAGTATTATATCAATCAACTGTATATTGTACAAAGTGAAACCGGATGTCCAAAAAGTCAAGTGCGCAAATAGATTATAGATGCATTCAAACCATAATGCAGCATAAACTATCGTATCGCAGGAACTATTTCTTGCTTGTTCTATAGTATTTCCTATCTGGAACGAACGTTTTACAGTTACAATTACCGATCAAACATTTCATTTTGTCCCTACTAGCGTTTCTGTCATGATCAACCTTCTGATGACTACATTTGAGACATCTAGCAGAAAGGTCAAGTTCGCTATCCATAATGTATCCTGTACAATATCATTGGGGTTTTAAATATAAACCTCTATTCTTATATCAGATTCTTCCGTCGTACTCAGTGCATGCCCACTTTGGAACATAGTTGAAGATGAATATTTGCAATACCCCTACGATGTGTTAATCAGTTGTAAGCAAGGCTAACTGCCAAAGGATAAGATCCCAACTTCTTCTATAAGATTCCAACCAAATAATTTTACCTGTAAGCTGACTAGTATTATGTATGAGTTAAAGATATTGTTAGATTCAGATATATCTACCTAACTGTAAAGAGCGACTCTGCGTGACTCCGAAATGACAAATTGCACGAAAAACTTGATTATGTTTTTGTATATTTCATTATAGAACAAGAGTGGTTGTTAATCTAACAAAATCCCGATGTAATATGCATGACATGTGGCGAAGATTTTACTAGAAGATATAACGAGATTAGACATAGTAGGAATATTCATGGCAATACGGCAGAGATTGTAAGGTTCGTTGAATACATCGCAGGTAAAGCATCAGGTAAATATTTGGAACCGCATCCCTTGGTATACGGGTCAAAAAAATGGAATGATAAAAATAATATACATACTGTAATTCACGAAAGTAACGAGAATAATTCGAATCGTAAAATCCATGACGCAAAGCCACCAATCACTTCACTGTCCGCGAAACTACATACCCTAGGAATGATATTTTAATGAAAAGAGTGATTTTGATAATTTCGATTCTATAAGTGGATATTACTACACCAAAAACAAAGGAGTATTACAGAAGCAAAAATAAGATAAAATCGAGGATATCAGAAGCATGCTTATTGATTTTATGCTCCAGCAGATGTCGATGTGTTAATTTTGGAATTGAGTGACAGATGCAATGGCATTAAAGATTGTAGTAGCCTAAACGTGCTATTAGACGATTATCGAAACAGCCTAGTAGGTCGTTATTTAGGCTATCATAATCCGTACTAGCGAGGTTCTAGCGTATTTCACCAGCGTTTCCGCTATTGGATACTTACGAGTCGCTGGCTATTTATGATGATGCATCGTAACTTTGCTATATCTTGATTTATAAAAGCTATGTGATGCACTATTTCACCAGAACAGAGTATATGCCCTTTAAAACTGCTTATTCTTTTCCTATCCTAGTTAGTTCAGATTCATTTAACAAAAATGCAAATATCTCACCATTACATTCCATAGTAGATTTCAACGTGTATCCATTGGCTAAAAGTGCCTCTATTTCATTTAACATTTTCTTTAGACTAGCGCCTTCGTGCACAGTAGGATCAGCACTCTTCACTATCATCAAAGGGCTATCATGCCAATTTGTCATGCTTTATCTGTTATATACTATAGATACTCCTTTATCTGCTATTGGGTTTAATAGGCTAAAACTTGAAACATAATTATAACTAATAATAATGACGATGACCAACTGAAAAGCATCTTCAAAGCAGCTATGCGGACCGCTGGCTTATGGCTGGCGTACGTAAGGTTTTGTTAACAATGTTAAACTTGCGAAAATTGCGAAAATAGGCTACTATCATCTAATAATATATCACAACACTAACGAAAGAACAATTCATTTGTCCACTGAGTCTAAAACCGATATTTTGTGTATACAAACAGTTACTAGCACAAGTATCATAGACGTTGAGTCGCTACGATGAAACATGTGACTGAGCTTATTATGTTTAGTATTCTTTTTAGTCAGATAATGCAAAATCAATTCTGTCTACAGTATTTGCATCTGCAGATATAGTAGCATCAATCCACTTTGTATGGTTTATGTTTGTGCTTTGTATCTGTATTGTGTTAGATACAGTAAATCCTATTATTCTTCCTCCTGCTGTGTCATGTGCTTGTGAATAATTGAGGTTTGGAGATACGCTAAAAGGTACGATTTATTGCATATTGTACTATACCAATCTATCGTGTACTATATCTTAAAGGAAACGTGCACGCAAGATGTATGGCTGATTTGCCTGCTGAAGTAAAACGGTCGTTAGCGCAAGAGTTTTTTGACTTTCTCAAAACATTCGGGGTAATTGGATTAGCGATTGCGTTTGTCATAGGCCAGGCGGCCTCTAAACTGGTCACTGCCCTCGTAGACGATATTATAACACCTTTTATAGGGCTATTCCTACCTGCAGGAGATCTAAAAGCCATGTCATTTACAATAGGAAAATCAAAATTTATGTGGGGCGATTTGATTTCAAATGTAATTGACTTTTTGATAATTGCATTTATAGTATTTTTAGCCTTTAGGCAACTATCAAAATTCAAGTTAGTGGAAGATAAAACAAAATCCGAACCAAAGAAATAGAGCCTTTCTATATATTGAATAGGAGCATGGAGGCATAGATATATTGGTTTTTAAATCCGAGTATATGAATGCTAAATTACAGTTGGAGTTGAAGTTGAAGCTAAACTTGCTTTCACTCGATTCAGGATATGCCAAAAGCAAAAATAAAAAATACTGCAAATATGCATAGCTGCAATAGCTATTTTAACTGTACGTTTGAGTGTTGTACCAACAGAAGTAATAATTACTTACGCAACCAATAACCCAAATGAAAACGATAAAGACAATAACTGAAATGACGATAGCACCGAAAAAAGGCTGCAGTCCATACAGTCAAAGTATGTTTAGTCATTGTAGTGTAAATGGTCAGGATTACAATCAAGGATTCTTGTCAGGCTCTCGAATACATTGTCCATTATCGAATAAATAAACTTGATTTTAGTTGACACCTTTGTTTTTATTGTCCTATGACGGCATAAGTTTGCCTCTTAACAGTACCATCTGTGATAAGTATAGTTTTAATTTCATGATTGTCTAGTAAATTGTCGATGAGTTTAGCGCGTTCCTCTTCTGGAAGATCCTTTGACATCTCAAGCAAATCAATTGCCTTAAGCTTCCAATAATTAGTTACTGCCTTTTCAATTGTTGTTAAAGTGATATCATATATTACTTTGCTAAATGCAGTAAAAGTATTTTTTCCATTTTTTCTTTTTATCAAATCTGCACTCATCAAGCCAGACATTCTTGAATAGTATTGCTTGCGAGTAAGCTTTGTTTTGCTTATAAGGATGTCTGCACCTGCTTTTGTAAGAGCGACGGTTCTAAAAAGTTCAAAAGACTTTTTATTAGATATTGCTTTAAAAATCAATTTTTTGTGTCCATATAGAGATTTGTAGTATTCTGATTATGATGCCTTATGTAACACGGTTACGTGATAAGTGTAATATAGTTATGTCGCAGTCAAGGTAATCCGTTAATAATACTCGGCTTAGTGCGAAAGTCTGAGCATCTCCGAATCCGATTTTCTTATTTAACATGCAAAGAGACAGCGAACGAGTTTTGGTTGCAGAGACGGCCCTTTAGTGTTCAATTCTTTTGTATTTATGAAGCTAAACCATAATCGATGTTTCATGCGTGTTAGTTGATATTACTAGAAGATTTGAGCAAGACTGAAGCAGAATTAAAACTAAAACGACACAATCAACAAGAATATCGATGAGTAAAAAGGGTCTAAATTCTTAATTATATAGACATTAATTAAATGTACATATGAACGATGATAATACAACAACTTCTGAAACATCTCCTAAAGCTAAAAATGGAGAGAAAAAAGAGCTGCCAACCCTTCCTGCAGAAACGTCCATTGAGGATTCCACAAAATCAGCCAAAGAAAAAAAGGTTATAGTGGTTAAACCAGGAGATCCAGATGTCAAAACCTCTGTTACTGCAGAGAACTCAGAAGGAGCAAGAAGAGAAGACAATAAAAACGGTCAGTAAAGTAGCGCCACCGACCATAGGGTTTCGCTGCTCATAATGATATTAGATTTCAGATAGTATCTGCTAACAATGGAGGTCATCCACCATAGCAAATAGGCACTATTTAGCACAAGAGTAAAGGAAAACCGGAATAATATCCCAGAGTCTTACACATTGTTATCAAAGTATTATATTGGATAAAATATAAGAAACCATTACTTTAGCAATGGAAAGCAGTACTTTTGGTCACGTTGCAGATTGGAATGAAGTCATTAAAAAGGAAGCAAGAGGACGAAATGATGCAGATCTTGGTGGAGTACTGGAGGTAAGAGACGATATAGTCGTTACAGAACGAGGTACCTTAAACAAAGAAAAATTCTATCTACCTAAGTCAATTCCGCATGGATTCAATCGTCATACCTTGCTGTTTGATATAACAGAAGAAGAGGCAAAAGACAGATTTAGTGATGAATCAATTCTGACACAGGGAGCTAAAATTCAATGGACACGACCGGAATCTACTACTGGAGCAGACAGTGAAATACCTATACCTGTAATTGAAGAAAAATTAGAGGTGTCGAAAAAAGAAACTATACAAGAAGCAACACTAATAAAGGAACCAGTTAAGGAAACTAAGACTGTTGAAGTAGAATTGAAACATGAGGAGTTAATTATTGAGAAACGACCTGTGGAAAAAAGATCGTCATCTTCGAATTCTGAAGAGGTAGCGCGATCTAAAACAGAAATTACTATTCCATTAAAGAAAGAAGATATAATAGTTGAAAAGAAGTCTCATGTGAAAGAAGAGATAGTAATAAATAAAAAGCCAGTAAGTGAGACTAAAACAATAAGTGAACAGTTGATAAGCGAAAAGGGTAATGTCATAAATCATGAAGGCGAAGAAGTAGGAGAAGAAAAAGGAGGAGAAGAATAATATAATGTATACGGATGTCGGTGAATATTTTCTTTTAACTATTATAACTATCAACCTCAACTATGGAGCAGGTAGTTCATAAACATGGAAGTAGAAGACCGCAACGACAAAACATTAGATCAAAAACCGCAGCAGAACGTGGATGACTCAATACATATAGCTAACACGCATGATCCCTCGGAAACTGAAGAAGAAATACGCCGACATACACAAGAAGAGATAGTTCCAGTATTAGAAGAAGATTATTCTATTTCAAAACAGACCATTATCAAGGAAGCAAAAATTGAAAAAAGGGTGGTTACTAAAACAAAGACCGTCAAAGTACCAATTATTTTCGAGGAATTATATGTCAATGGCAAAAAGTTAAAATCAGTCGAGCAATCTCAGATATTATCTGCACTCAAGGATAAAATTAGTAGCATAGCGAGTACTAGTAGTGCGGATACCTCGGTGGAACAGTCAATAAAGATGAAAAACAAAATAGAAGATAGAGGCGAAGTGGTTCCATTGTTCTCCTCTTCTGATAATACAAACTCAAATGAAAGTGAAAACGAAAAAATAATACCTTTGTATGAAGAGCAATTTGAGATCGTCAAGAAAGTAGCCAAAGTAGCAGAAATAGTAATTACAAAACGAAGAATTACTGAAAAGAAGAAAATTGATATTGATCTCAGAGGAGAGCAAGTTAGAATAAAATATCCAGATGGACGGTCAGAGAAATTATCTTAGCATCCAATTGGAGTTACAGCAGCACTTCTGCTTCTAGTGCTTCCAATAATTCAGATGGCAAATGCGCAGCCGTTGCCTACTGGGAGATGGAGCGTTAACGGCAATGGATTTACAGGAAATCTAGTTATGAATCCGACAGATCCTTCAGTAAAATTAGATGATTGTACTTGTGCAGAAACCGGGTTATTTGATTGATTTATTATTACTATTGATATTGCAAACATTAATAGTATTAATATCCACATTATAACAGACAAATTTTTGTTTACTCACCTATCTATTCTATGATCCTAAATGAGTCTATCATTTTTTGTGCTATTGGTAGATAGATATGATATTTGCTGTTTTGTGCTATATAGGCGATTAGATAAACAACATTACCAGCAACACCATCAACAAAAGTAGCAGGTGTAACTGTTGCAATATACAGGTATTTTAGTTCTTTAATACTGCACATGAATTTATGCGCCGGCATGCCCGATAACCAAGTTGGTACGGATTCTATAATTTTCAAGTCAGGATCGCTATTTCTGAACGATCCGATACTGTCTCGTATATATTTGTCTAATGTCATTTCCTTGGGGGTTGTTATTACTGAGATGCCCACTAACTCAGTATTAATATAATCAGACTGTTTTTCTCTTGGTGCCATAAATGCAACTACTGCTGGATTAGCTAATGAGAGTTCAGGGTACTCTTTTACTGTGTCTTTATCAACTTTCATCCAGCTAGCAGGGTAGTCTATTTTTATTTTGTATAATGGTGATTCATAAGTTGTAAATGAAGTCATTATTATTACTTCTATGTGATCCCAGCAGCTTCTTTTGTATTATGGTTCGCCTTACTCTTATAAGATCGCAATTCTGTTTCTAATTCTTCTGCTATTCTAGTGGTCAAGCTTACAGTCTCATCTTCGAAATGTGAGTCGCTGTTCTCGTGTCTGTTCTTCATTATCATTTTCTTCTGACGTTGTTCTAATGCGTCAGCATCCCACCATGTCTTACAATCTGTGCTTTGAGATCCATTGCCAATTTAGCACGTCTTATATTCTCGAGTTCTTGCTGCAATTCTTTTGATAGATTGGTAAAGTCTTCATCATATAGCCTCATACCATAGTTTAAGATTGTATTCTTTTTCCCTTTCGTATTGGTCGTCTAGTTCTTCTATTGAAAGTGGTTTTTGTTTGCGTGGTGACCATAGTAATATGATAATGCGCCAAATTAGATCCTTTATTTTTCCTTGAACCCACTCTAAAGCTTATATTCTCATCATAAACATATCGCTATTAGGAAGATTATCTGACTTTTGTATAGCTATTCTAAGCTGCTTTATTTTAACATCTAGCATGTGTCTAACCCTCTCTGCAAAATAACATACCTCTTTAACTTCAGGTGAAGCTTCTTTAAACAAATAATCAATTATTTGCCAGTCCTATTTGATCCAAAAAGTTTTATTTCTTGTAATGTATTCAGATTGAACTTATTTTTGAGACTCCACTGAATCATTATCGCCGCTGCTATCTAGCGACAGCTCCTCTACTTTAACTGAAAGCTT
>Ga0126310_10000919_pt1 | contig 10900 bp, 12 predicted proteins | sample Plot60_FD_92540 | JGI IMG/M metagenome (GOLD analysis project Ga0126310, IMG submission 92540) | Serpentine soil microbial communities from UC McLaughlin Reserve, CA, USA - Plot60 | ecosystem: Environmental > Terrestrial > Soil > Grasslands | place: USA: UC McLaughlin Reserve, Lake County... | reverse complement strand
GGCTGTGCGCGACCATCGGCTCGAGCTCGCGACGCCAGACGCGCGCGATCTTCTCGAGGACCCTGCGCCGCTCCGCGTCGTCCGTGATCTCCCGGGCCGTCGCCGGGACGTCCGCCTGGATGAGCTGCTTCAGGTGGAGCGTCAGCCGCGGCTCGTCACGGAGGTTCAGCAACCACGCTCGCTCTCGATCGGGATTCGGGATGCCGGAAATGTAGAGGCGGCCGTCGAAGCTGTGCAGCACGATCTCGATCCGCCGCGGCGCGCCGGTTCGGCGGCCGGTCGTCGTGATGTCGACCGTCTGGCTGTGCCGGAGGACGCGGCGGATGGCGTCCGGGAGGCGAGGGTCGTCGAGGGCGGATACCGATCGGGTGTCGTCATTGCCGTTGTCGGTGGTCATCGGGGTTCCTGTTGCGGCTGGGCTCTTCCGGGGCGCAGGGCAAGGCTCAGACGCGCTCGCCCTTGGCGCGCATCTCGGCCTTGTGCGCCCGCTTGCCGGCCTGGTACTGCGCGAGTGCCTCGGGCGAGTCCACGTCGCCCAGGGTCGGGTGCTTCGGCATCACGGCCGCCATGCCGGGGAGGGAGACGCCATACCGCTTGCCAAGGACCGCAAGGATCGACTTCGCCTTCATCGGGCCGATCCCGGGCAGCTCCAGCAGGCGCGCCTCCAGGTCGCGGCCGTCCTTCGCATTGCGCCAGACCTTCGAGGCGTCGTTGTCGTAGCGCTCTGCGATCGCGGCGCAGAGCGCCGCGACCTTCCCGGCCATCGAGCCGGGGAAGCGGTGGATCGCGGGGCGCTCGCGGAAGATCCTGTCGAGCTCCGACGGATCGGTCGCGGCGATCTTCGCGGCGTCGAGGTGGCCCAGGCGACCGCGCAGCTCCCACGGTCCCGAGAAGGCCTTCTGGACGGTCACCTGCTGGTCGAGCGCGAAGCCGATGAGGAGCGCGAGCGGGTCGTCGGACAGGAACGCGTCGGCGTTGTCGTTGCCGGTGTACGGGAGCCTGGCGGTCATTCGGGCGCCTCCGCTGGGAGCTCGGAATGGTATCGCCTTGCAATGCCCCTGCAATGACCGGCGGGTGGCTCTCGGCGTAGGATTCGAGCAACGGAGGTCTGCTCGAATGACGGATCGACGCCGCTCACCGGCTCCAGAGACCGGGCGCAGGATTGCGGTCCCACAGGCCGCGAACCTGGCGCAAACCGCGGACGCATCCCGAGGCGCGAGCAACCTCGCCACCGTGCCCCGCGCGGGCAACCTCAGCACTGACACCCGCGCCGGCAGACCCGGGTGATCCGGGGCCCTCGGGACGGCCATCGGGTCACCGAAATCAGAACCGGGAATCCAAACAGGGACCCGCGCTCGCGGTGAGCGCGGGTCCTCGGTGTTTCCGGGTCTCAGGGGCCTTGCCGACTGGTGTCGCGGCGGGAATTCACGACGGCCGGGCGGCAAGCCTTCTGCGGGGGTGAGCGTCCCGAAGCTCGCCTCGGTCTCGAGCATCACCGGCCAGGCGCTCCCCGGCGGCGATCATCGCCCGCCCGAGGTGGCGACGGACGGAAGACGTCGCCGGCCGCGGTGCGCGCTCCGCCGCCTCGGCGGCGTGGCGGTCGCGTCGGAAGTCTTCACAGGCGACCCAGAGCTGGAGCGGCGCTGCCTCCTGGCGCATCACGGTCTCCTTGTTCCCTTGTATCGCTATTCGAGGACGATCCGGACGCCGTCCCCATCGGCGTCCTCGACGTCGAGGATCGGCCCGTGAGCCCCGGAGGTCACCGCCTCCTCGACCTCCGTGATCTGCTGCGTTGAAAGGCCCGGCACCCGCGAGAGCGCGAACCGGCCAAGCGAGATCGGGACCCGCAGGTCGACGACGCGCCTGCCGCGCTCCCGGACTTCGACGCGCGCGAAGCGCGGTGTCCCGGCGGGTGCCTGGCCTGTGCCGGTCTCCGCGGGGGAGCTCGCGCCGGCGCCCGGGTCGAGGCGGGACGGTCGATCGAGGGCGTCGAGGATGGGCGCCGCGTCCTCTGCGCTGAGCTTTCCATCCGCGACGAGCTGGAGGACGCGGTCGATCGGATCCGTCATCCGGGTACCCCCTCGAGCCTGGCGAGCTTGTCGGTCGCCTCGGCGACGGAGATGTCGCCCCGCTCGAGCTCGCGGAGGACCGCGAGGCGCGCGGCGTCCGCGTCACCGGGCGGCGCCGGCGCCGGCGGCACGTTCGGCGCGCGCGGCGCAGGGGGCTCAGGAGGCGCGGGGATCGTGCGGTCGCTCATCGTCATCGTCTCTTCCTGGAGAGGTTGCGGGGCTGCGTCGCGCGGCTGGCTGACGTGGAAGTCGCCGGAGACGGATCGAAACGCGAGGGTCGATCCGGGCCGGCCGATCGTCAGGACCTTCCGTCCGGGCATGGACTCGCGCTTCGCTGGCAGGTCGCTCGAGAGATCGCCCGTCACGGACTCCGCCTCGACGCGGAAACCGGAACGGCCGACGACCGTCACATCGCCGCTGATCGTCCGGATGGCGAATGGTCCCTGACCCGTGAGCTCCGCATCGACACGGATGTCGCCGGAGGTCGTCCCGAGATCCAGCTTCCGGAGCGTCGGCACCCGCATCTCGACGTCGCCCGACACCGTCCTCGCGAGAACCTCGACCGGCGCCTGGCCGTTCAGCTCAATCTCGCCCGAGACCGTCTCGACGTCGACGCCGCCGGCGAGCCGGGTCAACGAGACCTCGCCGGACGCCGTCCGGAAGCGCTTGGCGCCGCTCAGATCACGCGCCTCGATATCCCCGCTCGCCGTCTCGACCGATACGGTCGCGCCGTGCGGCACCTCCACCTCGAGCTCCGCGCCGTGGCCGCGGCCGAAGATGCCCAGCCCGAATTTCTCCGTCTGGCGCAGCTCCAGATGGTCATCCCCGACCTCGATCGTGAAGAGGTCGGACAGCGACTCGTCGTCGAGCGAGCGAACGCGAGCGGTGTCGCCCTCGACGCCCTTGACGGCGACCTCTCCCGACGCGAACTTCAGAACGAACCGGCCGCGTGGGCCGATGCGCTGCTCCAGGGACGTCCCGGTCCCCTTGCTCATCTTGCTCATCGATCAGTGCTCCCAAGGGCTCGGATGGCGGCGGCCGCCTGCTCGGCCGTGAGCTCGCGACGGGCGAGACGCTCGAGGATCTGCTGCCGCAGCTGGGCGACGTTGCCGCCGGCCGCAGGCTGCTCCTCGGCCGGCTCTTCGCCGTCGCGAGGCCCGAAGCCGAGGGCCCGAACCAGCGCCTCGACGCGGGACCGGACCGTCGGGTACGAGATGCCGAGCTCTCGCTCCATGTCGCGGAGGTTGCCGCGCGAACGGAGGAAGCTCTCGAGCAGCGCGAGCTGCTCACGCGTCAGCCGGCCGAAACGGCCGACGGTGAACTCGCCCTCCAGCGTCGTGCCGCAGGCACGGCAGTGGAGGCGCGTGACCGTCAGCTCGCTCGAGCAGACGGGACACGTCGAGATGACATCGTGGGGCATGCGCTTCCTTTCGTGCGTTGTCCGACTATCACATGCGATGTTTCTCTTTGTCAATATGCAGCTTCGCCTTTCTCATATTCGCCCGTACGTCGGCCTCGCCGAGAGGAGGCGATCCGGCGACGGAGAACGTGGGGTCTCCGTGCAGCCGCCGAGGAAGCCCGGGGGTGCTACCGTCCGGCCGGTGAGTGGAACGGGACGCGGCGCAGCTGATCTCCTGCGCGCGGTGGGGCTGCTTGCCGATGGGCCTGTTCGATGGGGCGCTCCGGTCCAGAGTCGGAAGCCGGGGGTCTACGTCGTCGAGTTGAGCGCCGCGCGGCCGCAGGCGCCGCTCGAGCTCACGCGTGTCGGGAAATGGCTCGAGCGGTTGCCCGGGTTGCGCATGGACGGCACGCGGCCGACCTCGAAGACGCTCGCCGCCCGGCTTGCGTCCTTGTGGTGGCCTGACGCGCCGGTCATCTTTGCGGGCGGCACCGAGCGGTCCCTCGGTGGGCGAGTCGCGGCGCTCTATGCCCAGGTGCCGGGCGACCGCCAGCCGCATCCCGAGGGCCAATGGCTGCATCTCCTGCGCGGCCTGGAGGGTCTCGGGGCGCGGCTCTGGTGGGCCGAGACCGATGCCCCCGAGGAGTACCTCGACGCGCTGTTCGACGCGTTCGGCGAGGACGCGGCGGCACCCGCCGGGCGACCGGCAGACGCCCTCGCGCTGCCGTGGGCCAGTCTCCGCCGCCCGACGGGCGAGCGCCAGCCGCACGGGATCACCGGTTCGGTGCTCCCGGACGAGCCACGTGCGGCTGAGCTGCCGCGGCACGTCGTCGACGTCCCGCCGGGAGACGCGGACGGCGCGCGAGCGGAGCTGCGCGCGACGGGCACGACACGTCGCGTACCCGCTTCAGCGAAGACGCCGGCTCCCGTTCGCGCGGGGTCCGCCGCACGGGGTCGGGCCACGTCCCCTGCCCGAAGCGCGCCGGAGCCGATCCAGCTGTCACAGGCCGCCCTCGATCGGACGCGGACCGAGCTCGACGAGCTGATGCGCGTGCAGCGACCGGAGGTCGTGGCGAGGATCAAGTCGGCGCGCGAGCTCGGTGACCTCCGCGAGAACGCCGACTACACCGCCGCGCGGGAGGAGCAGTCCTTCCTCGAGGGCCGCATCCAGGCGCTCGAGGACCGGCTCCGGCGAGGGGTCGTCGTCGAGGAGGCCGCAACGGGCCGCGTGATGCTCGGGTCCGCCGTCCGGGTCGAGACCGGCGGCGACGAGCTGACCTACACGATCGTCGGGAGCACCGAATCGGATCCGGCGGCCGGCCGGCTGAGCAGCATGTCGCCGGTCGGTGCCGCGCTCCTGGGCGCGGTCGCAGGCGCCGAGGTCGAAGTCAAGACGCCGCGCGGGCCGGTGCGCTACCGGGTGCTTGCCGTCGACTGATCGGCTCTCGCGCCCCCGGCGTCAATCGGCCGCCGGGAGATTGGCCACGAATGCCTGGACGCGATCGAGGACGTCGTCCAGCACGGGCTTCAGCGTGTGGCCGAGCCGCGGGTAGGTGACGAGCGTCGCGCCGGCAATCCGCTCGACGGCGTCTCGAAGCTGCTCGAGGCGTGCGAATGGGTCGGCTTCGCCCGAGAGGAAGAGGGCCGGACAGTCGATCTCGGCGAAGTGGGCGATCCGAGGTTCGGTTCGGCTCGGCTGTCCCGGCGGATGGAGCGGGAAGCTGAACAGCACCAGCCCCGCGTAGCGGGCGCCCGCCGCTGCGGCGAGGGTCGCGACCCGTCCACCATACGAATGCCCGCCTGCGACGCTCGCTTGCCCGTCAGGCACGGCGGCCCGCCACGCCGGGACGGCGTCCTCGGCCTTGCGCTTCGGGAGATCGACGGCGGCGGCGTCGATACCCCGCCGGCGGAGGCCCTCCACGAACGGCGCCATGCTCGCCGCGTTCCCGCTCGCGCCGTGACCCAGGAAGACCTTCATCTCGCAGCCCCCCGCTACAGCTCGCGCCGCCGCAACAGCACGATCCCGACGCAGAGCACGACGACGACCCAGATCACGCTCCAGACGATGAGCGCCGGCGGTGGCGGCGACGAGGCGAAGAACGGCGAGCCCTCCGCGACCAGCTCGCCGCTCCCGGCGTTGATCACGAAGGCCGGCTCGAGGCCGTAGACCACGCCCTGCCACAGCGCGTCGGTCGGCAGGAGGTAGCGCGACGCCTCGCTCGCCGTCACGAGCGCGCTCGCACCGATGACGTCGCCGATCCTGCCGAGGACACCCGCCGTCCACGCAAGCCCGTACGCGACGACGGCGATCGCGCCGCCCGCGATCGGCGGCAGGCGTGTCGAGAGGAGCACGGTGAGGGTCAGGAGGACGAGCGCCTGGCCCGCGAGATACGCGACCGGCAGGAACGGGTCCGGCGGGAGGTAGCCCGAGACCAGCCCGACTGCCGTGATCGCGAGCAGCCCCGACGCGACGGCGTAGACGACGATCACGATGGCCAGCCCGAGCCACCGCCCGATGAGGTACGACGCCCGCCGCAGCGGGCGCGCGAGCATCGCCTGGGCGACGCCCGATTCGAGATCCGTGGCGATCGCCGGCGAGCCGAAGAACGCGGCGGTCATGACGAGCACGAAGCCGAACATGAACGCGATGAAGATCAGGATCTGGGAGACGACGAGCTTGATGTCGACCTCCGTGACGCCGTCGTCGCGAGCCGAGGCGACCAGCGTGGCCACGCCCCACGCCGTCAGCCCGACCGCGATCGCGGCCAGGATCACGAGGACCCACAGGACCCGACGCCGGGCGGCCTCGCCGATCGTCAGCTTCGCGATCGTGATCATCGGAGCCGCTCGGCGCTCGGCGTGCCGGCCGGTGGGCGATCCCGAGCGACGAGGGCCAGGAAGCGTTGCTCGAGCGACCCTCTGCCTGAACGGACGGCGTGGATCCGTGCGCCCATCGAGACGAGCGTTGCGACGAGATCCGGGACGTCGGTGGGATCCATCGGGCGGATGCGCAGTAGGTCGCCGTCGAGCGTGGGCGAGCCGAAGCGCTCGATGGCCGCGAGATCGGAGGCGCTGATGCCGGTGACGTCGACCTGGGTCTCCGACTGCCCGAGGACGTCGTCGAGGTCACCGCTCGCGACGACCCGCCCGTGGTCGACGATCGCGACGCGATCGCAGACCTGCTCGACCTCGCTCAGCAGGTGCGAGTTCAGGAAGACGGCCGCGCCCCGATCAGCGGCGGCCCGGACGATGCCCCGAACGTCGACGCGACCGACCGGATCGAGCGCCGAGGTCGGCTCGTCCAGGACGACGAGCGGGGGGTCGCCGAGGAGGGCGGTCCCGAGCCCGAGCCGCTGCTGCATGCCCTTCGAGAACCGGCCGACGAGCTCGTTCGCCCGGTCGTCCAGCCCGACGAGCCGGAGCGCATCGTCCGCGGCGGCTCCACGGCGTCCGCGCGGGAGGCCGATCAGCTCGCCATGCAGCGTGAGGACCTCGCGGGCCTTGAGCCACGGCTGGTATCGGAACACCTCGGGCAGATAGCCGACCTTCCGGCGCGTCGCGAGATCGCCGAGCGGGGCCCCCAGGATTTTTCCGCGCCCGGACGTGGGCCGTGCGAGCCCGAGGAGGAGCTTGACTGTCGTTGTCTTGCCGGCACCGTTCGGACCGAGGAACCCGAAGACCTCGCCGCGGCCGACGGTCATCGTCAGCCCTGCGAGGGCCTCGACGTGGCCGTACCGTTTCCTGAGGTCCGTCACCTCGATCGCCGGCAAATCGAGCGAGAGGCGGGGCATGGGCGAGATCGTGACAGACAAGCTGACACGGCGTCATCGGAACCTTCGGGCATGATCGAGATCGAGCTCCCCTGCTGCGGGACGACGGCGCGCCTCGAAGACCTCGGCGACGAGGTCGATTGCGAGACGTGCGGCGTGGTCCTCGAGCTCGGGACAACCGCACCGGAAGCGCTGGCGGTCGCAGCCTGACCCCTCGGTCGGGCTGCTCCTCCTCCACAGGGCCCTCACCCGGGCAAGCGGGCGGACTATGCTCTGGCCGCCGGGCCCCGCCCTGGGTCGCCGGCGCGAGGGAGATCGAGGAGGCAGTCCATGAGCATCCGCGCGCTCGTCGCCGAGGCCGTCGGAACCTTCATCCTCGTTTCGTTCGGTTCGCTCGGCGTGGTCGCGGCGGCGTCCGTGAGCGGCGGACAGGCGAGCGCCTTCGCGTTCCTCGCGACGATCGTCGTTCCGTTCGCCTTCGGGCTCGGGCTGCTCGCCGCGATCGCGGTGGGCGGCCATGCGTCCGGCGGCCATTTCAATCCGGCCGTGACGCTCGCCGCCCTGTTCGACGGCCGGGTGACGCCACAGTCGGCGATCGGCTACGTCGTCGCGCAGGTCATCGGCGGTCTCGCGGCGTCGCTCATGATCGTCCTCGTGACCTCGGCGCAGCTGGTCGAGCTCACCGTGAACCAACCGGGCGCGCTCGGGGGCGCGGACGCCTTCGGGAACGAGATCCGCGCGTTCGTCCTGGAGGTCATCCTCACGGCGGCGTTCGTCGCGGTGATCCTGACGTCGACCCGCAACTACCCGAAGGAAGCGACGCTCATCATTCCGCTGACGCTCGTCGCGATTCACTTCGCGGCGATGCACCTCAGCGGGGCGTCGGTGAACCCGGTGCGGTCGCTCGCGCCGGCGGTGGTGTCCGGCACGTACAACGCGCTGTGGGTCTACCTGGTCGCGCCGATGATCGGCGCGGTCGCCGGTTGGGGGCTCTACGCGATTCTCACGACGCCGAACGATGAGGTGTCCGTGGAGATCGAGGACGACGTCCTGGAGATGGACGAGCTCGACGACGCGTAGCCCTTTCAGCCCGGAACGCTACGCCACGGACGCGCCGGCGGTGAGGCGATCGAGGATCGAGCCGAGCGCGCGCCGGTGCGGCAGGCCCTCGAAGTCGTGGAGCGGGTCGGGTTCGAGCGCGTGCTCCTCCACGGCGCCCTCGCGCCGGACATACACGACCGGGTAGATCGAGGCGCCGTCGCTCTCGATCGTCATGGCGGCCGCGTCCGGCCCCTCGTGATCGAGGAAATGGGTCAGCGGCAGGATCCCGACATCCTGCACGCCGTCGTTCGGGTCGAGGGTCACCACGCTGGCGAGGTAGGCCTTCTGGTGCCACAGCTCCGGCGCGCGGGTCGCCTCTGAGAGGAGATGATCCCGCAGGTCGCCGGCAGCGAGCGGCTGTCGCTCGAGCGGCATGCCGAAATGCCGCCGGGCGATCTCGCGGACGAGTACGCGCGCGTTGTAGCGGTAGCCGTGCAGTGCGCCGGAGTTCGATGGCATCCCGTGTTTCTTGAGCCCGGCCGCGCCCTGCGTGATCGTGCCGGCGAAGAAGATCCCGGGGACCGAGACGCTCTCCCAGAACTCGGTCTGGGCGGGGAGCTTCGCCTGCCCGAACGTGGCCACGCCGAGGTCCGGGAGGTCGCGCAGCGGGCAGGTGAACCCGGTTGCCGCGATCACCTCGTCCGCCTCGACGGTCATCGGGGTCGCGTTATCGGACCGCTCGAGCTTGACGATGAGCGCGCCCGACGGCGACCGGCTGATGCCCTTCGTGCTCGCCGACAGGATGTCGACGCCGCCGCCGAGGATCGAGTCCTCGAACGGCTGGACGTACCGGGCCCGGACGCCGACGAGAGACTTCGTCTCGATCGAGGTCTTCGCCGGCGACGGCGATGAGAGCGCGATCCGGCTCGCCCACTGAAGGAGGCCCGTGGCAAGCTCGAAGCCGGAGTTCTGCTTGCCGATGATGAACAGCCGCTTGCCGGCGTACGACTCCGCGTCGCGGGTGTCGGCGTAGTGCACCGCGAGCTCGATGCCCTCGGTCCTCGGGCTGTACGGCTCCGAGACGCCCACCGCGAAGATCGGGAAGCGGCAGCGGTACTCGCCATCCGACGTCACGAGGACGAACCGGTCGCCATCCCGGGTCTCCTCGCGACGCGTCGACTCCCAGGTGCAGCCGAAGCGCACCCGGAGGCCCGCGCGCTCGGCGAAGGCCGTGAGGTTCGCCTCCATCTCGGGGCGCGACGGGAAGTCCGACGTGCCGTCCATGAACTCAGCCGAGATCCCGCGGAGCTCGGGCTCGCGAGCGAGCAAGCTGTTCCAGTCCCATCGCTCGAACTCGCGCGAGTCGTGGTCCCCGAGGGCATACGGCTTCGTCCAGGACAGGAGCCGCTGGAAGAACGGCCACTTCCGGAACATGCCGCCTGGCCCGGGATCGCTCGAGATGATCGCGTGGTCGATCCCGAGTCGATCCAGGTAGTAGCCGACCTGCAGGGCACCCGGCCCCGAGCCGACGACGACGATGTCGTAATCCCCAGGGGGATACGGGCGCACTTCCGATTCCGCAGGCCTCGGCGGCCGCCTTCCATTTCGCCCTTGCGTCCTCGGGTGCGTCATTGATTGGCCGTCATCCGTCGGTTGGCGTTCCGCAGCCGTCGCGCGCTTGCCTGGAGCATCCGGTACATCACCCGAGGGTGATCGACGAGGAAGCCCTCGACGCCGGGCCCGCCGAGCACGATGCAGCGCAACGGCCGCGTGGCGACGATGTCGGCCGTCGGCGGCTCGCCGAGGAGCACGCTCACCTCCCCGAAGAAATCCCCGCGCGCAAGCGTCGCGAGCTTCTGTCCATCGGCGACGACGTCCGCCTCGCCGTCAAGGATCACGTAGAAGCCGCTCCCGGTCAGCCCCTGCCGGAGGACCCGGGTGCCGGTCTGGAAGAAGGCCTCCTCGAACCGGCTCGCGACGCCCATGAGCTGGGGGCGCGCGAGGTCCACGAAGATCGCCATCCCGGCGATCGAGTCGGCGATCTCGTCGCGGGTCGCCATGAGTCCTCCACCACACCGGCCGGCGTCCGCGGAGCCCGCGGGCTGTCGCTCGGTGAATTCTGCACGGCAATTCGGCGGCGCGTCAGTTGACGTCGGCGGGGTCGGCCATCAGCATCGGTTCCGCAGCGCGCACGGAGGAACCGATGACCCTGACCCACGATCGGCGAACGGAGCTGCTTGCGGGCTGCCCGCTGTTCAAGGGCATCGACGCCAAGGGGCTGGCGATGCTCGCCGAGCTCGCGACGTCGGTCGACTTCCCGTCAGGCCACGTCATCGCCCGCCAGGGCGACATCGGCACGGGCTTTTTCGTCATCGTGTCGGGCATGGTTCGCGTGGTCCGCGACGGTGTGACCGTTGCCCGACTCGGGCCCGGCGAGTTCTTCGGCGAGCTCTCGGTCCTCGATCGCCTGCCGCGGAATGCCACGGTGTCCACCGAGGTCGAGACGAGCTGCCTCGCGCTCGCGTCGTGGGACTTCGACAAGGTGCTGCTCGACCAGCCCGCCCTCACGCTCGCAATCCTGCGCGGCGTCGCGGCGCGGCTGCGCGAGGTCACCGAGTCCG
>Ga0126310_10000918_pt1 | contig 10906 bp, 8 predicted proteins | sample Plot60_FD_92540 | JGI IMG/M metagenome (GOLD analysis project Ga0126310, IMG submission 92540) | Serpentine soil microbial communities from UC McLaughlin Reserve, CA, USA - Plot60 | ecosystem: Environmental > Terrestrial > Soil > Grasslands | place: USA: UC McLaughlin Reserve, Lake County... | reverse complement strand
CCCGGGGACGCCAAAAACGGCGTCTGCTTCTACGGCCAGATGGGCCGCTGCGCTCCGTGCCAGGGGATGAGCGAGGAGGAGTACCGCGCGGAGGTGATCGGGGGTCTCGTGGCCCTTTTGCGCGGCGAGGGCGGCGAGGAGCACCTCCGGGCGCTCGTCGGGGAGCGAGACAGGCTCGCGCACGAGCTCGAGTTCGAGGCCGCCGCCCGCCTTAGGGACTTGATCTCCGGCATCGAGCGCATCCGCCTGACGCGCGCCGTCGTTAGCGCCGAGGGCGTCTGGGTGGTCGTTGCCTCCTCGACGGAGCCCGGGATGGCGGAGGTCTTCGCCTTTTCCGGGGGCCGTCTCGTCGCCCACAAAGGCTTCGAGCCCGGGGACGCGGCCGGCCTCTCCCTCTTCGCCGAAGAAGTCCTGGCCGGTCGCGAAGACCTTCCGCCCGGTGGGAAGAGCGCGGACGAAGCCCGCGTCGTCGCCGCGTACCTGAAGAGGCGCCAGGTAAACGTCGAGGCGGTGCCTTTGCGGGATGCCGCGGAACTCGTGGACGCCGTGGGAAGGGTGGTCGGCTCCGGAATCGATGCGGTCCTTTAAGGCATGATAAAATAAGCGTCAAGATGTTTAGAACTTTCGGGATGGCCAAAAGGGGAAATTAGGTCATGGTGCAGGGCGTACAAGGGACCACGCGCAGGATACTCTTGGTGGACGACGAACCGTCGATCCAGAAGATGCTCACGCATGCCCTGGAGCGGGAGGGTTTCCAGGTGCACGCGGTGGGGGACGGGGAGGCGGCTTTAGAGGCCATCGACGCCTACGAGCCGCACTTGATCATCCTGGACATCATGCTGCCCAAGATAGACGGCACGGAGGTCATCCGGCGGGTCAGGGGGCAAAGCGACGTGCCGGTCGTCATGCTCACGGCGAAGGACGACGAGATCGACCGGGTCGTGGGTTTGGAGCTCGGCGCCGACGACTACGTCACCAAGCCGTTCGCCGTCCGGGAGCTTGTGGCGAGGGTGCGTGCGATCATGCGCCGAGCGGTGGTGCCTAGCGGCCAGCGCCAGGACGAGCTCTCCTACGACGGGCTAACGATCCACCTGCCCAGCCGCAGGGTCACCGTAGACGGCGGAGACGTCGACCTGACGTACACGGAGTTCGAGCTATTGGTAACGCTCGCTTCCAACCCGGGTCGGGTGTTCTCGCGGAGCACGCTGCTCACCCGGGTGTGGGGGGACGAGTTCCGCGACGAGCGCACGGTCGACGTGCATATACGCCACCTCCGCGAAAAGATCGAACGTGACCCCCGGAACCCCGAGTTTATCCACACCGCCCGGGGTGTCGGGTATGTTTTCCGTTAATAATTGGCTCTCTTCGGTTAGTAGCCGGCTCTTTCGCCCGAAGCGCAAGGGGAAAAACCGCGCCGAAAGGCCTCCTTTTGGCAAGGGTTATCCGGACCGCTTTCCCCTTTCGTCGTGGCTCTGGTCCGGGTGGCTCTCGCGCGGTCTCGGTCGTCGGCCGCGTATTAGTATCCAGCTGTGGCTCACGGTATTGTTCCTTTTGGTGACGGCGTTCGCTGGTGGCACAGCCTACTTTATCGTCACCCCGTTCCTCGGGAACACACTGCAACGCTCGGCCGAAGCAAGCTTCGGGCAGGTAGGGCAGCAGTTCCAGAATCAGCTCCGGAGCAACGCCCGGCTGACCGAGCAAGACATAAGAAACTTCGCGGCCAACCGCAACGTGGGCTGGGGCATAGTCCGTGGCGAGGGCGGCGAGGTCTTGAGGGGGACCCCCGGCGACTACGACCCCGAAACGGTGCGCACGGCCCTCGAGCGGGGGAAGCCCACCACGCGCCTCAAGCCGATCGAGAGCGGCGAACGCAAGGGGCAGACGCTCGCAACCTACGCTGCCCCGATAACGACCCCCGACGAATCCGGAACGGCGCTCGTCTTTACCAGGTACTACATCGAGAGCGATATCGAGAACGCGGACGCGGCCATGAGGGATATCACCACGTTGGCGCTTCTCGCGGGGGCTCTGGCGCTTTTAATCGCGGGTTTCTCGGGGTACGTGGTGGCGAACCTGATCTCACGCCGCCTTAACCGCCTCGACGTCGCTGCCCGTCGTCTGGCCGAAGGCAACTTCGAAGAGCGCATAACTACCCGCGTCGAAGACGAGGTGGGTTCCCTTGCCGAAACGTTCAACGCGATGGCCTCCTCCCTTAAGGGCGCCTTTCGCCAGGTCGAGCAGGAGAAGGCGCGTGGCCAGGTTATCCTCGACGGCATGACCGACGCCGTCGTGGGGGTGGATAAGGACCTGAACGCTACCTTCCTCAACCCGCGGGCCCGCGAGCTTCTGGAGAACGCCGACCCCACCTTCCATGAGCGTTTGCAGAACGTGCTCGCCCAGAGCCGTTTCTCCGGCCCGGTTACCGAGCCCGAGGCCCAAGCCGGGGACAGGATCATCGAGATCCGGGCCGCGCCTTTGGAGGACGGCGCTTTGGCCATCCTTCGCGACGTTACCGAAGAACGCCAGATAGAGCGCGCCAAAGCCGAGTTCATCGCTAACGCTTCCCACGAGCTGAAAACCCCGCTCTTCGCCCTCTCCGGCTATCTCGAGATGCTCGAGGACGAGGACGACGAAGAGGTTCGCGAGGCCTTCCTCAAGGACATGCGGGCCCAGACCGAGCGCCTCAAAAGCCTCGCCCGTACCCTCCTGGATCTCTCCCGCCTGGACGCGAATGCCGTGACCTTCCGTCTGGAGGAGGTGGATCTCGAGGAGCTCCTCCACGAACTCAAGCGGGACTTCGCCTACACGGGGCGCGAGATCCGGATCCACACCGAAAAAGATGTCCCCCCGGTGAAGACCGACCCTATACAGCTTCAGCGCATGCTCGCCATCCTCCTCGATAATGCGCTGAAGTACTCCGGCGGAGATTCACCCGTGGACCTAGATCTCCATCGGGAGAACGGTTTCGCTTTGGTGAGCGTCCGCGACCGCGGCTGTGGTATCCCCGAGACCGAGATACCGCACATCTTCGACCGCTTCTACCGCGCCCAAGGCTCCTCTCGCGCCGACGGCACCGGCCTCGGCCTGGCCCTTGCCGGCGAAATCTCCCACCACCTCGGCGGCGATATCTTCGTCGAGAGCGAACCAGATCGCGGAAGTACGTTCTCGGTCGAACTTCCCCTTACCGATCCATAAACAAAATTCAAAGTTTTCTTAGTTTTTATTAAGGTTTACTCTACCGTTCTGAACACTTTGCTTGTAGAATAGTCCTTGGGCGGCGTTCGGTTCGTGGATTCTCCCCCCTCCCCGCGGACCGGATGCTGCCCCTTTGTTAGCCGCCGGTTATCAGCCGTCTCAGCCTTGGTTCACTGCACCGCCCAATCCGTTCGTTGAGTTTCGCCTTCGCGATCTCTTTCTGATAACCGAAAGCTGATTGCTCAATTTAGGGGGGCATCAACGGCAGCCCGAGCAGGTCGAAGAGCGGTCCGACCAGAGCCAGTATGAAGCTTAGCGGCGATAGTCCAGGTAAGAAGATCGAGAGGAGCACGAGGCCTATCAGGATCATCGGCCCGTATTGGTACATGAAGCTTACGAAGCCGTCCAGTGAGCGTGGCAGGAACGGGTAAAGTATCGCCGCACCGTCGAGTGGTGGGATCGGTATGAGGTTGAGGACGAAGAGTAGCCCGTTCGCGAGCGCCAGGTACCATACCACGGTGAACAGGTACTCGCCTCCGAAGGGCGGCAGCCAAAAGAGCATCGCACAGAGGACGACCACGAGGAGGTTCGAAACCGGGCCGGCGCCGGCCACCGCCACCGGCCCCCACACGCCGCCTTTAAGCTTCGAGGGCGTAACCGGGGTTGGCTTCCCCCAGCCGATACCCGCCATGAGGATCATCAGACTCCCCAAAACATCCAGGTGCTCTGTAGGGTTCAGCGTCACCCGCCCCTGGCGGTAGGCCGTGTCGTCGCCCAAGGCGTAGGCCGAGCACGCGTGGGACGCCTCGTGCACCACAATGCCCGCGAGAATGCCCAACAAGAACGCGACTGCTCCCACGGGGTCCTGCTCGAAGAGCTGGAGAAACATCGACCTTAATATTAACCCATCAGATCGGGGAGCCTACCAGAGAATCGGTTAGTCGTCGGTCCTGAAGACCGTAACTGTGACGTGGTTGCCGGCGTCGGCGGTATGATCGGCGAGCTGGGGCCTCAAGACCTTCGCCGAGTCGGCGACGCTCCCGAGCTCGGTGATCCCGGCCGTCACGGGCGACTTGGGGCCCACCTCGCTACCTAATTCCTGCACCAGGGAGACGAGAATCCTGACGTTCCGATCGTCGGCGGGTTTTATCTCCACTATGTTGACGCCTTCCCGCAGCAGGGGGTCCGGGCGTATGGCCGTTACCGTCCCGGTCACTGGTGCGTAGACCGGCGTTCCCGCCTCGGCCCCAACGTCCAGGGCGCCCGTGGGCGGGCCCCTCCGGTCGCCGGAGTCCATAAGATAGTACTGTATCTTCTCTGGCGTAGAGTCGGAGGCGAACAGCCTGAGCAAGGGATTCCCGGAGAGGTTTCTCCCCCGCGGTGACATCTCGATGAGGCTTTCGCCCTCCGGGTGGTAGCCTAGCCCTGTAAGATCCTCGGGCCGGATAGGGCTGGAGATGTAGATCCCGGCGACCTCCGCCAATACCACGTCCGGCCCCGCGTTCTCCGGGTCTATCGGGAGCGCCCGGTCCGTCGCCCCCCCCGGGGTTCGCGCGGACGCCGCGAGGACGAGCGCCAGAATGCTCAACAGGACCACGGAGACGGCGAGAACCCGCCGCCGCCAGTACACGCCGGGCTTCGGTTTGCGCGTTCTCCGGCGCTCGGTGGCGTTGCGCCCGTTGGCAACCGACCTTAGTCGGTTGTTCGGTGGCGCTTTCGTCTTGCTCGGACGTCCGGGCCCAAGATATTGGGCTCGTTGTGCGCTACCCCCTCGCATACTGGGGCAGGATTATACAAAGGGGCGTCTTGGGTGTAAATAGGACCTTCTCGGGGCCGACGGCTGGTATATTTGTCGGGACGTGTAGAAAATATCGCCGCTTAAGGTGCCGGAGAAGGAAGTGCCCGCGAAAAAGCTGGTCGTCTCGACCTACCTGCAGTACATACTCATCGCCCTCGGCGCCCTACTCTTGTTCACGTTTGTCCGGCAGCTGGGCGGCGTCCTTCTGACGTTTTTGCTGGCGGCGGTCTTGGCTTACGTGCTCAACCCGTTGGTGCGGGTGCTCGAAGGGTGGCGGATACCGAGGGTCGTGGCGGTGATGTGCGTATTCGCGGGGCTCATCGTGGCGGTTCTGGCCGCGCTACTCGTCCTGATCATCCCCGCCGCGGGTCAGGTGCGGGCCCTGATAGAGGACCCGACGGTCCTTACCGACGGGGCGACGAGGCTTCTGGATTGGGCGCAGGACCATCTGCCCGACGGGGTCAGGGAGCAAATCGCTGCCATAGATCAGACGGCGCTTGCGGAGTTCGCTCAGAGCAACGCCCCCTCGGCCGGGCAGGTCTTGAACGGGGCTTTGGGTTTTGTTGGCGGGGTCTTCGGCGTCTTCGGCACGATACTCAACCTCGTTCTCATGCTCATCATCTCTATTTACCTGCTACTCGACAAGGAGAGGGTTGCGAACACCACGCTGCGCGCGATACCCGAGACCATCCGGGACCCGTCCGTAGAGCTGTTCCACGCTGTCGAGAGCACGCTTGTCAGGTACCTCAAGGCGCAGCTTTTGCTGTGCGCGATGATGGGCACCATAGGTTTCGCCATCGCCTACTTCACCTTCGGCAGCTACGCACTCCTGATCGGGCTCTGGGTCGGGGTTACCGAGATCATCCCCGTGCTCGGGCCTTTTCTTGGGGCGATCCCGGCGGTGGTGCTGGCGCTCTTTTCGGGCGGTATTGTGCAGGCCCTCTTGGTCGCCGCACTCTTCCTCGTCGCCCAGCAAGTGGAAGGCAATATCCTGCAGCCGAACATCATGGGCGGGTCCGTCGGGGTGCACCCCCTGTGGGTGCTCTTCGCCACTTTAGCGGCAACAGCCCTCTACGGCGTCGTTGGTGCCGCTTTCGCCGTTCCCATCGTGGCCATAATCGCTGCGGCCTTACGCTACCTGCGCGAAACGCTCCTCTTCGAGCGCTGGCGTAAGGCTCTTGTCTCGGAGATCGTCCTCGAAGAAGGAGAATCGGGGACCGCGGAGATCGCGGTCCCCGGCAATCGACCGGTGGGCCTTCGGGATTCCGCGGAGAAAGAGGGGTAGACGCTCGTGGGATTGCCGCACCGGGATTCGCCTCGGCCGTTCTCCTACAAGGAGACCTTCCGGCAGCTGATCCGTCCCTTGGCCCGCATCCTCTCGGCCATGCGAGTCCGCCCGGACTCGCTCACCGCCACAGGGTGGGCTCTCTCGGTGGTGGCCGCTACCCTGTTCGCCTTTGGCTACACGAAAACGGCCGGCGCCGTGATGCTCTTCGCGGGCCTCTTCGACGCTTTGGACGGCGCTGTCGCCCGAGAGTCCAACCAGATAAGCGCTTTCGGGGCCTTCCTGGACTCGACGTTGGACAGGCTCTCCGAGTCGGCGATCTTCGCCGGGGTGATCTTTTTCTACGCGGCCACAGGTAGACCTTACGAGACCCTTCTGGTCGGCACAGCGATGACCTTCTCGCTCATGACTTCCTACACTCGCGCGCGCGCCGAGGGCCTGGGCCTCAAATGCGAGGTCGGCCTCCTCGAACGCGCGGGTCGCGTCGTGATCCTCTCGCTCTTCTCATTGATGGGTTTCTTGCTCATTGGCATCGGTCTCGTCGCGGCTGGCGCCCTGGTCACTACCGCCCAGCGCATCCTCCACGTGCGCCGCATGACGAAGACCTGAAAATCACATGTTCGAAAACACCTCTCTGCCCTCAGCCGCGAACGCCTACGAGGCAAAGACCTCTTACGAGGCCGCCCGACTAGCCCGCTACTCGAAGCAAGCTAGACTTCCCCAACCCTTCGGCGAGCCTTGCTCCGGCGTCGTGCTCGTGGTGGAAAGGGCCGAGGCGAGCGCCCGGTTGGTGGACGCCCTCCACCGCAGCCTTGCCGCCGTAAAGCTCGACGGGGCTTACGTTACCTGGTCTTCACCGTACCTCCTCGAAGAGACACTCTCTATAGAACCCGGCGCTTTGGTAGCGGTCGGGCCCGACGCTGCCCGCGCCATAGATGCTCTGAACTACCCGCTCGCCAAAACGGGATTCTCGGAGACCCCCGAAGGTTTATGGTTCGTCTGGACAAAAGGTACTTTTGGCCTCCGGCTTCCCGCCCTCACCTCGGCCCTGGTGGACGCCGACGCCAAACATCGCTTCTGGCGGGCTTTTCTCTCCCTCCGCGTCCTCATCGACGACGAGGGGGACCTGGGTTACCGCCCCTCCTGAGGCCGCGAAAGAATTAAGCCTTCGCCTTACGATCTTCGCCTTACGATGCTTAGAATAGTCGGCCTGGTCATCGTGGCCATGCTACCGATTCTCGGCGACGTCACCCTCGCCCAGTAGATTCTGTCTTTCGTCCTCGTCGTTCTACCTGTGGACATGCTCTCCTTTACCACTCCTCGTTTCCGCCGTGAACCTCGCGGTGTGGACCGTCCCCATTTTGGTGAATCCGCGAGGCTCGAATATTGGGCACCATACCTCGCTGACCCCCGGAAGGGTTAACCCGAGTTCCCGCCACCCTGCCGCTCGCGCCCCTCTTCGCCGATACGCCTTCGAGAAGTAGACTGTCGCTTGCACAGTCCTCGCCTTCGCTATCGGATGCGTCTCCATGCTTGCAAGCCTTCCCCTTGGGAACCGGACGTTCTCCGTACCCTCCTTCTTCGCTCCCTTGGGCGAGGCCCCCAAAAAGAATAAGTCACTATAACACCCCTTTACCGGCCTTTATAAGCGTTGTCGCTGTTAAGATTTATTAAAATAGCATTTCGTCCAGGAAACAGGAATTCCCTTTATTTAAGCCACGTTCTCGCTATCAGGGGTTTCTTTTCGAACAGAAGGGACGTTGCACGAGGCGGGCGACTTTTCTAGAGTGCCTGATTACGGAGGGGGGATTCGAGTTAATCCCCTGTTTAAAGTTCATATAAACGGCGGGAAGGAGCCCGGAAGCTGTGCCTCGAAGGGTTAACCTAGCAATACTTCTCAGTATTATTATTGTTCTCGTCCTTTCGTTTGGGCTTTCGGCGGGTGCTCGGCCCGATGAGGAGGGGCAAAGCGCTGAACCGGGGGACGATTCTGCGGGGGCTGGATCTGAGGACGACGCCGCCAAGGACGCCCGAAACGAGCTCGAGCGGCTGCAGTGGGAGGTGCAGGCGGTGCACGGGGCACGCCTCAACGCGTTAGGCCAGAAAGAGCAGGCCGCCGACGACATAGCGGGCACACAGAACGAGCTCGCGGCCGCCGAGCAACACCGCGCCGAGACCGAGCGACAGCTCGCGGACACGGCGTCGGACGCGTACAAGTACCAGGGACTCGGCGATTTACTGGGCGTTCTATTAGGAACGGAGACACCCGGAGGTTTCGTGGAGCGGTTGGATCTTGCGACGCGGATGCTTACCCAAAAGCAGGAAGCGGTCGAGGAGGCTAGAGGGGCCGAAGATAAGGTAGCGAAGGAGTTGGAGGAACGCCGAAACAAGCTTCAGGAGTGGGAGTCGACTGACGCCGAGCAGCAGGCCCTAGAGGAACAGGTCCAGCAAGCCGAAGCCGGCGTTCAGAATTACCTCGACTCACTTGACGAAGGGGTTCGCGAACAGATCGAGGCCGACCGGGCTCGCCAGGCCGAGCTCGACCAGGCCCGTGGCCAGCAGATCTTGCAAAAGCTCGAAGAAGACGAGCCATTGGCAGACGCCCCGGAGCCATTGGCAGACGCCCCGACTCGAAACCTCACGGCGCCCCAGACCGTGGGCGGGCAGCTCGACGAACTGAGGAACGTCGAGCACCAGACCGAGGAAAACGTCGTGGAGAAGGTGGCGCAAGCCGAACAGGCTAGGCTCGCCGCCGAACAGCAGCCAGGGCCTAATCTCGAAAGCGATTTGAAGGCCGCCGACCCGCAGGCCGGAGCGCACCAGGCCGGCCAAGCTGAGCGAGCCGGGCTCGACGTGGGGCCGGCGGTCATGGAAGCGGAGCAAGCGGCCACGGAAGCCGCGAGGCAGGCGCAAGCGGCCGAGCAGGCCAGACGCCTCGCGGAGCAGGACCCTGCGATGAACGGAGCGAAACCCCAAGCCGCGGCGAAGGAGACCCAGCTACCCCTCCAGGTTTCGGAGGATAAGGATGGCGTAGCGAACGAGGGGGATCAGCTGCGGGTCGACGGAGACTTCAAGATCCAGCCCGGCGCCTCGGTGACCGTCGAGGACGCCGACGGAACCCGGGGTACCGTGATCGACGGGGTAGATGCGAAAATTGTCCAAGGCAGCATCGACATCACCTTGATGGGAACCCCGAATAACGTTACCGGCGGCGACGGGGTGCTAGATACGACTGGGACACTCGGCCTCGTAGACACAACCGGTATAGAGACCGGTCTGGGAGTAGCCCCCTTAGCGCAAGAGGACATTACCGGGGCTGCAGGGCTTCAGCAAGACCCGCTCCTCGGCGCAGTGGGAGGGCAGCCCAACCTGCTCACCGGGGTAGTTGGGGGTAAGACTGACCCGCTCACCGGGGTAGTAGGGGACCAGATCGACCCGCTCGCTGGAGTAGCGGGGAACCAGCCCAAACCAGGGGCGGTTTCCGGGCAACCGGGGCTCCAGCCCGCCTCGTCCGCTCCGGCTACCGGATCTCCTTCGGGGAAAGGAATCGTCTCTGAGGCGATGAGCTGGCTAGGCACACCCTACTCGTATGGTGGTACGTCGCGTGGTGGGATCAGCTGTTCCGGCTTGGTTCTGATGGCCTACGGGAAGTTCGGCATCTCCCTGCCGAATTCGCCCGAGGGGCAATTGGGCGTGGTCGGTCCCCTGAAGTCCGGCCCTGCCCCGCCCGGCGCCATAGTCTTCTTTGCCGAGCACGGTGGCGGACCAACCCACGTCGGGATATCCAACGGCGACGGAACTATGACCGACGCCAACGTTGTGAAGGGTATGGTGGGTATAACCCCCATCGATATCGTCCCCGGATACATGGGCTGGGGGTTCCCCCCAGGCATCTAAGAGCTCGCCCGGGAAAGCACCGTGGGGGAGGCCCGGATCGGGCCTCCCCTTTCCCTTGTGCTCGGAGAATACTGTGCTGATGATACAATCCGTGCACGTTGCGGCGGCGGGCACCTCTAGGCCGAATACGCCGTCGAGAACCCTAGAAAAAGGAGCCCAGGAGTGAGTTTCGGTTTGGTAATCGTCGCGTTCGCGGCGTTGTTGTTCGTCGTCTTCATCATCGCCAGCGCGGTGCGCATCGTCAACGAGTACGAGCGGGGCGTGATCTTCTCTTTAGGGAGGGTACGTGGGCCTGCTCGTGGGCCGGGGCTCTTTTTCCTCGTCCCGATACGCGACAGGATGGTCAAAGTGGACCTGAGGACCATCACCATGGATGTGCCGCCGCAGGATATCATCACCCGCGATAACGTGCCCGCGAGGGTTAACGCCGTCGTCTATTTCAGGGTTATGGACCCGAACCGGTCCGTGATCGAGGTCGAAAACTACGTCCTGGCGACAAGCCAGATCAGCCAGACCACCTTGAGGAGCGTCCTCGGCCAGAAGGACCTCGACGATCTCCTCACCAACCGCGAGGCCATAAACGAGGAGCTTCAGGCGATAATCGACCACCAGACCGATCCTTGGGGCGTCAAGGTCAGCGTGGTAGAGGTCAAGGACGTGGAGATCCCGCAGCAGATGCAGCGGGCGATGGCGCGCCAGGCCGAGAGCGAGCGGGAGCGTAGGGCCAAGAT
>Ga0126310_10000917_pt1 | contig 10908 bp, 8 predicted proteins | sample Plot60_FD_92540 | JGI IMG/M metagenome (GOLD analysis project Ga0126310, IMG submission 92540) | Serpentine soil microbial communities from UC McLaughlin Reserve, CA, USA - Plot60 | ecosystem: Environmental > Terrestrial > Soil > Grasslands | place: USA: UC McLaughlin Reserve, Lake County... | reverse complement strand
TTGCAGTAACTGGATATTGCTCTGATTTTGGGAAAAGGATCTTTTTCTTCTGATCTTGCAGAGAGAACTCTTTTGCATTTGCTAGCGGAGATCCTCTACATTCCACTGCTTCCTTGCCTTGCGACCCCATAGCCTTTTTATTGACCACGGCAAACTGAAGGTTAGCGGTAGAAAGAAAAAGAAAAAGTATACTCCAACAAAGAACTGAAGGATAAACATAGCAGCAATTGCTGCAGCAGATGCTACTAGCAGGATTATTGGCAAGAGCTTGGAATTGTTATTGTTGTTGTTGTTGCTTATACTCTCCTTTCCGTAATAATCCATAGGTATTATTATTATTATTTAGGATGACATTTATAATGGTAATGCAGGGAATTCGAATAGATATATAATATCTACAAATTGCATGATTTGGCATGGTCAAGACTGCTTCATCACCCCAAGTTCTCAAGACAGGCAGCAGAGCACCTGATTTTACATTGAAAGGTGCAGATAGAATGATGCACTCGCTACAGGATTATAAGAGCAAGGCAACACTTGTTGTGTTCATTTGCAATCACTGTCCCTACGTCAAGGCAAGGATTGGTGACATTGTCGCTTTGCAAAGCAGATTCAACACATCTGAACTTCAGGTTATTGGCATCAATAGTAACGATCCAAACTACAAAGACGAGGGCTTTGACAACATGCTCATATTTGCAAATGAGCACAAGCTAAATTTTCCATACCTAATAGATGAAAGCCAAGATGTTGCGAGGGCCTATGGCGCAGCGTGCACTCCAGACCCATTCTTGTTTGATGCAGACCGTAGGCTAGTATTCCACGGCAGGATAAATGACGCACTTGACCCAGAGGCTAAGCCTACAGTCCCGGTTATGGAGAATAACATTCGCAAGCTGCTAAGAGGAGAAAGAATAGAAAAGGATTTTGATCCCTCCATTGGCTGCTCAATAAAGTGGAAGAATTAGCTAGCTATCTAGCTAGCCGTACTGGTAAATTATCCCTTTTTCTCCCCTGGGGTGGCGCCACTCCGTTTCCTCGGCACAGGTGCCACACTCTATGCATGCTTCATGCTGGAGCGTCACGTCACCCCCTTCCATACTGTAGCAGAATGTAGGACAAAGGGTCACCATCTTTTTCATGAATTCTGACTTCGGATTGAGCACCTTGATATGTGAGACTCTATCGTCATCGTATTTTAGCCGTGCGATGCGCTGGGCTATCGTAGGTATTGTAGGTTCATATGTTGCCTGAACTTGTCTCCCGGTCTTTTCTGCAAGTTCTATTGGCACCTGGACATACGTGTCTTCTGATTCGACCAGCGGTAGCAGCTTGTCGTAGCCAAGGATGTTTGCAAAGCCTACAGCCAGCCCTCTTAGTGTGCCACTTGACATCAACCTGAACACCATGCCGTAGCGTTGTCCGATGATATCCTTTGGCACATCCCTTGCAGCATCGAGGAATATCTTTAGATAGTCCTTGTCTATCTCCTTCATATCTCGAGTGTATGGGCTCTCTTCTATTGACTGGCTGTACGATTCGCCCATATACTGGGTATAAAAGTTGTTTCTATCAATAGCTCTTGCGACTGCATTTGCCGCTCTTACTGCATCATCTATGCCGACGTTGAGTCCTTCTATTCTGGGTCCAATAAAAATTCCCCTTCCGGCCGCATCGCCTACAAAGAGGATATTCTTGTAGTACGGCTTTTTCATTGCGCAGCGCTTGCCATCGGGCACCAGCTTGGCTCCGTATTCAAGCTCAACATAATCAGTGACAAATTTTGTGTCGTATTTTGTAGTAAGCTCATTCTGCACAGAATCAAGCCTTGCTTTGATTTCCTCTTCCGATTTGTACTTACCGCTTTCAACCAGCTTTTTCCTTACAGCACGCGAGTGGTAGCTATCACGAAGCTCATTCCACGTCTTTATTAATTTGCTAACCGCAAACCGTGTCCTAAGCTGTTCTTCTTTTGGTAGGTTCTTGTCTATTTCCTCTTTGACTGCCACTTGATCTTTGATAAATTCTGCAACCAAAGGATTCTTTAGCAGAGCATTTACCAGCGTGTAAGGTTCTGATGGTCTGTCGATAAGCGAGTCGTAATGGTAGACTGCACCTACAGAAAGTGTATCGAGGTTTGTATACAAAAATCCGCCCCCAATGTGGTTGAGCGTGATGTCGCCGGCAAATAGATGAGCAGCGCCTTCATCGGGTCCAATTCCGAACCGCTGCTCAATTATCTCTTCTGGCAGCTTGACTATGACCTTTACACCTTGGTACAGCTGCTCTGGCGTGAATTTTGCCCTAGCACCAGTAATTTCTGCAACTTCCGAGTTGACTCCGTCTGCCGCAATTACTGCTTTTGCTTCAAAGGGCTCTAACTCATCAGTTTCAATTACTGTTTTTTCATCCTGCCAGCTTATTGAGCGAACATGCACACCTGACACTATTCCACCACCCTGCCGCTCTGCACTTTCGCTGGCCTGCTTTGCAAACCATCCATTTAGCTTATTGAGAAGAACAGAATAGCCAAAGTTCGCTTGATATTCATGTGCTGCAGTCAGGTTCATTGTAAACACCTTGTCACGAGAAGTTGCATGCAGCATGTACTGAGTTATCCTGCGCTCGACAGGTGTATCCTGCAGAAATTCTGGATAAACGTCTTCAACGTTATACGTCGTGCCATGCTTGGGCTTTTTAGAATACAGTATGCCACCGGATAGGTTCTTGCTGCCGGCCTTCTTGCCTGCCTCAATCAATATTGCTTGTTTGTTCAAGTTTGACAGCTGTTTTAGGGCTGCAAGGCCAGCAGATCCGCCGCCAATTATTGCAACGTCATAGCGCTCCATATCACTTCTTTACCTCTATTGTAGGTCTCTGCCTTCTCAGCTCCTCAAGCAAGAGTGGTATCACATCCTCCATTCTTCCCCTGATAAATATGTCGCACTCGTCCTTTATCGGCGAGTTTTCATCTGGATTAATCGCCACTATAAATCCGGACTCTTTCATGCCTGCAATGTGCTGCATGGCGCCACTTATTCCCACTGCAATATAGAGCAAGGGTGCTACCTTGCGGCCGCTCGTTCCTATGACCCTATCAGGTATCATGTAGGTAGAGTTTATTCCTTGGCTCACAGGAAACGGCTTTTTAGATATCGGGAGCGAAATGCCAACTTCAGCTTCAATCTCTTTTGCAAGGTTAGATACCAGCTTGATATTCTGCTCTGGCGAATCCTTGATTCCCTTGCCAAGACTTACGACAGCCTTATGGCTGTCAAAGTCGACTGCACTTTTCACTATTTTTCTATCAAGTATTCTCACCTGAAGGTCACGCTCGTCAAATTCAGGGACATAGTCTACTATTATGCCGCGCCTTGATTTATCGGGCTCAATTGGGGCAAACACGCCGGGAATTATGCTGCACGCTTGCGGATGGTATTCACGCTCAATAGCTGGGTTACGGTTGTCAAGGCAAAGAATAGTGGTCCAAAGGAAGCCGGAAAAGTCGGGCCTGTACATTTCAAGCGTTTTTTCATACCTCATAGCTTGTCCCTTTGTCTTATGTTCATGTTTTATTTCCAAGTCCTCGATAACAAGTTTGTTAATATCCGACGCAAGTCCTGATTCAAGCTCTGCCAGAACTGTAGAGGATAGGTGTCTCCCTATGCTGTCTGCGCCAAAAAACATGTAGCGTGGCTTTACAAATTCAGAAGTATCAGAAAACTCTGCCGCCACCTCTCTGCTCCTCGCTATCTGGCTTATCACCTTCGTGTCGATAAGGTTCCTCCTGTATCGAAGTTCTGGGTTATCTGCGTAGATCACTGCGTCAGCGCCATAAAAAATAAGTTCTTCACATAACTTGCGCACATTGTGTCCAAGGACAACTGCGACCACTTTCTCGTCAGAGGAATATTTCTTATTAAAGCCATCCATGAGACGCCTAGCCTCACCCAGCATCTCAAGGCTGACAGGGACTGGCATGCCGTCTTCCTGCTCTATGACGACATACAGGTGCTGATATTTTGACATCATTTGATCACCATACCTCCAAGCGCCTCATACATGTTGGCTGCCACTCTTGCAATCTGATCACGGTTTGTGCCGTCGATAACTTCGGCTTTTCTGCTAGCCTTTGCCTTTGGTATGCGCTCGACTTTGTATACAATTGTTGGTGAGCCGGGCAATCCAACTAGTTTTGCATCGATACCTAGCTGTTGTGTGTTTAAAACCTTCAGGAATTGCTTGTAGTTTTCTGCCCGTGATCTTGCTTCTTTCTGGTATTTTTCAAAAGCAAGCCTCTGTGACACAGTGTTAAAAAATGCCTTGTATGATGGGTCGATTGATATGAAAACCGGAAGGGGTGCCTCAACCTCTTCAATGATATCGTAAAACCCTTGGAGTGAGATCAGGCGCTTTGCCCTCACCAATCTACTCTGCAGATCAACATTATAATCCATGACATTGCCAAGGAAGGTATAGCCTAGCTTCCAAGCAGTCTGAGGTCCTGTCTGACCCGTCTCGCCGTCAGACGCCCTGTGCCCGGAAAATACAATATCTACTTTACCTCCTCCTTCCACCTTAGACATGCCGGCCTTGAGCACTTCGGCGGTGGCAAGCGTGTCGGCACCTGCAAAGATCCTGTCGCTATACAAATGAAGTTCGTCGGCATCGCAGAGCAGCTGCGCTTGCTGTAGAGCGCTCTCTGCAATAGGGGGGCCCATCGTTCCAACTGCAACGCGCGCACCATATTTGACCTTAGCGTAAAATGCCGCATTTGACGCTATAGCACTATGGGGTCCAAGGATGCTCTTTGTTTCTGCCCGATTCAGCGTGCCGTCGGCGTTGTAGCTGACATTCCCTTCAGAGAAATCAGGTTCTAATTTCACAATAACTGCAACACTGAGGTCTTTTGTTGTTGTTGTCGCCAATACTTATCACATCCTTTATCCCCATAAATTACTATCATTAAATTGTTTGTAAAGAAAAGAAGTTATGCGGCGACCAGCTTTTGCGTCGATAATGCCCTCAGCTTTTCATAAGCAGTTCTTATGCTTTGATAGAAGTGAGGCATTTTGGGCGGCAGCATCGTATATGCAATGTAAAAGTCCTCTGCTTCCCGCATGTAGCGCCTTATCTTGTCATGTCCTGGAACGTGCCTGATAAATGACATGTTGTTGAGCCTGTCTGCCAGCTTGATTACCTTGACATCATATTCGGCATCTCGAAGGATGTCGCAGTATTCCAAAAAGCGCTCCAGCTGGCGCTCTATATCGTTTGCTCCTTGATAGTTTTCAAGGGGCTTTATCTTTAGTTCGCTTGCAATGTCGCGGATCCTGCTGCCAAACCGGTATGCAATAGACGCTTCAAATCCGTATGACTTGGATTCGTACAGATTCAAGATTCTCTCATCGTCTTCCATGACGTCATGCAGAATTGCGGTTGCAATTTCTACGCTTGTGATATTGCGATTGACTGAGCGATAATGCCTTACGACATCCATTGTGACCGGCCACGTGTGGGTTTCAAGGAACGGCGAAGTGCCATCTTCGCGCATTAGGTCAGAATGGACTTCTTCCGCGACCTCAACTGCGCCTTCAATGTAATCATCCAGTCGCACTTTACCCTCATCTTGTAGAAAATCCATGAACTCACGCTTGCCTACTCGAGGAATGTCGAGACTGCTGCCCATACCTCTACATAGCACTGTAGTGGAACAAAAGTTCTTTGGTAGATCAATAGAATAAAAAATTTTCATAAGATTAGTCTTCCCAAATTCTTGATTCTATATAGAATAGAGCAAGAAGACTTGAAGGCTCATTTGTAGTTCTTATATATCTCGACCTGTTGAAGTCCCTTCTAAAATGCCTTAATAAGGTTCCTATAGATGTTAATGTTCTCTAAAGGAGCCAAGGTCTCGTGTCTGCTAGGTAGGTGTCAGAAATAGAAGAGAGTTAGCCATAATCACAAGTAGAATGTGGTTGAGGCATTAGCCATATAAGGCCGTTAGGAAAAATAGGGTTCTAGCACTATGCTTACCAGCTCTACTGGCTTTACTCTGGCAAAAGATGCCTTTCCTCCTAGCGGAGACCAGCCTGAAGCAATAGAGCAGCTTGTCAGAGGCGTGCACAAGGGTGGACGTCAGACCCTCCTCGGCGTGACTGGTAGTGGCAAGACGTTTACAATTGCAAATGTCATTGCAAGCGCAAACAAGAATACGCTTGTGATTTCTCATAACAAGACCCTTGCAGCGCAACTGTATGCCGAATTCAAAGAGTTCTTTCCAAAAAATAATGTCGGCTATTTCGTAAGCTTTTATGATTATTACCAGCCTGAAAGTTACATTCCTCAGACAGACACGTATATCGAAAAGGACACTGAGGTGAATGAAAAGATAGAGAAGATGAGACTAGAAGCGACTGCGATGTTGATGTCTGGCGAGCCTACAATAATTGTGTCTACAGTATCGTGCATATATTCACTTGGCTCACCAAAAGAATGGGAGAAAAACGCAATTCCAGTAGCAAGAGGAATGACAATCGACCGCAAATTGCTAATTCACAATTTTATTGAAGCGCGTTATGAGCGAAATGATATATCAGTTGTGCCCGGCAACCTCCGGGTCAAGGGTGACACCATTGATATCATCCCTGGATATTCCGATGACATTATCCGGATCTCAATGTTTAGTGACGAGATTGAGCGGATAAGCATACACGACCATGTCACTATGAAAAAATTGCGCGACGTAAATGCAGTCAAGATATTTCCAGCCAAGCACTACATTACTGACGACAATTCTCGTAGCAGAGCTATTTCCTCAATCAAGTGCGAGTTGGAGAACTGGCTTCCAAACCTGCCCTCAGAACTTGAAAGGCAGAGGCTTATACAGCGCACAAAATACGATCTGGAGATGATAGAGGAGTTTGGCTATTGCTCTGGAATTGAGAATTACTCGCGTCACTTGGACGGCAGGGCACCGGGACAGCCGCCTTACTGCTTGCTCGACTTTTTTGGAGATGACTTTTTGTTAGTAATTGACGAGTCGCATGTTACATTACCGCAGTTGCATGGCATGTATAATGGCGACTATACACGCAAGAAAATGTTAATTGACTATGGTTTTCGTCTGCCAAGTGCATACGATAACCGTCCACTCAAGTTTGAAGAGTTTGAGAACTACCTCAAGAATGTGATCTTTGTATCAGCTACACCTGGTCCCTATGAATTAAAGAGTAGCTTGCAGGTCATCGAGCAGCTAGTCCGCCCTACCGGGCTTGTAGACCCGAAGGTTGAGATTCGGCCCACTAAAAACCAGATGGAAGATTTGATAAAAGAGATAAAGAACAGGGCAGAGAAGAACCAGCGGACGCTTGTCACGACAATGACAAAGAGGATGGCAGAAGACTTGGCAGAATTTCTTGCGAAAAACAAAGTGCGCGTGCGTTATCTCCATTCTGAGATTGAGGGTCTTGAGCGTACAGAACTCATAAGGCAGCTGCGTCTTGGGGAGTTTGATTCGCTAGTAGGCATCAATCTGCTAAGAGAAGGCCTTGACATCCCGGAAGTTTCCCTTGTTGCAATCCTTGATGCAGACAAGGAGGGATTCTTGCGCAATACAACCAGCCTCATTCAGACGTTTGGTAGAGCAGCAAGAAACCTCGACGGTACTGTCATAATGTATTCAGATCATATTACCCAGTCAATGAAGCAAGCTCTCGAGGAAACTGAACGCAGACGCAAAAAACAACTGGAATATAACAAGAGATACAAGATAACTCCAAAGACAATAGTTAAGCCAATACCAGAAAGTATTAAGGAAATTGCCGATGTTCAAGTAGAGACAAAGTCGATGGCAAGAGAGGACCTGTTCAAACTCGCTGTAGAGACAGAGGCCACTATGAAGAGGTTTGCTGAAGAGCTAGAGTTTGAAAAGGCAATAATGTTTCGCGAGAAGCTGGATAAGATAAGAAAGGCTCTTGGTGAGCCGGCGTTCTCAAAGGTGTCATAATGCACAACAAGATAATAATCAAAGGAGCAAGACAACACAATCTCAAGAATATCAACGTCGAAATACCAAAGAACAAGTTGGTAGTCATCACAGGCCTGTCTGGCTCTGGGAAATCGACGCTTGCATTTGATACGATATATGCAGAAGGTCAGAGACGTTATGTGGAATCACTATCGGCCTATGCAAGACAATTTTTGGAATTGATGGACAAGCCCGATGTTGATTCAATCGACGGTTTGTCGCCAGCAATATCTATACAGCAAAAGACGACAAGCAAGAACCCACGCTCGACTGTTGGCACGGTGACAGAGATTTACGACTACCTGCGTCTCCTGTTTGCAAGAGTAGGCGTACCTCATTGTCCTAAGTGTGGCAGAAAAATAGCCAGTCAGTCAGCTGACTCGATCACAGAAACTATAATGAAAACAGCAGAAGGTAAGAATGTTATGATCTTGGGCCCAGTCATACAGGCCAAGAAGGGAACATATGAAAAATTATTCGATCAGCTCAAGCAAGATGGCTTCTCTCGTATCAGGCTGGATGGAGAGGTAACTAGGCTCGACGAGGAAGAAGAGGAAGAAAAATCCAATTATCCAAGACTTGACAGGCAAAAGAAGCATACGATTGAAGTGATCGTAGACAGGATCAAACCCTCTCCAGAAGAAAAAAGCAGGCTCTTTGACTCGATACAATCTGCGCTGAAGGTAGGCGGAGGAGTTGTTGTAGTTTCAGTTGACAACAACAAGGGGACGATGTATTCTCAGAGGAATGCCTGTCCCCACTGCGGTATTTCGCTTGGAGACTTGGAGCCCCGAACCTTTTCATTCAACTCGCCATTTGGAGCATGCAGAGAATGCAATGGACTTGGCATCAAAATTGAATTTGATCCAGATTTGATAATACCAGACAAGTCAAAGAGCATAATAGAAGGGGCAATAAGGCCCTGGACAGGACACTTTGCAACATTTCGATCTGCGATGCTGCGCGACGTAGGCAGAAGGTTTGGTTTTGACCTTGCGACTCCGATAGCCAAGATGAAGCCAGAACAAGTTAAGGTAATACTCTATGGCAGCGACGAGAGCATTCACTACAAGTACCAGTCGCGCTATTCTGACAGCCGATGGGAATACCGTGGATCATTTGAGGGAGTCATACCAAACCTTGACCGCATTTACCGCGAAACCGAATCCGAGTCAAAGCGCGAAGACCTAATGCAATTCATGCGGGAGCGCCCTTGCGAGTTGTGCAATGGTAGGCGCCTGCGCGATGAAGCTTTGGCGGTCAGGATACAGAACAGGTCGATAATGGATGTGTGTGACATGTCAATAGATGAGTGCTATCGCTTCTTCCAAACGCTAGAGCTCACAGAAACTGAGCGCTACATCGCAAGGACTATATTAAAGGAAATTATGTCAAGACTCGACTTTTTGCTAAATGTGGGGCTCAACTATCTTACTCTCAATAGAATGACTGCCACGCTTTCAGGCGGCGAGTCGCAAAGAATTAGGCTCGCGACCCAGATCGGATCAAACCTAACAGGTGTGCTCTATGTATTGGACGAGCCAACGATCGGCCTGCACCAGCGCGACAACATGCGTCTAATAGATACTCTCAAAAAACTTCGAGACCTAGACAACACTCTCATTGTTGTAGAACATGACGAGGAAGTAATACGAAGCTCTGACTGGATAATAGATATAGGCCAAGGTGCCGGTAGGCACGGAGGAGCTATTGTTGCAAGCGGCCCCCTTGAAGAGATTGTAAATAATCCTAGTTCCATTACAGGCGCTTTTCTCAGAGGTGATCAACTGGTTGTCCATCGGCATGAACGGAGAAAGCCAAGCAAGTGGCTGACTGTTCACAATGCATGTGAGAATAACCTAAAGTCCATTGATGTCAGGTTTCCTCTGGGGTGCATGACAGCTGTCACCGGTGTTTCAGGCTCAGGCAAGTCGACACTCATAAACGATATATTGTTCAGGGCACTTGCTGCACACTTTTACGGTACAAAGGAAAGAGCCGGAAGGCATGATAGGATATCCGGCCTTGAGCATATAGATAAGGTGATAGGCATCGATCAATCTCCAATTGGCAGAACTCCAAGATCAAATGCTGCCACTTATGTCAATGCCTTTACGCCCATACGGGAGCTATTCGCCAAGACGTCTCAGGCAAGAGAGATGGGATACAAAGCTGGCAGATTCTCATTCAATGTCTCAGAGGGAAGGTGTGACTCGTGTGAAGGTGGTGGCTCAAAAAAGATAGAGATGCAATTCTTGCCCGATATCTATGTCACATGCGACGAATGCAAGGGTAGGCGCTATAATTCTGAAACGCTTGCAATTAAGTACAAGGGCAAAACTATTTCAGATGTGCTTGACATGACTGTCGAAGAAGCACTAAAATTCTTCTATGCGATACCGACTATTACCAAAAAACTCCAAACGCTAAGCGATGTGGGTCTTGGCTACCTGAGACTGGGTCAGCCTGCAACCACACTCTCAGGAGGTGAGGCTCAGAGGATCAAGCTTGCTGCAGAGCTGTCAAAGCGCGACACTGGCAAGACGGTCTACATTTTAGACGAGCCCACTACAGGCCTCCACTTTGCAGACGTAAGCAAACTGCTAAATGTGCTAAAAAGGCTGGTTGACCTTGGCAACACAGTCATAATCATCGAGCACAACCTTGATGTCATTACGTCGGCAGACTGGATAGTAGACCTTGGACCGGAAGGTGGTGCAGCAGGCGGGCGAATTGTTGCAGCCGGTACCCCAGAGGAGGTAAGCGAAAATATGAACAGTTATACTGGCAAGTATCTGAAGCCAAAGTTGTCAGTTGATAGTATGATATTGCAGAGGGCCAATCAATGACTTTCACTACTACGGTTCTAAGAGAAAAGC
>Ga0126310_10000916_pt1 | contig 10908 bp, 15 predicted proteins | sample Plot60_FD_92540 | JGI IMG/M metagenome (GOLD analysis project Ga0126310, IMG submission 92540) | Serpentine soil microbial communities from UC McLaughlin Reserve, CA, USA - Plot60 | ecosystem: Environmental > Terrestrial > Soil > Grasslands | place: USA: UC McLaughlin Reserve, Lake County... | reverse complement strand
GCGGCGCCGATGATGGTCGGATAGAGCACGATGCGGCCATGGGCGATCCAGGCGGCGAGACCGGAGCCGATCGCGATCGAGATCGAGAAGATGGCGAGGCAGACGGTCACGACCTCCTCGACGCCTAGCTCACGTGCGGCTGCAGCGACGTCGACCACGTTTTCGACGGTGGAGCGGGCGTCGCCGTCGCAGATCAGCGCCAGCTCCGGCCCTCTCCACGCCGCTCGCATCACCTCCGCCTCGCCCGAGAGGATCACGGCCCGACAGCCCACGGCGAGGCCTTGGGCATGGACGACGCGCGCGGCGCACACGTGATGGAGCCCGTCGTCTCGCCGCCCCGAGTAGCCGAGCACGGCGACGACCCGCCCGCCTTCGATCACCGTCGCCGACGCAGGTACTCGGCCGTGATCAGCGTCCCGGCCACGGTGAGCACGAGCACCAACGCCTTCTTCCCCTGCAGCTTCGACTCGCCGCTCGTGCGCTCACGCATGTCCACCGGCACCTCGTCGACGCGCAGACCCTCCTCATGGAGGCGCAGGACCGCCTCGACCTCCGGCGCACCGCTCGCGTACGGCCGGGCGAGCACCGGCAGCGCGCGGGCGTTGACGGCGTACATCCCGCTCGTGGCATCGTGGAACGGACGGTCGAGAACGATCTCGATCGAGCGGCGGAGCACGCCCGTGCCGAGGCGTCGAGCGCGGCTCGTCGTATAGCGCTCGCGTGAGAAGCCGTTCCCACCCGCCGTGGCGAACCGCGACCCAACCGCGACGTCGCAGCGCCCAGAGCGGACGAGCTCGAGCAGCTTCCCGAGCTCGGCGACGGGATGCTGGCCGTCGCCATCGACGCGCCCGCAGTACTGGTATCCGTGCTCCGCTGCGTAGCCGTACCCCGCGGCAATGGCCGCGCGGAGGCCGCGGTTCTCGCCGAAGGAGAGGACCTGTGCGCCGTGCTCTCGCGCCACGTCCGCGGTGCCGTCGGTGGAGCCGTCGTCGACCACGAGGATTTCGCTTTCGGGCAGCTCCTTCCGAAGCTCCTGCAGCACCGCCGGCAGGCTCTGCTCCTCGTTCCAGGCCGGGATGAAGACGAGCGTGTCCGCGGTCGCCACGGCGTTAGTGAATCAGCCACAGCGAGGCGGCGCCGATCCGCTGCCCGCCACGGAAGGTGTCGTCGTGCGTCACGTCAGGAACTCGAGCAGCAGCTCGTTGACGCGCTCGGGTGCGTCGAGCGGGAGCCAGTGGCCCGCGCCCTCGATGCGCTCGTAGCGCCACGAGCCCGTGACGTGTTCGCCCGAAGCGGCCATGCCCTCCTCGAGCAGGAAGCGGTCGCCGCTGCCCCAGATCCCCAGCGTCGGTGCGGCGACTGACGGAAACTGCCGCGTCCGTTTCAGCTCCTGGGCCGGCGACGCATTGGCGCGATACCAGTTGAGGGCCGGCGTGAGGGCGCCGGGGCGCGAGAGGTCGGCGACGTACCGGTCGGCGTCCTCGGCGTCTCCGACCATCTCGCGGAAGAGCATCCAGTCGTTGCGCTGGATCAAGCTCTCGGCGACGCCCTCGAACTGGAAGAGCAGCTGGTACCAGGCTTTCTCGCGCTGGGCGATCGACGGCGCGCGGAGCGTGTTCGGGTGGCCGACGGACATGACGACCAGGCGCTCGACGCGCTCGGGGACGAGCGCCGCCAGCGCCCAGGCGAGGCCCGCCCCCCAGTCGTGACCGACCAGATCCGCGCGCTCGAGCTCGAGAGCATCCAGCACCGCGCCCATGTCCGCGACGCTCCGCGCGATGGCGTAGTCCTCGACCGCCGCCGGTTTGTCGGACTCGCCGAAGCCGCGGAGATCCGGCGCGATCGTGCGGAACCCGGCGGCGACGAGCGCGGGGATCTGATGCCGCCACAGCCGCGAGGAGTCGGGGAATCCGTGAAGGAGCAGAACCGGCGGGCCCGTTCCCTCGTCGAGCACCGCCAGCTCGAGCCCCTCGCCGGAGATCCTTACCGCAGACCTCCGCCCTCCAGCGGCAGCCCGGCGCTCTCCCACTCCTGCTTCCCGCCGGCGTAGTGGCGGACGTTGCGGTAGCCGAGCTCGATCAGCCGCTGGGCTGTCTGTACAGAGGCGTCGCACGTCGCGTTGGTGCAGTACACGACGATCTCGGTGTCGACACTGGGAATCCGGCTCGGCGCGCGCTCGTCGACCCACTCCGGCGGCAGGTTGACCGCGCCGGGCAGGCGAGAGTGAGCGTACGACATCGGCGCGAGTGCGTCGACGAGGACGAACTCTTCGCCGTCGTCGAGCTTCCGTTTCAGCTCCTCCCGCGTGATCTTGCTGAGGGCTACGGCCACGCGGTTAGCGTAGTGGCCGTGGATCTCGCCAGTCGCCGCGAGCGGCTCCGGTCGCTCCACGTCGCCGGGGAGCCGCTCGTGCTGCCGAATGCGTGGGACGCTGCCTCGGCGCGGGCCGTGGTCACCGCCGGCTTTCCCGTCGTCGCGACGACCAGTGCGGGAGTCGCGAGTGCCCTTGGCTACGAGGATCATCAGGGCGCCCCCGCCGATGAGATGTTCGCCGCCGCAGCGCGGATCGAGCGCGCAGTCGACGTGCCGGTGACGGTCGATTCCGAAGCGGGCTACGGCCTCGAGCCGGCAGAGTTCGTCGCCGCTCTGCGCGAGATCGGTGCCGCTGGATGCAACTTGGAGGACACCGACCACAAGAGCGAGACGCTGCGGGAGGTCGAGGAGCAGGCGGCCTGGCTTCGCCGTGTCCGCGAGGAAGACGAGACATTGGTGATCAACGCGCGGATCGACGTCTTCCTGATCGGGGAGGGCGACGTGGACGAAGCCCTCCGTCGAGCGCGCGCCTACTTCGATGCCGGCGCCGACTGCGTCTATCCGATCACCCTCGCGGACCGCGCCGCCGTCGAGCAGTTCGTCGCTCAGGCGGGCGGACCGGTCAACGTCCTCGCCGACGCCGGCTCGGTTGGCGAGCTGGCCGAGCTTGGTGTGGCGCGCATCAGTCACGGCGCGCTGCTCTACCGCCAGACGATGGACCAGCTCGCTCGCTCGCTGAACGCGCTCAGCGGGTAGACAGACGGGATGGAACCGACGACGGCGCCGATGCTCGCCCGGCTCGAGCGGGAGCTTCCCCGCGGCGGTTACCTCTACGAGCCGAAGTGGGACGGCTTCCGCTGCCTCGCGGCGCGCGACGGCGACGAGGTCGAGCTGCGCAGCCGCAACCAGCGGCCGCTTGCCCGCTATTTCCCGGAGCTCGCCGCGGCGCTAAGAGGGCTGCCGGCGAGACGGTTCGTCCTCGACGGCGAGATCGTCGCAAGCTCGGAAGGCCGCCCCGACTTCACGGCCCTGCTCGGCCGGCTGCACCCCGCCGCCTCGCGGGTGGAGCGCCTGAGTCGGGAAACGCCGTCGGAGCTGATCGCCTTCGACCTCCTCGAGCTCGAGGACGAGGATCTTCGCGGCCGCCCGTTCCGAGAGCGCCGAGGGCTGCTCGTGCAGCTCCTCGCCGCCGCCGACCCGCCGCTCGTTTTGACGCCCCTGACCGAGGATCCCGAGGAGGCGGAGAGGTGGCTCGACGCGCCGGCGGGAGCCGGCATCGACGGCGTTGTCGCGAAGCACGAGGACCTCCGCTACGAGGAGGGCGCCCGGCGGATGATCAAGGTGAAGCGCCAGCGAACTGCGGACTGCGTCGTCGCCGGCTTCCGATGGCTCGTCGACAAGGCGCTGCCCAGCTCGCTGCTGCTTGGGCTCTACGACGCGGGCGAGCTGCGCCACGTCGGCATCGCGTCGTCCTTCACCGCGGCTGCGCGTGCGCGCGTGCTTGAGGAGCTCGCGCCGCACGTGGTCCCGCTCGCCGGCCACCCGTGGGAGCACGGGTTCCTCCTCGGCGGAAGCCCGATCGGCCGCTTGCCCGGCGCGGCTGGGCGCTGGACGCCTGGCGAGATGGAGCAGGACTGGGTGCCGGTGGCGCCGGAGCTCGTCTGCGAGGTGCAGTTCGACCAAGTCGACGACCACCGCTTCCGCCACCCCGCGCGCTTTCGTCGCTGGCGGCCCGACCGCGATCCCCGCTCTTGCAGGCTCGAGCAGCTCCCATGACCGCGGTTGAGATCGACGGCCACCGGCTCGGGCTGACGAACCTCGAGAAGGTGCTTTGGCCCGAGCCCGGGCTGACGAAGGGCGAGCTGATCGACTACTACGTCCGCGTCGCGCCGGTACTGCTCCCGCATCTCGCCGAGCGACCACTCACGCTGCGGCGGTTTCCGGACGGGGTCGACGGCGTCAGCTGGCATCAGAACGAGTGCCGCGGCGAGCCCGACTGGTTCCACGTCTTGGAGACCGAAGGTGTCGGCGGCCGCATCCTCCGCTTCTGCGTCGTAGACGACCTCGCGTCGCTCGTCTGGGTCGCGAACCAGGCGGCTATCGAGCTGCACCCGTTCCAGTGGACGACGGCCGCTCCCCGCCGACCCGTTGCCCTCGTCTTCGACCTCGATCCGGGCGACCCGGCGGGGCTCGTCGAGTGCACGCGGGTCGCGCTGCTCCTCCGCGAACTGCTCGCCGACGTCGGGCTAGAGGCGTGGGTCAAGACCTCTGGGGGCGTCGGCATGCACGTGCACGTGCCGCTCGGCCATCCTTATGACGCGGACGAAGTCAAGGCCTTCGGGCGAGTCGTCGCGGAGACGCTCGCGAAGCGCCACCCGGAGGAGGTCGTCGTAGAGATGAAGAAGACGGAGCGTCGCGGCAAGGTCTTCGTCGACTGGCTCCAGAACGACGCGACGCGGCAGACCGTCGCGCCGTACTCGCTCCGCGGGATGCCGTGGCCGACCGTCGCCACGCCCGTGACGTGGGACGAGGTCGAGCGGGCCGCGCAGGAGGGGCGCGCGGAGCTCTTGACGTTCCTCGCTGACGACGTCGTTGGCCGGGTGGATCGTCAAGGTGACTTGTTCGAAGGCGCGCTCGAGAGCGAGCAATCTCTGCCCGCACCATGAATCCCTAGGATGGGCGCGTGCCGCAGTCAGTCACAGCCACGACGCTCGAGCCCCAGCTCGAGCAATACCGCAGCGAGCTGACTGCCTACTGCTACCGCATGCTCGCCTCACCCTTCGAGGCCGAGGACGCGGTCCAGGAGACGTTCCTGCGCGCGTGGCGCGGGTTCGATCGCTTCGAGGGGCGCGCAGCGCTGCGCTCCTGGCTCTACCGCATCGCAACGAACGTCTGTCTCGACATGCTGAACGGGAAGGAGCGCCGGGCGACCCCGATGGATCTCGGGCCGGCGCGGGAGCCGATCGAAGCGAATCTCAACGTCCCCTCCGAGGTGACGTGGATCCAACCGCTGCCCGACCCGGCGGAGGAGGCGGTGGCGCGGGAGACGATCAAGCTCGCCTTCGTCGCGGCGCTGCAGCATCTACCGCCGCGCCAGCGGGCCGTGCTGATCCTCTGTGAGGTGCTGCGCTGGAGGGCGACCGAGGTGGCGGAGCTGCTGGAGACGAGCGTGGCGTCCGTCAACAGCGCGCTCCAGCGGGCCCGCGCGACGATCGAGACGAGCGAGATCAGCGCCGCCGGTACCACCTCGCCGGTGGCGGCGGCCGACGAGGAGCTACTTGCCCGCTACGTCGCCGCGTTCGAGGCCTACGACATGGAGGCGTTGACTTCGCTGATCCACGAGGATGCGACGCAGTCGATGCCGCCGTTCGACCTCTGGCTCCGGGGCCGCGAGGACATCTTCAGATGGTGGGTCGGCCCGGGCGACGGCTGTCGCGGCTCGCGTGTGATCCCGACCGTCGCCGCAAACGGCGCGCCTGCCTTCGGCCAGTACAAGCCGAGTGAGACCGGCGAGGGATATGAGCCGTGGGCGCTCCAGGTGCTCGAGGTCGAGGACGGCCGGATCGTCGAGCTCACCTTCTTCCTCGACACCGAGACGCTCTTCCCGCTCTTCGGCCTGCCGCTCCAGTTCCCGTCCTAATCGCTGAAGACCTCCGTCAGGCCCATGAAGGCGATCAGCTCGAGCAGCTCGTCGGAAGCGCGCCGCAGCCGCACGCGGCAGGCATGGCGGCGCGCGGCGACCTGCAGTCGGCAGAGCGCGTCGACCGTGACGGCGTCAGGCGCGACACCGTCTACCTCGCAGTCGATGACGCTCGCCCCCCGGTTCGCCTCGAGTACCTCGCAAACGCGGTCAGAGAGGCCCGGCAGGTCCGCAGGGGCGATCGGGCCGCGGATCGCAAAGGCGCCCATCGAGAGATAGACCGTTCTGTCCGGCCGAACTCATCGGTCGGACGAGCGATGAGTTCTTCGTCGTTTCCGTGTCTAACCGTTTGAGACCGATGACCGACCGAAAGGAAAGCCGATGACCGTGCTGGATAGCCGCCGCCGCTGGCTCGCGCTGCTCGTCCTCTGCCTCGGAGACCTGATGATCGTCCTCGACGTGACGATCGTCGGCGTCGCGCTGCCGTCGATCCGCACCGACCTCGGCTTCACCGAGAGCTCGCTCGCGTGGGTCGTCAACGCCTACCTGATCGTCTTCGGCGGCTTCCTGCTCCTCGGTGGACGCCTCGGCGACCTCTTCGGTCATCGCCGGCTGTTCCTGGCCGGCATCAGCCTCTTCACGCTCGCCTCGCTCGCCTGCGGGCTGGCGACCTCGCAAGGAATGCTCGTCGGCGCCCGCGCCGTGCAGGGGCTGGGAGGCGCGATCGTCTCCGCCGTCGCGCTCTCGCTGATGATGATGCTCTTCACCGAGCCGGCCGAGCGCGCGAAAGCGATGGGGATCTTCGGCTTCGTCGCCTCCGGCGGCGGCTCGATCGGCGTGCTGCTCGGCGGCATTCTCACCGACGTTCTCAGCTGGCACTGGATCTTCCTGGTCAACGTCCCGATCGGCGTCGCCGTCGTCGCGCTCTCCCTGCGCCTGATCCCGTCGGAGCGCGCGGAGGCTGTCGCGCAGCGACTCGACCTCGCCGGCGCGGTCACGGTCACCGTTTCGCTGATGCTCGCCGTCTTCGCGATCGTGAACGGCAACGAGGTCGGTTGGGTGACGCCGAGGACGCTCGGGCTGCTGACGATCGCGGCCGCGCTGTTCGGCCTCTTCCTCGCGATCGAGGCCAAGATCTCGTCGCCGCTGATGCCGCTCGGCCTCTTCCGCCTGCGCAACCTCAGCGTCGCCAACATCGTCGGCGTCCTCTGGGCGGCGGCGATGTTCGCGTGGTTCTTCCTCTCGGCGCTGTACCTGCAGCTCGTGCTCGGCTACAGCCCGCTCGAGGTCGGTCTCGGCTTTCTGCCGGGCAACATCATCATGGGCGTGCTCTCGGTGGCGGTCTCCGCGAGGCTCGTCATGCGCTTCGGCGTCAGGATCCCGCTCGCCGCGGGCCTCGGGGTCGCGGGCGTGGGGCTCCTGCTCTTCGCGCGCGCGCCGGTCGACGGCAACTATGTGGTCGACGTCCTCCCGAGCATGATCCTGCTCGGCTTCGGCGCCGGCATCGCCTTCAACCCAGTGCTCTTCGCGGCGATGAGCGACGTCCAGCCGACCGAGGCCGGGCTCGCCTCGGGGATCGTGAACACCGCGTTCATGATGGGCGGCGCGCTCGGACTGGCAGTGCTGGCGAGCGTCGCGGCGCAGCGTACGGACACCCTGCTCGCGGACGGCAGCGATGAGCTCAGCGCGTTGACCGGCGGCTACCACGTCGCCTTCCTGCTCGGCGCGATCTTCGCATTCGCCGCAGCCGCGGTCGGCGCCGCGTTCCTGCGCACGCGCACCGCTCCTGGGTTCCACGGCGAGGAGGCGATGGCAGCTCCCGCCACGGCCGAGGCGCAGTGATGGGCAGCGTCGTCGCTGAGATCACCGTCTCGCTCGACGGCTTCGTCGCCGGGCCGAACGACAGCCCTGAACTGGGGCTCGGCGAGGGGGGCGAGCAGCTGCACGAGTGGGTCTTCGGGCTCAAGAGCTGGCGGGAGCCGCACGGCCTCGAGGGGGGCGAGGAGGGGCGCGACGCCGATCTCGTCCAGAATGCGATCGACCGCACGGGCGCGATCATCGTCGGCCGGCGGATGTTCGACAACGCGCGAGGCTGGGGCGACGAGCCGCCGTTCCGCAAGCCGGTCTTCGTGCTCACGCACGAGCCTCGCGAGCCCGTGGAGAAATCAGGGACGACCTTCACGTTCGTGAACGGGATCGAGAGCGCGCTCGAGCAGGCGCAGAGTGCTGCCGGCGACAGGGACATCGGGATTGGAGGGGGCGCGCAGACGATCCAGCAGTACCTCGCCGCCGGCCACCTGGACGAGCTCCTGCTCCACGTCGTGCCGCTCCTGCTCGGCGGCGGCGTCCGGCTATTCGACGGCGTCGGCGGGGACGTCAAGCTCGAGCAGGCAGAGGTGATCGCGTCTCCGGCGGTCACGCACCTCCGCTTTCGCATCGCGCCGGGATGACGCCCGTCCACCCCGCGCGCCATCTCCTTCGTGCCAAGGACCTCGCCGACGCCCGCTATCGGCAACCGATGGACGTGCGGGTCTTGGCCTCCGCAGCGCACCTCTCGCCCGCGCACTTCAGCCGGGAGTTCCGCCGCACCTTCGGCGAGCCGCCGCACCAGTACCTCCTGACGCGGCGGCTCGAGCGTGCCGCTGAGCTCCTTCGCAACACCGACTGGTCCGTGGCGGCGATCTGTGCTGAGGTCGGGCTTCAGAGCCTGGGCTCGTTCACGACCAGCTTCGGTCGCGCCTTCGGGCTCTCGCCGACCGCCTACCGCGCTGGGCACCCGCCGAGGGAACGCGCGCGTATTCCGACCTGTGTGCTGCAAGCCTGGGGTCGCCCTCGGTCCAGCACGTTTCGAGAAGACAACGCGGCCGGTGCCGGGCTAGCGTCGAGCGACCACTAGCGAAGGAGAACACGATGCTCAAGCAGCTCACGAACGTGCAGGTCTGGGTTCACGACCAGGACGAGGCACTCGCCTTCTACACCGACAAGCTCGGGCTGGAGGTGCGGGAAGACGTCACCGTCCCGGAGATGGGCAACTTCCGCTGGCTCAGCGTCGGCGTCCCGGGGCAGGAGGACGTCGCGATCACGCTGATGGCGATCCCGGGCCCGCCGGTCTTCGACGAGGACACGCGCTCGAAGATCACCGAGCTGATGGCGAGGGGCGCTTCGGGCGGGCTGTTCTTCGCGACCGACGACGTGCAGAAGAGCTACGAGGAGCTTTCCGGTCGCGGCGTAGAGTTCCAGCAGGAGCCCACCGAACAGCCCTACGGCGTCGACGCGGGCTTCCGCGATCCGTCCGGTAACAACATGCGGATGGCGCAGCTCCGCTAGGTGAGCTCGACAGCTTCAGCGGCGGTTGCGGCGCGCACAGGCGACGAGGCGGCTTTCGGCGCCCTCGTCGAGCCGCACCGCCGCGAGCTGCAGGTGCACTGCTACCGGATGGTCGGGTCGCTCGAGGACTCCGAGGACCTCGTCCAGGAGACGTTCCTGCGGGCGTGGCGCAGCCGGAAGAGTTTCGAGGGCCGGTCCTCCTTCCGCGCCTGGCTCTACCGGATCGCGACGAACGCCTGCCTCGACGCACTTCAGCGCACGCCGCGAGTGGCCGCCGGGACGACGCAGCCGCTTGCCGAGGTTTCCTGGTTGCAGCCGTTCCCCGACCACCTGCTCGACGAGTTGGCGACGAGCGAGGCCGAGCCCGAGGCCGAGGTCTTCGCGAAGGAGACGATCGAGCTCGCCTTCATCGCGGCGATTCAGCTGCTGCCGCCTCGGCAGCGGGCCGCCCTGATCTGCCGCGACGTGCTCGGCTGGTCTGCGGCAGAGAGCGCAGCGCTCCTCGACGTCAGCGTCCCGGCGCTGAACAGTGCGCTCCAGCGGGCGCGCGCGACGCTGAAGGAGCACCTGCCGCGGCGGCGATCCGAGTGGGCCGGCGCGGACGCCAGCCGTGAGGAGCGCACGCTCCTCCGCGGCTACATGGAGGCGATGGAGCACGGCGACCCGGCGGAGATGATCGAGCTGCTCCGCGAGGACGCGTTCTGCGCGATGCCGCCCGCTTGGTACATCGGGCGCGAGAAGATCATCCAGGCGTGGGTGGAGGGCGGCTTCGGCGACGACGCCTGGGGCCACCTCCGCTGCGTCCGCACGCGCGTGAACGGCCAGCCCGCCGTCGCGTGCTACGTCAAGCGCGCGGACGACTCGACCTACCGGCCGCTCGTCCTCGACGTCCTGCGGATCGAGGACGGCGCCGTCGCCGAGATCACGGCGTTCAAGCTCGAGCCGCTGCTGGAGGCGCTGAACCTGCCGCGGACGCTCTGATGGAGCCGCCGCTCGGCTTCGAGATCCGGGCGGTGGATGTGGAGCCCGGCGGCCGGCGGGGCTACGACGCGGCGGAGTGGGGAGACGCGCTCGTCGTCGTCGCTTCGGGCGAGATCGAGCTCGAATGCGTGGGCGGCGCGCGGCGGCGCTACAGGAGCGGCGATCTCCTCTGGCTCGCCGGCCTGCCGCTGCGCGCCCTCCACAACTACGGGTCGGACCCGGTGGTGCTGGTGGCCGTCTCGCGACGCTACGCGATGTAGCGCTTGCTGAGGACGCGCGAGTTCGGGAAGACCGAGGTGTAGAGGTCGACGGCCTCCTCGGCGTCACCGTCGAACGTCAGAAACGTCGTGATCTTCTGCTTCATCGCGTGCGGCTCCTTTCGAATCGGCTTTCCTCGTAGAGACTGACCGAGCTGCGGGAGCTCATCGCTCGAGCGAGCTGGCGACCTGCTCGAGGAGGTCGAGGGCGTCCTGCATCCCGGCCTCCATGCCGGAGTTGATGTGCGCGTCGCGCGTTTCCTTGCTCGAGTGCTGGACGAGGATCGTCACCCTCGTTCGCCCATCGACCTCGGTGAACGTCGCGGTGTTCACGGCTTCCTCGTCCGGGTAGCCCTCGAACACCTCCGTCGACACGAGGCGCTCGTTCGG
>Ga0126310_10000915_pt1 | contig 10909 bp, 7 predicted proteins | sample Plot60_FD_92540 | JGI IMG/M metagenome (GOLD analysis project Ga0126310, IMG submission 92540) | Serpentine soil microbial communities from UC McLaughlin Reserve, CA, USA - Plot60 | ecosystem: Environmental > Terrestrial > Soil > Grasslands | place: USA: UC McLaughlin Reserve, Lake County... | reverse complement strand
GATCTAGCCACCTCTCCAGGCTTTATGTCACTGATTTCCGATATATCATCAAGTGTCCTTAGCACTCCTGACTGTCTTGCAGCAACATATATCGAAGCAGCTAAGACTGAACCTATTGTGTCTCCTCGAATAAGACCTCTTTCCTGAGCTTTTCTATATGTATATGCAGCCTTTTCGGTTACATGATTTGGCAGCCCAAGTCTATCTTTTATCCTAGAGAGCATGGAAAAAGCCTGCTGCAAGTTTCTTTCTGTCGGGGAGTGACTTTGGCTTCTGCTATTCCACATACGAAGCCTTCCCATCCTAGTTCGGGTCGCAGCGTCAATTACATTGCCAGATGCATCAGTTGATTCATTGCCAATCTTTGTAGCAAGTCCCATATCATGAAATGCAAGCGATGTAGGAGTTCCTACCCGTGCTCTGTTCTGGCTCTCTTCAATGTTAAATGAGCGCCATTCCTTTTCTGGTGATGGTGAATTATCAGAAATAACTTCCCCAGTATCTTTGCGTATTAACTCGCCAGTGTTTGGATCCGTAACTACCAGATCGGACAAGAAAGCTGCTCCTTTAGATTTTTTACTTGTCACGATACATTATGTTAACGAAGGTATTTAATTATAGTAGGAACTCATTACTTAGTAAATATGTTTGACCTTATCTAGTTAGCGTCAACTTACTTTAGGATAAAATCAATCGTTTAGGTTGACAGAGAATTAATACTGAGGAGGAGGAGTTCAATTACCTCTTCCCCCATCATAATAATAATAATAAGGAAATAACTTGAAAAAAGAAAGGAAGTTTAGAGCTCAATCCTGCCTATTTTGCTGCTTCTATAATCTTCTATTGCCTGGTAAATTTGTTCAGAAGTGTTCATTACAAATGGACCGTATTGCACAATAAGTTCCTTCAGCGGAACGCCCGCCAATAATAACGCATCAAGTGGAGACTTCTCATCCGCAGTAGCTCTGATAGATACTTCTTCTTCGCCGTCTCTTGCAAATATCATCATCTGTCCTCTCTCTGCAGACTGCTCATTCTTTCCGAAGTAACCTACACCGCTTATTACATATGCGAATGCGTTGTAATCTCTGGGGACATGCTGTACCGCTACTAGAATAGGATTCTCTTAATAGCGCACAAGATTGGTAACTATTTATGGTAATCTAAGACCTAGAACTGAGCGTTAGCCCAGAACTGTTCGTAGCTATGTGAATAGATTTCGATTACGTTGCCAAAAGGATCTTCGCAAAAGCAAATCTTCTCGCCAGAGCCAGGAACTGCTTTCAGTATATCAGTTCTTCGTTTTCCTCCAGTCAATGCTATCTTTTCTACAAGCTCTTCGATGTTAGGTTCAGTTAGGGCAATATGAAAATATCCTGTTTTCCAGTATTCAAAATTATTTTCTTCTGGACGTAACTGCGAAGCAGGTTCAATGAATTGAAAAAGCTCAAGTCCCACACCATTTGTAGAACTCATATGACAAATCTTGAGCTTTCCAAACCTAGGTCCAAAGATTGTCCTCATAAGTTTAGCAAGATGTGGATCATAGTTCTGCTGGTCTTTTTCGTGGGTAGTTATCTCTGTGGGTTCAACTAAAGGCGTCATTTGAATTACATCTCGATACCATCACATCGCAGAGTCTATGTCAGTAACGGATACAGCAACATGGTTAAATGCTCTTGTTGGCATAAGCAAGAGAGAATACAAACAAGGAACTATATCAAGAATGTGTCTACGTAGAGAATTTGGCCCCATTTGGTTGTATATTAAAAAAGGATGTAATTTGACCTGCCTTATTGTTGCCACATGTATAGGACCCTACCAACATACATACGAAACGATATGGTGCATCTTAGACGCTTCTTTATGGAAAGTTAAACATACCTCAGTAGGACAGTTTGTTCAGTTGCCGATGCGGAAAAGTGCATATGGTTTGCGGAGTAAATTTAGCCTTTTTGATAGCCAGCCTGCTTGTGCAGTTGGTTTGCCATTACCCATTTTGCCTGATCAATGACAATTGATTGCACCTTGGATAATCCGATATAAGATACTAGCGAAAATCAAAATGAGGCCTTCTCCTCAAATGGTTTTAATCCATTTTCATTCTTGAGCAGTTTGCAGATTGGAAGTAGTATGCTAAGTGATGTTGGTTAGTCAGAACCTCAAATGGTGACAATGGATTTAGTTGGCAGTACCGGGGGCCAATCAAGAAGAGCAGCGTAATTTAGGCAATGTACCAACGGCAGATTTCGTACTCGTTTCAGTTATTCATTATACTGGCCTAGCCAATAGTAGTACTACTTTGAGTAGCACTACTAGATGAAATTGACAAATATAGTATGTAAGCTGGATTGGAAAGGATCATATCCGTTCTACTGATATATAGCAACATGCTGCCATTAAGATTCTCATGCAAGCAGTTTTCGCTATCCATTGTACTTATGATGGTTCAACATAACGGAAAATATTTCATTGGCCATTGCGGTAAATTCCTCAAGTTATTCTGCAGTAATATATTTCTCTTACACCAAGAGCCGTAATTTACTAAACGCATAGTCCAGTAGGGGCGTGCCTGCGTTGTTCCAAACTAATAAACATATTGTATAACGCTTAGATATCTTGAGTGTCATTCTCTCCTCAAGAGCCATTATGTCTTCAAGACGCCGGGATAACAACGATAGTGCTATTACTAAAACCTTAAAAGTTGCTGAAGCAAGCTCTCGAGATGTTGGAAGAAGAATTGGACGAGTTGACCCAAAGGTAGCCAGTGAGATGAGCCTATCTACAGGCGATGCAATTGAAATTTCAGCTGGCAAAAATAAAAAGACTACCATTCTCCATTGGCCTGCTTATCAAGAGGATTATGGAAGAGGGCTGATTCGTATTGATGGATATACAAGAAATAAACTTGAAGTTGGCATCAATGATACTGTCGATATTAGAAGGGTCGAAACAAAAGAGGCTCAACAAATTACGCTTGCGCCCACCGAGCCCTTGCGTATATTGGGTGCTGAAGAATACCTTGCCAGCTTTTTAGAAGGCCAACTTGTTACAAAAGGTGATGTCGTTCCTCTCAATGTCATGGGACAGCGAATTGACCTTGTTGTGATATCGACTGCACCTGGCGGACCTGTTATTATCTCTCAAAAGACCGAGGTAATTGTCTCCGAGGAGTCTGCAGAAGCTGTTGCAGCAGCTAGGGAAGGTGACATCCCATCAATTACATATGAAGACATCGGAGGTCTAAGAGATGAAGTGACCAAGGTAAGGGAAATGATAGAACTACCACTACGGCATCCCGAGCTTTTCAGAAGGCTTGGAGTTGAAGCACCAAAGGGTGTTATTCTTCATGGGCCACCAGGTACTGGCAAGACCTTGCTTGCAAAGGCAGTGGCCAATGAGACCAATGCCAGCTTTTACACCATCGGAGGTCCTGAAATTATGAGCAAATACTATGGAGAAAGTGAAGAGAGACTGAGAAATGTCTTTCAAGAAGCGCAAAAGAATGCGCCATCAATTATATTCATAGATGAGCTTGACTCTATAGCCCCAAAGAGGGAAGAGGTCAGTGGCGAGGTAGAAAGAAGAATAGTTGCACAGCTGCTATCTCTAATGGATGGGCTGAAAGCAAGAGGCAAAGTAGTAGTTATTGGTGCCACAAACAGAATAAATGCAATAGATCCGGCGCTTAGGCGTCCCGGCAGGTTTGATAGAGAAATTGAGTTAGGTGTTCCAGATAGAGATGGAAGGCTCGATATACTTCAGATACATACAAGAGGAATGCCTCTTGAAAAGGATGTCAACCTAGAAAGGCTAGCGGATATCACTCACGGGTTTGTCGGAGCAGATCTTCATGCGCTCGCAAAAGAGGCTGCAATAAGGGCATTGAGACGCATTTTGCCTGAAATAGATCTATCTGCAGAGAGTATTCCTGCAGATATACTTAACAAGATAATTGTCAAAATGCAAGACTTTATCGATGTAGTTAATGAGATGGAGCCCTCTGCAATGAGAGAGGTATTTGTCGAAGTTCCAGACGTCAAATGGGAAGACATTGGCGGTCTCGAGACAATAAAACAAGAGTTGAGAGAAGCAGTAGAATGGCCGCTGAAATACCAAGGAATGTTTGCATATGCCGATGCAACTCCTCCAAAAGGTATCCTTCTCTATGGGCCACCAGGTACTGGAAAAACATTAATGGCAAAAGCAACCGCAAATGAAAGTGAAGCCAACTTTATCAGCATAAAGGGCCCTGAACTGTTGTCAAAATGGGTCGGCGAATCAGAGAAAGGTGTTAGAGAGATATTTAGAAAGGCAAGGCAGGCAGCACCATGCATTATATTCTTTGACGAAATGGATGCTATTGCCCCTGCAAGAGGAGGGGACTTTGGCACCTCTCATGTTACAGAACGGGTAATTAGCCAGATCCTTACGGAGCTTGACGGTCTTGAAGTACTGACAAATGTGGTAGTGATTGCTGCAACTAATAGACCAGATATTATAGACACAGCACTATTACGACCAGGCAGATTTGACAGACTTTTGTATGTACCACCACCAGACTATGAATCAAGGAAACAGATTATCCACATTCACACAAAGAAAAAGCCACTAGCTGAAGACACTAACATTGACAACCTTGCAGCTAAGATGGACGGTTATACAGGCGCAGACATCGCAGCCGTAGCTTCAGCCGCAGTAATGCTAGCTCTACGAGAGCATATATCAAAATATGGAAAACCAGAAGAAGCCCAGAGCCACGCCAAGGAACTCAAGATACACATGCGACACTTTGAAGAGGCGATGAAAAAGATAAGACCGTTGTCAACTCAGGAATTGGATATGTATAAGATGATATCAGAGAGATTTGAAAGACCTTCTCCTTCTCCCCCTACTGGCCCGACCACATCTCCAAGTGCCATAGCATAATAATAAACTGCAAGAAAAAGCATGAGGCCGAGAAAAAGAAAAAAGAATATAGAGGCTATTACTTTGCAGAGCATTATTCATTGGTTATGGATTATGATAATGATATGAATGCTAATTGCGCGTGCTAAGATGTTTTTCATTATGCTAGAAACATTGCTTGGAAGTGTTCTTGGTATTGATGAATAAGCAAAATGGCAACTAATAAAAATAACAAACGCCGAAAAGACTGTCAGGCGACATGATTGAACACCACCGCCACAGCCATCCACTATTATTATCTGGGCCCTGGAATTTAACAATTGCACATAAGGCAAAAAAGGCTATTGAGGATGAAGATGCAGACTTTGTATTCAAATTTATCTCTTACAAAAACTGGAATTGTTCAGAGTTCTATCGGATTTGCTGCGGAGTCACAAAGAATAGAGTATGACTCTAGTTGTCAAATGCAGAGGATGCGGTTGTGTTTTCCCTTCTATAATTCAGATAGATCAATTAGAATATGGCAAAACAGCAATACTTGAAGACAGAATAGAGACATGTCCAAAATGTGGCAAAACATCTACATATAGTACAGAGGATTACTGGTTTCAGAGCTAATCACTTTCTTGAAATTAAATCAGATATCAAAACAAACTATACCCATTTCCTGAAGGATGTAGGACTGAGCATGCATTCGTGAGGTCTATATTTTCAGACCAATAGAATACGCCTTCCTTAGTGAACTATGCCAATGTTACAATGAACTCGCAACTTTTGATCTTGGTCTATCTTTTCTCTTGTTTGATTGAGTTAAATGTTAATAGCTTGACCATCAAATATCTAACAGCCGATACTGAGAACTAATAGAGTACGCCACAAAATTTGAAAGTAACATTTTTCGTTTAGTCTTTATATATGCAATAAGAAATGTTCGTAGGTGTAAGGCTACTCTTGACACCAGAAGCATCACCAGCTCCAGATTACAGGGATGATGATGTCACTGAAAAGACAGAAGTGATATATGGTGCTGAAAATGTGCTCAATCGTGCAATTCAAGGTATTCCTTTAGCGAAGGAAACTATAGATCTTTGCGGCGAAGAAGATGGTCCATCTGCCATAGTCGCAAATGAGCCAATACTAAAAAAGTATATCGAGGCAAGCAAAAGGGGGGTAAGAATCAGGCAGATCACAGAAATCACCAATACCAATATCCTTGACTGCAAGAAATTAATGGGTTGTATGGAACAGCGACACCTTTACGGGCTTTATGGCTATTTTGTAATTGTAGACGGAAAACAGTTTCACTCTCATGCATATGGGCAGGAAGCTAAATCGTTTCCCCATATGGTGACAAGCACGGTAAAGGTGTTTGTCCAGCAGCAGCAATATTTTTTTAATACTCTGTGGGAAAAAGCAATCCCTGCCGAACAGAGAATAAAAGAAATTGAGGAAGGCAGGGCACCGGAAAAATTAGAGATCATCCAAGACACACAGAAATCAATTGGTCGTGCATTTGATATAATGAACAAAACACAGAAGGAATTGTTAGTTCTATTTGCTACACCGCGTACATTCACTTTTGCTTTGCGAGGGGAGGCAGCTGATATTTACAGAAAACTTTCAAAAAATGGCGTTGACATAAAATTGTTGGTACCAAGAGGAGGTGCCGACCAGTTTGAAGAAGAAAATAATGAACAGATAGCTAAAGTCAGAGAAGAAATATCTTCATCTATAAATCTTAGATTCTCAGACGTAGATCTGAATACAAGAATTACCATCATGATTTCTGATAGAAATGAGTTTATGAGCTGGGAATTGAAAGATGATACCCTAAATGATCCATACCTAGCTGGTGGCATAGCCACCTACTCAAATATCAAAGCGCTTGCCAGCTCGTATGCAACCATATTTGATAACCTTTGGAAGATAACAGAGTTTGCAGAGAATCTCCGTATAGCAAACATCAAACTAGAAAATAATGACAAAGCCATGAAAGAATTCATTAACATAGCTGCACATGAGCTTAGGACTCCAATACAGCCAATACTTGGCTTGTCAGAAATGCTGCCTGATGCTAGAAATGATCCTCAGCAGCATGGGAAATTTGTTGAGATAATAGTTAGGAATGCTCACAAACTTGAGAATCTTGCAGAGGACATTCTTGATGTTACACGAATAGAGAGTGGGCGTTTGCAACTCTCAATGGAAATGATAGATCTTTATGAATTAGTTGACAGTGTAGTGCATGACTTTCAGAAGTTTCTACCAGCAGATGGCAAAGTCATAATGAATTATCAGAAATTGAATGATGGTCGTAATGATGAAGAGGATCACGGAGTATCACACCTGGCAATCGTGGGAGATCCTGCGAGAATAGCACAAGTATTATCAAACCTGCTAAGAAACGCACTTAAATTTACTAATGAGGGGACGATCAGTGTAAGAGTTGGAAAAAATGATAGTCCTTGCTATTCCGAAGCTGTAGTCTACATATCAGACTCAGGACAGGGCATAGATCCTGAAGTTATGTATAAGCTATTTGAAAAGTTTGTGTCAAAATCAGTGAAGGGAACAGGATTAGGGCTTTTTATTTCAAAAAGTATTGTAGAGGCTCATGGGGGTAAGATATGGGGAGAAAACAATAAGGATGGAAACGGAGCTACGTTTACCTTCACATTGCCTTTAGCAATATGACTTTGATAACACTTATTGTATATAGCTAAAATCTATTCGCCATCGTCAATAAGGTTCCTATCCTAGTACCACAAAGTTAACTTATTAATACCAAGCCTTTTCTTTTCAGCTACTGACAACATTGCCAAAATTCGTATTTCAACAATAATTTCCAATAGATTTTAAGATGTAAGGATGTTCGCTTACATTGATTAAGAATAGCTCCTTTCTACTTGCTTTGCCATGGTCCCAAGATGCGTAAAACTTCGGTGTTATTTCTAATATGACATTATCTCTATTTGTGATGCCACCTATAGTGGTAGTCTGTCACATAGGACATTCTATACTTCCAAGATATATGACTGTATTCTAGGAGAATGTGGCAGTGATGAAATTAATGAGGGGTTTGAAAGTGACAGAATATTGGCTGGAAGCGTAGACGATAGGATAGAGTTGGAGGGGACTGGGGGCTGGCGCGGAGTAGGTGATCAGGATGTAGTGTATGGAGAAGAAGGCAGTTCATCCCATACCACTAGCAATCTATAACTAATACTGATATATCCAAAATAACTGAACCTCTATTTTCATTTTGTCTTACCGACTGAGTCTTTTTTTAAGGTTTTTCTGCCGAATCCCTCTGGGCCCGTTAAAAAAGTAATAGAAAGGCTCCCCAAAAGAGAATATGCAAGCATGACTTATGTTGAAAGGTCTGTTGGAGAAGTGATGTAGAGCACAGAAACTTTTCAGTTCACAGCCCAAAAGTTAAGGCTGCACTTTTCTAATCGGTTTCGCAAATGACAATTGATAGCCATCCGGATCTTGGATGTGAAAGAACCTCTCGCCCCATGAAGCATCAGTAGGCTCGTTTTCAAAAGAAACCAATTTTGAGAAATTGGCATCATTTTGGAGATATGAATACAGCTTGTCTACATCTTCAGTATGAAAGATTATCCTTACAAAATCTCTTCCTTGTTTCCAATCCTCATCTGAACTAGCATCGTTATTTCTCAGTTCTAAATTGAGATAGATATCACTGTTTCTGCCAACCTCAAACGTGCTGAAAGAGTCGGCAGTGGTTCCTCCATGCACTAGTCTAAGGCCAGGTATTCGAGAGTAAAAGTTGCATGATTTTTCCATATTTTTAACCATCAGTGTGACAGCAGATATTTGATAAACTTCCATAGTATTAATGATCATTTATGGGATAAAAATAAAGAAGAGCTAACCCTGAAGTGTTATAAGCTCCTAAGAGTATCAAACCATATGTAAAGCTATAAGCAACTAGTATCTTATCTAGTCTGAAATGGAACCAGTAAGCCTTGATGAGTTAATTATATGTAGAGGTCTAAACCAGAGATCCCGTCAAAGCTATTGCTTGGTTTCCGCTGTTCCAATTAATGCTCTTATTGTTTCAATCCATGCTTTTTGGCTTTCAGAATTGCTTGTTTGTAATAATAGCTTATTTACAGCCAAGCCATTGTAAAGCGCTATAACAGCTGAAGCAATAATGTCGATGTTGATATCTTCTCTTAAAAAGCCCCTCTCAATTTGTGTCTTTAGAAATTCTTTTACCACTTGGTATACCTTGCTTTGGTTTTCAGCTAATATTTTTCTCAATTTTGGGCTGCGTGTCGATAATGCAATCATTTCAAACCATATGGTGTCACTGCCAAGACTTCCTTTTCGGTATTCATCATAGAATCTTTCAGCATCTAGCATAATGTTCTCTTTTCTATTGAATAATCTAGACAGCTGATTTCTTAATTCTTCCAGATTGTGGTCACATATGGCGTAGAAGAGATCTTCTTTGTTTTTGAAGTAAAGGTATAACGTACCCTTGGCTAAACCAGCTCCTGTGGCAATATCTTCCATTCTTGTTCTATCAAACCCATTCTTGGCAAAATTCTCCATTGCTGACTGCAAAATCTTTTCCTTCAGCTCTGTCCTATATCGTGGAGTAAATTTTGTGCGCATTGTGCTTTTTTGTCTCTCCATTTATCTCATCTATAATCTATAGCTACTCAATCCTCTAATCGATTATGATGACACTGAAATAAAGAACTGCATATGACGATGTGAAAAAGCTTTCTGGAAGAGACACTATATAAGGCGCAACATCCCAGCATCCTCCTCCAATTTGGAGCAATGCTCCTGTGGTAACTATTATTGGTAATGCAACCAATAAGGCATTGTAGCTTGCTTTGTTCGTCGTGGAGAAGTGACAACATTTTTTTCATCTATGCAAATTAGAAACCGTACCTAATAAATATGACTGACTGGTCAGTCATATTTATTAAGGACTGGTTTGTGTCAATTATCGTGTCTTTGAAATTATCGCCTTTGAACATGAATGTGCTGCTGACAGCATTGCTCGTAGCCACTGCAGGCGGAATCTTGCAGATAGGTGGCGCAAGCTGGGACGTTACATCACATATTCTAAGACAACCAGAAACATTTTTCACCCCCTCTCATACGGTACTCTACACAGGTGCTGGCCTGACAACAATTGCAGCAATAATTGGTGTATTTATTTCTCTAAAAAATAATGAAGAAATCCGCAGCAGGTCATTTTACGCTGCTTTCAAATTATTGATAATAGGCGCAGCGATTCAACTCATTTCAGGGCCAGGTGACTTTGTGTGGCATTCGGTATTCGGTGTGGATGGTCTGATGAGCCCGCCACACTTGGCGCTTGCCACAGGTATATTGATCAATGCTATTGCTGCTGTAGTTGGGCTTGCAAGGATCTTGCCACATATACAATCTAAGAAAAATCAAACAATAGTGAGAACTGCGCTGGTGCCAGCTTTTGCGGCACTATGGTTTTCATGCATTTGGTACATCTTTATGTTTGTACTTCCAATTTCTAATGGCGAGCACTTTAACTTCAATCCCGACCCAGCGGCAGCTGTAGTAATTGCGACAATAGCTCTTCCATTAGTGAGTGCAATGATATTTCTTATTTCAGCTAGAACAATAGGCAGGATGGGCGCGGCAAGCGCAGTAGCAGGAGTTGTAATCAGTATGAATGTGCTTGCAAACATTGCTCCGGCATATCAATCCTTAGGGGCATTCCTTCCTTGGCAGTTACTTGCAATTATTCCAGTTACTATTGGAGCAGACATTGCGATCCACAGAGCAGGCCCGCGAAATGGCATGATAATTGCAGGGGCTTTAATTGGTATTACATTTTACATCTTTAACTTTCCAATGCTTCCAATGACTTTTGCAGAATTGCTAAATCAGCCTAATTTGTCTATTGGTGACATTTTGCCAAGCATGTATGCCACTCTTTTGCAGGTCATTGTCATGACAGCTGTTCCAAGCG
>Ga0126310_10000914_pt1 | contig 10909 bp, 7 predicted proteins | sample Plot60_FD_92540 | JGI IMG/M metagenome (GOLD analysis project Ga0126310, IMG submission 92540) | Serpentine soil microbial communities from UC McLaughlin Reserve, CA, USA - Plot60 | ecosystem: Environmental > Terrestrial > Soil > Grasslands | place: USA: UC McLaughlin Reserve, Lake County... | reverse complement strand
CCTCTACCGCAAGCTGGGGGCGCGCAGCCGCACCCAGGCTATAGCCCGCGCCAGGGAGATGGACCTCCTCTAGCCGGGTCACTTTGGCACGAACGCCCCATACCTTCCAGGCGAACTGTCGATCTCCACCCCCCGATCCACCCTTCAGCCGATACCGCTCCAACCGACCTTCCTGGCCAATGGGACGATCGTGGTAAAGGAGCGGTTCGATGGTGAGAATTGTCGTGCGGTGTCCCATGGGCGCGGCGGTCGGCTTTCCTGGAGCTCGTCGGCATCGCGGCGTCCGCCACCCACTACCTCTATAAACTCTTCAACCCCGGCTTCCTGGACTTCTCGACAATCGTAGCTTTGCACGTGGTCCTGCGCGGACTCTACTTGGCCGTGGCGCCTTTTCAGTTCGTCAGGCGGAGCCGGTCCAGGCACCTCGGCTACCCGCTGGGTCGGAAGGGCGCTGGTCTCGATCGGCCTGGTGGGAGCGACGGCCCTGTTCATGAGGTTGGTCATCCCCTTCTCGGGTTGGATAGAAAAGGTGTACATCGGTCTCTTCGGGACCTTCTTTCTCTTGGCCCTGATCAAGGGCTTCGTCCACGTCCGCGCCAAGCGGATGGCTTGCACCGGGAGTGGATGATCCGGGCGTTCGCCATAGCGCTCGCCGTCGCCACGATGCGCTTGATCTTCATTCCGGCCCTCCTCGCCGTGGCAGATCCGACCCAGGGGCAGCTCCAGACGCTTTCTGCAGCGGCGTTCTTGGTGGCATTCGTCGTGCATGTCTCCGTGGCCGAAGCCTGGATACGCCTCACCCAAAGGCGCGACGCTCACGGAACAGCAGATCGAAAGTCTTCTACGAGACAGCGCCGGACAGCCGATGATGCCGAACGCTGAGGACCGGCGGTGATCCTGCGCGTGTGGCGAAGATCAACCCGGCGCGTCTCGAGGAGTACCGGCGCTTCGAGGCGGAGCGGTGCCTGCCGATGCTCCACAAACAGCCCGGGCTTCTCGGAGTTGCCAGCCTATTGGCGCGGCCTCGTAGTCTGAGTGTCTACGAATACCAGTATTAGGCGGCTGTAAGATCGCCAGAGCGGGGGGCGAGCCAGTCCCGGAGGCGGGCCCGTACATCCTTGGCTCCCGGTCCGACGAGCATGCCCACGTGCCCGGCGTCCAGAGAAACTGACTCCTTGTCCGAACTGCGAGCCAAGGCGGTCGTGGCCTCGGTCTTGGAGGTGGGAACGACGTAGTCTCGCTTGCCCGAGACGTTAAGCACAGCACACTCGATGTTCGAAAGATTCACCCTCTGCCCGCGCAGCTCCACCTCCCCCTTGACGAGCTTGTTGCGCTGGTAAAAGTCTCTTACCCAACTTCGGAAGACCTCGCCGGGGAACGGGGCGGCGTCGTCGACCCACTTGCTCACCGCCAGCCACGAACGTACGGAGACGTCTCGGTCGGCCAAATCCCGGATCGCTCGCAACGCCGTATCGTAGACGTCAAAGCCGCGGCCGAAGGGCCGAGCGGCCATGCCCACGGCGGTGGCCTGCAGGGAGGCCATCGAGTTAACTACCTGACTCGCAAGGTCCGTAGGGAGATTCCCAAAAATCTTGGACACCATCGCCGGATCGAAGTACGCACCACTGCTGCTGCTCACGAGTGTCCAGAACCCGAGGAGACCCGGGTTGCGTGGGGCAAACTCCGTGGGCGCGGAGAGCAGGACGAGGTTCTTGAGGGGGCCTCTGGGGAACAGGGAGGCGTACATGGCGCACAGCGTACCGCCCTGGGACTGGCCGAAGAGGCTGATCTTATCGGCTCCCGAGGTCTCGAGGACCTTCTGGACCGCGCCGTGCACGTAGTCTAAGACCAAGTCCTCTAGCGATAGCCCCGCGTCATCGGCATCGGAGATCCCTAGGTCGAGCATGTAGACGTCGAAGCCCTCACCCACCAGGTACTCCACCAGGCTGTTTCCCGGTACCAGGTCCAGGACGTAAGGCTTGAGCACGAAACCGTAGGTCAGGAGCACCGGGACCGAGCGTCTCCTCCCGACGCCTTCGCCGGAGCGCTCGTCGGGGCGTAGGTAGCGGAAGAGTTTGGCCTTGTTCGTGGTCCAGACCACCTCCCGGGGGGTGGCTCCCGTCTCGACCCCGATTTTCTCCAAGAGCACGTGTGTACCCGTGACGTACTTCCGTAAGCGGACCGTCTCCGGGCCATCGTAGTCACATATCCCGAACGGACCGAGGCTCCACTCGTCCATCCGGCTGCCTCCCCTGTGATCGGGCTCCACCTTGCCGGAAGCAGCGCGATCAAGGATCACGTTCGACCGTCCTGTTCGCCTTGTCGCTGTTTTTATGGTTCTCGTCACGGTCTTCATCCTTTCATTCTGACGCAGGGGCTCCAATCAACGTTAAGACCAGGTAAGGTCATGTGCGTCCTGAGGACGTAGACAAGCGACTGCCTACGCCTCCCCGCGCAACTGCGAACTCAAGGATCGAATGCAGGGGCACCAAGTCGAAGGGCCGGGACTCGCGTCCTGGCCCTTAGCGCTGCTTTGGAAGGGTTCTCTTCGTTACGAGTTGGCCCTTATCTTGCGGTCGATGCGCTCCACGAGGCTCTCGCGGTCCTTGTTGCGCTTCTCGAACTCGCGCAGCTTCTTGAGCTCGTCGGCGGAAAGCTCATCGAGTTTCTCGGTGACCTCCGCGACGGTCATCCCCTCGTAGTTGTCCGTCTCCAGGGCGCCAAGGATGCTGGCCCTAAGCTCCGCCTCGCGGGTGGCCTCCTCGGTCTTACGGAGGACCTCGTCGGTTTGCTCAGTGGCCTCCTCGGCGACCCGCAGCCCCTGCCGGGCGACCTGCTCGGTGGCCTCCACACCCTGCTCGACGACCCGCTGAGAGGTCTTCAGGCCCTGCTCCGTAGTCTGCTGGATGGTCCTAAGGCCCTCCTGGGCGTAGTTGAAGGGGGAGAAAAAGAAGCCCTCGTAGGCATCGGCCCACCCCTGGGCGAGAGCCCGGAAGCCCTCCTGCTGCTTGCGGGCGCTACGGGCGAAAGCCTCCGCCGTGCGCAGGTTGTGCTCGGTCTGCTCCCGCAGGGCTTCGGCGCCCTCCCTCAGCCAGTTCTGGGCGAAGCGAACGTTGCGCTGCTGGAGTCGCGCCACCCTCACGCTGCTGGCGAACCATTGCTCGGCAGCCTTGGCGCTCTGCTCCTGAAGCCTCAAGAACTCCATCCCGTTCTGGGTCAGGCCAACGCCACGCCTCTGGGCCGCCGCGAAGTTCTCGGTTAGGGCGTGGTAGGAGTCGCGCTGTGCCTGGGTCATCTCCCAGGCGGTGCGCGTTATCTTGTCGAAGTCTGTGGTGGTGGCCACCGGCATTCCTCCATCGTAGTAGGTCTATATCACTACATTCCTATCACACATATACGCGTCTTGCACCTTACGAAAGCCCCAGATACGGCGTCCTAGTGAACAACTTCACGCTGAGGGAGATGCTTTCCCTCTCTTGCTAGAGGTGCGCAGAGGTGTAGGAGATCGACAATCGAGGCCGTTAGAGGATCTTCTCAAGCATCAGCCACTCCAACCTAACTGACAACGAATCCAGTAGGCATATGCTACCATCCGCATGGATGGCTAGGAGCTGACGACTTGAGCGAGACAGAGAAGATCACGATCAATCTAGGCTTGGTGGACCTCGGGCAGATCGACCTGCTCGTGCAGGAGGGCTTCTACCAGAACCGTACCGACTTTATTCGCACGGCGATTCGCAACCAGCTTAACGCGCACGCCGAAGCGGTAAAGCAGACGGTAGCCCGCAAGGAGCTGGTGCTCGGCCTGCAGCACTACGCCCGCCCTGACCTGGAGGCGGTGCGCGAGGCCGGCGAGACGTTGGAGATAAGGGTGCTGGGCCTGGCAAGCATCGCTGACGACGTGCCCCCGGAGCTTGCGCTTGAGACAATTGATTCCATCGATGTTCTCGGAGCATTCCGGGCGAGTTCAGACGTCAAGGCGGCGCTAGCAGGACGGATTCGGTCGACGTAACGCGGAATATGGAAACATTGCCGTTGACCGGCCGTCACCGCTCGGCCCTCACGATCCAGCATTGGATAGACTCTTTGTTCCCATTCCGGTAATAGCTCCACCCTATGGTCGCGCACCTCGCAAATGAACGCTGTGCGACGGGTGCGCTCTGAAGAAGGAGGCAACGACGTCTACCTTTGCGACCGGCGTAACCCTTTTCGTTATCTTCCCAACGTAAGTAGAACCTGGGGTGTATTCGGTAAAACGCTGCATAAGCATCGCCACGGGTTGAGCAGCAAAAGCGCCGGCCTCACTATGACTTTTCGCGCGGTCTAACGCCTCATAGTCTTATCGATCCTCGGTCTGTTCGTACCACCCGCTCCTTGTGTTGTACGGGGATTCAGTGTCTCGAACATGGCGGGCCAGCGTCGATAGACGCCCCTGAGATCTCCCTCGGCGCCCACGCAGTGACGCCTGATTTCGTCCTCCCCAGATCGAAGCCCACGTGCATATTCCTGCCGTATCTGGCGCTGACTGCTTGACAGGAACCTCTCAGGGTGTAATCTACCATCTGTGTGGATGGTGTATAGATGTTAAGCAGATGATAGAAAAGGAGAACATGACCATGAGTGACCAGATGCAGGGCGGCATGGCGGAGGCGATGCGCCTCATTCAGGAGGGCGATCTGGCCGAGGCGACCGCCGTAATCCAACGCGCCCTCGGGGGTAGCTCCCTCGGGAGCGGATTCGCCCCGGTGGCTTCGCCGGATGCCCCCAGCGGTGTCGGCGAGCCGATAGACGTGGAAAGTAGCGTCGTGGACGAAGCTCCGCACCATAGGGCGGCTACTCGGCCTGCCGCAGGTCGTGAACCTGCCACAGCCCCGCGACCCGCTGCTTCGCCCCTGCTCTTAGGCAGCGTGCCCTTAACTATGCCTGACAGCATGCCCTTGAACATGCCCGGGGGGTTTCCCGGCCTGCCCGGCGCTATGCCCAGCCCGAAAGAAGGAGAGACCGATCCGGCTGTTGTTCCGACAGGGGGCCGCTTCGTCGAGCGCTCCTACACCAATCAGGCCGGGACCCGTTCTTACAGGCTGTACATCCCCAGCGGCTACGTAGGGCAGGAAGTGCCCTTGGTCGTGATGCTCCACGGTTGTACCCAGAACCCCAGCGACATCGCCGCCGGAACCCAGATGAACACGCTCGCCGAGGAGCACACCTTTCTCGTGGCCTATCCCGCGCAAGCCCAGGGCGCCAACATGAACAAGTGTTGGAACTGGTTCAAGGTCTCCGACCAGCAGCGCGGGCGGGGCGAGCCTTCGCTGGTCGCAGGTATCACGCGCCAGATCACCGACGAATACAAAGTCGCCGATGGCCGCGTGTACGTGGCCGGAATGTCATCCGGTGGAGCGATGGCGGCGATCATGGGCGAAGCCTACCCCGACGTCTATGCCGCGGTCGGCATCCATTCGGGTCTCACCCCCGGCTCGGCCCACGATATGCCCTCCGCGTTCGCCGCGATGCACCAAGGGGGACCGGTCACCCCGCGCCGGGATATTTCCACCGCGACAGCCACAGGGCAGTCCGCCCGGATAGTACCGGCGATTTTGTTCCACGGTGATTGCGACAAGACGGTTCACCCGCGCAACGCCGACTACTTGCTCGAGCACTACTGCGCCGCCAAGACCGCTGGTAGCCGAGACGAGGTAGGCGGATCGACGCCACGCGGGACGGTGCGGCAGGGACAGGTGCCCGGCGGGCATGCCTACACTCGCGCCACCTACCGCGACGCCGGAGGGCGTGCCATCGTGGAGCGGTGGACCGTCCACGGGCTCGGGCACGCGTGGTCAGGTGGTAGCTCCTCCGGCTCGTACACCGATCCTAAGGGCCCAGACGCCTCCGCGGAGATGGTGCGTTTCTTCAACCAGCACCCTAAGCGGGAGCGATAGGGCCGGCGATCGATTGACGGGCATGGAGGACAATATAAGCGCCAGTAAGACTAAACGGTTAGGATCCTAGAAAACATTGCTGATGATCCTCTCGCCTCGGCCTCGCACAGTGCGAAGTCGAGGCGAGGAATGTTGTGGTATTACCGCCCAGCGTGGTTGACTCGAGCGCGCCTTGCCGCCGCCTCGGCGTCCTGTGGCGTGCCTGTGTGGGGATTACTGACAGCCTATCAAGTCCCATCGCGCCGTCCTGAGCAGCAGCGGGTCAAGTACCAGTGTGAGGATCAGCGGAGCGCCCTGAACACGATGGTGAGCACTATGGGCGCGACTGTCAACGTCCATGACGACCAAGCAGCGCGACGGCTCATCCCACCGCTTCCTCAACCCTGGTCTCTAGTTTCTGTTCTCACAACACCCTCCTACGGGACGAACGTCTCCCAAACGTTACGGCGACCTTACGAAGTCGCGAGTTATGGATCAATCGTGCCCGCGCGAGGTTGACCATGCCTATCGACCCACTCGCAAACTCGCACTGGACACCCTCAATGGCCAGGAACACCGCCGACGGGATGGACAAAACCCTCAGCAAGTAGCTCAATGGTGTCAAGAGACCCCGTACGATTACCTGAAGGCCTTCCCTATTCCGAGTATTCGGCTTATCTAAGGCAAATTAAAGAGCCGACGAGTGGACTCGAATCGCTAACTTGCTTATTACTAGTGATAATCGGTGCGTTGCAGGTGTTTCCTCTTCCTCGGCTTGCACGACGTTGCCCCGTATTGCTTTCCCGGTGGTGTTAGAGTGGTGTTAATATAACGCTTGTATCCGCGCAACACCGTCGTCTACGTCTAGTTCCTTTCGGTCCTTGAAGCGGGTTCCCGCGTTGCCGTAGCCACACGACGGAGTCTCGACCCTCTGGGCGCGCAGACGGTCCTCCAGGCCCGCCACCTCCACACCGCGCGCGGCGAGGGTCTTGATCAGATGATCGTGACCTCTTTTTGTGGCACTTTCCAAGACCTAATCTTCCTTGTATGTCGCCCGGGGCCGCTGTGCTATCTAGAACCCTCGGTAGAGCATCACTGGGCAACCCTACCGACGAACTTGTAACGCCCGGACCCGACCGCCAGAACGACCTCGCCATCGTCTGTTCTCAAGACCTTGACGCCTTCGGTTTGCTCTACCGGCTTGCCGCCCTCTGAGATCCTAGCACCGGCCTCGACCGGCAGATGGACCGTGGCTGTCGTATTAGGAGGTATGGTGACCCCGAGGTTGAACTGGTTGCCCTCGATGCTCCAGGCGCTGACGATCTTGCCGCGGATCGAGTCGTACTCGCCTCTTGCGTGAGTTAATCCACCTCCTGGATGCGGACGTATGACGATGCGGTCGTAGCCCGCCGTCTGTGGGTCCAGGTCTATCCCTGCCACGTAGCGGTAGAGCCACTCGCCCACGGAGCCAAGCGAGTAGTGGTTGAAGGAGTTCATGTTGGGTGACTGGAAGCCGTTCTCTTCCGTCCAGCCGTCCCAGCGCTCCCAGATCGTGGTCGCTCCGTTGCTTATTGTGTAACCCCAGGAGGGATAGGTCTCGTTGTTGAGCAGGCGGTAAGCAACGTCGGGGTGCCCCGTCTCCGTCAACACCGGGCACAAGTAGCCCACTCCGACGAACCCGGTCGAGAGGTGCCAGTCCTCTCTTTCTATGGCTGCTACTAGGTGCTCTGCGGCCGCGGGGCGTAACTCTTCGGGCAGCAAGTCCATGTACAGGGCAAGAACGTAGCACGTCTGGGCATCGCCCTCTATACGCCCGTCGGAGGCGACGTAGGTCTCGTTGAAGGCGCCCCTTATCCCCTCGAAGAACTGCTCGTACCCCTTCGCGTCCTCGTCGCGTCCGATGGCCTCAGCCATCTCGGCCATCAGCCGCGCGTCGTAGGCCCAGTAGGCCGTGGCGAGAAGGTCCTTGGGGGTGTAGTCGCCTTTGGGGGAGAGCCAGTCGCCGTAGTTGTTGCCCATCTTGTTTCTGCGCAGCAGGTCGGGATTGGCCTGGTTCAGGTATTCCATCCAGCGGGTCATGGCGTCGTAGTGCCGCTCTATGATGCGCGTGTCGTCGTAGGTCCGGTAGATCGTCCACGGCACTATCACGCCCGCGTCTCCCCAGGCGGGGGAGCCCTGCCTCAGGAACGCCTCGCTGCGGTCGCCGAAGAGGGGCGCCACGTCGGGGAAGGCCCCCTCGGTGGACTGGGCGTCCTCCACGTCTACCATCCACTTCTCGAAGAAGGCGGAGACGTCCATGTTGAAGGATGCTGTGCGGACGAAGATCTGAGCGTCGCCCATCCACCCTAGGCGCTCGTCGCGCTGCGGGCAATCGGTGGGGATGCTGAGGAAGTTGCCCCTCTGGCCCCAGACGATGTTACTCTGGAGCTGGTTGACCATCGGGCTCGAGCACTCGAAGGATCCGGCGGGCGGCGTGGCGGAGTGGACGACGCATCCGGTGATGGCGTCGAGCGAGGGCTCGCCGGGGTATCCGGTCACCTCGACGTAGCGGAAGCCGTGGAAGGTGAAGCGCGGCTCGTAGACCTCCTCGCCTCCGCCCCTCAGCACGTAGTGGTCCGTCGCGCGGGCGAACCGGAGGTTGGTGGTGTAGATCGTGCCGTCGGGGTTGAGGGCCTCTGCGTGGCGCAAGGTAACCTCGGTGCCGGCCTCGCCCTGTACCTTCAGACGAACCCAGCCGACCATGTTCTGGCCCATGTCGAAGACGTAGACCCCGCTCTCGGGCCCGGTGACGACCTTCGCTGCCACCTCCTCGGTCACCCTGACACCCTCGTCCGGCTGGGCGACGAGCGAGGAGTTCTCTACCTCCTCGACACCTACGGGATACCAGTCCGAGTCATCGAAGCCGGGCTCGCTCCAGCCGGACATCTCCAGTCGGGCATCGTAGGACTCGCCAACGAGGAGGTCCGAGTAGAGGATCGGTCCGGTCGAGCTCTTCCAGGAGCCGTCGCTGACGACGGTCTGCGTCGTGCCGTCCTCGAACTCAATTTCGAGCTGCGCCAGGAGCTGCGGGCGAGAGCCGTAGTGGGCGCCCCTGTGCTTGGGATCAAACCCGACGAACCCGGCGTACCAGCCGTCTCCCAGGATGGCGCCCAGGTTATTCTGGCCCTGCGCGAGCAGCCCAGCTACGCTGTAGGTCTGGTACTGGATACGCTCGCGGTAGTCCGTCCAGCCGGGAGCGAGCACGACCTTGCCGACCCGTTCGCCGTTCACATAGGGCTCATAGACGCCGCGAGCCGTCGCGTAGAGGCGCGCTCTGCGAACCGGCTTCTCCAAGCGGATCTCATTGCGCAGGTACGGGCTGGGGGTGAGCCCCGGGCCAACGTCGTCGTAATCGTCCCCCGATGGGGGATCCAAGTCCTGCGAAGGGCCTTGGCCGAGGGAGATCCAGGCTCCCTCCCACTCGGACCTCTCAAGCAGGGCAATCTCGAAGACGGCGGGTTCGGCGTATGGCGAGGGATTACCTGCCCCATCCCAGACGCATACGCTCCATACGCACCGCGAGCCCGATCGCAGTTCCTCGCCCTCGTACTCGATGCCCACGGAGCGGTTCGACTCCACCCTGCCGCTGTCCCACAGCAGGTTCTCCTCCACTTCGAGGTCGTCCTCGCTGCCTGCGACCACGACGCGGTAGGCAGACTGTGTCTGGGACCGCCCCTCCGCCTCCAGCGCCCAGCTCAACCTCGGCGCCGTCTCGTCTATGCCCAAGGGGTCCACACGGTACTCGCACCTCAACCGGATAGGTCGCATCGTAGCCGTTGTCATCCTCTTATCCCTTCGATCACTTCTCCTTAGCCTTCGTGTGTGCTAACGACGTCAGACGAGTTTCCGCGTTCCTAATCCATGTGCCACTGCAAGGGAAGCAGGTAGGGGAATTTGGTCGCCGGATCTACCTCCACCTTCATGACTGGCGCCATCCAATCTCCCCAGCGCTGGTTCACCTCGTTGTCCCGCAGGTAATCCAGAGTGTGTTCCAGGTTGCCAGTCTCGAAGCAGCCAAAGAGCGGTAGCCTAGGTGCTCATCCCGCCGACTCCTTGACTCTTTTCCCTCGCCCCTTCTGTCATAACCCTACTCTACAGGACCATCGTCTTCCAAGCGTTACGGCAACCATTACGAGGTAGCAAGTTATGGAGCAATCTTACCCACGCCACGATTTCTTGCTCCAACCTTCCTCGCTCCTTGGGTAATAACGGGCACCCGCCGGAGCCTAGGTCATTGGTCAGACAGTTAATGCCAGAGGATTACCTACGCCTCTGTGGATGGAAGAACTCCGAAACCAGGATCACGATGATCCCGAGGGGCAGCGCCACTGCTCCTATCCGAGTAGGATAGCGTCGTCCCCTCCGACTTGTCGAGTGGTGGCTTCCCGTGCGTCCAACAGCTCCTCCCATCCGCGAGGGACGACCCCGAAGCCCCACGTCCGGCTCGCTTATGCAACACCCCACCATATGCCTCTGCTGGTAGCGAGTACATCTCCCAAATGGACTCGTTCTAGGACCCCGCTTGGCGAAGTTCGGAGAACACTCCTGCTACTCACTTCGGTGAATAAGGTTCCGGTGTTCCCAAAAAGGGTACACAGCAGTTACCCGGAACACTGATCGAGTAAGGAGATGTTGTGACTGAAAGAAGAGTGGACAGGCTAGAGCGGGCGCCGGAAGAGGCCAGGCAGGAGTGGCTAGGAATGTTGGAGGGCCTGGCGGAGCAGATCCACAAGCAGCAGCAAAACTCCCAGCAGATGGTCCAGGAGATGATGGACACCTACCTGCAGCTCCTTAACACCCCTGGGTCCTACCTCTCAGGACAGGCCGAGCAACAGCAGCAGACCCTCCAGCAGACGGCCCAGCAGTGGATGGAGCAGGCCCAGCAACAGCGGCAGACCTTCCAGCAGCAGGCTCAACAGCAGCAGCAAGCCTTCCAAGAGATGACCCAGGAAGTG
>Ga0126310_10000913_pt1 | contig 10913 bp, 12 predicted proteins | sample Plot60_FD_92540 | JGI IMG/M metagenome (GOLD analysis project Ga0126310, IMG submission 92540) | Serpentine soil microbial communities from UC McLaughlin Reserve, CA, USA - Plot60 | ecosystem: Environmental > Terrestrial > Soil > Grasslands | place: USA: UC McLaughlin Reserve, Lake County... | reverse complement strand
TCCCGTTCGGCATCAACGTCGAGTCCGTCTCGATCCGCAGAGTGGAGATCGAGGCAAGCGTGCGACTGGCGGAGGGGCTCCGGGTCAAGTTGGCACGCTGATGTGCGGCCGTGCTTTGCGCGAGAAGCGCCTGCTTTCGCGTGGGAGCAGGCGTACGGAAAGCCGGACAGGTTGAGTGCTCCTTCGCATGGAAGCTGCGCGACGAGATACTGCGCGGACGATGTCGGACGAGAACATCGAGATCCTTCGCCGGGCCGATGACGCCTTTCAGCGCGGTGACCTGACGGCAGTGCTGGCCGATATGGACGAAGGCGTCACAGCCTCGCGAGTGGCGCCGATGCCCGACATCAAGACATATGAGGGGCATAAGGGAATAACGCAGATGCTCCTGGACTGGGTGGAGGGATTCGACGATTTTGCTATGTCTGCTGCGGAGTACATCGACGTCAACGACCGCCAGGTCGTGGTCCGGGTCCAGCAGCGGGCGCAGGGGACACAAAGCCGCGTTCCGATCGAAGCCGACTTTTGGTTCCTCTACACGTTCAGGAATCGAAAGGTCATGCGCCTGGGCGTGTACCTCTCGAAGCACCCTCGGGGACGTTCTGCAGAGCGATCGCCAGAATCACGAACAATCCGAGGCCCGCGGTGTGCGACGCATAGGCGGTGCCCACTGCGAATCCCTCCGGCAGGCTGTGGACCAGCAGCACGGCGAAGACGAGCACCGAGCGCCGCAAATCGGCCCCGTTCAGTCCAGCCACGTGCACATCATGGCCTCCAAGCAGTGCCCGCGACACGAGCAGGAAGGCCGCCCCGATGGCGAGGCCGGGGGCGACCGTGGCTCCCGAGCCCTCGTCGAGGCCGGCAGCAGCAGGCCGACGACGGCGGCGACAGCCATCAGCCCGACCGTGAGTCCCCACAGCGCGGGCCGAATGTGCTCGGCCTGCTGTCCGAGCAGGAACACCGGGATCGCCCCGAAAACGGTGGCCAGGGCCGTACCTGTCCCGGCCAGTGCCACCAGGGCGATATCCAAGGCTTAGCGGTCGACCTGGTCGTCGGCCAGCGCGTAGCGGACCAGCTCGGCGCCGATCGAGAGGCCGAGCGTCTGCTGGATGTGAGCGCGATGGGTTTCGACCGTTCTCACAGGCCAGAGAGCCTCAATTCAGGTCAGTCGGCTCCGAGCGGCCCGTAGGGGTCGAGCGCCATCGGCTGCTCGTGCCACGCGGCGGGCAGTGCCACTTCGATGTCGATGGAGCGGCGCGGCGGCGCAGAGTCGGCATGCACGGTCTCGTGCGCGAGCCATGGCGCGAGATAGCGGCCGCTGATCTTGTTTGGAGGCCACCAGAGGGCGTCGGGCGAGGCTGTTCCCTCGCCGCCGCCGCCGGCGATCTCGTGGCGTAGGTTGAGCGAGTCCTCGCCGGTCAGCAGCTGTCCGCGCAGGACGGGGCGGAAGGGGTTGGGATCAACGGCGGCGCCGATCCGGGCCGCGATGTGCTCCGCGGCGGCGTCGGCCTGCTGGGTGGCGATCCCGCCCTGCTTGATCGGGAATGTCGTCCCGTCCCCGGCCGCGTAGACGTCCTCGAGGCTGGGGACGCGGGCGTGCTCGTCGATCGGGATGAATCCCTTGGCGTCGTTCGGCAAACCAGGGATCGCAGGGCCCTCCACTAGCGGCAGGGCGATCACCGCGTCTGCCTCGAGTGGCCGGTCGCCCGGCGTCAGGACCAGAGCCGCGTCGGTTTCGTGCGCATGGACGCCTGCATGGACATCGATGCCGCGCGCTTCGAGCAGCTGCGCCACGGCCTCGCTTGCGACAGCGCCGAACATGATCAGCGGGGCCTGCTCTGGCGTGAAGACGCTGCAGCGCAGGCCTTCGCGGCCGCCGCTGCGTGCCTGACGGCTGGTCATCAGCGCCAGTTCGTAGAGTGGCAGCGGCCAGGAGACGCCCGGCGGAACCACGAACCCAAGCTTCCCGCATTTTCGCGGGACCGCGTCCAGCCAGTCCGCGATGCCCGAAGCCACCGCCCCGACTGGCGGAAAGGTGAACGAGCGTTCGTAGGGCGCGCTGAGCTTCCCGCCGGCGCACACCACGAGTAGGTCGTAGCCGAGGCTCGAGCCGTCGGCCAGCTCCACGGCGTGGTCGTCCGGCCGCACGGCAACCACCGCCTGCTGCACCAAGCAAGCGCCGAGCTCCGCGGCGATCGGGCCCAGCTCCAAGCGCGCCGCGACGCCCAGTAGGAAGGGCTCCTCGACCGTCAGCGGCTTGTAGCTGAAGTCGGGGTCGCTCGCCGCCAGCGTCAACTCGGCCCGGTCCTCGCACAGATCCCCCAACGCGAGCAACGCCTCGAGCCCGGCCACACCACCCCCGACCACCAGTACCTTGGGTCTCATGGTGACCTAATACTGTCACCGCTATGAGCGAGTTTCGAGTGGTCGTGTGCGGTGGCGGGATCGCCGCAATCGAAGGGCTGTTGCGGCTACGCCGGCTCTTGGACCGCTCCGTGGACATCGACGTCGTCGCGCCGAACGATGCGCTGGTCATCCGCCCGCTCGCGGTTCGCCAGCCGTTCGCGTTTGGCCCTCCCAGCCGGTACGACCTCAAGCGGATCCTGACCGACAACGACGCGAATTGGCTCAAGGACACGCTCGCCTGGGTCGACCGCGAGGCGCAGGTCGCGCACACCGGCGGCGGGGAGAGCCTTCGCTACGACGCGCTCCTGATCGCGGTGGGGGCGCGCCAGCTCGAGGCGTTTGAGCACGTCCGCACGTTTCGGGACGCGGAAGCCGACGAGACCTACCAGGGCGTTGTCCAGGACATCGAGGAGGGCTACTCGAGGAGCGTCGCCTTTCTGCTTCCCGATGGGCCGGTGTACCCGCTGCCGCTCTACGAGCTCGCGCTGATGACCGCAGAGCGCGCGTACAGCATGGGCATCGACGAACTCGAGATCTCGCTCGTGACCCCGGAGGTCAGCCCGATGGCGATCTTCGGCCGTGTCGCGAGCGACGCGGTGGCGAACCGGCTCGAGCGCGCCCGGATCACGGTCTACTCGTCAGCGCTGGCGCAGGTCCCCGCGGCCCGGCAGCTGGTCGTGCAGCCCCAGGGAGTCGAGCTGCATCCGGGCCGGATGATCGCGATTCCACGGATCGCCGGCCCTGGGATTCGGGGCCTGGCGGGCACCGGCGAGACCGGGTTCATTCCAATCGACTCGGTCTGCCGGGTGCCGGGCACTGACGCGCGCGTGCACGCGGCCGGCGACGCGGCCTCCTATCCGATCAAGCATGGGGGGCTCGGAGCCCAGATGGCCGACATCGCAGCGGCCGCGATCGCGCAGCTAGCCGGAGCCGACGTGGACCTCAAGCCATTCCAGCCGATCATCCGGGCCAAGCTGCTTACCGGCGGTACGCCGCTCTACATCAGCGCTCGCCTTATCGGCCCGCGCGGCTTCGAGTCCGAGGTCTACGACACACCGCCCTGGCCGGAGGATGAGAAGGTGGTCGCCGAAGAGCTCGGTCCCTACCTCGCCGGTGTCGACGCCCGGGAATGAGCGGGGTGAGCGCAGCGATTGCCGGGCTGAGTCATTAGCAAGCAATGCAGTGGTTTCCCGCAACAGCCGGAGGCGGCCCGGTGGTGGTTCGGTGGGCTTCATGACGCGCCTCCGTCGGCGCCTTCGCGTCTTCTCGAGCCACGCCCACGGGTGGCTCTACCAGCGTACGGGTGGGCGCGCAGCCGGGCGCATCGCGGGGCAGCCGGTCCTGCTGCTCACGAGTCAGGGTCGCCGTAGCGGCAAGCAGCGCACTACTCCCGTTCAGTACCAGCGCGACGGCGACGACCTCGTGCTGGTCGCCGCAGCCGGGGGCTCGCCGCAGCCGCCGGCCTGGTGGCTGAACCTGCAGGCCGACCAGCGCGCAACGATTCAACTCGGCTCGCGAGTGCTTGAGTGTCGAGCCCGTACAGCTACCCGGGAGGAGCGCGACCGGCTGTGGCCGCAACTCGTAGCAGGCAACCGTCTGCTGCCAGGGTTGAGCGAAAGGCGAAGCGCCGGCTGCCGCTCGTGGTCCTCACGCTCGACCGGGATCAAGTCGAGGGATGAGCCGCAGCGGTCGGCTCACGCGTGCCCATCCTAGGCGGCCCGCGCTCGCGGGGTGGACCGTGTGACCCCCGCGGCGAACCCCCTGAGCATTACGGGCGGAGCACGCGCTGATATTCGTTCACTGCAGAAGGATCGGTTAGCGTCAGCCGCTCGGCCGCGCGAACGAGAGAAAGGAGCGGCAGTTGAGCGGAGAGCGACGCACAACCGCCGAGGAGGCCCGACGGGTAGGTGATGAGATCGGCGCGGATTGGGACCGCTTCGACCTAGAGCAGTTCCGGGCCGGGATGGATGTCGAGTACGAGCACGGCTCCCATGATCCCCAGACCGACGTGACGGGCGACGACCCGATCGTGACCGGGAAGATCGCGCTTGCGCACATGAAGGAGTTCCCCGACTACTACGAACGTCTACGGCGGATGGAGGGGGAGGCCGAGCGCGACTGGGCCGCCAGCCGCCGCCCGGGTGCCGCTTCCTGAGCGCTAGCTCGCTGGGGGGACGGCCAGGACGGGGCGATCCGCGATGTGAAGGAGACGCTGGGTGACGCCGCCGAGGAGCAGTCCCAACACCGTTGAGTAGCCGCGTGTACCGACCACAATCACGTCGGCGTTCGCCTCGTTGGCGATCTCGGCGATTGCATGGGCGGGTCCGCCAAGGGTGATCTCAGACATCTGGACACTCGCCTCGATCCCCTGATCGGACATCTCCTTTGGCCTGATTGCGAATACTAGCCCGGAGCTCGACTTCATCGGCGTGAAGCTCGGCCCCGCGCGGCATTCAGGGCAAGGGGCGCGACTGAACGTGTGGCGGAACTCGTAGCACTGGGAGACTCGTGGCGTGGGGACTGACGGCGGAGAGGCGCACGCTGGCGACGCGGCAGGTCTTGTGGCGGCCGCCGTCGACCTCTATTGGTTGCCTCTCGGTGCGGGCGGGCACTTCGTCAGACTCAACGGTCGCGTCTACGAGGCGATTGCGGCTCGGCTGAAGAGACGCCCGCCGTGCGACCTCTACCACTCCGCGCTCGAAGTGCACCTTCCGGAGGGGACGTTCGTCATCGAGCAGACACCAGTCCCCAACTTGAGCGGCAACCAGCGGGGCGTCGTTGCCGAAGGCGCCGTCGGCAGTCGCTGGGCAGGCCGATTTCGGATCTTCCGCTACGAGATCCGTCTTTGGCTCGGCGGTCACATTCCCGACGTCGCCGAGGCCGTAGAAAGCCCGCGCCGACTGAGCAAGTACGAAGATTGCGCACGCCGCGTCCTCGCCGTGGTCTCGCAGGTTCCGACGCCCGTGTGGGGCCGCGACGAGCTAGAGACGGGGGAGATGTGGAACTCGAACGCGGTGATCGCCTGGGTGATCGCCCGCAGCGGGATAGACACCGAGTCAATTCAGCCTCCTGCAGGAGGGCGCGCGCCCGGCTGGCAGGCCGGGCTCGCAGTCGCGCGCAGGCAGGAGGAGGAGGCGGGAGGGACCGCCAGCATCAAGGGAGTCCACACTACGCCCGGGTCGTGAGCAGCCTCGCGGATCTGCCACTGGGGGTGGATGCGTTCGGCGTTCCGCATCCGGCAGCCGGCGAGGTTCTCCAGCCACTCGTAGCTGTAGAACCCGCCGCGATCCTGGCCGATCTGCGCGAGCCACGACCACACCGCTTCGACTGGCGCGTCGACCGTCACCGCCCGCGTCGGCCCCACACCGGGCCGAGGCGCGAGCTCGTCTCCCGGCAACGTGGCCTCGCTCTCGGCGCGCGTCGCGCCCCACCGAAGCATCCATGGCCGAACCTTCAACGCATACACACCCGTGGCGAGCACGGCGGCGGTCGATGCCATTCCAGAACGCCGCCCATCACGCAGCGCTCGCACGGTCGCCCCCAAGCCAGCCAGCGAGGCACCCGCCAGCGCCAGTGACCCCCCGATCATTACAGCGAAGCCCGGCAGCGCCCCCAGCACCGACACCGTCTGCTTCGAGGAAGACCCACTCACGGATAGCTCCAACGCTCAGCGGCTCGTCTGAGCCACCAGCGCCGCGAACTCCCGGCCGAAACGCTCGACCGCGTCCCAGTCGGTGTAGTCGTAGTCGTGCGAGGTATCTGTCGGATGCCCTCCACGGCGCATCATCAGTCGCACCAGCGTCCGCGTGAAGACGTTGTACTCGCGGTACTGCAGCGCCCCGGCGATGGCGACCGAGCGGGCCGGTGTCCACTCCGTCTCGGCGAGAAAGTCGTCGATGCACCGCTGCGTCGCCTCGCGGGCTTCATCCGTGTCGTCAGCCGCGTTCAGGGAGACGGAGAAGAAAGCCGAGGGACAATCAGCAAGAGCGGTGCGATGAGACTTGACCCAGTCGACGATCTCGCGCTGGTGGTGCCCAGCATGCAGGGACGCGCCGACAACCACCCCGTCCTGGGGCGCCGGCTCAGCGTCGCCCACGTCCTTGACGTCGGGGACGTCGACCTCCAGACCTTCCGTGCGCATCGCGTCCGCGAGGCGCGCCGCGATCTTCTCGGTGTGACCGTGCCCTGCTCGCGTAGAGAACCAGGACATCGGCCATGTCGGCGGTCCAATTTAGTGGTGCCGTTCTCGTTGCGACGTCAAGCGATAGCCGGTGGCGAATGCCAAGCGCCCCACCTCCAATCCGTAGGGGGGGTGCTGGGCCGGATCCAGCGCCGAGGCGAGGGTCGGTCGGCGAGAGCTACGAGTTCCGAAGACCTACCGCGCTCAACCACGTGCTGACGGGCGGGGACAGCCTCTCGCTTTACGCCACGCTCAATACGGCGAGCGCGCCCACCGACAGCGCGACCAGGGCGAGCGCAGCGCCGGTGAGCAGCCGGGCGGCGCGGCCGCTGACGTGGGGTCCCATCACGGCGGGGTCGCGCGCCAGGCGCCGCATGAAGGGCAGCAGCACGAGCAATAGCACGGCGTTGAGGGCCTGGGAGAGGAAGAGGATCGGTACGAGCGGCGTGCCTGGAATCAGGATCAGCGCCGCAGCGACGACGACCAGCGCGACGAAGCTGGCGTAGAAGAGCGGCGCCTCCTTAAGGCTGTCGTTGACGTCGCACGGCGCCCCGAACGTTTCGGAGACCGAGTACGCCGTCGACAGCGGGACGATCGCGGCGGCGAGCAGTGCTGCTCCTACAAAGCCGAAGCCGAACAGGGTCGCGGCGAGGTGGCCGGCCAGCGGTTCGAGCGCTCGCGCGGCGTCGCCGGCGTCCTTGATCTCGACTCCGCGCGCGTGCAGAGTGGCTGCACAGGCGATCACTATGAAGAGGCCGATGATCCCGGTCAGCACGGAGCCGACGATGACGTCCACGCGCTCATTTCGAAGGTCCTCGACCTTGAGGCGCTTGTCGACCGCGTATGACTGGATGAAGGCGAGGCCCCAGGGGGCCAGCGTCGTGCCGAGGGTGGCCACGGCGACGAGCACGGCCTCGCGCGTCAGCGGCATTCCCGGCACGACTAAGCCTTTGGCTGTTGCGGGCCAGTCGGGATGCGCGAGAAAGCCCGAAAGGATATAGGCCACGAACACTCCGGTCAGCGCCAGCAGGACGTGCTCGACGCGGTGAAAGGACCCGCGCAAGACCAGCAACGAGACGCCTAGGGCGGCGAGTGGCACGCTGACATCGCGGCTGACCCCCCCGAGCAGCCCGAACCCGGCTGCAACGCCGGCGAACTCGGCCGAGAGCGTGCCCAGATTGGCGATCACCAGCGCGCTGAGGGCGATCGCGGCGCCCCTGGGGCCGAGACGCTCTCGCACAAGCGCGAGCAGTCCCTTGCCGGTCACGATCCCCATCCGGGCGCCTAGCTCGTGGTACACGATCAGCGCCGCCGTCGAGAGAGCGAGGACCCAGAGCAGGCGATAGCCGTACTTGGCGCCGAGGATCGAGTACGTCGTGATCCCCGCGGGGTCGTCGTCGGACAGCCCGGCCAAGAAGCCCGGCCCAACCACCGCCAACAGGGCGACCACCGAACTGCGCCGCATGAGCTGCGGCCGGCGGCGGAGGAGCTGCCAGTGAAGGTGACGCCCGGGTGGCGGCAGACGCCCGGGCTCGGGCCGTGGCGAACGCTGCGATGACGTCAACGGCCGATGAGTCTCGCGGATGCGGTGCGGGATGGGCGGCAGGGCGGTTCGTATTTGCCTGTTCGGGGGGGTCCGGGAGCGGACCTATAGTGCGACCGCTTCGCAGTCCACCCGGAGGGAGCAGCGCGTGGCCGGAGAACGCAGGAGTCTGCTGGTTTCGCGAGGATGGATCCAAGCGGTTCTGCTGGTCGTCTTGTGCGGGTTCTTCATCCTCGGCCTGCTGGCCTACCGCACCTACATGGCCCACCCGCCGGTTCCGGAGCGGGTCCTCGACTCGCAGCGGCACGTCGTTTACACCGGCCTGGACATCCAGAAGGGCCAGCAGGTCTTCCTGCACAACGGGCTCATGGAGTACGGGTCGGCATTCGGCCATGGCGCGTATCTCGGGCCCGACTTCACCGCGGATTACCTGCGTCGCTCGTCCGACCTCGTCAAGCGCTCCCAGACGATCGCGGACTCCCGTGCGAACCGCTACGACGAGAAGACCAAGACTCTGACGCTGACCCGGGCCCAGGCCGACGCATTCCGGCGGCTGGTCCCCCACTACAGCCGGTTCTTCTCCGACCCGACGACCGAGCACGGCCTGCGCGACAAGGCGATCACCGATCCTGTGCAGCTGCGCCGGCTGGCCGCGTTCTTCGCCTGGACGGCGTGGGCCGCGTCGACCAATCGCCCTGGGCACAACTACTCCTACACCAATAACTGGCCGCCCGAGCCGCGCGTCGACAACAAGCCGACCGCCAACGTCGTGGTTTGGTCGGTGCTGTCGCTGATCGCGCTGTTGGGCGGCATCGGCGTGCTCTTCGGGGCCTTCGGACGCTGGGGACGCAACCTCGGGTGGCACGGCCGCGAACAGGCGACCCTCACCTTCCGCTCCCCTGGTGACGTGGCCCTGACACCGGCGCAGCGCGCCACCGCGTGGTTTTTCTTCGTGATGGCGGCGCTGTTCTTGATACAGACCTTTGTCGGCGCCGCCAGCCAGCACTATCGCGCTGAGATCGGCGGCTTCTTCGGCTTCGACCTGGCCAAGTTGTTCCCGTACAACCTGATGCGGACTTGGCATGTCCAGCTCGCGCTGTTCTGGGTGGCCACGTCGTTCGTCGCGGCCGGGATCTTCCTGGCGCCGATGATCGCCCGCCGCGAGCCCAGGCATCAGGGCAAGCTCGCCTTTGCGTTGCTCGGGGCGCTGGCCGTGGTGGTCTTCGGGACGCTGATCGGCTCCTATCTCGGCGTGCACGGTGTGCTCAAGGACGCGGCGTCGAACTGGTTCGGGCTCCAGGGCTTCGAGTACCTCGACCTCGCCCGGCTCTGGCAGGTGCTGCTGTCGGTCGGCCTGTTCGTGTGGGTCTTCATGCTCTGGCGCGTGCTGCGCAGGCGGCTCGCCGGCGAGCACCCCGGCAACATGCCGTGGCTGTTCTTCCTCGCCGCCTGCGCGATCCCCGCCTTCTACGCCGTCGGCCTGATCGCGAGAACTGGCGACAACTTCACGACGACGGAGTTCTGGCGCTTCTGGGTGGTGCACCTCTGGGTCGAGGACTTCCTCGAGCTCTTCACCACCGTGATGGTGGCCTACATGTTCGTGCTGCTCGGGGTCGTGCGCGAGAGGATCGCGTTGACCGTCGTGTTCCTCGACATCGTCCTGTACTCAGTCGGCGGGGTGGTCGGGACGATGCATCATCTGTACTTCTCCGGGGAGCCGGCCGAGCACATGGCGCTCGGCGCATTCTTCTCCGCCGCGGAGGTCATCCCGCTCACCTTCCTGACTGTCGAGGCGTGGAGTTTCCTCCAGCTCGGGGCGGCGCAGGAATCCCGCTCCCAGACTCCGTTCCCGCACCGCTGGGCGGTCATGTTCCTTGTCGCCGTCGGTTTCTGGAACTTTCTCGGCGCAGGCATCTTCGGCTTCCTGATCAACCTGCCGATCGTCTCCTACTACGAGATTGGCACCGCGCTGACCGCCAACCACGGGCATGCGGCGATGATGGGCGTCTACGGCATGCTCGCGCTGGGCCTGGCGATGTTCTGCCTGCGCTACCTGATCTCCGCCGACAGGTGGCCGGAGAGGTGGGCGCGCATCTGCTTCTGGTCGACGAACGTCGGCCTGGCCTGGATGTGCTTCGCCACCCTGCTGCCGCTCGGCATCCTGCAGCTCTACAAGTCCGTGGACGGTGGCTACTTCGAAGCCCGCGAGCTCAAGTTCCTGACCAACGACACGAACGCCCTGATCGAATGGCTGCGGCTGCCGGGCGACATCGTGTTCATCGCCGGCGGCGCGCTCCCGGCGCTCTACATCGCTTACCTCGGCATCCGCCAAACCGTCAAGCGCGTCACGCTCGAGGAGCCAGACGACATCCTCTTCACCGAGATCGCGCAGCCAGTGGGCGCCGCGGAGATCGCCGCCGATGAGGCGAGCGCGGCCAGGCTGACGTGAACGCTGAGGTGGTACTGGCCGCCGGCTACGCGGGCGTGCTGGTGATCGGCGCCTTCGTCTTGGATTGGCTGTCTGCTCACACCCACCGCCGCTCGCTGCGCTACCGGACCGCCGGCTTCACCTATGACGAGACCCAGGACCACTGGCAGTGCCCGGAAGGCCAGCCCCTCTGGCCGCACGAGTTCGACCATGAGCGTCGGCTGGTGCGCTACCGCGCCAAGGCGCACACCTGCAACGCCTGCCCGCGCAAGGCGGCCTGCACCGACTCGGACCGCGGCCGCGAGATCGTCCGACCGCTGGATCCCTGGCCACATTCCGAAGCAGGCCGCTTCCAC
>Ga0126310_10000912_pt1 | contig 10914 bp, 8 predicted proteins | sample Plot60_FD_92540 | JGI IMG/M metagenome (GOLD analysis project Ga0126310, IMG submission 92540) | Serpentine soil microbial communities from UC McLaughlin Reserve, CA, USA - Plot60 | ecosystem: Environmental > Terrestrial > Soil > Grasslands | place: USA: UC McLaughlin Reserve, Lake County... | reverse complement strand
TCGGCGGTCGTCACGCCCGGGCGGATGGTCTCGATGGCAGCGTCGAGGTAGTAACGGCAACATTTGTACGCGTCGACGAGCGACCGCGACGCGCTGCCGACCGCGAACGTGCGGTAATAGCACGTCCGGTAGCCCATGAAGCTGTGGAGGATGTCGAAGTAGGCAGGGTCGCCTGGACGCAATGCCCGGTCGGTGTACACGTGGGGGTGCGGGTTGCAGCGCTCGCCGGAGATCGCGTTCACGCCCTCCACGAACTCGGAGCCCATGTCGTATAGGACCTTGTTCACGAGCGCGACGCACTCGTTCTCGCGCATGCCGGGCTTCATGGCGCGATACAGCTCCTCGTAGGCGGCGTCGACCATCGCGCACGCCTGGTTCAGGAGGGTGACCTCGTCCTGCGTCTTGATCACGCGGGCCTGCTGCATGAGCTGCTGACCGTCCACGACCTCGATGCCCTCGGCCTGAAGCGCGAAGAAGACGGACGTCTCGACAGCGTCGACGCCGACAGGCTGTCCAAGCAGGCCGCGCTCTTCGAGCTCGGTCCGGATCTTGCGCGCCACGTCCTCGGCGCGGCCGGATTCGGGCGACATTGCGCCGCGCAGCGTCGAGATCCCGGCGCGCGAGCGACCGTCACTCAGCCACGGGTTGTACAGCTGGTGGTGGCGCGCTGCCGACCCGAAGTCCCACATGATCGGCTGGTCGCCGCGCGTGAGAAGGCAGAAGCGGTTGAGCTTGTCCTGCGCCCACGTGCCGATGTGGGTGGCGGTGATGTAGCGGATGTTCGTCATGTCGAAGCAGAGCAGAGCTCCGAGCTCCGACTGCTCGAGCAGCGCGGAGATGCGCGCGAGCCGGTCGTCGCGCAATCGGTCGAAGCGCACGCGCTCCTCCCAGTCGACGCCCATGGTTCCGTACGTGTGAAGTCCCATCGCCTACCTCGCGTAGCGCCAATACTTGCAATCGATTGCAGCCGGGCGAGGGGAGCATACCACTGGCCGCCCGCACCGACGAGAGTGGGGGGCGGTCGCTGTTGACGCCACAAAATTCGTCCGATAGCCTGCAAACGTTTGCAGAGGACTCGATGCCGGATGAACGCAACACAGCGCGCCGGCCTTTACGAGCGGAAACGGACTGCCGACTGAGGGGAACGGACATGGACAACGGCAACGTCGACGGCCCGCGGCTGGCGTGGGCCGGTACCGGGAGGATGGGGTACGCGCTCGTGACGCGCCTGCTCGAACACGGCTGCGACGTGGCTGTCTACAACCGCACCCGCTCGAAGGCCGAGCCCCTGGCCGAAGTGGGCACGTGCACGATCGTTGACACCCCGGTCGAGCTGGCGGATCGCGACATCGTCTTCACGATGGTGGCGGGCGACGACGATTTCAGGGAGCTCGTGCTCGGACCCCAGGGACTGCTCTCGGGCCACGGCGGCCCCCGCATCATCGTCGATTCGACAACCGTGTCGGCCGACGTCTCGGAGAAGGTGCGCGCGGAAGCAAGGGCGCGTGGGACTGACCTGCTCGCCGCGCCCGTGAGCGGAAACCCGCGCGTCGTTGAGGCCGGCAAGCTCACCTTCGTGGTCTCGGGGCCCGAGGACGCTTACCGCGAGGTGTCGCCGTATCTCGAGTTGCTCGGCGCAGGCGCTACCTACGTCGGCGAGGGCGAGCTGGCTCGCCTCGCCAAGATCTGCCACAACCTGCTGCTCGGGGTGGTCGCGCAATCGCTCGCGGAGATCACGGTGCTGGCCGAGAAGGGTGGGATGACTCGCGCGGCGCTGTTCGAGTTCCTCAACAGCAGCGTAATGGGCTCGATGTTCACCGGTTACAAGACGCCGGCGTACGTGAACCTCGACTTCCACGCCACCTTCACCCCGATTCTGCTGCGCAAGGACTTCGACCTCGGGTTCGCGGCTGCTCGGGAGCACGACGTGCCGATGCCGGTCGCCGCGGCCACGCTTCAGGTCGTCCAGTCGCTGATCGGCGCTGGCTATCGGGAGCAGGACTTCGCGACATTGCTCGAGCTCCAGGCGCGGCTCTCCGACCTCGAGCTGGTGCCCGAGAACGCGCCTGTGGCGGATGGCCTCGGCCCCGAGTCCGGAGGCGGCGGCGAAGCCGCTGCCGCCTCGACCCGGCGGCTGAGCTCCCCTCACCGCTGAGCTACAGGGCCAGCCTGAGCGGCTGCTCGAGCAGCTCGCGCACGCTGGCGAGATATCGCGCGCCATCAGCGCCGTAGAGGATGCGGTGGTCGCAGACGAGCGTGAGCTCTAGCTGGTCGCGGGCGACGATCCGGCCGTCGTCCGCTACCGCCGGCCGCGGCGCGAGGCTGCCGACGGTGAGGATGGCCGCCTGAGGCGGGTTGATGATCGCCGTGAAGGAGTCGATGCCGTACATCCCGAGGTTGCTCACGGTCATAGTCCCGCCCGCCAGCTCCGGCTCCGTCAGCTGTCGGTTGCGGGCGCGTTCGGCGAGGCGGAGGGACTCACGCGCGATCTCGCCGAGCGATTTGCGGTCGGCGTCGAAGAGCGTTGGCACCAGTAGTGCGTCCTCGGCAGCCACGGCCAAGCCGATGTTGATGCGTGAGTAGAACTCGAAGTGCCCGTCGCGGTAGGCACCGTTGACGCGCGGGTGCTCGCGCGCCGCGCGGGCGGCAGCCTTCACGATCATGTCGTTGTACGACGGTGGCTGCTCGCTCAGCTCCTTCAGCCTGCTGCGAAGCTCCACGCACGCGGTCATGTCGACGGTGACGGTCAGCGTGAACTCCGGCGCCGTCGCTTTCGACTCGGCCATCCGGCGAGCGACGGTGCGCTCGAGCCGCGACAGCTCCCGGACCGTCACTTCGCCCTTCGCCCCGGGCTCCGGCTCGCGCCGCGGCGGCTCAGCGGCCCGGGCGGGCTCGGGCGCTAACGGAGGCTCCGCTTCGACGCGTGGCTCCGCCTCGACGCGTGGCTCGGCCTCGACGCGCTCGCCGGCCACGGGCATCGCGCCCTCCACGTCAGCCTTCACGACCCTGCCGCTCGGTCCGCTGCCCGCCAGCGCCTCGAGGTCGATGCCCAGTTCGGTGGCTAGCCGGCGGGCGACCGGCGACGCCTTGACGCGCGCGGGGCTTCCCTCGTCGCTGCGCGCGGGTGACGGCGGCGTCTCAGCTACGGCGATGGCTGGCGGACGCGGTTCTGTCTGGCCAGCGGGCTCGGCGCGCGCGCCGTCGGCCACGCCACTCGCCTGCGCGTCCTTGCCGCGCTCCTCGATACGGGCAATCGTCGCGCCGACGGGCAACGTGTCGCCCTCCGCGGCCAGCAGCTCGAGCAGCGTTCCGTCCGAGTCGGCCTCGTACGTCACGTTCGCCTTGTCGGTCTCGATCTCGACGAGCTCCTGCCCGCGGCGAACCTCGTCGCCGGGCTGGGCGAGCCACTTCAGGATCGTGCCCTCCTCCATCGAGTCGGATAGGCGCGGCATGGTCACGTCGACAGCCATTCAGCGACGCGGTTCTAGCACACTACCGTGGTTGACTGCAAACGTTTGCGCTACTCTAGCGCCGCAACGTCCTAGAGCAGGAGGCACGGGTGGCGAAGGCGCCTACCGAGAGCACGCAGCCCATCGGCGCAGCGCAGATCGAAGACATCGGAGTCTGGCTCGAGCGTTACGGCCGCATGCTCCTGATCCGCCTGTTCGAGGGCGAGATGCACAGGCTCTTCCTGAAGGGTGAGGTGCACGGGACCACGCACCTGTCGTCCGGTCAAGAGGCGGTTCCAGTCGGGGTCTGCTCGGCTATTGAGCCGAGCGACTTCGTGGCCGGTACGTATCGCGGACACGGGCACGCGCTTGCCAAGGGCACTGACCCAGAGCCGCTCGCGGCCGAGATGCTCGGGCGTGCCACGGGCGTCTGTGGCGGCCGGGCGGGTTCCATGAACGTGATCGACCTCGAGCACGGCCTTGTGGGCTGCTTCGGGATCGTGGGCGGAAGCATCGCCGCTGCGACCGGCGCGGCGCTCACCGCCAAGCACAACGGTGGGGTGGTAGCAGCGTTCTTCGGCGACGGGGCCGCCAACCAGGGCTACTTCCACGAGTGCATGAACTTCGCGGCGGTGTGTGACTTGCCGCTCCTCTTCGTCTGCGAGAACAACTTCTACGGCGAGTTCACGCCGATGGAGAAGGTGACCGCCGGCGGCGACATCGCGGCGCGCGGCGCCGCCTACGGCGTGCCCTCCCACGTGGTCGACGGGAACGACGTGTTCGCCGTCCACGCCGCCGCGCGCGAGGCCGCCGAGCGCGCGCGTACGGGCGGTGGCCCCACGCTGCTCGAGTGCCAGACGTACCGTCACTACGGCCACTCGAAGTCAGACCCCGCGAAGTACCGCCCGGAGGAGGAACTCGAGAGGTGGCTCGCGCGCGATCCGCTCACGGTCGCGAAGGCGAAGCTCCACGAAATCGGCGTCCCCGAGAGCGACATCGAGTCCGTCGAGGAGGAGATCAAGGCGCGGATCGAGCGCGCGATCGAGGGCGCGATTGCGGCGCCGTACCCCGATCCGGCGCAGGAGCGCGCCACGGAGTTCAAGTCATGAGTGAGCTCGAGTTCCGCGTAGCGATCCGCGACGCGATCGCCGAGGAGCTCGAGCGCGACGAGCGTGTCGTGTTCTTCGGCGAGGACGTCGCCGCGCCCGGCGGCGTATTCATGGCCACTCCCGGGCTGTCCGAACGCTTCGGCGAGGAGCGCGTGTTCGACACGCCGATCTCGGAGCTTGCGCTCGCGGGCGCTGCCTTTGGCGCGGCGGCCACTGGGCTGCGGCCGGTCATCGAGATCATGTTCGGCGATTTCATGGCGTTGCCCATGGATTCGCTCGTGAACCAGGCCGCGAAGTTCTGGTACATCTCGAACGAGCAGGGCAGCATCCCGCTCGTCGTCCGCTCGGCGGTGGGGGGTGGAGGCCGCTTCGGCGCCATGCACTCACAGATCCACGGCACCTGGTTCCAGGGCATCCCGGGCGTGAAGATCGCGGCCCCGTCGACGCCGGCGGAGGCGAAGGGGCTGCTCAAGGCGTCGATTCGCGACGACAACCCCGTCATCTTCCTCGAGCACAAGCGCCTCTACTCGGTCAAGGGGCCGCCACCCGCCGACGATGACGTGATCCCGCTCGGGAAGGCGCGGATCGCGCGGGAGGGAAGGGACTTGACACTTGTCTCGATCTCCAAGGGCGTCGCCGACTCGCTAATCGCAGCGGACGAGCTCGCCGCCGACGGGATCGACGTCGAGGTCCTGGACCTGCGCACGCTCAGGCCGCTCGACCTTAAGACGGTGCTCGACTCGGTCGCGAAGACCAACAGGATCTTGGCTGTTGAAGAGGGGCCGCGTACGGGCGGCTGGTCGACCGGCGTCCTCGGCGCGGTGGCGGAGGCCGGCCTGCACGATCTCGACGACGCATGGATTGTCGCCACTGATGAGACGCCGATTCCCTACAGCCCCACGCTGGAGGACGCGTTCGTGCCCAGCCCGGCCGCGATCGCGGACAACGTGCGCGCGCGGCTGGGCGTCGCCTCGGGCAACCTGAGCACGACCGCGTAGTCGCCCAGAATCCACGAACCCGCTGGCGCGCATTCCGCGTCCGCGCTCAAGCGGTCTTCGATTCGCGCGCGCGCTCGTCAGCCCGCTGCGGCCTGTTGCAGCGCCCGCCGGCACAGCACCCGCGCGAGGTGTCGCTTGTAGTCGGACGACGCGTTCAGGTCGGCCAGCGGATTGGTCCCCTCGGCGGCTTGGTCCGCGGCGCGCGCAATCGCACTCGCATCGAGCGCTCCGCCGCGCAGCGCGTCCTCGGCAGCGGGGGCTCGCAGCGGCGTCGAACCCATGTTGGTCAGGCCGATCCGCACGTCCTCGCAGGAGCCGTCGCCGGCCCGCTTGACGAGCGCGGAGACGCCGACCATCGCCCAGTCCTCGGCCCGGCGAGTGAACTTCTCGTAGCCATGACCCCAGCCATCCATCGCCGGGAAGCGCACCTCGATGATGACCTCATCCGGCTCGAGCGCGGTGGTCAGGTAGTCCTTGAACAGATCTCGGGCCGCAATCTTGCGCATGCCGCCGCTGCCCTGCACCGTGACCGTGCCTTCGCAGGCGAGCAGCACGGCCGGCAGGTCTGACGCTGCGTCGCCGTGCGCCAGCGAGCCACCAATCGTGCCGCAGTTGCGGACCTGCTGGTCGGCGATTGACGCGGCAGCGGTCGAGATCACGCCGAGGTCCGAGCGCGCCTGCAGGTCGGCGTGGCGCGTCAGCGGTCCGATCCTCCAGCTCCCGTTGTCGCGCTCGACGCCGCGCAGACTTGTGAGCTTTCGCAGGTCAACGAGCAGGCTCGGAACGGCCAGCCGCAGCTTCATCAGGGGGATCAGCGAATGGCCGCCGGCGAGGATCTTGGCGTCCTCGCCGCCCTCCTTCAGCGCGGCGAGCACGCCGTCGAGCGAATCAGGGGCCGTGTAGTCGAACTCCGCGGGAATCATGCCTTCGCCTCCTGAATTGCCTGCCACAACCGCATGGGCGTCAGCGGCATGTCGAGCGATTCGACCCCGAGCGGCCGGAGCGCGTCCTGCACGGCGGCGGTCACCGCCGGCGTCGCCCCGATCGTGCCGGCCTCGCCGACGCCCTTGACGCCGAGCGAGTTGACGGGCGACGGCGTTTCCGTGCGGTCGGTCTCGAAGCTGGGCAGCTCGGCCGCCGTCGGAAGCGCGTAGTCCACGAACGTGCCGGTGACGAGCTGCCCGTTCTCGTCGTATACGACCTGCTCATAAAGGGCCTGGCCGATGGCGTGCGCGACGCCGCCGTGGACCTGTCCGTCGATCAGCATCGGGTTGATCGCCGGGCCGCAGTCGTCGACGGCGAGATAGCGGATGACCCGTGCCTTGCCCGTCTCAACGTCGACCTCGACGACGCAGGCGTGGGCCCCGAAGGGGAACACGAAGTTCTCCGGATCGAAGAACGCGGTCTCCTCGAGGCCAGGCTCGATCTCGGGCGGCAGCTCCTGCGGCGGGATGTGCGCCGCTCCAGCAATCTCGGCCATCGTCATCGCCTTGTTGGGCGATCCCCGCACCCGGTACTTGCCGTCTGCAAGCTCGATGTCCTCGGGTGCCGCCTCGAGCAGGGCCGCGCAGATCCGCTTCGCCTTGTCCTGGACCTTGAGCGCAGCGCGCGCAACGGCCTCACCGCCCACGGCAAGCGCGCGCGAGCCGTAGGTTCCCCAACCCCAGGGCCCTTGGTCCGTGTCGCCGTGGATCACGTCGACGTTCTGGGGGTCGATGCCCAGTTTGTCGGCGACGATCTGCGCGAAGGTGGTGTCGTGCCCCTGGCCGTGCGGCGACGTCCCGGTGAACACCGTCGCCGACCCGGTCATATGGACGCGGACCATTGCGGACTCCCAGAACGCGGCCTGCAGGCCGACCCCCTGCGGGCCGACCGCGCGCGAAGGCGCAAGCCCGCAGACCTCGACGTAGGTCGAGAAGCCAACGCCGCGATACACACCCTGCTCACGCAGCGCTGCCTGCTCGCGCCGGAACGCCTCGAGGTCAAAGTGCTCGAGCAGGCGATCGAGCGCGCCGGCGTAGTCGCCCGAGTCGTAGACGATGCCGAGCGCCGTCTCGAACGGGAACTCGTCCTTGCGGATGAAGTTCTTGCGCCGCAGCTCGAGCGGGTCCATGCCGAGCTTGGCGGCCAGCTCGTCCATCATCAGCTCGATCCAATAGGTCCCCTCGGGCCTTCCCGCCCCGCGGATGGCGTCGGTCGCGAACTTGTTCGTGAAGACGCCGATGAAGCGCAGCTCGATCGCGGGGATCTTGTAGCACCCGCCCATCACCGGGAAGCCGAGCTCAGGGATGAATGGCGTGAGGACGCCCTGATAGGCGCCGAGGTCAATGACGAGCCTGGCGCGGCAGCCTGTGATCGTGCCGTCGCGCTTTGCGGCCAGCGTCACGTAGTCGATCTGATCGCGTCCATGATGGCTCGTCGTCATGTTCTCCGAGCGGGTCTCCGTCCACTTGACCGGGCGCCCCAGCCGCTTCGCCAGTGCGGCCACGAGCGCCTCCTCGGGATAAACCTGGAGCTTGCTGCCGAAGCCGCCGCCTACGTCGGGGGCGACTACTCGCAGCTTGTCCTCGGGTGTGCCGAGCACGAGCGACAGGACGAAGCGGGCGATGTGTGGGATCTGGGTCGAGCTGTAGAGCGTCAGGCTGTCGCCCCTCATCTCGGCGACCGAGCAGCGCGGCTCGATTGCGCCGCCCGCCGTGCGCTGATTGACGAGGCGCCGCTCGACGACGACGTCGGCCTCGTCGAGCGCGGCGTCGACGTCGCCCCCCGTGAGCACGTACTCGTGCGTCTGGTTGGTCCCGAACTGCTCCCAGACGAGCGGCGATCCGTCCTCGAGCGCCTTCTCAGGGTCGACCACGACGGGCAAGGGGTCGTACTCGACAACGACCTGCTCGGCGGCGTCGACGACGGCGTAACGGTCGGTGGCTACCACGACGGCGACCGGGTCACCGACATGTTTGACCTCGCCGCGCTTGAGCGGCCAATGGTCGGGCGTATGGATCTCGACGCCGGGCGGGCTCCAGAACGTCGGGAGCGGTGCCGCGAAGTCGTCGGCCATGTCCTCACCGGTCAGGGCCGCGACCACCCCTGGGTGTTCCAGCGCCGGGGCGGTGTCGATCGAGGTGATGCGCGCGTGCGCCTCGGGAGACCGTACGATGGCCGCGTAGAGCATGCCCGGCAGCGTCAGATTGTCCGTATAACTGCCGCGGCCGGTGATCATCCGCGGATCCTCCTTGCGTCGCATCGCGCGTCCGACCCAGGCGGTGCCGGTGGTAGCCGTCTCCGCTGTGCTCATGCCGTGACCTCCGCGCCCTTCTCGGCCGCGTCGAGGACGGCCTTGACGATGTTGTGGTAGCCGGTGCAGCGGCAGAGATTGCCCTCGAGCCCGTGGCGCACCTCTTCCTTGGAGGGGTGAGGATTGCGCCGAAGCAGATCGGCGGCCGCCATGATCATGCCCGGCGTGCAGTAGCCGCACTGGAGCCCGTGGTTGTCCCAGAACGCCTCCTGGAGCGGGTGCAGCCGCCCATCGTCGGCGAGCCCCTCGATCGTCGTGACATCAGCGCCGTCAGCCTGGACGCCCAGCACCGTGCAGCTCTTGACGGCCTCGCCGTTCAGGTGGACCGTGCAGGCACCGCAGTTGGAGGTGTCACAGCCGACGAGCGTGCCTGTCAGCCCGAGTCGGTCGCGCAAGAGGTGGACGAGGAGCAATCGCGGCTCCACCTCCAGGTCGCGTTCCCTCCCGTTGACGGTCAAGCGGACACGGGCTGGGTTGCTCATACGTCCTCCCTCGGAACGTTGGCTGCGGCGAAGTCGGCGCCACCATACCATCGCCCGATGCTCGCGATCGAGGTGCCCGAGCCCGGGACTGCGACCACGGAGATGCTGCCGGATTTCCCGTTGCACGAGTCGCACATCGCCTGGGCGAACTACCGCCGGCCGCTGTGACGCCGGTGCATGTCGTCGTACCCGACGGCATCGACGATCCGGCCCGCCCGAGCGGAGGCAACGCCTATGACCGCCATATCTGCAGCGGGCTCACGTCGATCGGCTGGTCACTGCACGAGCACGAGGTAGCTGGCCGGTGGCCGCGAGCTGACGCGGCGTCGCTCGCGGTCCTCGATGCCGTCGTCCAGCACATCCCCGACGACGCCATCGTGTTGCTCGACGGGCTGGTCGCCTCGACGGCCCCCGAGGTGCTGGTGCGGCAGGCGCGCCGGCTGCGCCTGGTCGTGCTCGTGCACATGCCGCTGGGCCACCGCTCGGCACGCGACGACCAGATGCGAGAACGCGCTGTCCTGGCGGCGGCGACTGCCGTCGTCACGACCAGCGCATGGGCTCGGCGCCGGCTGCTGGACCTGTATTCGTTGCCCGCCGACCGGGTGCACGTCGCCGAGCCGGGCGTCGCCGCCGCCGACCTGGCAACGGGGACCGCGGTCGGCCGGGCCCTGCTCTGCGTCGCGCCCGTGACCTTTGACAAGGGGCACGACGTCCTGCTCGATGCGCTCGCGACCGTGACGGACCTGCCCTGGCAGTGCGTGTGCGTGGGCAGCCTGGACCGCAACCCGGCGTTCGTAGAGGCTCTCCGGCGGCGCTCATTGGACGGTGGGCTGGACGGCCGCGTGTGGTTTCCGGGACCGCGGACCGGCCCCGATCTCGACCGCAGCTATGCAGAGGCGGACCTGATGGTCCTGGCATCGCGCGCCGAGACGTACGGCATGGTCGTGACCGAGGCTCTGGCCCGTGGTGTGCCGGTCGTCGCAGCCGACGTTGGCGGGGTAGCGGAGGCTCTCGGTCATGGCCCCGACGGCATCCGGCCGGGGGTGCTGCTCCCGCCGGACGATCCTGCGGTGCTCGGCGCCGCGCTTCGAGCCTGGCTCGGTGACGCCGAGCTGAGGGGGCGCTTGCGCCGGGCCGCCGTGGAGCGGCGCGAGTCGCTTTCCGGGTGGTCAACGACCACGTCCGTCATCGCAGGCGTCCTGAGCCGGGCGTCACGATGACCGTCCGGGTCAGCGCGGAATGGCTTGCCCTGCGCGAGCCGGCCGACGCCGCCGCCCGTGCAGCCGAGCTCGCCGAACGCCTCCGGCGACTCCTTCCGTCCTCGGGCCGCTTGGCGATCCACGACCTCGGCTGCGGCACCGGGGCGATGGGCCGCTGGCTTGCGCCACTGCTGGCGGGGCCGCAGCACTGGGTCGCGCACGACCGCGACGGCGATCTTCGGAGGGTCGCCGCTGCCAGCCGGCCTGCCCCGGCGGCGGACGGGGCCACGGTGACGGTCGAGCCTAAGCAGTCGGCCATCACACGGTTGCACCCGACTGATCTCGCCGGCGCGAGCCTCATCACCGCCTCAGCGCTGCTGGA
>Ga0126310_10000911_pt1 | contig 10927 bp, 6 predicted proteins | sample Plot60_FD_92540 | JGI IMG/M metagenome (GOLD analysis project Ga0126310, IMG submission 92540) | Serpentine soil microbial communities from UC McLaughlin Reserve, CA, USA - Plot60 | ecosystem: Environmental > Terrestrial > Soil > Grasslands | place: USA: UC McLaughlin Reserve, Lake County... | reverse complement strand
GGTCCGAGCTCCCAGCCGAAGCCCCAGCGCATCGCGCGATCCACTTCAACTACGTTGTCGGCAATTTCGGGAATTCGTTTCGCAGCGTAAACGAGCGTGCGCGAGAGTGTCTTCCAAAGGAAAGCGCCCGCGCGATCCTTGCCCCACGTCAGCGCCTTGATCCGCTCGGGGAGGTCTTCGATGTTCTTCGCCATGTCGAGCGAAGGAAGTTTGACCTTTTCTGAGGGACGATAGTCGAGTGTAGCGGTGTCGAGCGTCCAGATTTCGCGCTTGTCGCCTTCGCCTTTCTGCTTTTTGTAGAAGCCGGACTTGGTCTTGTTGCCGAGCAGGCCGCGTTGGACCATCGTTGCGAGCACTTCGGGCACGACGAACATCTCGCGCTCTTCGTCTTCCGGCAGTGCTTCGTAAAGGTTCTTGATGACGTGCGTGAAAACGTCTAAGCCGACGAGGTCGAATGTGCGAAACGTAGCGGACTTTGGACGACCGGCTGCGGGACCAGTCATCTTGTCGACTTCTTCGATCGAGTAGCCGTCGTCGAGCATCGTCTTAATCGTGAAGAGCGCGCCGAAAGTGCCGATGCGATTCGCGATGAAGTTTGGACGATCTTTCGCCGGCACTACGCCCTTGCCGAGACGTTGATCGAGAAAGCCGTAAACGAAACAGGAGACTTCGGGCTTGGTCCACTCGGTGCGAATGATCTCGACGAGATGCAGGTAACGCGGCGGATTGAAGAAGTGTATGCCGAGGAAGTGTTGCTTGAAGTCGTCGGAGCGGCCTTCGGCGAGCAAGTGAATGGGAATGCCGCTCGTGTTTGAAGCGACGATTGAGCCAGGACGGCGAAATTGTTCGACGCGCTCAAACAGCGAACGCTTGATGTTTGAATTCTCGACGACGGCTTCGATAATCAGATCGCAGTCTTTGATCTTAGGCAGGTCGTCGTCGAAGTTTCCGGGCGTGACGAGTGAAGCAAGTCCAGGAACAAAGAACGCTGCCGGCTTTGCCTTCACCGCGCCTTCGAGACCGCTGCGCGCGATACGATTTTTAACCTGCGAACTCTCTAGCGTTAATCCCTTCGCCTGCTCGTCAGGCGTCAGCTCGCGCGGCGGAATATCGAGCAGCAACGTCGGCACGCCCGCATTCGCGAGGTGCGCGGCAATCTGCGCCCCCATAGTTCCCGCCCCCAGGACCGCGGCCTTCTCAACGCGCATCTCCACCCTCCTCCGACACTCCGACCAGATTAACAGCCCCGCATAATACTGAATGAACGCTCATTCAGCAAGCTGGCCAAAATAAATTCAGCCTCGCGGGATATATGCGGGTTCGGTCATAAAGTGAAATTTGTTCGTCGCACTGCCGCGAACAAAACAGGACCGCACAGCTCTCGCCTCGAGAGGTGGGCATTTACGTTTATTGCCGGACTACAAAACTTGTTCCGGTCTGCCGGGCATCCTATGTGGGGTCACAGATACACGGATAGATGGATTCTGAATCCGTGACGAAAAGTACATGAATTTCGCTGTCTTTTTTCTTGACTAGCCTAGAGGGCGGGAGTTATAAGGCGCGCAGGCACTCGCGTGTCTCCCTGTAAATCGCCGCTCGCGCGTTTCGCCAATACTGACGGAGTTCACTTCCTCGAGACGCGAGTCTCGCTCCTGGCAGTCCACCCCTTTTCCGGCGAGACACTCTTCCCTTCAACTATGGAGGAAACGATGACGCGTAAGCCACTTAGACTGTTTGTTCAGATCCTTCTGGTCGGATTGCTGCTCGGAGTCTCGTCGACCGCTTATGCAGATGCCGTAGCAGTATCTGCGGTGACTTTCAGCAATCTCCAGATCACGACGGCGGTGGGAACGGTTACGTTCACCCCAACAGCCGCAAGCACTGTTGCACTAGCCACGAACAGTCTGGGCCAAACTGCTCCAGTGATGTCAAACACTTTTCCGATATCTCAAGCAAATACTGCGGTCCAGTTTGCGAGTTCCTCTGCGGTGGCAAATGCCAACACCTTTTCCGCCACCGCCAATAGCCTGGTCGCCCTCACGGGCTGCACGTGCGTTGCCTCATCGGCGGGACAAGGCAACCTCTCCGGGACCTTTGTTATTACCGGCGGCGAAGGCAACGTTAACGTGAATATCGCAGCTCTGTTTACGACGATGTCGAGTGTAATGACAGACCAGAATGGGCTGACCGCTAACTCGCAAGTCATCACAACTCTCACAGTCGATGGTGTGGCAATTTTTGATGTGACCAACATCTTCAACGTGGTAAGCAATTCGTCGGACGAACAGTCGAGGATGCACCAGGTTTCAGAGGCAGTTTCGCTTGCCTTTAATGTTCCTCACACGATTTCAATCCACATCCACGCAGGGTCGTTCGCAGAACACGAGGTTCCAGAACCGGCAACGGCAGTGTTGCTATTCTCAGGTCTGGGGTTCATGGCGGGCTACGTAAGGAAAAGGAAGAGGACAAGTACGACGCCGTAGTATTATCGTGACTCAAACTACATAACTTCGCTCTTCTTTTTTTGACTTGGCTGGACCGGAAGAGTAGAAGGACGACGTAGGTGCGCGCGTGGTCCCGCCAACCTATGCCCAATGCAGCCTCGATCTTCATTTTGATTCCATCTGCATGCGAATCAGTGCGCCGATTCAATCAAATCCGGGATTCCGCTCGGCGATGAAATTGTCGAGAAGCAGTTAGATGGGAACAGTGTCGTGGTCAAGGTTTAGACTATGAAGACATCTGAGTAAAGCGCAGTGATTGGGCGGACAGGCAGGAATGCTTATCCTACTTTGGTGGGCGATGCGAGCCTCATGAACTGGGTTCCGTTGACTTCGTCGTAGTCGCTATCTGATCACCGTTTCCTACGCCGCTGCAAAATTGAGGGGTTTGTACCGCCGGTTCCTCCGCCACCAAAGGGTGAAGTAGAAATTGTTTGCCACGCAATGCCGTATTGAACGTCGTGAGTGCCAGAAGCTCGTCTGATCTTGATGGTGTAGGTTTCTCCGTGACGGGCCTTAAACTCCGCAATTTCGTAGCTGTTGTCGAAGGAGAGACTATGGGCCACGTCATCACCATTGCTATCGAAAACGAACAAATCCAGGTCGACCGTCAGCTCCGAGGTGACTAATCGGAGATTGTGGTGAATGCGGCGGACGACGATTTCGGAATCCCATGCCAGCGCCACTTTTACAGTCGTCGTAAAGATAGAAGTATGCTTCGGCACCGAGATGTTGTAGGAGAAGGTCGCCTCGTCATTGAGTCCCACATCCTTTGATCGCAGGATGTTAACGTCCCATCCGGCTGGAGCGGGACGTTCGTTACGCCCTCTTCTATGCTCAGCAATCCTAACGGCGTTCAATGTGTTCAGCGCGCCCGTCCCATCACGCGCATCCACTTCACTGATTAAATCGTTCCCCCAAGTCCCGCCGTCCGGATTCAGTCTGGCCGAGGCCAGCAAAATGGCCCGGCACCCTTCAGGCCAGAACGTCAGTAAGCGGTTCGCTTCCTGAATGCAAGCGGCTGCGCCGGCAACAGCGGGCGCAGCAAAACTGGTTCCCGAATTCGTTACACCTACGGCCGTAACGCGTGTGCCATTCGCAGAAATCTCGGGGAGCTCCCGATCGCCATGTTCAGACTGAGGATTTCTGAAAACCGTATCAAATGACATGTCATTTGCAAGATCGTTGTGATTGCCCACGGTCAGGCGGTTGAAACCCTTGTGGTTGACGAACTCGTCCTCAGAATCATCGCTAAGAATATTCCCCGCGGCTTCGCAAATCGTTGGCCAGGGCCAATGCAGCACCATCCGGTCTTTGAACAGATCGTCAAACGATTGATTAGGGTTAGTCTCCTCCTCTTCCCGGTGGAAGCTCTGGCTGATGACACTGCAACCCTCATCAGCCGCCCAGCGAATCGCATCAAGGAAGAAAGCGTTTGCCGAATGCAGCAAGCAATCGGGGGCATAACCGTGAGGTCGATTCCGCTGAATGTTCTTGATGATGCCGTGGGTCAGCCGGGCGTGAGCTGACGTCTCGGGATCTGTGGTGAAGCGCGCGGTGATATCCAGGTTCGTGGTGACGTCGGGGCCGCTTTCATAGACAGCAACCTTCACTCGCTTACCGGTGTATCCGACATTGTGGGCCACATCAGTTTGCGAAATTGCAAGCGAGTCCGTCAGGTCAGGGATACCTTTCTTGTCATAATAAAAGACCATCGCCACCTCAGGGGCTGCGGCAAGTCGCTTGATGGTTTCAGCATCGAGCTCGGCAAACACGATCGGCGCTCCTGGATCCACTCTCACGTTCTTGTCAATACTTCCCAACTGGTACTGCTTTACAAAACGGCTCGATAGCTCAAACAATCTTCTTCGTTCAGCCGCCTCCGCCGCGGGCATTTTTGCCGATTGCCGCCGGGTGCTTTTTTCCGGCGGAGGGTTTTCGCCGAGCAGCCACAGCGCCACGCTGGTCGGTTTGGATCCGGCCTTAGCTAACTCATCATGCAGGGCCGGATCGAGGTTTCCGTACTTTTCAGCATACTTATTCAGGACCGCCTCACGGACTTGATTGAAATCGACTCTGTTGCCGGCTTTATCGTAAGCAGCCATCCACGGCTTGCCGTTTGAACGGCGGGTTCCTTTCATCAATTCATATGAGGCCGTTTCGCCGGGTCTGGGTCGTCGGATGACATCGTCGTGCACGACCACGCGTGAATAAGCCTGCACTTTCACGCCCGTGGGAAATGCCGCAGCGGAATCCACGACGAAGAATGGCACTTCCAAATCGTCGTCGATGCGCTGATGTTCTGGTGTGAAGAGATCTCGCAAGGACAAAGTATTGCGGCCCGACGGGAAGGACTCGTCAACCTGGATGACTAACCGGCGGCCTCTTCCGCTGATTGCTGGTTTAGCGCGAGTGTTGTCGAACCGAACTCCGTTAGCGATGGCTCGCTCATGGATTTGAGTACTCGACTCGATTACGATCTTCGTTCCTCGCCGGATGATTTCGAAAGCGCTGATGCTGGTCGTAAGGATCTTCTTTGAGCGGGATGACCCCCGCGCGGGTCGTTTGGGGGGCATGTGAGAAATCCTTTTCTGCCGGCTGACGCCGACTTTGTCAGGGAAGAATAGAAAGATGAGGAGCTTCTCATAGTGTTTCGGCGTAAGGCAAGAACATTCATTAAATTTACATGGGTCGTTTCCTATGAGATGAATTTCAAGTTATGACGAAAGCTGTAGGAAAATTTCGATCATTAAATGATTCTTGTAATTAAGTCGGGATAGTTCTTGAAAGATTAGTTGAATCCACTTGCTGGGCTGGTACTGCTTCGCGCCTGGGTTGCAAACGCTTCTCCCTATGCTCGGGATAGATCCATAACAATATCGGCGTCGTTATCAGCGTCGTACCCATCGCCATAAACACCATGATTGAAAACAATGGCGGTGTGAGGACGCCTATATCCAGTCCGATATTCAAGATCACCAACTCGATCAACCCACGAGTATTCATGAGCACTCCGATAGCGGCTGATTCACGCCACGGTGTTCCCATCACTCTCGCGGCAATCATCGAGCCGCCAAACTTACCGGTGACCGCCACCAGAAACACCAAACCACAATACAGAATCATCTCGGAGCCGCTGATCAGACCAATGTTGGTTCGTAATCCAGTGAAGGCAAAGAATAGCGGAATGAGAAGCACCACCACCGGAACCTTTAATCTCCTGCGTACCTCTTCGGTGAACCCATTCTCCTTGGTCACAATGACACCGGCAAAAAAGGCGCCAAACAGAGCGTGAATTCCTAACCATTCCGTCGCCAAGCTTGACGCAAACATGCAGACGAGCAGAACGGCAATTATCTTGTCGGGTTTTTCAGTGTCTGCCTGGCGGGCAACCAGTTTTTTCAATAAAGGCCTGAGCACAAAAATCATCACCGCAAAATAAATCAACAACCCTGCCAGCAACTGCCACAAGAGAAGTTGATTAACTTCCGATCGAACCAGGGCGACGATCACTGCCAGCAGACACCAGGCAGTGACATCATTGATTGCCGCACATGCGATGGTAAGAGTTCCGAGTTTGGTGCCAAGCAGGTTTCGTTCGCCCAGTATCCGGGCCAGTACGGGGAACGCAGTGACGCTCATGGCAGCACCCATGAGCAAAACAAAACCAGTAAACGGCAAACTGCCATCAGTGACCCTCGGGAAGAGAAATATCGCCAGCAAAGCACCCAATACAAATGGCACGATTATGCTGATCTTACTGATGACTACGGCTGTGTAACCCAATTCACGCAACTTCTTCGTGTCGAGCTCCAAACCAACCATGAACATGAACAGCAACAGACCAATCTCACTTAACGTGAACAGTGGTCCAAGGCTATCCGGCGGGAATAGTGTGGCGAAGAATTCAGGCGCAACCCAACCCAGCAGCGAAGGACCAAGCAGGACACCGGCAACCATTTCACCAACTACTTGCGGTTGACGAAACTTGCCCAGCAGCCAGCCGACCGCATTTGCCGTTAGCAGGATCACGCCGATCTGAACGAGTAGGATCTTAATGTCTGTCATGTCTTACAAAAATCTCAACCGTCTTAAAGCAAACGCGATCTGGGTCTATCGACTAAGCGTGCTAACGCCGCGGCAATCACCTGGACCACATGGGTTTGAGCCGTCTGTACAAAAAAGTGATCACCGGGAAACACGTGCAGCCTGAATACCGAAGTCGTCTGCTCGCGCCATGGCTCAAGTTGTTCGTAACGAACTTCTACATCGTGGACCCCGCCAAAAACCGTAACCGGACATTCCAGGGGCGGTTCAACCTGATGTTGATAAGTTTCACATACAGCAAAATCAGCCCGCAGGAGAGGAATCATCAGTTGCATCAATTCCGGATGATTAAGCACATCCTGAGCAGTGCCATTCAATTGCCGAACGCGCTCAATGAATTCTTGCTCAGGTAGATCCCAGGTAGGCTCTGTCAATTCGGAGAATTGCGGAGCGGGACGGCCGGAGAGAAATAGCTGCACGGGCATTGCCTGATGATGCTTACGCAACCAACGCGCAAGCTCGAAACCTATCAGGGCTCCCATGCTATGGCCGAAGAAGGCAAACGGCTTATCAAAGTAAGGCACAAGCTCATGCGCCAGCGCCTCTACTATTTCCGACAAGCGCTGGAACGGCGGCTCTGACAAACGTTGCCCGCGTCCGGGAAGCTGAACTGGAGCCACGTCTATCGAGTCAGGTAGCAGGGCCTGCCAGGAACGATACGTATGCGTGGTGCCTCCTGCATATGGAAAGCAGAACAGCCTGGCCGTTGCCTTCGCCTTTTCTCCGGAACGCACCAGCCAACGTGAGCGCGTTGCTTGCGGTATCGTCTCACTCATAATTTGCATAACCGTCCCGACCTCTACACCTTCTCTGTGCAACCTCTGCGTATCTCTGTGTCATGACTACAGTCAACGCAGAGATTACAGAGATACGCAGAGCAGAATGCTTACTAAGACAGAAGAGCTATTCAGTTGCAGAATGATCTTTCAGACGTCGGCCAACATGCGGGCCAGGTTAAAGAAGTTTTCCTGGGCAAGCTCGTGTGCCTTCGAATCCGCTGGAAGGTCCTTGATCAATCGCGTGAGCTGATGCGCGTTGAAAACCGCTTGTCGGTGCGCTTCGACCGGAAACATAGTCTGTATCCAGAAGATCGCTGCATACCTGACGCCTCGCGTGACCGGCAGAACCTGGTGCCTGCTCCCGGTGGGGTAAACTACTGCCGACCCGGCATCCAACCTGACCTTGACGTTGCTGAATGGCGCCTCAAACGACAATTCCCCTCCGTCATAAGAGTCTGGGTCGCTTAAGAACAATGTCATCGACAAGTCACTTCTGACATAGTTATTTCCGAGCGGCATCAGCGCGTTTTTTGTTTCCATGAAGTTCATTACCGGCTTATCCACGTGCCCCTTGTAGAACATGCCGATGTCGTAACGACTGATGATCGGTCGGGTCATGTATCGCGGAAACGCGGTAAGGTTAAATTCACTGTTCTCTCGCACAGCCGACTCGATGACTCGCAGCACGTCCAGATACGTCTCCGACTCAGCGAACAGCTCCTGGTTATATTTGCTCCGCTCTGTACCCCCTGAAATCCGCCCATCGACGAATTTCGCTTCACGGATGATGCTGAAAACGTTACTAATCGTTTTCGCGCTAAGTATGTTCTTGATTTCTGAAATGAACATGAATACCCCTTCTTCTTGAAATTCACTTTGCAGGGAACTACCCGAAAGCTTTCGAGCAGTATCTGATCTGAACGGTAGTGGGAATCGTAGCCGGCCTAACTGTAGAGGAGGTTTGCCGTCAGCGCGGTTAGGATAAGACCGGGATCTGCTCGGCGGCAAAATGCGCGCCGGACATCAGCTCGTCCTGGACCACTTGCCCGTAATCAACTTTGATGAGCCGGTCGGCGAGGTGGTAATAACGATCGTCATGACTTATCACCAGCAGGGCTTTGCCCCGCGCCTTCAGTTCCGGCAGTAGCTGCAGGTAAAAAACTTCTTTGAACTGCGGATCCTGGTCCGCTGCCCATTCGTCGAAGACGTAGATGGGCCTGTCTTCCAGGTAAGCCGCCAGGAGCGCGAGGCGCTTGCGCTGCCCCTGCGAAAGCTCCGTGGTTGAAAGGGCGCCGTCCTTTACCTGGACCTTGTGATTCAACTGGAGTTGGGCCAGATACTTGAACGCCTTCTGGTCCAACTCCTCCGCGTCCTCGCCCAGCAGGGTCTCGAAAAGAAAAAAGTCAGAGAAGACGACCGAAAAGTTCTGGCGGTAAGCCTCTCGATTTTCAGCGGTCACGCGGCGCCCGTCGAAGTAAATCTCCCCGTCCTCCGGCTCATACAACCCGATGACCAGTTTCATCAGAGTGGTTTTGCCGCTCCCGTTGCCCCCGGTAAGGAAAACTACTTCGCCGGGATAAAGGGTCAGGTCCACTGGACCAAGCACGAAATTGCTGTTCTCCTGCTCGCGATGATAAACGTGGGTCACGCCGGACAGTTTGAGTTTCTGCCACTGGCGCGCCGCCCCCGCGTCGTGCAGTTCGCGGCTCGGCTCGGCGTGTGTCTTCAGCGAGAGTCCCAGCCGCTCCACTTTCTTCAAGGCAATATTCGCGCGGCTAAGATTAGGCATCGTGTTCAAAATTACTTCCAGCGGAATCATCAGGTACAAGAGCACCAGGGCACAGCCCGTCAGGACTTCGTTGCTGATCTCGGCAACGCGCGGCAGCGCGAAAACTACGCTGCCGATGACAATGAAGAATAAAATCTGCCCCCAACTCGAAGCGGCGGTGTAGAAGAGCAGCCCTTTGAAGTTGTGTTCGCGCACGAAGTCCGCCGTCGGCTCAAGCACTTTTTCGAGGAACGCCGTGCGCCGCTTGCCATTCAACTTCAACTCCTTCGATCCGTACATCAACGCCTGAAAGTGACCGTACAGTTCATCAGCCTTCTCCCTGCTGATGCCCAGCAGGCGCGCGCCGTAAGTAGCCGGCAGGTGATAGCTCGTCACGCCAATCACCATGAAGCCGAGCACTGCCAACAGCGCGTAAGGCGAAAGCCAGCCCAGGTAAATCAGGCAAGCGACGATGACCGTCGCGTGGATGCAACAAATCGGCACGAACATCAACGCGTTTGTGATCGAGGGGATGTCCTCCGTGAGCGCAGCCAGCAGCCGCGGTGTTCCGATCTTTTCAAGTTGGCGCATGGGGACGGCGAGAATCTGTCGACACATCCGCACCCGTAGCTTGTAGAGCCCGTCCATCCCGAGCCGGAGCAGAATTATCTCGCTGCTGAACCTGGCCAACGGCACCAGCACGCAGAACCCGATGAACCACCAGTGCAATCCCGGGGTTGCACCGCCGCCGTTTAGCTTGCGGTTGAGCAGGGCCAGGAGCATGGTGCTGCTTGCGCCGCTTACGATCCCGAGCAGGATCGCGACGATTACCGTCCGCCGCGAGATATTCAGAAGAAATTTCAAGAGTTCCATTAGCCGTTCATACTCCGTCAGAACTTTAGTGTGAGTCGCGCCTAAGGACGCAACGCGCTTCAACCGTCGCTGAGACTGGCTGATAGTCGCTCCGCCAAAATGCTCGCATTTGGCTCGTACAACATCGTGTAGTGGTTGCCGGGAGTCAGAATCAGTTCCAGTTCGCCGGTCACGTACGGCGACCATCCTCGAAACTCGTCCAGTGCGTCCTCCTCCATGGCCCGGAACAGTGTCACTGGACAATCGAGCAACTGCGGGGTGTAACGGCGTTTCGCGCGGACGTTGGCCTTTAGCACGTCGAGCAGCAGTTGCACCCGCGGGAGGTCGAAATGCGGCGGGAAGATCCCCGCTGCCTGCGCGTTTTTCAGGAGATAAGCCAACTGCTCGTCGGGCGACATCGGTGTGAGCGTTTCGATCGAATAATCCATCTCATCCACGGCGAGATTGAGGTCGATAGCGAAGTTTGAGATCAGCGCCAGGTTGTTCTCTTCCCACGCGTTCTCGGTCGGGTCGGGCGCGTAAGTGTCGAAAAATACCAGCCGCGCGACCTGCTCGCCGGCAGCCTTCAGTTGTCTTGCCATCTCGAAGGCAATCACTCCGCCCGCCGACATGCCACCGAGGTAGTACGGTCCCTCCGGCGCGACGGCGCGAATGGCTTCAACGTATCGCGTCGCCATCTCCTCAACACTCATGTTTACAAAGCGACGGTCATCGAGACCCATCGCCTGAAGGCCGTAGAACGGTCTCTCGGGTCCGATCTTGCGGGCCAGATCCATGAAGCTGAAGGTGCTTCCGCCGGCGCCGTGCACGGCAAAGAAAGGCGGAAGCACGCCGTCCGGTTGTAGTTCGACGAGCGGCGAGGCAGGCGCAGACGGCGCACCCACACGCAGCAGTTCAGC
>Ga0126310_10000908_pt1 | contig 10934 bp, 11 predicted proteins | sample Plot60_FD_92540 | JGI IMG/M metagenome (GOLD analysis project Ga0126310, IMG submission 92540) | Serpentine soil microbial communities from UC McLaughlin Reserve, CA, USA - Plot60 | ecosystem: Environmental > Terrestrial > Soil > Grasslands | place: USA: UC McLaughlin Reserve, Lake County... | reverse complement strand
CAGCGCGACCGCGGTTCGCTATCCGCGGCGTCCGGAGCCGCTTCGGCTTTCAGTCAAAACACTGCCTCTCTGTGCGGCCTGCGGGGTTAGCTGTCGGGCTCGCGCCAATGAGTGGCGCTACGGAGCGCGGTCCGATTCGCCCCTGGAGCGACTTCGACGTCGCCCCTGTGGTTCCCCCGCTTTCCCGCGGAGGACCGCGGGAAATTCGGCACCTTTGCAGGCGGGGCGAGTATAGCCACGCCCTCCGCCCTTGACGGGCCTTGACTATCATCACCGCGCCGTGTCCGCCCCGCGACGGTCGCGGCATTTTTGAACATGAAGACGTTTGTCGCCACACCCGAGAGCCGCCAGCGAGACTGGCACCTGGTCGACGCCGAAGGCAGGACGCTCGGCAGGCTCGCAACCCAAATTGCGGATCTGCTGAGGGGCAAGCTGAAGCCCGAGTACACGCCACACGTCGATACCGGCGACTTCGTCGTGGTCGTAAACGCCGCGAAGATCAACGTGACCGGCCAGAAGCGACAGCAAAAGCTCTACCGCCGCCACAGCGGCTATCCGGGCGGGCTTCGCTCCCGCACCCTCGAGGAGATGCTGGCGCGCCGGCCAGAGGAGGTCATCCGCCTTGCGGTCAAGGGAATGCTCCCGCGAAACCGGCTGGCCCGCCAGCAGATTCGCAAGCTCAAGATCTATGCGGGCCCCGACCATCCACACGAGGCCCAGCAACCCAAGCCGATCGAGGCGCCCAAGTGATGGCCGAAGAAGAGAAGAAGGACGGCGAGCGGCCGGAGGAGGCCCCGGGGGCAGGGCTCGAGCCGATAGCGATCGAGCCCGAACGCGAGCTCGATGCCGAGGAGCGCGCCCGGCTCGAGGCTGAGGCCGAGGAGCGGGCCAGGCGCGAGGCCGAGGCCACCGCGGAAAGGGCGGAGGAGCCGCCCCCGCAGCGTGAGCCGCGGGTGCCCGTGCCCACGGATCGGTTGATCCAGGCGACAGGCAAGCGCAAGAGCTCGATCGCGCGGATCGTGATGCGGCCCGGCGACGGCAACTTTCGCGTCAACGACCGGCCCATCGAGGAGTACTTCCCGAGACATACCCATCAGAGCCTGGCGCGCCAGCCACTGGTCACCGCGGGATATGAGGGCACGGTGGAGGTTCGCGCGCGAGTTCAGGGTGGTGGCGTTTCCGGACAGGCCGGGGCGGTTCGCCACGGGATCGCCAGGGCCCTCACCGAGGTCGATCCGGAGCTCCGTGGGGAGCTGAAGCGACGTGGCCTTCTGACCCGCGACGCCCGGCGCAAGGAGCGGCGGAAGGCGGGGCTCAAGAAAGCGCGAAAGCGTCCTCAGTTCTCGAAGCGCTGAGCCGCTGCAACGCGCCGCCACACAGAAGAAGCTGTTTGGCACCGACGGCGTGCGCGGAATCGCGGGCGAGGAGCTGACCGCGGAGCTGGCGGTGGCGCTGGGTCGGGCCGCTGCGGCCGAGAGCCCCGCGGAGCGACCGCAGGTGCTGATCGCGCGGGACACACGTGAATCCGGTCCGATGCTCGAGTCCGCGTTCGCCGCGGGCGTTGCTCAAGGAGGAGGCGACGCTTGGCTGGCCGGAATTCTCCCCTCCCCGGCCGCGTCGGTCTTGGTACGACGGCACGGCCTCGACCTCGCCGCGGTGGTCTCCGCGTCTCACAACCCCTGGCCCGACAACGGGATCAAGCTCTTCGGACCCGCCGGCAGCAAGATCGACGACGCCGCGGAACGGCGAATCGAGGTCCACGTGGAGGCCGGCCTTCGCCCTGCGGGGGTGGGCCGCATTCGGGAGCTCACGGGTGCCCAGGACGACTACCTGCGTGAGCTCGGCTCGGTCTTCCAAACCGATCTGGGCGGTCGTGGCGTGGTGCTCGACTGCGCCAACGGCGCGACCTACCGCGTTGCGCCCCTGGCCTTCGAACGGCTGGGCGCCAAGGTCGAAGCGATGGCCGTCGAGCCGACCGGCCGCAACATCAACGAGGGTTGCGGCTCGACCCACCCCGAGGCGCTCGCGGCCCGAGTGCGGGAGGGTGAAGCCGAGATCGGGTTCGCATTCGACGGCGACGGAGACCGGGTCCTCGCGGTGGACGGCGAGGGCATCGTGCGTGACGGGGACGAGCTGATCGCTCTCGCCGCGCGACACCTCCAGGACGCAGGCGCGCTTCGGGGGGGCGTGGCCGTCACAGTGATGAGCAACTTCGGCTTTCACCGGTGCATGGCCGAGGCGGGCGTCGACGTGGCCACGACTCCGGTCGGCGACCGCCACGTCGAGGCGGAGCTCTCGAAGCGCGACTGGTCGCTGGGCGGAGAGCAGTCAGGGCACATCATCTGGGCCGACTACGCCCCGACCGGCGACGGGATTGCGGCGGCTTTTCTCGTCATGCGGGCACTGGCTGCCGGCGCGGATCTGGCGGGCGCGATCCCGATGACGAAGGTCCCCCAGAAGCTTCGCAACGTCCGGGTGGCCGACCGGCACCGGCTTGGCGAAGCGTCGGGGCTCTGGGACGCCGTCGAACGCGAGAATGCCGGGCTGGCCGGCCGGGGGCGGGTCCTGGTTCGACCCTCCGGGACCGAGCCCATGGTGCGGATCATGGTGGAGGGGCCCGACGAGGCGGAGTGCGAGGCCACCGTCGAGCGCCTGGCCGAGATCGTGCAGCGAGAATTGGGCTGAAAACTTCCGCACTCGTCTCTAGTCGCTAGTCACTAGTCACTCAAGAGACCAGAGACGAGAGACCAGTGACGGTCCTTCCGTCTACCCTTACCTGCCTCTCATGTGCGGCATCGTCGGATACGTCGGGGGGCGCCCCTGCCGCGATCTCCTGATCGCCGGCTTGGAGAAGCTCGAATACCGCGGCTATGACTCCGCGGGTATCTCGCTGCTCGATGACGGCCATATCTCGAGCGTCAGGTCGGTGGGCAACCTCGCCAACCTGCGTGCGGCGGTGGGCATGGATGGCGACGGCGACGGCGCGGTGGCCGTCGCGGCACCTCCGGCCACCATCGGGCTCGCCCACACCAGGTGGGCCACGCACGGCGCCGTCAGCGAGCAAAACGCTCACCCGCACACCGACTGCACGAGCCGGATCCACATCGTCCTCAACGGGATCATCGAAAACCACGCGGAGCTTCGACGCGAGCTCGAGTCCGAGGGGCACGCGTTCAGCTCGGAGACCGACGCCGAGACGGTCGCCCACCTGATCGAGCGCCACGACGACGGCGATCTCACCGCGGCAGTGCGGGCGGCGTTCGGCGACCTGCGAGGCCATTACGCGTTCGTGGCGATGCACTCGCAGCATCCCGAAGCGCTCGTGGCTGCAAGGCGGGAGTGCCCCCTGGTCGTCGGTCTGGGCGAGGCCGAGACCTTCGTCGCCTCGGCCATCCCCGCCTTCCTCGCCCAGACTCGCCGCGTGCTCCTGATCGAGAACGGCGAGATCGTCACGGTGGATCGCGACGGCGCCGCGATCACTGACCTCGAGGGGAATGCCCTGAAGCGCGAGGTGGTCGAGGTCACCTGGGACGAGGACGCCGCAGAGAAGGGCGGCTATCCGACCTTCATGATGAAGGAGATCCACGACCAGCCCGACGCGGTGGCCGAGACGATCGCAGGGCGATTGCCCGGCGACGACTACGTTGATCTCTCGGAGCTCGACCTGCCGCTCGACTTCGTGACGGGACTTCGTCGGATTGTGATCGTCGCCTGCGGCACGAGCTATCACGCCGGCCTGGTCGGCCGCTATGCGATCGAGCAGTGGGCCCGGGTACCCGTCGAGATGGACGTCGCGTCCGAGTACCGGTATCGCGACCCCGTGATCGGCGAGAACGACCTGGTGGTCGGAATCACGCAATCGGGGGAAACCGCCGACACGCTGGCGGCGATGCGGCTCGCGCGGGAGCGCGGGGCCAGGGTCATGGCGGTGACGAACGTCATGGGAAGCCAGGCCACTCGCGACGCCGATACGACGCTGTTTACGCGGGCCGGGCTCGAGATCGGGGTGGCCGCGACCAAGACCTTCGTCAGCCAAGTAGCCGGGATCTACCTGCTCGGCCTGTGGCTGGCAGACGCCCGCGGGATGATGCCACCGTCGCGGATCGCCGAGCTGATCAGCGAGCTCCGGGCCATCCCGACCAAGATCAGCGAGACCCTCGACTCGGTGGACGAGCGCGTTCGCGCGATCGCCCGATCGCATCTCGATCGCCGGTTCTTCCTCTACCTGGGTCGCAACATCGGCCTTCCGGTGTGCCTCGAGGGTGCGCTGAAGATGAAGGAGATCTCCTACATCCCCACCGACGCCTACGCAGCCGGTGAGATGAAGCACGGCCCGATCGCGCTGCTCGACGAGTCCACCCCGGTCGTGGCCGTGGCCACGGAGAGCCCCGTACTCGACAAGGTCCTCTCGAACGTCGCGGAGGTTCGGGCCCGTGGAGCCGACGTCATCGCGATCGCCACCGAGGGCTCCGACCGTGTGGCCGAGGTCGCCGATCAGACCCTGTTCGTGCCGCGCACCGACTGGATCCTCCAGCCGATCCTCGCGATCCTGCCTCTACAGCTCCTCGCCTACCACGTTGCGCGGCTTCGCGGTCTCAACGTGGATCAGCCGCGCAATCTTGCGAAGACCGTCACGGTCGAGTAGCGAATGGTCGGCATCGACCTGGTCGAGATCGAGCGGGTCGAGCGGGCGATGACGCGCCGCCCCGGCCTGCGAGACCGACTCTTCACCGAGGGGGAGCTGGCGTTCGCGGCAGCACACCGCCGCCCCGGCCGCCATCTCGCGGCCCGGTTCGCCGCGAAGGAGGCCACGATCAAGGCGCTGGGCACCAGTCGGGTTTCGCCGCGGGAGGTAGAGGTGAGGGGTGGGGGCCAGGAGGCCCCCTCGCTCGTATTGCACGGACGTGCGGCGCAGGCCGCCGCGGAACAAGATCTCGAGCTCGCCGTCTCGCTGACCCACGCCGGTGAGATCGCCGCCGCGGTGGTCGTGCAGCGGGGCCCCTAGCAGACCGGCATGCTCGCGCCCGTGCGCGGCGCTCTCTCGGAATACCCTGGCCGGCGATGGAGAGCTGGCTGACCCCGCTGTACGACGCCGCCGGGATGCGCGCCGCCGATTCGTGGGCGATCGACGAACAGGGAGTCCCGTCGCTCGAGCTGATGGAGGCCGCAGGCTCGGCGCTGGCCGAGGGCGCCCGCGATCGGGCGGCCCCGGGGCCGATTCGTGTGGTGTGTGGGAAGGGCAACAACGGAGGAGACGGGCTGGTCGCTGCGCGCCGGCTGCTCGAATGGGGCTTCGAGGTCGAGGCCCTGCTGCTCTGGCCATCCGACGAGCTCTCTCCGGACGCCGCCGCGAGCCTACGACGCTTCGAGGGCCCGGTTAGGGAGGTCACGGCGGACCAGATCGCCTCGGTCCTCAACGGCGCGGGCGCCGTAATCGACGCCATTTTCGGCACCGGCTTCGAGGGCGCTCCCCGAGATCCCGCGGCCGCGGCCATCAAGGCGATCAACGCGGAGGACACGCCGGTGATCGCGACGGACGTCTCCTCAGGTGTCAACGCCTCGAGCGCCGAGGTGGAGGGCGAAGCCGTTGCCGCCGATCTCACGGTCACCTTCCACGCACCGAAGATCGGTCACTGGGTCGCGCCCGGAAAGTGGTTCGCCGGGGAACTCCGTGTTGCCGAGATTGGGATTCCTCCCTCCGCTCCTTCGCAGCCCGCGGCCGGGCTGATCGGTGACGCCGCGCTCTCGCTGCTCCCGCGGCGGGGCCGTCGCTCGACGAAGTTCACCTCGGGCCAGGTCCTCGTGGTAGGAGGGTCGCGGGGTCTCACCGGGGCGGTATGCATGTCGGCTCAGGCGGCCATCCGTGCAGGTGCCGGGTATGCGACGGTCGCCGTGCCGGCGGAGCTCGAGCCGATCTTCGAGTCGAAGCTCACCGAGGTGATGTCCCTGGCCTGCCCGGGCCCCGGGAAGATGCTCGGTCCCGAGGCGGCGGAGCGGATCCTCGAAGCGGCCGAGCGTGCCCGCGCAGTGGTGCTGGGACCGGGTCTGGGGCGAGCGGAGGAGTCGTTCGAGCTGGCCCGGGCGATCGTCTCGCGGCTCGAGGCGCCGCTGGTCCTCGACGCGGATGGCCTCAACGCGCTTGCGGGCCATCTCGGTCCGCTGCAGGCACGGTCGACGCCCGCCGTGGTCACTCCCCATGCCGGCGAGCTTGCCCGCCTGATCGAGTCCGACTCGGACCATGTCGCGGCGCATCGGGTTGCCTGCGCCCAGGGAGCGGCGACGGCAACCGGGGCGGTGGTGGTGTTGAAGGGCGACGACACACTGGTCGTGGAGGCCGACGGAGAAGAGCGGCTGGCAGTCAATGGACTCTCGGCTTCGGCCCTCGCCACGGCCGGGACGGGCGACGTGCTGTCGGGGATGATCGCGGCGCTCATCGCGCGCGGGCTTGAGCCTTTCGAGGCGGCGTGTGCGGCGGTCCACGCCCATTCGCGCGCGGGACTGATCGCCGCGGCCCGCGTGGGCGCGGCCGAATCGGTGATCGCCGGGGACGTCATCGAGGCCATCCCCGAGGCGCTCGGTTGACGAGTCCCGAGCTCAGCCGAGCCGCCGCACGGGTGGACCTCGGCGCGGTCGAGCGCAACTGCGCTCGACTTCGCTCCGAGCTGCAGGGGCCCGCCGAGCTGTGCGTGGTTGTGAAGGCGGACGGGTACGGGCACGGCGCCGTCGAGTGCGCGGGAGCGGCCCTCGCCGGCGGTGCGACGTGGCTTGCGGTCGCAGCCGCGTTGGAGGCGCGCGAGCTGCGCCGGGCCTTTCCGGAAGCCCGTCTGCTCGTGATGGGGGCGCTGACCCAGTCCGAGTTGGAGATTGCACTCGAAGCCGACGCGGACATCGCCGTGTGGCGCCCTGCCTTCGCGCGAGCCGCCGCGGAGCGCGCGGCGGCGTTCGGAGCTCCCGCCCGGGTCCACGTCAAGTACGACAGCGGCATGGGCCGGCTCGGGGAGCGGGACCCCGAGGCGGTCCTGGCCCTGGTTGCGGAGGTGGGCGCCGACGACCGCCTCGAGCTGGCGGGGTTCTGGACCCACTTCGCCACGGCGGACGAGCCCGACTCGGGGTTCTTCGCCGAGCAACTGGCGAGCTTCCGCGAGCTCGCGAATCGAGTCCGGGACGCGCGCCCCGGGGTCACGATCCACGCCGCCAACAGCGCGGCAACGCTTCGTGACGCCGGCTGCCACTTCGACCTCGTTCGCTGCGGGGTTGCGGCCTATGGCCTCGACCCGTTTCAGCGCGACCCCTTCGCGCAAGGCCTCGAGCCGGCGCTTGAGCTGCGGAGCTACGTCGCGGACGTCAAGCGGTTCGCCCAGGGGGCCAGCGCGGGTTACGGCCGGCGATGGCGGGCGCCCAGCGAGAGGTGGGTCGCGGTGCTGCCGATCGGATACGGGGACGGTGTGCGACGGGCCCTCGGGAACAACGCCGACGTCCTGGTCGGAGGCAGTCGCCACCCAGTGGTCGGGACGATCTCCATGGACAACCTGACCGTGGACCTGGGCCCCGACACCGACGTCGTTCCCGGCGACGTCGCCGTGCTGATCGGCGCGCAGGGAGACGAACGGATTCTCTGCGAGGAGGTGGCCGCCCGCCTGGACACCATCAACTACGAGATCACCTGCGGGACCTCCAAGCGGGTGCCACGCCACTACGCATGACCCTGGCTAGCCGCCTGGAAGCTTCACCGGCCGTGCAGGCAATCACCGCGGCGCTCGTGGGCGCCGAGGGGATCTGGCTCGTTGGCGGCGCCGTCCGCGAGGCGGCCCGGGGCCGTGAGGTGACCGACGTCGACCTCGCCGTCGCCAAGGATGAGGCGGGGGTCGGCGCGCGGATCGCCGAGACGACGGGCGGCCCCGCGTTTCCCCTTTCGGAGCAGTTCGGGACGTGGCGCGTGCTGGCCGGCGATCGCTCGTGGGGGGTCGACGTGACGCGCCTCCGAGGGGATCACATCGAGGACGACCTCGCGATGCGGGATTTCACGGTCAATGCCTTGGCGCTCCCCATCGACGGGCTGGACAGACCCCCCCTCGATCCGTGCGACGGCCTGCCTGACCTCGAGGCGGGCGTTCTGCGGGCCGTCTCGGAGCGAAGCTTCGCGGACGATCCGCTGCGGGTGCTCCGGGGCGCGCGAATCGCCGCAGCGCTCGGGTTCGAGATCGACCCCGACACGGTGCCGCTGGCGAGACGTGAGGCGGTGCGCGCCGGCGAGTCGGCCGGTGAGCGCCAGTTTGCCGAGCTTCGCTCGATGATCACCGGCCCGGCACCGCTCCGGGGCCTTCGCCTTCTCGACGATCTCGGGGCGACGGCTGCCGTCTTACCCGAGCTCGAAGCGCTTCGCGGGGTGGAGCAGAACCCCTACCACCACCTCGACGTCCACGGTCACACCATGGAGGTCCTGGAGAGAACACTCGAGGTCGAGCGAGACCTCCCGACGTACGTGGGGGAGCGCGCGGCGGAGGTCGAGGAGCTGCTCGACGAGCCGCTCGCCGATGAGCTCACCCGCGGCGGAGCGCTTCGCTTCGGCGCGCTGTTTCACGATCTCGGCAAGCCGAGCACCCGGAACGTTGCGGAGGACGGCAGGGTCCTCTTCCTCGGACACGACCAGGAGGGAGCGCGGATCGTGCACGGCGTGTGCGGCCGATTCGGCGTCTCTCGCGCTTTGACCCGGTTCCTGGAGGCCACCTGCCGCTATCACCTCGGTATCGGCTTCATGGTGCACGAGCGTCCGCTCTCGCGACGCCGAGTTTTCGATTTCCTGCGGATCACCGCCCCGTTCGCCGTCGAGATCACGCTGTTGACCGTTGCCGACCGGCTGGCCACCCATGGAGAGAGGACCAAGCCGACGGCGATCGAGGCGCATCTCGAGGTGGCGCACCAGGTGCTCGACGATGCGCTGGAGTGGCGACGGGACGGCCCGCCACGCTCCCCGATCCGAGGTGACGAGTTGGCTTCGGAGCTCGGGATCGAGCCTGGTCCCGAGATCGGCCGGCTCCTGAGCGAGATCGAAGCCGCCGTGTTCGCGGGAGAGGTCGAGAGTCGCGACGAGGCGCTCGAGCTCGCCCGCCGCTTCTCCCAGTCGCGGTAGGTCGCATATAGGCTGCGCTCGCGATGCGCGACTGCCTCTTCTGCGGGATCGTCAACGGCGATGTGCCGGCCCAGATCGTCGACTCCGACGAGCACACCGTCGCGTTCATGGACATCAACCCAGCGACGCGCGGACACGCGCTGGTGGTCCCGCGCAGACACGTCGCGGACCTCATCGAGATCTCCGACGAGGACCTTGCCCACACCGCCACGGCCGCGCGTCGACTGGCGAGGAAGATCGATTCGGCGCTCGAGCCCGATGGGCTCAACCTGCTGAATTCCACCCGGCCCGCCGCGTGGCAGACGATCTTTCACTTTCATCTCCACGTGATCCCCCGCTACGAGGATGATCCCCTGAAGCTCCCGTGGACGCCCGGCGCGGGCGACGAAGATGAGATCGCTCAGGTCGCGGATCGGATTCGGGGCGCCGGGTGAGTAGCGAGCCGGTTCGCCTCGAGCGCGACGGGGCGGTCGCCTCGATGGTCCTCTCGGACCCGCCGCTCAACCTGTTCGGACCGCACACCTACGAGGCTCTGATGCGCTGCCTGGACGATGTCGAGGGGTCCGATGCACGCGCTTTGGTCTGGCGAGCCGAGGGCGAGGTGTTCACGGGTGGGGCCGACGTCAAGGTCTTCAAGCAGGTCGTCGAAGCACTCGAGAGCGAGGGCTCACGCGGCCTCGGCGCCGGCTTCGGACAGCTCCTCGGCGCGGTTCGACGCATCGAGTCGCTGGGGATTCCCACCCTGGCCCTCGTCCACGGCCTCTGTCTCACCGCGGGCCTCGAGGTCTCGCTGGGCTGCGACATGATCTGGGCCACCGAGTCGGCTCGGTTCGGTCTCGTCGAGGCGGTGGTCGGGCTCACCCCCGGGGCCGGCGGGACCCAGCGGATGGCCGAGCGCGCCGGTCCCGCGAGGGCCCGCGAGTTCGTCATGAGCGCAGGGCTCTACGACGCGGCTACGCTCGAGCGCTGGAACGTGATCAATCGGGTGGTGGGCGACGAGGAGCTGCTCGAAAAGGGGATGCGGTTCGCCCAGCGGCTCGCCGAGGGGCCGACCACGGCGCACGGGGCGACGAAGCGGATCGTCCGGGCCTATCTGCAGGGTGGTGTTGAGGAGGCGGATCGCGTGACCCCGGAGGTCGCGGGCGGCCTGTTCGAGACCGAGGACCTGCAACAGGCCGTTCGATCTTTCCTCTCGGAGGGGCCGGGCAAGGCTACTTTTCAAGGTCGCTGAGATGCGCCTGCGCTGAGTCCAAGTCCTCGTTCCTCCTTGCCTTCCGACTGTCGCCCGCCCTCGCCCGCCCTTTCCGGCCGCCTCGTTCGCCTACCCGCGTCTCCCCGTGAGCGAAGACTTCGGGGCGCCATAGGGCCCCAAAACTTCAGTCGCTGCCCCTGAGCCTCCCTCCTCGCCGGTCGCCGACGCCCGGGAGCCGACGAGGGGCGTTGCTACGCTCTTCCGCCGCATGGGCAAGGAAGAGAAGATCGAGATGGAGGGCGAGGTCACTGAGGCCCTGCCCAACACGATGTTCAAGGTCAAGCTCGACAACGACCACCAGGTCCTCGGTCACATCTCGGGAAAGATGCGCCGCCACTACATCCGCATCCTGCCCGGCGACCGCGTGAAGATCGAGCTGTCCCCCTACGACCTCGACCGCGGCCGCATTACCTACCGCTACAAGTAGCCCATCACCATCACAAGTAGCCCACCACCATCATCTTGGGCCGAGTTCCGTCAGCCTGGCCGTCGAAACTCGGCCCGGAAGGACGTGAGCCTGCGGAGCTGCTCGATGACGTCCGCCGATTGATT
>Ga0126310_10000907_pt1 | contig 10936 bp, 8 predicted proteins | sample Plot60_FD_92540 | JGI IMG/M metagenome (GOLD analysis project Ga0126310, IMG submission 92540) | Serpentine soil microbial communities from UC McLaughlin Reserve, CA, USA - Plot60 | ecosystem: Environmental > Terrestrial > Soil > Grasslands | place: USA: UC McLaughlin Reserve, Lake County... | reverse complement strand
CTCGCCGCCGCCGGGTTCCAACCGGGACGCCAGTCCGCCGCCGGGACCGGCGTCATCGAGTTCGTCGCGCGCTGAGCGCCGGCCGGCTCAGCCGCCGATCAGCGCGCCCTTGAGCCGCTCGATCGCATCGACCGGCGTCGGGTCGATCCCACGCAGCACCGCCAGGTACAGCGAGACGAGATCGCCGAGCAGCAGCAGCGAGACGAGCCGCTCCAAGCGCGTCTCGCCGCGGCTCTCGACACGGAACGAGGCGGCCGCGCTCGCCCCGATCAGGCCGCGCGTCAGCTCGATCCGCTGGCGGATGCGCGGATGCAGATCCGAGTCGTCGAGGAAGACGGCGCTGAAGCGCCCCAGCTCAGGGGCGCCGCTCCAGCCGGCGACCTCGTTGTGATCGAGCTCCGGCAGCTCCGAGGAGTGCGCGGGCACCTTCGCGTTCTCGTTGAGCTGCGTCTTCCAGCGGTAGGCGATCGGGGCGGTGAGGCCCGCCCCGGCGATCTGCGGGATGGTGCCGAGCAGCCCGCGTGCGAGCTGCTTCGGCAGCGAGTCCTCGGCTCCGTCCGGACCCCACTCGGCGGCGAGCTCCTCCGTGTGCGCTGCAGCGACGTCGATCTCCGAGTGCAGCGACTCGGAGACGCCGCAAGCGGCCGCGACCTCGAGCGCGATCACGAGCATGTAGCCGACCGCCGCTCGCGGCTGGAACGCCCCCGGGAAGGGGATCACGGGGACCCCCTCCTCCCGCGCTGCCGCGCCCAGCTTCCCGCCCGTCGTCGCGACGATGCGCCGCGTGCCGAGCGCGCCGGCAGCCTCGAAGGCCGCGAGCGTCTCCTCGGTGTTGCCGGAGTAGCTGGCGCACAGCACGGTCGCGTCCGGCGTCGTCCACGACGGCACGCCGTAGTCGCGCATCACGATCACCGGCCGCGAGGCGCGATCGCCGAGCGCAGCGCGCGCGAGCGCGCCGCCGATCGCCGAGCCGCCCATGCCGGCGACGATCAGGCCGCCTGGCGCGTCGTGCGGCTCCAGCTTCGCGGACTCCACGCGCCACAGGGCGTCACGCAGATGCTCCGGCAGACCGAGGATGTCATCGACCTGCTTGGAGGCGTCGGCGGCGTCGACCGCCTCGCGGGTAAGGGGGGCGTCGCTCATGAGAACTTGATCGCTCCGTCGGGAAGGGACACGTTGGGGGAAAGTCGGGCGCCGGCGGCGAGCTGATTGTCGTCGCCGAGCGTGACGCACTCGCCGAGCACGGCGCCCTCGCCGAGCCGGCAGTGCGCGCCGACGCGCACGCCCGGGCCGACGATGCAGTGCGTCAGCTGGGCGTGCGGGCCGATGACGGCGCCGTCGAGGATGACCGAGCCGTCGACGTGCGCGCCCTCGGCGATCTCGACGCCGCGGCCGAGCACGCTGCGGCCGGTGACGAGCGCCCCGTCGGCGACGCGCGCGCGCTCGCCGACGACCGCCGGCCCGACGACCCGGCCGTGCAGCTCCGCGCCCTCGGCGACGGCGAGACGAGCCGCGTCGAGCGCCTCCGCGACGCTCGTCTTCACGACCCCGTCGAGGATGTCGTACGTCGCCTGCAGGTAGCGCTCGGGCGTGCCGATGTCGAGCCAGTAGCCGGACGCCTCGTAGCCGTAGAGGCCGTCGCCGACAAGCGTCGGGAACACCTCGCGCTCGATCGAGACGTGCTCGCCTCTCGGCACGTCCGCGAGCACGTCGCGGTGCAGAACGTACGCGCCGGCGTTGACGAGGTTCGTGTCGATCTGGTCCGGACTCGGCTTCTCGAGGAACTCCGACACGCTCGCGTCGCCGTTGCGGCGCACGAGCCCGTAGGCCGACGGGTCCTCGACCGGCACGAGCGCGAGCGTGGCGCGAGCGCCGGTGCGCTCGTGCTGGGCGATCTGCGCCGTCAGGTCGATGTCGGTCAGCACGTCGCCGTTGAGCATCAGGAAGCGCTCGTCGAGCAGCTCCTCGGCGAACTTGACCGCCCCGCCGGTGCCGAGCGGCTTCGGCTCCTCGACGTAGCGCAACCGCATGCCGTACGCCGAGCCGTCGCCGAGCACGTTGTGGACGCCCGAAGCCATGAAGCCGCACGAGATCACGACGTCGTCGACGCCATGGCCGCGCAGCCATTCGAGCATGAACGCGATGAACGGGCGGTCGACGAGCGGCACGACCGGCTTCGGCACGGTCGAGGTGAGCGGCCGCAGCCGCGTGCCCTCTCCGCCGGCGAGGATCACCGCCTGCATGTCAGATGGTCGATTCCACGAGATTCGTGGATGCGAGGGGTGCGATGGGCGGATGCTGGGCGACGCGCGGTGTCGAAGCCAATGCTGGTGGCATTGGCGAGACGCCGGGTGGCGCCCAGCGCCGCCCAGCGTGACCCTCGCGCCGCGAGATCGTGGAATCGACCATCAAGAGGCCGTTCCGGCGCCTTCGGGCTCGCGCACGGCCGCACGGTCGGCGCGGCGGCCGATCCCCTCGAACGCGAAGCCGGCGGCGCGGATGCCCTGCGGGTCGAGCACGTTGCGCCCGTCGATCACGAGCCGCCCGCGCATGCGCCGCGCGGCGGTGTCCCAGTCGAGCTGCTTGAACTCGGGCCACTCCGTCACGAGCACGACGGCGTCGGCGCCGTCGAGCGCCTCGATCGCGCTCGGCGCGAAGTGGACGCCCGGCATCAGGCGGCGCGCCTCCTGCTCGGCGACCGGATCGTAGGCGCGCACGGTCGCACCGTTGGCCTGCAGGCGCGCGGCGAGCACGAGCGAAGAGGCCTCGCGCATGTCGTCCGTGTCGGGCTTGAACGCGAGGCCGAGCAACGCGACCGTCTTGCCGACGAGCGAGCCGAGATGCTTCTGCAGCTTCGAGATCACGCGCCGCTTCTGCAGCTCGTTGACCTCTATCACGGCGGTCAGCAGTTGGAAGTGATAGCCGGAGTTGCCGGCCAGCTGCTTGAGCGCGCTGACGTCCTTGGGAAAGCAATTGTGCGAAATCAGGTGTCCAGAGGTGACGAAGCTGTGCGCCCCCGGAACCTCAAGCGAGTACACCCACCCGTCGAACGGCTCGCGCCGCACATCCGTCACCCGTACCCAGGCCGGGCCGTCGCCGAAGCGGCGATAGCCGCTTGGCCTGGTGCGCTTGCGCTGCCGCGCGATCGATGCCCGCACACCCAGCCGGTCACGCTCGGGCACGAGCGCGATGGCGCGCTCGACCTGCTCGGCGCCCGCGATCCGCAGCCAATACGTATCGCGCGTCGACTTCGTGGCGCGGCCGATCCGCTGGCTCGCGACGAAGCCAAGATCGGCGAGCAGCCGCAGCACACCGTCCGCCAGCTCGCGCGAGACCGTCCCGAGCTCGAGGATCACGCTCGGACCGCTGTTGACGAGCGACCACGACCCGTCGCCCTCCCACAGGCCCGACAACAGTGCGAGCTTCTGTCCGCGCGTCAGGCCCCAAACGAGGTCGGGCAAGCGCTGCTCGTAGCTCGTGCGGCCGAGGCCCAGCACCTTCGTCCACCACGCGCCGAGCAGACGCGATTGCACCGTGACCTTATGCGCGGTCGGCGCCCGGTATGCGCGCGATCTGACGCCGTGACGCATCCAGAACGCCATCACCTCGTCGACAAGGTGCTGCTCGCGGCTCGGGTGGAACGACCAGCTGATGCGAGCGCTCCCGTGCTCGTCGAGGCTCGTGTTGCCCTCGGCCAGGTACAAGCCGACCACCCGCCAGAAGCGCTCGTCGCAGACGATCTCATGCGGCACTTCGGCGCCGTTCTTCGCCGTCTTGAACGCCGCCCCGCGCAGCGGCACGTCGAGCAGAGCGGCCTCGTCGAGTCGGAGGGTTCCGGAGCGCTTGATGTCGCTCCACCGCTGCGTCGTGCCTCGCGGATGAACATCGAGCACGGCGGCACGCATGGCGCGGCCCCGCCCTTCGAGGGCAGCGATCTGGCCCTCGTGCGGCCGCACGATCACGTCATCGGGCGCCGCTCCGGCCGCCTCGACCGCCGCCATCGTCGGCAGCAGCGCAGGCGCGTCCTCGCGGTCGTGCGTGCCTTGGGCGAGCGGGAGCCAGTCCTCGGTCGTCAGCTCCTCGGCGAGCTTGACCTCCATGTCGTCGCTCGTGCCGTCGCCGACGAACCAGGGATGGTCGGGCGTGCAGCGCACACGACGGCCCGTCTTCGTGCGAACCTCCAGCAGCTCGCCGACGTGGCGCCGGCGCGTCGCCGCCATCACGGGAAGGAACTGCGGCGCGTCACTGCCCGGCATCCACGACAGCACCTCGAGCTGCTCCGGCCAGGCGACGCCGGCCTCGTCCGCCGTGTCCTCCTCGGCCGCGAGCCTCGCCCACAGCTGCTCGAACGGCAGCAGCGTCGTGCGCCCGTGACGACGCACCAGCACGGTCTCATCGCCCGCGAGGCACGAGCCGCCGAAGCCGATCCCCGGGCGCAGGAAATGGCGGCCGATGCGCTCGTCGAGGCCCATGCCCTTCGCGACCTCGAGCACGTCGGCGCCCGTCTCCTCGCAGACGTTGGCGATCTCGTTGATGAACGAGATCTTCGTCGCGAGGAACGCGTTGGAGGCGAGCTTGACCATCTCCGCGCTCGCGACGTCGGTGCGCACGAGCGGCGCCCCGAGCGGGGCGTACAAGTCGCAGACGGCGTCACCCGCCCAGTCCCCCCCGTCGCCCACGACGACGCGATCGGGTCTGCGGAAGTCGGCGAGCGCGGTGCCCTCCTTGAGGAACTCCGGGCAGGAGACGTAGCGGAAGCCGTCCTTGCCGCGCTCGGCGAACGTGCGCTTGATCGAGGCGCCCGTGCCGACAGGGACAGTCGACTTCATCACGAGCGCGTGGCGCTCCGACGGCGGCATCGCGTCGACGACCGCGTGCACGGCGGAGAGGTCGGCGTCGCCCGAGTAGGTGGGCGGCGTGCCGACGGCGACGAACAGCAGCCGCGCGTGCTCAAGCGCGGGCGCCAGCTCGGTCGAGAAGTGCAGACGCTCGCGGTTGGCGGCGATCGACTCGGCCAGCCCCGGCTCGTAGATCGGGACCTCGCCGCGCTCGAGCCGCGCGACCTTGTCGGCGTCGATGTCGACGCACCACACGTCGTTGCCCAGCTCGGCGAAGCCGGCGGCGGTGACGAGGCCCACGTAGCCGGTGCCGATGACGGCGATCGGTTCGCGCGCGGAGCTCATGCGGCGGCGAAGACTACTAGGAGGAATTTGGCGAGACCGGCGCGAGCGCGTCGCAGACGCCGACGCCGTCTCGCCGATCCTCCTAGCGCGGCAGCGGATCGACGCGCGCGGTGAGTCCCTTCCCACTGGTCGAGCTGGGCATGTAGAGCACAGATCGGTCGCCCGCCCCCTGCACCGTCTCGACGCTGCCCGGCCCGATCGTGATGCCCTGCCACACCATGCGCGCTTCGCCGCGCTGCGGCGCAATCTGCTGCACGTAGAAGTGCGTATCGAAGCGCCCGTCGGGACGCGACGCGTTCTGCTGCCATGTCGCCCATACCCGGTGACCACTCGCGCTCAGCACGCCCTGCGCATCGCCCGCCCCATGGTTGAGCGGCTCGCCGAGCCGCGTCCAACGCCTGTCCCCCAGGACGAAGACCGAGAATCTCCACGGCTTCGCGCTCGCGTCCATCACCGGCAGGTACACCCGCCGGTCGACGCGCACCGGACCGCCGGGCATCGGCCCGGCGCCGACGCCGACGAGCCAGCTGCTGCGCTGCCACCGCCCATCGCGGAACGTGAGCAGCGAACGCTGCCGGCGCGGGACGTCGACGAGCGCAAGATCGAGCGCTCCGTTCCGATCCGTCGTCTCGCCCAAGGTCGTGATCGCCCCGTGGGTGCGCAGCGGCCGCCCGAGCACGCGCCAGCGCGTGCCGTCGAGCTGCAGCACGGTCGTGAGTGTGTCGGCGCCCGCCGCCGATGAGAAGACCGCGACCAGTCGTCCCTGCGATGAGGAGAGCCTGCTCAGCCGAGCCGGCGCCGTCGGCAGCCCGGCGTGCGGAAGCGCGTGCCAGCGTCCGTCATGCAGGCAAGACAGGACGGGTCGACCAGCGGCGGTCCCGTAGCCAACGCAGAGTGCCCCGCCGAGAACGACGACGGACGGCTGTCCCCCGGAGTCAAGCTGCCCGGCAAGCCGCGGCGCGCGGTTCCAGCCGCCGCCGCTGTCGCGGCGGTAGACCCGCACGTCGAGACGTTTTGCGCCATGTCTCAGCTGACCCGCGATGATCAAGGCGAGCTCGTCCGGATCACCGGCGAGGTCGGCTGAGAAGACATCCGCGAAGTCATGTCCCGGAACGACCCGCGGCCTCCCCGCAGCGTCGCCGCATCCAGCGAGAGCGAGGAGCACAACGCCTGACAGCGCGAGGGAGAGGTTGAACGAGCGATTGAACATGTCAAATGGTCTTTCTCAACGTTATGAGTGGGGCGGCCCGACGCCGCCCCACTGAATCATCGCTAGTTGCGATACCGGGACGATATCCGGTTGTTCCAGCCTGATCCGTTCGTGTTGAGGTTGTTCTCGATCGCGCACGGCCTCGTGTCGCCCGGGTACCAATAGCTTCCGCCGTTCTGACCATCGGCGAGATGACCCGAATATTCGCCCATCAGGAACGAACTACCCTCGTTGTTGACTTCAGCGCGCAGGTTCGCCCAACGCAACCGATCCTCCAACGCGGCCCCAGCGCCGGTCCATTCCGCCCCGTTGTAGATGAAGAGCAGCGAGTATATGCCGCAGTCGACCGCGGCCTTCGCCCTCTGACCTCTCTTGTGACTCGCCGCCGCGCGCGGAGGCGCCTCCGCCATCTGGAGGTCATATGCGCTGTCATAGCAGCGATCGGGGCCGCGATCGACCGCGAGGCACATGAGCTCGTTCGACGTGATGAACCTGCCCGAGACCGATCTCCCCTTGTACATGGACCCGTCGACGCCTTCCGAGAATGACGGCGCGGTCGCGGCGGGATTGCCTTCCGCCAAAGCTTGCGCATGGCTCCTCGGCTGAGCCGCTGCCCCGGCGGAGGCCGCGAGCAGCACCATGAACGCGGCAGCAAGCGCCGCGAACGATCTGAACATAGATCCCCCTATATGTGTTTACGATCAATCGCAATCGATGCGATTTATTCCGCTCGCGCACCTCAGGCGCGCGAGCGGCCCACCCTACGCGTCGTAGTCGACGAGTGTCAAGGCATTAACGAAACCTAACCGCGAAGCTGCGTAAGCGAGCCGGCAATCGCGAGCATCTGGTCGTTCGTGAGTCGCTCCGAGAGCGTGTTCGAGATCCAGTAGACGGCCCGCGGCGTCCGCCACGCGACGGTGCGCAGGCGCTTGCCGTCGTAGAACAGCTCCAGCTTCTTGCCCTTGATCGTGCGGGTGTCCTCAGAAGGACTTCTGAGGATCGGCGGGTCAAGCCACGTCGTGCCTTGGATGCCGTAGTACTGGCCCTCGAGCTCGTTGTAGTCGACGACGAGCCGGTAGGCCGCCTTCATCTTCCCCTCGGGCGTCTTGATGCGGTAGGTGCGCGGGTACTCCAGCACGCCTCTCGCATTGCGTTCCGGGGTCATGTAGCCGCTGCCGGCCGTCGTCAGCAGGCGCGGAAAGTAGATGGGGAATCGCATCCCGCCCAGCTGGATCGCGTAGTCGAGGCCGGCGCTCTCCGCGTTCGTGAGCCCTTCGAGGCTCGGCCCGCGCGCGCGGCGATGCTTGCCGCCACGTCTGCGCTCCGTGCCGCCGGCCGGCCGCGCCTTCGGCTCCGCCGGCGGTGAGAGGAACTCGCGGCGCACCTCGGCGAGCTGCTGGTCGGTCGCGAGGACGTAGGACCCGTTCGTGGATGGGTCGTAGGTGATCGGGAAGTGGACCTCGCGGACCGGATGGTCGGCCGAGAAGGCGACGAGGTTCGCGAGGGTCAGGAACGCTTCCTTCGACTGCAACGAGGCGTCGGTGCGCATGTGCCGGCCGACCGGCTTGGTGATCTTGTGAGGGTCGCCGATGAACTCCTCGATGCCGTACTGCAGCTTCACCTGTCGCAGGAAGTCCTGCTGGCGCGCCGCGCGCACGAAGTCGTTGTCCTTGTGCCGGAAGCGCACGTAGTCGAGCGCCTTGCTTCCGCACAGTCTCTGATAGCCGGCCGGCACGTCGATCTCCGCGTACTGGAGTCCTACCGGTACTCCCTCGTTCGAGTGGTAGTAGCGCCGATCGACGTCGACGTAGACGCAGCCGAGTGCGTCGACGGCGACCTTGAAGCCTCTGAAGTCGACGTTGACGATGTGGTTGATCTCGACTCCCAGCAGGCGCTTGATGACGCGCGCGGTGAGCGCCTCGCCCCCGGCTGTGTAGGTCTCGTTGATCTTGCGGTCGGTGTTGAGCACCCCGTGGGGGTGCTCGTAGTCGACCTTCAGGTCGCGCGGGATCGACAGCACCGTCGTCGCGGTCGCGTCGGGGTCGAGCCGGACCAGCAGCATCGTGTCCGAGCGCGCGTTGCCGCGGTCGTCGCCGTAGCGGTGGTCGGAGCCGATCAGCAAGATCGTCTGCGGGTCGCCCACGTCGGCGCGCTTGAGCACGTCGCCGACGCCCGAGATCGTGCCGCCCGCCTTGAGATCGTCGACGAAGCCCTGCACGGTGTTGAGCCCGGCGGTCGCCGTCACGCCGGCGCTCAACACCACGATCGTGAGCGCGGCCAGCAGGAACCGCAGCCACATGCCGCCGCGGCGCGGGAACTCGGGCGGCGTGGGCGGGTCGAGCGTCGGCACGGCGCTCACGCCAGCCCGCCGTCGATCGCCGTCAGGCCGCTCTCGGCGGCGGTGCGCTCGCGCGCGAGCCACTCCGGCAGCGTGCGCACGAAGTCGGTCAGCGTCTCGCGATAGCGCCGCATCGAGGACAGCGAGACCCACTCCTCGGGACCGTGATGGCCGGCGCCGGTCGGGCCGAACTCGACCGCGGGTATGCCGGCCTCGAGGAACGAGATCGCGTCGGAGGCGCCGTCGCGCCCGACGCTCAGCGCCTCGCCCTCGGTCGTGCGCGCCGCCGCGTCGCGCAGCGCGCGGACGTAGGGGTTCGTGCGCTCGACGTGCGCCGGCGCCCGCATCAGCGTCTTGGCGACCGTCACGTCCGGCAGCGCGCGGATCTGCGCGAGGATCGCGCCCGGGTCCTGGCCCGGCAGATAGCGGATGTCGACGACCATCTCGCAGCGGTCCGGCACCTTGTTGAAGACGTCCCCGCCCTCGATCCGCCCGAGGTTGATCGACGGGCGGTCGAACAGCTCGGAGGACTCGCGCGCGAAGTCCATCGCCTCGATGCGGCGGAAGACGTCGAAGGCCTTCAGGACGGCGCTGTCGCCGAGCCACGGCGTCGAGCCGTGGGCAGCCCGCCCGCGCACCTCGATGCGCATCGCCAGCACGCCCTTCGCCTCGATCCCGATGTGCAGATCGGTCGGCTCGCCGGTGATCGCGAAGTCGGCGCGCATGCCGCTGCGGACGAGCTCGTCGGTCGAGCGTTCCTCGACGTCCTCCGCCTCCTCGTCGGGCACGCACAGGAAGCGCACCCGCACGCCGTCCTGCTCGGCGCAGTCCTTGACCGCCCACATCATCGCCGCGAGGCCGCCCTTCATGTCGTAGGCGCCGCGCCCGATCAGGCGGTCGCCCTCGACGCGCGGCTCGTACTGCTCCTCGTGGCCGGGCACGACGTCGAGATGGCCGTGCAACAGGACCGTCGGGCAGCCGTCGCCGTCAGCCCCGACGTCGGCGACGAGCACGGGCAGCCCGTTGTGGACGTGCTCGCGCACCTCGACCTCGCGCGCCTCGAGCCAGCCCTTCACGAACGCCGCCGCCGCCGCCAGCTCCTCCGGGCGGGAGGTGTCATAGGAGATCAGCCGCTCGGCGAGGGCGCGTTCGTCGACCACGATCGGGAGAGGATAAGCGGCCCGCCGGGCGGGCCGCTCGCGATCAGCCTTCGGCGGCGATCCGCTGGAAGGCCTCCCAGCGGCGTCTGTCGCGGGCGGCGAGACGCTGCTCCTCCGAGCCTGCCTCCGCTCTCGCGTAGGCGTCCTCGGCGGCGTGCAGCTTCTCCGCGAGGTCTGCCGTGTCGAGCTGCCGCGGGGCGTGCGCCTCCTCGACGAGGATCAACGCGCGTCCGTCGGCGACCTGGAGGTAGCCCTCGCCCTGCGCGTAGCGGACGATCTCGCTCTCCGAGCGGTAGAGCCGCAGCTCGGTCGGGTCGAGCATCGCCAGCAGCGGGGTGTGGTTGGCGAGGATGCCGATCGAGCCCGTCGCGGTGCGCGTCGAGACCATCTCGACCTCGTCGTTGAAGACCTCCCCATCCGGGGTGAGGACCTCAACCGGGAACTTCGTGCGGGCCATCGAGCGCCCCGCCTAGCCCTTGGCGGCCGCGACGACGTCGTCGATCGTGCCCTTGAGCAGGAACACGCGCTCGGGCAGCTCGTCGTGCTTGCCCTCGATGATCTCCTTGAAGCCGCGGATCGTCTCGGCGATCGGCACGTAGGCGCCCGGCGTCCCCGTGAACTGCTCGGCGACGTTGAACGGCTGCGAGAGGAAGCGCTCGACCTTGCGCGCGCGCTGCACGACGAGCTTGTCCTCGTCGGAGAGCTCGTCGATGCCGAGGATCGCGATGATGTCCTGCAGCTCCTTGTAGCGCTGGAGGATCTGCTTGACCTCGTTGGCGACCTGGTAGTGCTCCTCGCCGAGAATATCCGGCTTGAGGATCGTCGAGGTCGAGTCGAGCGGGTCGACGGCCGGGTAGATGCCCTTCTCGGAGATCGAGCGCGAGAGCACCGTCGTCGCGTTGAGGTGGGCGAACACCGATGCCGGCGCCGGGTCGGTGAGGTCGTCGGCGGGCACGTAGATCGCCTGCACCGAGGTCACCGAACCCTGCCGCGTGGAGGTGATGCGCTCCTGCAGCTGGCCCATCTCCGACTCCAGCGTCGGCTG
>Ga0126310_10000906_pt1 | contig 10939 bp, 5 predicted proteins | sample Plot60_FD_92540 | JGI IMG/M metagenome (GOLD analysis project Ga0126310, IMG submission 92540) | Serpentine soil microbial communities from UC McLaughlin Reserve, CA, USA - Plot60 | ecosystem: Environmental > Terrestrial > Soil > Grasslands | place: USA: UC McLaughlin Reserve, Lake County... | reverse complement strand
GCGTTTCCAAAAAGCACTGTAGTCTGGCTGAGTGACGAAATTGGTCCACGTCGGAAGCTTCCCGTGAAAATACTTTGCATCCGCATTTGAGAGCGGACCCAGATTTAAATACCACTCATACGCGTCGAATCGATCGATTATCGCCGAAACATTCGAGATCTCCTTGGACGACTCCATCATGTACGCGTATTCAAAACCGTAGCTCAAGCGGAACGCTCCGTTGTGATGAAAATCATCACCGAGCCACATGTCCGCGGGGGACGCCTGCTGGACGACGGCTTTCAACGCCGGATGCGGATCGAGCATCGCCATCACCGATAACCACGCACCGTAGCTCGTTCCCGCGACACCGACGCGCCCGTTATTCTTAGGCACTTTATCGAGCAGCCAGGCAATCGTATCGAAGGTATCGCTGCTCTCGTCAATTGCCTTTTTGTCAGCGGGATCGCGAGGCTGCCGCAGCATCACGAACTCACCCTCAGACTTAAACCTGCCGCGAATGTCCTGGCGAACGATAAGGTACCCTTCTTCGGACAACTCAGGGAGCGCTGATGCAACCTGGTCAGCTTTCAACTCGCCGAGACCGTACGGCGTGCGCAAAAGCAGGATGGGGAGTTGTTCGCTTGCGTTTGCCGGGGCATCGACCTGCGTGTAAAGACGTACTCCGTCTCGCATCGGGATCATCGCTTCCGTGCGAACGTAGTCAGCAGGCTTGTACTGCGCGTTCGTAGTTGCCGAAAACGCGACAACCAGCAGTACCAGGACTAGGGTAGAGAGGCCCTCTCTTAAAAGTCTTTCAAACATTCTTCTCTGCGCACAGAGAACGCGGCGACTCATCTCTATCTCTCCCTGACCTTCGAAACTCTATTGATCGGTGCAGGCCGTGGAATTCGTCTTACCGGATTCTGCTCGAGCAATCGCAATGCTTCCTGTACAGCCCGCTCTAATTGCGGGTCGCGCCCTTTGTTCACGTCAGCGGGCGTGTCTTCCACTTCAATATCAGGTGCAACGCCAATGTTCTCGACGTCCCACTCGCCTTTTAAGTTATAGAAAGCAAGGGTCGGAGCTGTAATTCCGCCGCCATCGATCGTTGGAGGAGTGCCGAGCGTGCCCACCAGACCACCCCACGTTCGTGTCCCCACCAGTGGGCCAACTTTACGAAGGCGAAAATAGTATGGGAGGGCGTCGCCGCCGGATCCAGCCGACTCGTTAATGATCATCACTTTCGGACCATAGATACCAGCGATCGGTGAGGTTGAAGGAGTGCCGTCACGCAAAGCAAAATAACCCATCAGTTTTCGATCGAGTTCGTTGACGATGTAGTCGGCCACCATGCCGCCATGATTGTAGCGCTCGTCGATAACGGCGCCTTCCTTGTCCTGTTGGGCGTAGTAGTAACGAGTGAAGTAGGTGTAGCCCGGCGTCGCAGTATTTGGTAACCACACGTACGCGAGTTTCCCGTTCGAGAGTTTGTCGACGAGGCGTCGATTGTTTTCGATCCAGGCTCGTGTACGAAGCGAGTCTTCGCTGGCGACCGGCACGACCGTAATTACACGAGAGCCTTCAGCAGTCGGATTCTTGCTTACACGAATCAGCGTTTGCCGGTTTGCAGTGCCTTCGAACAGGCTATACAGATTTGCCGGAGGCACAAGAGGCCGCCCATTGACTTCAAGCAGGTAGTCGCCTTCACTCACCTGAATACCCGGAGCGCTCAGCGGCGCGCGCAAGTCGGAATTCCAATTCTCGCCTGTATAAATTCGCTTGATTCGGTAACGCCCATTCTCAATCGCAAAATCAGCTCCGAGCAAACCCACTGACACAGCGTCTTCACTCGGAATGTCGCCAGGACCGGTCAGATAAGAATGGCCGACGGTCAGCTCGCCGCCGATCGTTGCAATCAAGTACCCTAAATCTGCGCGGTGGCCCACGAAACTCAGCAGTGGCTTGTACTTCTCATAGACTGCCTGCCAGTCTGCGCCGTGCATTCTCGGATCGTAGAAATACTCACGCTGAATCCGCCACGTTTCCCTGTAGATCTGTGCCCACTCGGCTCGTGGATCGACTCGCATTTCCAACTGCGCAACATTCAACGGACCATCACCGACCTTTGCGGGCCGTTCAGTTGGCACGACTCCCCAACGGTTTGCCCCATCGCCAGCCTGGTACAGCAGCTTCTTCTTGTCGGCAGAGATCGAATAAGCACGAATACTGCCATCGAGAAACGGCGCTGCCGCGCGATCCTTGAGCTGATAACGTTGCAGGCGCAACGTTCCCGGAGTTCCCGCAACGAATGGTTCTGTGTAGAAGAAAGTTCCGGCAGCGCCACTCGTAAGATTGCTGTAGTCACCCACCGGTATATTTACGGCGAGGACTCGCTGGCTGATCCCATTCAGATCGATCCGCACAGTTGGCTTTGCGTTTGGATCAGGTTTTGGTTGCGGAGCGCCGTCGGCTGCCGGCGGCCTTGGCTCATCGCCAGTCTCGGGTAACAGTGGCGAGGGTTCCGATGCATTTAACACCACAAGGTAAATCGCGCGACGAACCGGGCGATCCAGTGAACTCATCTCCAGCCAGCCGGTGCTTGGGCCGTAGTTGGTGCTTGCCATGAAGTAGAGATACTTGCCGCCCGCATCGAAGGTTGGCGAGATCGAATCTGCGAGACCGTCGGTAACCTGGTACGACTTCTTATCAACCCAGGAATAAACAAAGATCGCTCGCAGGTGACTGGCAAGGTTCTTTGAGTAAGTGATCCATTTTGAATCCGGCGACCACACCGCATTGAATTGTCTTACCGGATCGGGAAAAGAATCGGTATCGATCTTCGTGGCACTGCCGTTAGCCGCCTCCACCGCCCAAAGATTATCGTGGTTGTCTTCCACGAGAACGTGAGTTCCATCAGGAGCCCAGGTAAGTCGATCGTAGAAAGCAGTTGTCGGAAGTGTGATCGTCCTGGGCGTACTGACACCCATCGGATCGCCAATCATCAGTTGATATTCACCACTTGCATCTGAGAGCCACGCCACCTGTTCGCCATTCGGCGACCAGACGGGACTGCGATCATGTGCGCCTGAGCTCTGTGTGAGATTTCGGAAGTCGCCTTTTTCCGATGGCACGGTGAAGATTTCACCGCGAGCCTCAAACGCCGCGCGAGTTCCGGTCGGGGAAAGCGTTGCGTTGCGAATCATGGCCGCAACCTTTTTGAACTGCGGACGCGCCCACGGCAGATCGCCCGTGACCTCGATATTGAGCCGATCTGTCTTGCCCGATTTCGCATCGACCAGATAGATGTAGCCTGCCTGCTCGTAGACGACGGCGTCATTACCGGCCGACAGCGTCATAACGTCGAAATCATCGTGATGCGAGATCTGCGACAGTTGTTTTGTGTCGACTCGATAGGCAAACAAGTTGACCGTGTGATTGCGATCTGAAAGGAAGTAGATCGTGTTTCCAACCCATGCTGGAGAACTGTCGTTGCTGTTGGTCCATGGCAGTTTCTGGACGGAGTAGTCAGACAGCGAGATCAGTGAGACAGGATGTGTCCGGCCGCCGCGATAATGACGCCACATACTGGTTTCGTACCACTCGGGAATGAACGCAGTCGAAAACTCTTCATAAGCCAAACGACTACCGTCGGGCGAGTATGAGCCTGAAAAGGCGCGGGGAACGGGCAACATCTCCGGCAGTCCGCCATCGACATTGATGGTCCAGAGTTGGAAATAGGACTGTTGTGGAGCAGTCGTTCGATTCGAGGCAAATACGATGCTTTTGCCGTCCGGCTTCCAGCCGCGAACCCGATCGAGTCCGGGATGGTAGGTGAGCCGTTTCGGATCGCCACCGGTAGATGACACGACGTAAACATCGGTGTTGCCTGCCACGGTCGCAGTGAATGCGATCTGTGAACCGTCGGGCGAAAAGTACGGTTCGATTTCGAGTGAAGGAGTGGAGGTCAGTCGCCGGGCCACGCCGCCACTGCGCGGTACGATCCACAAGTCGCCGGCGTATTCGAAAGCTACCGAATCGCGGCTCACCGTGGGATGTCGCAGCAGGCGCGTCGGTTCAGCCACCGCGGCGGCCGGCACGAAGAGCAGCAGGAAAAATGCTAGCGCAGTTAATCTCATTTTGTGTTTTGTATTCGTTTGCCTCAAGAGTCGGACTGAGCGCCAACGGCGCGGGATATGAAAGCCAGGGGCAAGCGCGAAGCGAAGCGCAGCGCGTCGCCCCTGGAATACAAAAAAGTGGGCGCCATCAGGCCTGAAGGGCCGACATATATACCGCCGTATTGCGCCCTTTCAGGGCTCTATGAGTTTGCTTCCTGGACCAGGGGCGACGCGCTTCGCGCTTGCCCCTGGCTTTCATATCCCGCGCCGTTGGCGCTGCCGGCCTCAATTCCGCGCCGTTGGCGCTGCCGGCCCAATTCATTCCGCGCGCTCCGTTAGAACTCAACTCGCAATCCGACCTGACCTTCGCGACCCGGCAGCACCTGACGCAATGAGCCGAATGGGCTATTGACGATGTTCTGTTGCGTCTGAACGGCGGCCGGATTCTGACGATTCAGCAGATTGAAGAACTCAAACAACGCCTGAACTTTCACACGCTCCGTGATATTGAATCGCTTGGCGAATCGCATGTCCAGATTAACAAAGGCCGGACTGGTAAAAGCATTTCGTCCAGCTCCGGCGCCGTGATCGATCACATTGAAGGTACCGTCTCCATCCGGATCCTCGAGCGCAAGCGGCTGGCGACTAAAGTGAAATCCACTCTGAGCCCGGAAGATTCCACTGATTTGTACCTGCCAGGGCAGCTCAACTAATCCATTGATCTGAAATGTGTGAGCCACTGACAGATCCGACGGGCCTTTGTCCAAGTCCGGCCCGTTGACAAACGTGCCCGCCTGCGCGACGAATCTTCCGTTGTTACGAACAAACGATCCGCCTTGATTCGTTCGACCAGTTCCCGTCTCAGTAACCACCGGCGCAATTCCCACAAAGCTATCTGAAGGAAGCGTTATGATGCCGAGTTGATTGTCAGTCTCCTCAGCGAAAGCGTAACTGCCACTCAAGGTAAAGCGCCGGCTCAAACGCCGGGTGAAACTGACGACGAGCCCGTCGTACGTGCCCTCATACCATGGACCAAAGGTTTGGATTGGACCGGCCTGAAACGGAGGTAAAAACGATCGGCTTGAAGCCCTCGAGGAGAACGCGATGTTAGCTTCGCGAACTCCAAGCAAGTTGTTTATGTTGCGGTGATAATAGTCAGCCTCTATGACGACGTTCTTAATCTCCTGCTGTATGCCGATACTCATACTCTCCGTGAACGGCGTCTTGAACGTGCGATCGATGTCGGTCGGAAACAGTTGTGCCGGAATGGCTGCGTGAGACAGTGCGCCAAAAGGTCCCCAGAAAAAGAAACCAGGCGCTTTACCAACAGCCGCGGCAGCCTGCAACAAATACTGATCGGGAGTTAGACCAGACAACCCTTGTATGTTGCCTACATTAATCACCGCGTTAGCAGGAATGAGCGCATGACCCGGCGCTACTGTGCGGTTCAATCTGTCGATGCCGATAAACAGGCCCGGCGAGAAAGGACACGCCACATTTCCTGCGCTGATCTGTGCATCGGTCAGGTTGGGAGAGACGCAGAGTCCGCCCGGAAAGAGAGAAGAGTTGATGGCCGCGGGCGCGAGGGTTGGGACACCGTAAAAACCTCTGGGATACGAAAATGGCTGGACGACGCGGCGGTCAGCGCCGCCAAACGCCGGCACATCGCGAACCAGCCCAAGTCGAAACTGATCGTAGAAGATACCGTAGTGCCCGCGGATGATCGTATTGGACGCCGCGGACCACGCGAATCCGACACGAGGTGAAATGTTGCTCTTGGTACGGAACTCCGAGTCGTAATCCCAGCGAATCCCAAGATTCAACGTCAGTCTCGGACGAAACTTCCAGTCGTCCTGAAAAAACAATCCGTTGTAGTTATTCAGCAGATGAATCTCGTTGGCTTCGGGCGTCAACCCGCCGCCTGTCGTGACCGTAAAGAACCCCGCGTTGAATGGTCCGAAGTCGACAAAGTCAGGAACGGTGGCAAAAAGCTGAAGGTTCTGAATTTGCGACTCGATACCATCGACTCTCGTCCGTAAAAAATTCCAACCGAACTTTAGGTTGTGTTCGCCTATCAGTTTATTTGCGTTGGCAAATAGCGACGTGTATTTCTGGTCCAACGCCGTTCGCGACGTGTTGTTACCGAACGAGAACGAGCCGAGATCTCCGAACAGGCCACCCGTGTTGTTCGAACTAAACATGTTGAAGGTAGTGCCGACACCAGCTTCGGGATGGGCCGGCCGCGTTTCATTGGTATCGCCGCGATAACTGCCACGCAGCGTCACAACCCACGGATTGCCGGCGTCGCCGAGTAGTACGGTGTCGCTGAACGCCAACAACAGATGTCGCGCACCCGTGTCGTTTCTCCTGGACGGCAAGTCGGTCGCGTTTGACAGTGGCAGGAATTCGCGAACGTTGCCGTTCGTATAGCTCACCGACTGATTGAGACTGTGACGTCCGAGTTGTTCGTCGAATTTGAAAAAGCCGCGCGTGTCAAAAATGCGCGAGGGATTATCAAACTGCGTTTCGAAGTCTCTGGCGATCTGGGGAGTGCCCGTTGGAAACACGAAATTCAGTCGTCGGTTCTCTCGAATTCGCTCAGCGGAGCCGAAGAAGAAGACCTTGTCTTTTACGACTGGGCCGCCGCCGGCAAAACTGTAGTCCCAACGTTGCAGGAATGGCGCTTCGTCCTGAGCAGGATCGAGTGAGTTTGAAGAATCGAAGACGTTGTTGCGTAAAAATATCGACGCGAGGCCGTGATAATCATTCGTCCCACTGCGCGTGATCACGTTGACGATCGCGCCCGACGCTTGCCCGAACTCGGCTCTAAAACCCGCCGTCAGCACCTGAAACTCCGCGATTGTCTCCTGATTGAACTGCGATGCGGCGCCGCCGGTGACGGTGTCTTTGTTGGGCTGGCCGTCGATCAGAAAGTTATTGTTGCCCGCTCGCTCTCCCAGTACAGGCGTGGAATTATCGCTGCCGGCATTCGCCTGCCGATTCACCACAACTCCCGGCACTAATTGCATTAGATCAAGGTAGTTGCGACCGCTGGTCGGCATCTCCCTGATTTGTTGCGGAGTGACAGTCGCCCCCGTGGCAGACGAGGTCGGGTTCAACAGTTGCGCGTAGCCGACTACGTCGACTTGTCCCTGAACCGCGCCAACTTCGAGTGGAATATCGACGGTCAATGTGCGGTTCACAGTCAACTCTATATCGTTGAAGGTGCGAACGGCGAATCCCGTGTGGGAGATAGTCAAAGAGTAGTTTCCGGCCGGCAACGCGGTGACCCGGTAAAACCCCTCAGCATCGCTGGCGGCAGTTCGCTCGATCCCCAGCGCGGCGGACTTGACGACAATCTGAGCACCGGCCACGACACTTCCCTGGGGGTCCTTGATGGCGCCTTCGATGGTGGACACTGTTGTTTGGGCCAACGCGGGGGCAACGATCAGCGAGAGCAAAACAGCAGAACAAAGGACCAACAACACTTTCATGATTCCGCCTCCTTAGGGCTTTGCACAAAAATCCGAATTCCACCTCGGGAGTGGGTGGATTGGTTCAGATCGTTTCTACAGGGAATCTCCAGAAGCCAACTGTAATCCCACTCACGGCAGTGATTCCAAGGTCACAAATTGAGTTTCGTTTAGAAAGCATTTGAATGATCCACCCACTGCCCGTGGGTGGGATTTGGCCTGGAAGAACAGAGCGCCGATCCGGAACCTGCAAAGACGAACAATTCGGATCAGCGTAGCCGCTATATAACATCGAGCGTTGCAGTATGTCAATTCTTCTACAACACTTGTTGCACGATGAATTTCGGTGTGCTATTTTCTCGCGCGCCATGCAACAGCTCTCCAAGATGTCGGGCCAGACGAGCGAAGAAGCATCGCCACAGATCAAAGTTGACGGCGTAGAGATTCGGCTGGTCCGTTTATCTTTGGTCGAGCCTTTTGAGACGAGCTTTGGAAAAATCGATTCCAGATTGATTTTTCTAATCTGTATCAATGCCGGCGGGCTCAGAGGCTGGGGTGAGGTCGTCGCGTCAGAAAAACCACTCTATAGCTACGAAACTGTTGGGACCGCTTTTCACGTCATCAAGGATTTTCTCGTGCCCGCGCTGCTGGAGGAACCGCTCACCGGTCTTAGCCATCTCGCGAAAAGATTTTCGCAGTTCCGCGGTCATAACATGGCCAAAGCCGGCCTGGAGCTGGCGTTCATGGACCTGTTGGCGCAAGTCAAAAATCAATCTTTATCGTCACTGATTGGCGGTGAAAGGAAACGCGTTGCGGTCGGTGTTAGCCTCGGGATTCAGCGCACGACAGCGGACTTGCTGAAACGTGTAGAACGCTACGTCGATCTCGGTTACCAGCGGATCAAGCTGAAGATTAAACCCGGCTGGGACATTGACGTCATCGCAGAAGTGCGGGGCGCCTACCCGGATATCCTGCTTTCAGTCGATGCTAATTCCGCTTACACGCTTGCTGACGCCGATCATCTCAGGAAGCTCGATGCTTTCGAGCTTTTGATGATCGAACAGCCGCTGCAGCACGACGATGTTGTGGACCACGCACAACTGCAAAAGCTCTTGAAAACACCTCTCTGCCTTGACGAGAGCATTGTCAGTCGACGACAAGCCACTGCCGCTCTCGAGCTCGAAAGCTGCAAAATCATAAACATCAAAATCGGCCGGGTCGGCGGCTATTCAGAAGCTGTCGCGATCCACGACCTATGCGCCGCGCGCGGCATTCCGGTGTGGTGCGGAGGCATGCTCGAATCAGGAATCGGCCGCGCCCACAACATTGCTCTCGCCAGCCTTGCTGGATTTACTCTTCCCGGTGATATTTCGGCCAGTGCACGCTACTTTGAACGCGATCTCATTTCACCTGAGGTTACGGTGGCTGCTGATGGAACAGTAGCCGTGCCAGACGATATTGGTCTAGGATTTAACGTCGAAGTGCCGTTTATTGAAAGCCGAACCGAAACGCGCGTCTACTTCTCGCGAAAATAGTCTCAACAGCAAGGAGCAATAGTATGGCGACGTCAAATGCGCTCAACGATCGGGGTGAAAACGGAGCCCGGTCTTCCCTCACCTCGCTCGAAGTTCGCTTTGCTCAATCGCCGTTGAGCGGTACACGTCGTCGTTTGATCAGGGAAATTCTCGACAATCACGAGCAGACCTTTTTTCTTTCGTCGCGCGAGATGGCAAAGCGTTACAACGTCGATGCCGCCACGATTGTGCGCACGGTCCAGGCCTTGGGCTACGATCGTTTCGCCGACTTTGCGGCGGATTTACGACAGCATTTCGTCAACCACATCACGCCGTACACGGTATTGAAAGCCGCCACTCAGGAGAAACGCAGTGTTAGCCAGCAGATTCAGCATTGTCTCGAACGAGATCTGGAGAGTTTGAGTATTCTGAGATCCAGTTTGGCGCCCGATCGTGTGGTGGATCTGGCGAAGCGCATACACGGAGCGCGCGGCATATTGGTAGTCGGCGTTGATCTTGCGGCGTCGCTCGCGTGGTTTCTCGCCTATGGTCTCATCCCGCTGGGATTTGCAGCAGAAGCTCCCACCGGCAGTACGGGGAATCTGCAACACAAGATCGATTTATTGACCCCAAAGGATCTGCTCGTTGCGATTAGCTTTGGCAAATGCCTGAGGGAAACAGTAGAAGCCGTTGACCGTGCTCGCGGACGCGGTATTCCCACGTTTGGAATAACGGATAGCGATACCACACCGATCGCTTTGCACTGCGACGACTATCTTGTAGCGCCGACGAGCAGCCCTTCATTCACGGGTTCATACGTCGCTCCGATAGCATTGCTGAATACGATCATCGTTGCGTGTGCTCACCTGCGACCGAAGCGAGCGTTGGCGATGTTGAGTCGCACTGAACAGGAATACAGAACGGGAAGGCGCTGGTACCAGGAACCGCCGCGACGCAGCCGCTCAGGGAAAAGTTAATCTTGTTAATCCTGTAATCTTGTAATCCTGTCAAACCTGCTTTACAGGATTACAAGATTACAGGATTAACAGAATTACCGTTCGGCAAGCTCCATCGGATTTCCTGACACTGTAAATCGACCTTGTAACCCACCGCCAGTTATAAGGAATTCACCCGGCTCGATCACACGCTTGCCGCCGTCGTCGATCAACGACATCTGTTGCGGAGAAATCGTAAACGTCACTGTACGTTTCTCTCCCGGCCGCAGCGAGATACGATCGAACCCAACAAGAGTGCGAATCGGCACTGGCGCAGATGCGGCGACATCCGTGAGATATAACTGCACCACTTCGTCCCCTGCCCTGTCGCCAACGTTCTTCACATCGACTGTCACTTTCACCGGCTCACCAGCCTTCACTGACTTAGCATCAAACCGCGGATTACTGTAAGCAAAGTTCGTATAGCTCAACCCAAATCCAAACGGGTATAGCGGCTCGCCTTTGAAGTAACGATAAGTCCGTCCCTGCATACTGTAATCCGTGAACGGCGGCAACTGGTCCACAGATTTATAAAAGGTAACCGGCAAACGTCCGGCCGGGTTGTAATCGCCGAATAACACGTCGGCGATCGCAGTTCCTCCTTCACCACCGGGATACCACGCTTCCAGAATCGCCGGGGCATTGTCGTTGGCCCAATTCACCGCCAATGCGCTGCCACTGAGCAACAACACGACCACCGGCTTGCCCGTCGCAACCACGGCTTTCAGCAACGCCTCCTGCGGCTTCGGTAACGAGATGTCTGTGCGATCGCCGCCGCGAAATCCCTCGACATTGACATTCATCTCTTCGCCTTCGAGACCCGCCGAAATGCCGAGGACGAGAACGCCGGCCTCTGAATC